>Ga0272441_10004185_pt1 | contig 26548 bp, 28 predicted proteins | sample SSMProp6N_FD_193582 | JGI IMG/M metagenome (GOLD analysis project Ga0272441, IMG submission 193582) | Marine sediment archaeal communities from Little Sippewissett salt marsh, Falmouth, MA, United States - SSM-Prop-6N | ecosystem: Environmental > Aquatic > Marine > Wetlands > Sediment ... | reverse complement strand
GCACATCGTTGGTATCGATGCCGGCACCATGATCGCGGAAGCGGCGGTGGCGATGGAGTTTTGCGCGTCCGCTGAAGACATCGCGCGCACCTGCCATGCGCACCCGACCTTGACGGAAGCCGTCAAGGAGGCGGCCCTGGCCGTCGGCGGCCGCGCGCTGCACATGTAGCCGCTAGCGCGGCGCGCGTTTGTGCCCGACCGCTTGCGCCTTGTCATAGACAGCTAACAGGTGTGAGGGCTCTACCTGTGCATAGATCTGCGTCGACGACAGCCGTGCATGGCCTAGAAGTTCTTGGATGGTGCGCAAATCGCCGCCGGCCTTAAGCAGGTGGGTGGCAAAGGAATGTCGCAGCGCGTGCGGGGTGGCGCTGTCGGGCAAGTTGAGCGCACGGCGCAATTGGGCGAAGGTCTTTTGCAGCAGGCGCGGGTGCAACCGGCCGCCGCGCACGCCGACGAACAGCGGCCCGCGCGGCGCAAGCGGGTGCGGGCACGCGGTGCGATAGGCATCGACGGCGTCGTGCACTTGCGCAAGAAGCGGCACCATGCGCGTCTTGCCGCCTTTGCCGATAACCCGCAGCGACGCCCCGCGCGCCGGCCAGTCTTCTGCGTTGAGCGATATTGCCTCATTGATGCGTAGGCCGGCGCCGTAAAGCAGCGTGATAAGCGCTAGATCACGCGCTTGCGTCCAATGCGTTTGCGGGTCGATGGCCGCCAGCACCGTGGTTGTTTTGTCTTCATCCAGCGCCTTAGGCAGGGTGCGCGGCTGCTTGGGCGTGCGCACCAGTGCGATATGCGCGTTGTCCGACAGCCCCTCCCGCGCGAGATAGCGAAAAAAGCTGCGCACCGCTGAAAGCCCCCGCGCCAAGGTGCGCGGGCCGGCATGCTCTTGGTGCCGTCGGTGGGCAAGCCAGGCGCGAAAATCGCCAGTCCGCAAATCATTAAGCGCTGTGACGCTAACGGCGCCGCCGATATGATGCGCGGTAAAGCCGAGAAACCCGGCAACGTCGTGCTGATACGCCGCCACCGTATGCGCGCTCATGCGGCGCTCGGCGGTAAGCGACCGCAGCCAGGTGTTAACCGCGGTGCGCGTTTGAGGCGCAAGCGCTACAGCGTCTAACGGCTGGTGCCCCATGCTCAACGGGCCTCACGCCGGCGGCAGGTCGAGCCATTGGCGCACGCTGCGCTCGATGACGCGGGCAAGAAAGTTCAAATGATCGACCGCCAATTCCGGGTAAAACAGGTTGGCGCGCGTGGAGCCCAGCGCCAGTAAGCCAGGGGGTGCGGCGTGGGAGAAGACCAGCCGTATCAGCGCTTCGGATTGCACGTGCACGGCGCTGTCGCCGAATAGCTCGCGCACCCCGTCGGCGTCGTCGCGCAGGGTGTAGTCGTTTGCCGTTCCGTCCGCCGCCGTGCCGAGCAGCGCATCGACCATACCGGTTTTCAGCACCACCACCGCCGGGCCTTGCCCCGATGCGGTGGCCGGCTCTATGCCGTCGATACGGCGGGAGGGCGACGCCGCCTCGACGCCAAGCGCGATGACATCGACGTCGATATCGGCGGCAAGGTCGGTTGTGATGTAGTGGATCAGGTGCTCGAAATTGCGCGCATCGAGCACTTTTAACACCGCGGAGAATATGTGGTCGCGGGATATGGAGTTCTCTTCCGCCGCGGTGACCATGGCGTGCTGTAGCTCGCGCAGATCTTCGATTTCTTGCTGCAGCCGGTCGATGGTGAAGACCTGAAAATCCACCACCCCATTGGCGTCGCGGTAGGTGTCGGGGGCAAGCTTGGCCAACAGGTCCGGCTCGTCGTGCAGCACATCGGGGTTGGCGGCGAGAAAGGCCTTAACGGCAGCGGCATCTATCGGCCTGGTGGGGTCCGTGGCCGGCGTCTTATGCGCCGCGCCGGCTTTGCCTGCTGGGGTGGACGGGGCGCCGGGGGTCTCCGTCGGAAATGTCATGGCGTATCTTCACTATGTGCGTGGCCGCACGCGCGGCACAAAACGAATCTCTTGTCTCTGGTTAGACTGTACGTGAAGCGATTCGTTCCCGCCAACCCATCGTCGCCGCCCCAACCCATAGGCGCAAGGCAAGCCCGCCCGCCATGACTGACCGCCCCTCAGCCGCCCCGCCCACCGTTCGCGTGCTGCTGCCGCTGGCGCTGCCCGGGGCCTATGATTACGCGGTGCCGCAAGGGCTGGACGTTGCCGCGGGGGATTTTGTGCGGGTGCCGCTTGGCCCGCGGCAGGTGACGGGCGTCGTCTGGGACGCGGAGGACCCGCCGGCCGGCGGCCCATCCTCCCCTTTCGGCGGCACGGCCGACAAGCCAGCGCCGGTCGATCCGGCGAAGCTGAAGCCGATTGTAAGCCGCCTTGCCGCCCCGCCGATGCCGCAAGTGCTGCGCCACTTCGTCGGCTGGGTGGCACGCTATACCGTATCGCCGCCGGGGGCGGTGTTGCGGCTTGCCATGCGCGCGCCGGGGGCGCTGGACAAAGCGCCTATGCGCACGGGCTACCGGCTCAGCGCCACCGCGCCTGCGCGCATGACGCCGCAGCGCCAACAAGTGCTCGACACGCTGCGCGCGGCCGGCCCGCAGCTTGCGCGCGCCGCGAGCGAGATTGCGGATTTGGCCGGTGTCAGCGCAGGCGTGGTGCGCGGGCTGGCGCAAGCCGGCGCGTTGCAGCGGGTGGAGATGCCCGTTGATGCCCCCTTTGCCGTGCCCGATGGGGCCTTAGCCGGGCCTGTTCTTAGTGATGCGCAAGCCAAGGCGGCGGCCCAATTGCGCGGCCAAATCGCCCACGGTTTTTCCGTTGCGTTGCTGGATGGGGTTACCGGCGCCGGCAAAACCGAAGTCTATTTTGAAGCGGTGGCGCAGGCGCTGCGCGGTGGCGGGCAAGTGTTGGTGCTGCTGCCCGAAATTGCCCTAACGCCGCAATTGCTGCAGCGTTTTGAAGCTCGGTTCGGGGCGGCGCCGGCGCAATGGCATTCGGACTTAAACCAAAAAGAGCGCCGCCGCGTGTGGCGCGCGGTGGCGCGCGGTGAGGCGCGGGTTGTTGTCGGCGCCCGCTCGGCCTTGTTTTTGCCGTTCTGCGAACTTGGGCTGATCGTGGTCGATGAAGAACACGAGGCGGCCTTCAAGCAAGAAGACGGCGTGATTTACAACGCCCGCGACATGGCCGTGGTGCGCGCCTCCTTAGGCGCCATACCAGTTGTGCTGGCCAGCGCCACGCCGTCGCTGGAAACCATGGTGAACGTGGAAAGCGGCCGCTACCGACGCCTGGTCTTGCCCCGCCGCCATGGCCCTGCGCGGCTGCCGGACGTGCACGCGATTGATCTGCGCGCCGCGCCGCCGGAACGCGGCCGCTGGATGTCGCCGGACCTGGTGGCAGCGGTGGCGCAGACGCTGGCGTCTGGGGAGCAAGCGATGCTGTTTCTCAACCGGCGCGGCTATGCCCCGTTAACCCTGTGCCGCCAGTGCGGCCATCGGTTTGCCTGCCAGCAGTGCGACGCCTGGATGGTGGAGCATCGGTTCCGCAACGAATTGCAATGCCACCATTGCGGTGCCCGCGCGCCGGTGCCGTTTGCCTGCCCGCATTGCGGCGCCGAGGACGCGCTGACGGCGTGCGGGCCGGGTGTGGAGCGCATTGCCGAGGAGGCGGCGGACCGGTTTCCGCAGGCACGGCTTATGGTTTTGTCGAGCGACCATGTGCACGGGCCGGCAGCGCTGCAAAACGCCGTCGTCCAGATCACCCGCCACGAGGTGGATCTCATTATCGGTACGCAGATTGTGGCGAAAGGGCATAATTTCCCCCTGCTCACCCTTGTCGGCGTGGTGGATGCGGATCTTGGCCTTACCGGCGGCGATCTGCGGGCGGCGGAACGCACCTATCAATTGCTGCACCAAGTGGGCGGCCGCGCCGGGCGGGGGGGCAAGCCCGGCCGCGTGCTGCTGCAAACCTATATGCCCCATCACAAGGTGATGCAGGCGCTGGTCGCCGGCGACCGCGACCGGTTTTTGGCGCAAGAGGCCGAGGAGCGCCGGCAAGCGCAGATGCCCCCGTTCGGGCGGCTGGTCTCCCTTATTCTGTCAGCGCCGGAACAGGCCCAAGTGACCCAGGCCGCCCGCCTGCTGGCCCGCGCCGCGCCGGCGGCGCACGGGGTGCGGGTATTAGGGCCCGCACCGGCACCCATCGCCCTGTTGCGCGGCCGCCATCGCGTGCGGTTTTTGCTCAAGGCGGACAGGGGCTTTGCGGTGCAAAAATACGTGCGCGCCTGGCTTGAGCAGGTCAAATTACCCACCGCCGTGCGCCTGGCAGTAGACGTGGATCCGCAAAGCTTTTTGTGACGGCGGCAACAGCGCGTGCCGCCCGCCGTGCGGGGGGCGCCGCTTACCTTGCAGGCAAGTGCGCCGGGGCGCCGGGCGGCCTATGTTGCACAGCAGAAAACGGTGTGTTACCTAACCCCCGGCTCGACCGGGAGCGAGGTGGTCCACCTTCGGCATGGCCCGGTTTTTCTAAGCGATTTCAAAGCGTTGACGCAGCGGGGCCGCGGCCTTGCGTCATCGGGGCGAAGTTGCCATCCGGTCAATTTCAGCGGGCAGATACGTGGCAGGCGCAGACGCAAATTTATCAGGTGTCGCGGAACGATACGCGGGTGCTCTCTTCGACCTTGCCAAAGAGGCGCGCGCCATTGATGCCGTCGCAGCCGATTTGGCGCTGGTAGAGCGGATGATGGACGAAAGCGCCGACCTGCGCGATTTGGTGAAAAGCCCGCTATACGGGCGCAAAGAGCAAACGGTGGGCATGGAGGCCGTCCTCGCGCGCGCCGGCACCGGCGATCTTACGCGCAAATTCATCGGTCTTGTGGCCGCCAACCGCCGCCTGTTCGCGCTCGACGCGATGATTGCCAGCTACGCGTCTTTGCGCGCGCACTATCGCGGCGAAGTTGCAGCGGAGGTTGTCTCCGCGCACCCGCTCACCGAGGCGCAAGTGCAGCGGCTCACGCAAACGCTAAAAGCGGCGACGGGCAGCGATATTCAACTCGACGCCAAAATCGATAATGGATTGCTGGGGGGGCTGGTCGTCAAAGTCGGCAGCCGCATGATCGACACCTCCCTTCGCACCAAACTCACTCGCATGAAACTCGCTATGAAAGAGGCCGGTTGATGGATATTCACGCCGCCGAGATTTCCTCGATTCTAAAACAGCAGATCCAGAACTTCGGCACCGACGCCGAGGTTGCCGAGATCGGCCAAGTACTGTCCGTCGGTGATGGTATCGCCCGCGTTTACGGCCTCGATCAGGTGCAGGCCGGGGAGATGGTCGAATTCCCCAACGGTGTGCGCGGCATGGCGCTGAACCTGGAAAACGACAATGTGGGCGTCGTGATCTTCGGGTCCGACCAGCAGATCCGCGAAGGCGATACGGTCAAGCGCACGGGCGCCATCGTTGACGTGCCGGTGGGCAAGGGGCTTTTGGGCCGCGTGGTGGACGCGTTGGGCAACCCGATAGACGGCAAAGGCCCGATTGAAGCAACCGAGCGCCGGGTGGTGGACGTCAAGGCGCCTGGCATCATCCCGCGTAAATCCGTGCACGAACCGATGCAGACCGGTATCAAAGCGATTGACGCCTTGATCCCCATTGGCCGCGGCCAGCGCGAATTGATCATTGGCGACAGGCAGACCGGCAAAACAGCCGTGGCCGTGGATGCCATTCTCAACCAAAAGCAGGTCAATCAGGGCACGGACGAAAGCAAAAAGCTTTATTGCGTCTACGTGGCCATCGGCCAGAAGCGCTCCACGGTAGCGCAAATCGTCAAGACGCTGGAAGAAAATGGCGCGATGGAATATTCCGTCGTGGTGGCGGCGACCGCCTCCGAACCGGCGCCGCTGCAGTTTCTTGCACCGTTTAGCGGCTGCGCGATCGCTGAATATTTCCGCGACAACGGCATGCACGCGCTCATCGTCTATGATGATTTGTCGAAGCAGGCTGTGGCCTATCGCCAGATGTCGTTGTTGTTGCGGCGCCCGCCGGGGCGTGAGGCCTATCCAGGGGATGTGTTTTATCTGCATTCGCGCTTGCTCGAGCGGTCGGCCAAATTGAACGAAGACAATGGCCTTGGCTCGATGACGGCGCTGCCGGTGATTGAAACCCAGGCCAATGATGTGTCGGCCTATATTCCCACCAACGTGATTTCGATCACCGACGGGCAAATCTTTCTGGAAACGGATTTGTTCTATCAGGGCATTCGCCCGGCGGTGAATGTCGGTCTGTCGGTGTCGCGGGTGGGCGGCTCGGCGCAGACCAAGGCGATGAAAAAGGTAGCCGGGGCGATCAAGGGTGAGCTTGCGCAATACCGCGAGATGGCGGCGTTCGCGCAATTCGGCTCCGACCTGGACGCCACCACCCAGCGCCTGTTGAACCGCGGTGCGCGGCTGACGGAATTGCTGAAACAGCCGCAATTCTCGCCACTGGCGATGGAAGAGCAAGTGGTGGTGATCTACGCCGGCACGCAAGGCTATCTTGACAAATTGCCGGTTGAAGATGTGGGCCGCTTCGAAGAAGAGCTGCTGCGCACCTTCCACGAGAAGCACGCAGACGTGCTCGCCAGCATCCGCGAGACGGGGGCCTTGTCCGACGACGTAAGCGCACAGCTTCGCGACGGCGTGGAGGCCTTTGCCAAGGTGTTTGCCTGAGACGTTGAGGCACGAAGGAAAGCGTAAAGCCGATGGCAAGCCTTAAAGACCTCCGCAACCGGATCGCCAGCGTCAAGGCGACGCAAAAGATCACCAAAGCGATGCAGATGGTGGCGGCGTCGAAGCTGCGCCGTGCGCAAGAGGCGGCGGAAGCCGCGCGTCCGTATGCGGAGCGTATAGACGCGGTGTTGTCCAATCTGTGCGGCTCTATGCTCAATTCAGCGGGCGCGTCGCCCTTGCTTGTGGGCACCGGGCGCGATGACGTGCATTTGCTGGTCATCGCCACCGCCGACCGCGGGCTGTGCGGCGGTTTCAATGCATCGATTGCGCGGATTGCCCGCGAAAAGGTGCAAGAGCTTATTGCCCAAGGCAAAGAAGTAAAAATCCTGTGCGTCGGCCGCAAAGGGCGCGACATTCTCAAGCGCCAATTCGCGACGCTGATTGTCGATACCTATGAATTCGCGGATGTGCGCCGGATTGGCTACGCGCAGGCGGAAACGGTATCGAAGCGTGTTCTCGACATGTTTGACGCCGGCGAGTTCGACGTCGCTACGCTGTTTTATTCGGCGTTCCAGAACGTGGTGACGCAGGTGCCCACAGCGCAGCAGATCATTCCGGCGTCCGTGCCCGAGCGCCCGGCCGATGCGGGCACGCCAGTGCCCTACGAGTACGAGCCGGAAGAAACCCAGATCATGAACGATCTTCTACCGCGCAACCTCACGATTCAAGTGTTCCGCGCGCTGCTGGAGAACGCCGCCTCAGAGCAAGGCGCGCGGATGAGCGCGATGGACAACGCCACCCGCAACGCCGGGGAGATGATCGATAAGCTGACGCTGACCTACAATCGGTCGCGGCAGGCGCAGATTACTAAAGAGCTTATCGAGATTATTTCCGGCGCCGAGGCGCTGTAACGGCGATTAAGACATTCAACCCGCGGGCAAAGGCAAGTGCGCCCGCGCCCGAAAGACAGACGAGACCGAGGACACAAGACCATGAGCTCTAACGCAGTGGGCAAAATCACCCAGGTCATTGGCGCCGTTGTGGACGTCCATTTCGACGATCACCTGCCGGCCATTCTCAACGCGCTGGAAACCGATAATGGCGGCAACCGGCTGGTGCTGGAAGTGGCGCAGCATTTGGGCGAGAACACCGTGCGCACCATCGCCATGGATTCGTCGGAAGGCTTAGTGCGCGGCCAAACCGCAACCGATACGGGCCTGCCGATCCAAGTGCCCGTGGGCGATGGCACGCTCGGCCGCATCATGAACGTGATCGGCGAACCGGTGGATGAAGCGGGTCCGGTGGTGTTCACGGAAAAGCGGTCCATTCACGCCGACGCCCCGCCCTTCGTGGAGCAATCGACGGAAGCGGAAATGCTGGTGACCGGCATTAAGGTGGTGGACCTGCTCGCGCCGTATGCCAAGGGCGGCAAGATCGGTCTGTTCGGCGGCGCTGGTGTTGGCAAGACCGTGCTCATTCAAGAGCTGATCAACAACATCGCCAAGGCCCATGGCGGCTATTCGGTGTTTGCCGGCGTCGGCGAGCGCACCCGCGAGGGCAACGATCTCTATTGGGAAATGATCGAATCCGGCGTGAACAAAGAAGGCGGCGGCGAGGGCTCCAAGTGTTCATTGATTTACGGGCAGATGAACGAGCCGCCCGGCGCCCGCGCGCGCGTGGCGCTGGCCGGCCTGTCGGTGGCGGAAGATTTCCGCGACAAAGGCCAGGATGTGTTGTTCTTTGTCGATAACATCTTCCGCTTCACCCAAGCGGGCTCGGAAGTGTCGGCGCTGCTCGGCCGTATCCCCTCGGCGGTGGGCTATCAGCCGACGCTGGCCACCGATATGGGCGCGCTGCAAGAGCGCATCACCACCACCACCAAAGGCTCCATCACCTCGGTGCAGGCGATTTACGTGCCCGCCGACGACTTAACGGACCCGGCGCCTGCCACCTCGTTTTCGCACTTGGACGCCACGACGGTGCTCAGCCGCGCGATTTCGGAAAAGGGGATTTATCCGGCGGTGGACCCGCTCGATTCGACCAGCCGTATTCTCGAGCCGCGGGTTGTCGGCGCGGAACATTATCAGACGGCGCGGCGGGTGCAGGAAATTTTGCAAAAATACAAATCCCTGCAAGATATCATCGCCATTCTGGGCATGGATGAATTGTCGGAAGAAGACAAACTCACCGTCGCCCGGGCGCGCAAGATTGAGCGTTTCTTGAGCCAGCCGTTCTTCGTGGCGGAGCAGTTCACCAACAGCCCCGGCGTGCTGGTGGATATTCAGGATACGGTCAAAGGCTTTAGGGCGTTGTGCGACGGCGATTACGACCATCTGCCTGAAGCCGCCTTCTACATGGTGGGTGCCATCGAAATGGCGGTGGAAAAAGCCGAGCGCCTGGCGGCCGAAGCCGCCTAGGGGCCCGTTAGAGTGGATAAAAGCTGATGGCTGAAAAGCTGCATTTTGAGTTGGTGTGCCCGGAGCGGCTGCTGATGTCGGCGGATGCCGACATGGTAACGGTGCCCGGTTCGGAGGGCGTGTTTGGCGTCATGGCCGGGCATGCGCCGTTCATGACCAGCGTCTCTCCGGGGGTGATCGACGTGCTTGATGGGCGCGAGGAAACCCGGCTGTTCGTGCGCGGCGGCTTTGCCGAGGTCAACGCAACCGGCTTGACGGTGCTGGCCGAACACGCCGTGCCGCTGGATGAGCTGGATGCAGCCGCGCTCGACCAGGAAGTTCAAAACGCGCAGGAAGACGTGGATGACGCGGCGAACGACGCTGCCAGGGCACGCGCGCAAATCAAGCTCGACCAGCTCACGCAGTTGCGCGATGCGCTCTAGCGCCAGCGTGTCTGCGGGCCGCCTGCGCTAACCTGGACAGACACCCCTGTGGGGGCGATTATTGCCCCTATGGTGCGTCCGGCCCAGCCGGCCGGTGGCCTATACCCTATATGCAGATATGGGCATGCAGATATAGGCGGGGAGACAGAGATGAGCCAGCATTGGACCTTGGACGACATTGAGTGGTCGGCGTTTGATGCTTCCCGCGTGGATGCCGACCTGCTGCGCACGGTGAAGGCGGCCGCGTTGGTGGAGGCTAATGCGCCGGACTACGTTGCCTATCTCTCCCGCATTTTTGCCGACGATACGGCGCTGCTAGCGGAGATTGAGCGCTGGGGCCTGGAAGAAGAGCAGCACGGTGCAGCGCTTGCCCGCTGGGCTGAGATGGCTGACCCGGAGTTTAGCTTTGCCCGCGCGCTTGACGATTTTCGCGCCGGCTACGCTATTCCGCAAGATTTGGATATCTCGACGCGGGGCAGCCGCGGCGGTGAATTGCTGGCGCGCTGCGTGGTGGAAACGGGCACGTCGTCGTTTTATTCCGCCATCCGCGATGCCAGCGAAGAGCCGGTGTTGAAACAGATCGCCGGCAATCTCGCCCGCGATGAATTCAACCACTACAAGCTCTTTTACGTTCACTTTTTGCGCTATCAAGCCGACGTACCGTCAAAGCTCCGCAGGCTGAAGATTGCCTTAAGCCGGGTCAATGAGGCGGATGACGACGAACTGTCGTTTGCCTATCATTGCGCTAATACGCCCAAAGCCGCCTATGACCGCGACGGTTCGGCCAAAGCCTATCAGGCGCGCGCTTTGGGGCTCTACCAGCGCCGCCACACCGATAAGCTGGTGGCGATGATCGCCAATGCCTGCGGCATTCGCATCGGCCCGCGCGTGGCCCGGCCGTTGACGTCGCTCGTGTGGTGGGGGTTTTCGACGCATACAAAGCGTTTAGCGGCCGCGTAACGGCTGCACCTCACCGTGTAAGATGCGCGAAGGCGGATACCACCTGCTCGTAAACCGGCCGCTTGAACGCGACGATCAAGCGCGGTAGGGCCCGCGCATCTTCCCAGCGCCAAGCGTCGAACTCATCGTCTTTGGCCGCCGCTAGGTCAATGCTGGCGTCTTGGCCGGTAAAGCGCATGGCAAACCATTTTTGTTTTTGGCCGCGATATTTGCCCCGCAGCGCCGTGCCGATGAGATGGGGCGGCAGATCATAGGTCAGCCAGCCGGCCGTTTCGTCTAAGATGGTCACCTGCGTGATGCCGGTTTCTTCCGCTAATTCGCGCAACGCCGCCGCTTGTGGCTGTTCGCCTTTGTCGATGCCGCCTTGCGGCATTTGCCAGGCGCCTGGTTCATCTTGCTGCACCATGCGCGTGGCGGCGCGGCGGCCGATCCAGACTTTGCCGCTGGGGTTGAGCAGCATGATGCCAACGCACGGCCGGTAGGGAAGGGTGGTCATACTTATATATACGGATCTGCTGTGCGCCCGCCCTCAGCCGCCACCCTCAGCCGCCGTCCTGCGCCAGCACGGCGGACGCGGGCACTAGCTCAAAGCCCTTGTCTTCTAAGCCTTGCGCCCATTCGGCGATGTGGTCAACGGTGACCGGCAGCGCGGTGGCCACGCCGAGCGCGATCTGATTGTTGCGGGCGGTCTCTTCAAGCCCTGCAAGCGCGTCCGCAAGGGGGGTGCGCTGGGTCGTAACGTCGATTGCGACATCCGCCGTGGCCCAGTCAAAAAGGCCCTCGGGCAGCGCCTGCGCTGTGGCGCTGCGGGCGCCGGTGCCGGTGTCGATGAAGCCGAGGCCGCGCGCCTGCAACGCCGCCAGGCTGGGGGCTAGCGCTGCCGGGTCGGCGAGGTATCGCCCGCCTTGCCGGTTGATGGCGGCAAAATAGCCGGCGCCGCGGGCCAGCAGCCAGTTCAAGCGCTTGGCGTTGGCTTCGTGCGGCAGGCTTGTCAGCAACGTATAGGGGCCTGGGTCGTTGTCGGGATAGTCGAACGGTTCCATCGGCACTTCGAGCGCCACTTCGTGGCCGTCAGCGCGCGCCGCGTCGATTTGCATCTGCAGGTCATTGGCATAAGGCGAATAGGCCAGCGATATATCGGCGGGCAATTGTTCAAGGGTGCGGTCGGCGAAGCTGCGGTTGAGGCCTAGCCCCGTTATCAAGATCGCGATCCGCGGCCGGCCGCCGGGTTTGGCCGCCGGGAACGGGCGCCCATAGCTGGCCACCGGCCGCGCACCGTCTGCTGCGATGATCGGCAGCACGCCGTCCCCGCTTTGTTCATACAATCCTTCGATCGGCGCCGGCGGCAACGCGGCGCCGGCGGGCAAGACGGCGCGGCTGCCGATGCGCTGCAGCGCGTCCGGCGGCGGTGCGGCCGTTGCCTCTTGGCGCGGGCTGGCGGCGGTTGCACCGGCGTCTGATGCCGGTCCTACGCCAATAGTTGCGCCACTATCTGCCCCAGTACTTACCCCGGTCTCTGCGCCCTCCGGCGCCGTCTGCGGTGTGTCGCTAGGCGCCGGCAATACCATGACGACTTCCGCAGGCGGAGCGTTGCCGCCGGCAAACGACATCCAGATCAACGCACCGCCGATGATCAGCGCTACTATAAACGCTGCAAGTGCAAGCGGGCTAGGACGCGCGGATGCCGATTGCTCGTCGCTGTTTGACGGAAGCACGTTCATTCACACAGCAAGCCACACGGGGCCAAGCCACATCGGGCTAAGCCACGCGGGGCCAAGCCACACAGGGCCAAGCGCGCTATCGCCGGGGAGCGCGATATCCCAACCCAAATAGGACCAGGTGCCGTTCGCATGCGGGCGCATCCTCTGCATCCAATGCCCTCACCTGCCGTTTCTCACCCGCCCCCTCTTCCCGAGGCGGAGTGGCAGGGGCGGAGAAGCGGTGCCGTCTTAGTTGGGTATGGGCTCCATCACCGCCGCCCGGTCACCGCTGCTGCCGGCATCGGCCGTGGAGGCAGGCTGCTGCGGATCATAGCTGCGCCGGCCCAGCACCAGATCGCGGGCGTAGATGAGTTGCACGTCATCCTTGGGGTCATCGGGCACGTAGGCAGATGACCCGTTTGATTCTTCGGCACCTTCCGCCGCCAGATGGCCCGCCAACCCAGCTTCGCCCGATGTGCGCACGTCTTCCTCGTCCGGCACGTTCTGCTCGACGCGAATGTCGGGCACAATGCCCTTTGCCTGGATTGAGGCACCGGATGGCGTGTAGTAGCGCGCGGTGGTCAGCCGGATCGCCCCATCGGAGCCCAGCGGAATGATGGTTTGCACCGAGCCCTTGCCGAAGGAGCGCGTGCCTATGATTACCGCGCGCTCATGGTCCTGCAACGCTCCGGCCACAATCTCAGAGGCCGACGCCGAACCGCCATTGACGAGAACGACAACCGGCTTGCCATCGGCAAGGTCGCCCGGGCGGGAGTTATAGCGCTGGGTGTCTTCCGGGTAGCGGCCGCGTGTGGATACGACTTCACCTTGCTCTAGGAAAATATCGGTCACCCCGATTGCCTGATCGAGCAGCCCGCCGGGATTGTTGCGCAGATCGAGCACGTAACCGGGCATGTCCGACATGTCGCGCAAAGCCTCGCGCACCCCGTCAGAGGTCTGCTCGTTGAAGGTGGTCACGCGGATATAGCCGACCCCTTCGTCGCGCCGATAGCGCACGGATTTGATGCGGATGATGTCGCGGATGATGGTTACATCAAACGTGTCTGCGCGGCCTTCACGGGCAATCGTTACGGTGATCGGCGCGTTGACCGGCCCGCGCATCTTTTCAACCGCGGCCGATAAGGTCAGCCCCAAAACCGGTTCGCCATCCAAGTGGGTGATTAGGTCATTGGCGCGCAGGCCGGCTTTATCGGCCGGCGTGTCGTCAATCGGCGCCACCACTTTGACGAAGCCTTCTTCCATGGTGACCTCAATCCCTAACCCGCCGAACTCCCCGCGAGTCTGCACCTGCATGTCACGGAATGTCTTGGAATTGAGGTAGCTTGAATGCGGATCGAGCGCGGTCAGCATGCCGTTGATGGCGTTGTCGATCAGATCTGCGTCTTCGGGCTGTTCCACGTAATCCGAGCGCACCCGTTCGAACACGTCCCCGAACAGGTTGAGCTGCCGGTAGGTGTCCGAGCCTGCCGCTTCGGCGTCGCCGCGTGTGGTGCCGGCGTCCAGCGCAAATACGCCGACAAGGGCCAAGCTTACCAGGCCGGCGGCTCCTGCAATCATGGTGCGGTGCATCATTCGCTCACCCTTCACATTCGTGTTATTCTGCCAATATGCCGTCGCGGCCGGCAATAACCAGCGTATTTCCTACATATTTCATGATTTCATGGCCTAAGCAGGGCGGGCCTGAAACCGTATCCACGGCGCCGGATCGACAGGAATTCCATCTTTTCTCATTTCTATATATAGCAAAGGGGCTTGTCTTGCATCCCCATCGGCGCCATCTGCGTCATAAAGCCGGCCAACGGGCTCCCCTGCCAATAGGTTTTGCCCCGGCGTGGCGTAAATCTCCGCCAAACCGGCGATGACAATCAGGTAAGTATCGGCCGGGGTGATTATCAAGACGTTGCCATAGCTGCGAAACGGCCCGGCGAATACGGTGCTGGCGTCCGCCGGGCTTACCACTTGCGCGCCGGGGGCGGCTTGCAGCGTAATGCCTTGCGCTACCGAGCCCGGTCCGTCATCGCTGCCGAAATGTTTCGTAATACGGCCCACCGCCGGCGCCCTAAGGCGGCCTTTGAGGGTCGAAAACGCTGGTGGCGCCTGGCTTTCGAAGGTAAATCCCGGCCGTAAGGCGGCGAAAGTTGGTACATCGCCCTCAAGCCCGCCCAACAGCTCGCGCAAGGAGCGCGCACGGGCCGCAAGCTCGGCATGGGCGCGGGTGGCCCGTTCGGCCTCCTGCGATAAGGCCTGTTGTTCGGCGCGTTTGGCGATGAGCAATGCGTCAATCCGCCGGCGCTCGGCGGCCAAGGCGGCTGCATCCTCGGCCAATTGCGTGCGCTCGCGCTCGATCGTATGGGCCAAATCGTCCAACGCCTGGATCTGCTCTGCTAGGGATTCCGCCACGGTTTTGAGTTCCGGCACCAGCGTGCCAAGCAGCATGGCGCCGCGGGCGGCGGCCAGCGCGTCTTGCGGGTTCACCAGCAGCGCCGGCGGCGGGTCTAGGTCCAGCCGCTGCAAGGCGGCGAGGCTTTCCACCAATTGTTCGCGGCGCGCGGCAAGCAAGGCCGCGCTTACCGCCCGCGCTGCCACCAGGCCTTTAAGGTGGTCTTGCGTGCGGGTGATGCGCGCCTCCAGCGCCTGGGTGCGGTCGCCGGCGGCCACCAATTGGCGCTGCAGGTGCAGCGCTGCGCGTTGCGCCGCGCGGGCTTGGGTATGTGCGGCGTCTTTTTGCACCGCCGCATCTTCCAGCGCGCGCTCGACCTCTAACAGTTCTTCTGCCTGCGCTGGGTCAGCTGGGGTTTGCTGCGCTGTGGCTGGACTGAGGCCCGCCAGCGCCCCAAGCGCGAGGCCTAGGCACGCGGCTTGCCGCCACCGCCTCAGGTCTAGGTTGCCCCCGGTCGTCCACAGCCCAGTCGCCCAAAGCTCGGTGGTCTGCCGGCCGGTCTTGCATGAGAAGAGACACATCATGTGTTTAGGTGTCGGGTCGCGGTGTCTTGGTTCTTGTGTTAGCCGCGATGATAGGGGTGGCGGGCGAGAATGGATATGGCGCGGTAGAGCTGCTCCAGCAGCATGATCCGCACCAGAATATGCGGCCAGGTCATGGCGCCAAGCGACAATGTTTCACGGGCTCTGTCCATCACCTGCGGCCCGTGGCCATCGGCGCCGCCGATGGCAAAGACAATGTCGCGTATGCCGGCGTCTGTGTGGGCGCGTAGCCAGGCGGCCAGATCGCGGCTGGTGCGCTGGCGGCCGGTTTCGTCCAGAGCAACCATCAGCGCTTGGTCCGGTGCCGCCGCCAATATGGCGTCCGCCTCGCGGCTGCTGTCCTGCTTGGCGTCGATCTCAACCACCCGCACATCGGTGATGCCGAGCGACCGGCCCAGATTTTCTGCGCGCGTGCGGTAGTCATCGGCAAGCGCCCGGGCATGTGGGTCACGCATCCGGCCCACAGCGCAAATGGTCAGACGCATGCGTGTCTTCTTTCCTCAGCCCCTGCGTCGCCCAGCCACCTAAGGCTACATGCCGCTAGTGCGCCAGATGATCGTCCGGCATATCTGCAGACCACAGGCGCTCGAGATTGTAAAAATCGCGCACCTCGGGGCGGAAAACGTGCACCAGCACGTCGCCGGCGTCGATCAGAACCCAGTCGCAATGCGCCATGCCTTCCACGCGTGGCGCTTTGCAGCCGGCCTTTTTCATCGCTTCCACCAAGTAGTCGGCCACCGAGCCGACATGGCGGTGCGACCGGCCGCTGGCAATAACCATACAGTCGGCGATCGACGATTTGCCTGTGAGATCAATGGTGACGATGTCTTCGGCCTTGGTGTCTGCAAGACATGCAAGCGTTGCGGCGCGCAGCCGATCCGATTGAGACATGCCGGATTTAGACACACCGGATTTAGACACACCGGATTTAGACACACCGGATTTAGACATGCCGGTTTGAGGGGCTGCGCCCCCGGTCTGCGGCGCAGAGGCTCTGGCCGCGGATACGGCCTTATGGCCGCTATAGTCGATGCTCAGGTTTTACCTCCTCGTGTCGCGCGCAGACGGCCTAAGGCCTAATGGCCTGCACGGCTGCGCTTACGGGCATAATGCCCGTCTTTCACAAGGACAATATGACAAACACCGCGACCGGCGTAAACCTATAAAAATCAGGTGGTTAGATGGCGACTTCCAAAAGGTGGAGGCTGAACAAGCCGTTATCGTCGGTCCATAGGCCACGCGCATGGAATCCTGCGGCTTGCGCCACCGCGGTAAATTCGTCCGGATCGTATTTGTACGAGCTTTCCGTGTGGATGCGCTCGCCGTCGTCGAAGTCAAACGATAGGCCTTGCAGGCGGATGGTCTGCGGGCCTTCGGCCTGCAGGTGCATCTCAACGCGGCCAAGCGCGCCATTATAAAACGCCACGTGCGAGAAGCCGCTTTCGTTCAATTCGGCGCCGAGTTCTTGGCGCATGCGCGTCAGCAGGTTGAGGTTGAAGGCGGCGGTCACGCCGGCGCCGTCGTCATAGGCGGCATCGAGAATGTGTTTGGGTTTTTTGAGGTCAACGCCGATGAGAAATTGGCCGCCTTTGCCTAGCAGGCGAGTACTGCGCTGCAGCAGCGCGCGGGCTTCATCCGGCGTGAAATTGCCGATGGTTGAGCCCGGTAAGAACCCCAAGCGCCGCCGGCCGAGGGTTTTGGTGGCAGCGGGCACCTCAAAGCCTTGGGTGAAATCGGCGCAAATGGCCCCCACCGCAATGTCTGGCATATCGGCGGCGAGGCTCGCCATTTGGCTGCGCAAATAATCGCGGCTGATATCCACCGCCACGTAGCCGGCCGGCGCGTTTAGGGCGGACAGCAGGCGGCGGATTTTTAGGCTCGACCCGGCGCCGTATTCGATTACCAGGCACCCCGGCCCGGTGGCGGCGGCGAGTTCGGGCCCGTATTTCTGCAGCAGCGCCAGCTCGGTGCGCGTTGGATAATATTCCGGCGTCTGACAAATCTTGTCGAATAGTTCCGAGCCGCGCTTATCGTAAAAATATTTCGGCGCTATGTGCCGCGGCCGCGCGGCTAGCCCGGTCAGCGCATCGTCCAGAAATGCGCCAAGCGTAGGTTTTTCGTCCACAAAAAATGCCAACGCGTCTTCGGGGGCGTGGCGCGTTTCAGCGGTCAACGTGCTGTACATGGTCGCAAATCTATCCTAGCGCTTGAAGGGGGTAGACAAGGGCGTGCGGCATAAATGAGGGGGTTATGTGTCGCGCGCAAGGCGCACCCCGGAAAATTGCCAGCGGGCCTGGGTAGGGAAGAAGTTCCGGTAGGTTGCGCGCATGTGGTCTTCTGCCGTTGCCACGCTGCCGCCGCGCAGCACCATCTGATTGGCCATGAACTTGCCGTTATATTCGCCAACGGCCCCGGCCGCCGCTTTGAAGCCAGGATAAGGCGCAAAAGCGCTTGCCGTCCATTCCCACACATCGCCGTATATTTGTTGCAGGCCGCACCGCGTCGCGTCTGCCGCGCGCGGGTGCAGCGCGCGGGTGCCAGGCGCGGGGCCGGCATAATGCCCGCCCGCGCCTACGCTGCCGGCGGCGTGCTCCAGCTCAAACTCCGTGGGCAGACGGACATCGCCGCCAGCGCTGCCGCCACCTCTGGCGCTGCCGCCATCGCCGTTTGGGTTTTCGCTGCGCCAGGCGGCAAAGGCCGATGCTTCAAAGAACGAGATATGGCACACCGGCTCTGAAGGATTGAGCGCGTGGCGGCCGTGCAGCGTGTAGGTGGTCCAGGCGTGCGGTGCCTCGCCGGCCAGCCAATATAGCGGTGCATCCCACCCTTCGCTGCGCACCGCGTCCCAGCCTTCCGCGTGCCACCAGCGCGCATCGCGGTAGCCGCCATCTTCTATGAATGCCAAATATTCCGCGTTGGTGACCGGGCGGTCGGCGAGGGCAAAATCGCGCAGCAGCACTTGGTGGCGCGGGCTTTCGCAATCATAGGCGAAGCCGTCGCGGGCACAATCGCCCGTGTGCCCACACAGCACAATGCCGGCGGTGAAAGGCGTCCAGGTCAGCGGCGGCGCTGCGGCGTGCGGTTCATCCGGCGCCGGATAGACCGCCGGTGCTAGCGGGTTAAACGACAACGCGTGCTTGACGTCGGTGACGATCAGTTCCTGGTGCTGCTGTTCATGGTGCAAGCCAAGTTCAATAAGCGGGGCGACTTTAGCCCACGTCGTATCGTCCGCTTTATCGGCAAAGGCGTTTAGCGCTGCGTCGACGTGGTTTCGGTAGGCGCCGACTTCCGCAACGCTGGGCCGTGATACCAGCCCGCGCATGGCGCGCGGATACTGCGGGCCGATGGCCTGATAGTAGGAATTGAACAAATAGTCATAGACCGGGTCGAGGGGGGTGTAGGCGGTATCGTGCGGCTTGAGCACAAAGGTTTCAAAAAACCAGGTCGTGTGCGCCCGGTGCCAGCGCGTGGGGCTTGCATCCTCCATGGATTGCAGCATTTGGTCTTCAGCGCTTAGCGGCGCGGTAAGCGTTTCCGTGGCCGCGCGCACGGTGGCAAAACGCTGCAACAAAGCTGCTTTATCGAGGCGGTGGGCGGAGGTGTCGGCGGTAGCAAGGCGGGGCATTAAGCGGCTTTCGGCAAGGAAATGGCAAACGGCGGTCGACAGTCCGCCAAGTTGTGCGGCTGAAGTCAACCGCAGCGTGTGGCAACGGGTGATCACTTTGCGATGAGGGTGCGGCAATGAGGGGGCAACGAGGGCGGGCAATGAGGGGGCCTAATCACCGGGTTTGGTCGCGCGCTACCCCTCATAGACCGGCGGCGGCGGATGTTCTGCGTGCCAATCAGTCCCAAGCTGTTGGCGAATATGGCTTGCGGACGTGGGGTCGGGCTGGTCTTCCAGAAAAACCCACGCAGGCGGCCGGGCATCCGCCAGCAGGCGCGCCGCCGCGGCGGGCAGTTGGGCGCTGGCGTAGCGCGTGCTGGTGCGGCAGAGGCGCGCCTTCAAGCTATAGCCCGGCCGCGCGATCACCGCGATCGGCATTAATTGCATGATGGATGTCCAGCGGTGCCAGCGTGGAAAGGCGATCAGATTGTCCGCGCCCATCAGCCAGACGAAACGGGTGCGCGCGGCGCGTTGGCGCAATTGATACAGAGTGTCGGCGGTATAGCGGGTGCCGAGATGGGTTTCGATGTCAGCCACGCGGATGGCCGGGTGCTGCGCCATTTCCTGCGCGCTCTTAAGGCGCTGCGCCAACGGCGCCATGCCGCTTTGGGGTTTGAGCGGGTTCTGCGGCGATACCAGCCACCACACTTGGTGCAGCCCCAGTCGCCGCAGCGCCACACGGCTGATATGCAAGTGGCCCTGATGGGCAGGGTTGAACGATCCGCCTAGCAGCCCGACCCGCAGGCCGCTGCTGAGAGAGGAGAAAATAAAACGCGCTGGCATCAAGGGCGGGTATGGCCTTGTCCGTGCACCACGTATTTGAACGTGGTGAGCTGTTCTAGGCCAACGGGTCCGCGCGCGTGCAGCTTGCCGGTGGCAATGCCGATTTCCGCACCCATGCCGAACTCGCCGCCATCGGCGTATTGCGTCGAGGCGTTGTGCAGCAAGATGGCGCTATCGCATTCGGTCACGAATCTGTCCGCCGTTGCGTCATTATTGGTGACGATGCATTCGGTATGCTGCGAGCCGTGTTGGGCAATATGCGCCAACGCCCCGTCGACGCCCGGCACCACGGCAACGGCGATGATCGCGTCGAGATATTCCGTACTCCAATCATCGTCGGTAGCAGCAACGATGTTGGGCACGAGACTTTGGGTTTTGGCATCGCCGCGGATTTCGCAGCCGGCTTCCTGCAGCGCCGCGACGACCGGCGGCAGATGCGTGGCGGCAACCGCCTCGTCGACCAGCAGCGTTTCCGCCGCGCCGCAAATGCCAGTGCGCCGCAGCTTAGCGTTGATGGCAATCTCCTTTGCCATGTTGATGTCGGCGTCTTTGTCCACGTATACGTGGCACAGCCCGTCTAAGTGGCCAAGAACGGGCACGCGCGCTTCGGTGGTGACGCGTTCCGTTAGGCTGCGGCCGCCGCGCGGCACCAATAGGTCAAGCGTGCCGTTGAGCCCTGTGAGCATTGCACCAACGGCGGCGCGGTCGCGCGTTGGCACCAGTTGGATGGCGGCGGCTGGCAAGTTGGCCGCATCCAAGCCTACCTCCAAGCAGGCATGGATCGCGCGGGACGAATGAAAGCTCTCCGAGCCGCCGCGCAAAATCACCGCGTTGCCGGCCTTAACGCACAAAGCGCCGGCATCTGCTGTGACGTTGGGGCGGCTTTCGTAAATGATGCCGATCACGCCCAAGGGCACCCGGCGGCGCTCAATGCGCAGGCCCGATGGCACGTCCCATTCGGCGATCACGCTGCCGACCGGGTCTGGCAGATCTGCGATCGCTTCAAGGCCCTTGGCGATCGCTTCGATGCGCTCTGGGTCCAGCTGCAGCCGATCGAGCATGGCGCCGCTAAGGTTGCGGGCATGCGCGGCGTCCATGTCGCGGGCGTTGGCGGCAAGAATATCGTCGATGTCGGCGCGCAGGGTCATGGCGGCGGCCAGCAGCGCGGCGTCTTTTTGCTTGCGCGGCGCGGCGCGCAGACCCTGCGCCGCGGTGCGGGCGCGTTGGCCCATGTCACGCATGATCCCGGCGACCGTCTCCGCCGACATATCTAGGTTTTCCGCTACGCTCATCTTGCTTGCTCGCTTTTTTAGGTGGCGTATTTGGGTTTAGGTGGCGTATTTGGGTTTAGGTGGCGTATTTGGGTGCTTGGCGGTGCGGTTCAACGCCAAATGATCCCGGTGGATCATCTCGTCGCGGCCACGATAGCCAAGCAGCGCTTCGATTTCACCGCTTTTATGCCCGGCAATCCGCGCCGCGTCATCGGACGCATAGGCGATGAGCCCGCGGCCGAGCTCAACGCCGGCGCTATCTTTGACGATCACGGCATCGCCGCGGCCGAAGGTGCCCGATACGCCGGTGACGCCGGCGGGCAATAGGCTGCGGCCTTGGCCCAAGGCGTGGGCGGCGCCGGCATCCACAAAGAGGGTGCCGGCCGGTTGCAGGCTGCCGGCGATCCAGCGCTTGCGCGCCACCACCGGCGTGGCGTGGGCAGTGAACCAGGTGGCGTTGGCGCCTGCTTCGATGGCCGCCAGCGGCGCGTCGACCGCGCCTTTGGCGATCACCATGTGAACGCCCGCCTGCGTTGCAATGCGCGCCGCCTCAAGCTTGGTGATCATGCCGCCGGTGGACATATCCGTGCCGGCGGTGCCGGCCATGGCTTCGATGTCCGCGGTTATGGTGGGCACCTCTCGTATCAGCGTGGCATTTGGGTGGCGTACCGGGTCCTGCGTATAAAGACCATCTACGTCCGACAGCAGCACCAGGCAATCCGCATCCACCATGCTGGCGACGCGGGCCGATAGGCGGTCGTTGTCGCCGTAGCGGATTTCGGTCGTTGCCACCGTATCGTTCTCGTTGACGACGGGCACCAGGCCAAAGTCAAGAAGCTTGGTCAGCGTCGAGCGGGCGTTGAGGTAGGCGCGGCGGGCTTCGGTGTCGCCTAGGGTCAGCAGCACCTGCGCGATGCGGATGCCGTGATCGTCGAGGGCGTGTTGATAGGCGCGGGCAAGGCCGATCTGGCCGAAGGCGGCCGCCGCCTGGCTCTCCTCCAGCGCCAGCGTGGCGCGGGCGCCAAGCCCCAACGCCTTGCAGCCCATAGCGATGGCGCCGGATGAGACGATGATCACCTGCTGGCCGCGCCCGCGCAGGCGGGCAACGTCGCGTGCAAGCGTTGCCAGCCACGCCTCGCGCACCCGGCCGGATGTTGTGTCCACGAGCAGCGCTGAGCCGATCTTGATGACGATGCGCTTGGCTTCGGTCAGACGGTGGCTCATGGCTGCCAACCTCCAGCGCCCGCTTGAGCCGTGAGCGGCGCCGCGGCCTCGTCCGTGTGCATCCGCCGTGCTGCGTCCACATAGGCGTTGATCGCGCGCAAGGCGTCGGTTACGCCCGCACCGCTGGCGCTGGACAGCAAAATGGGTGTCTTGCCCGCGGCGGCGGCCAAGGCGGCGGCTTTGCTGGCGCGCATGTCGTCGGTCAAGGCGTCAACTTTGCTCAAGGCCACGCGTTCCGGTTTGTCGGCAAGCCCGTGGCCGTAGGCGGTAAGTTCGCGGCGGACGGTGCGGTAGGCCGCCGCCACGTCGTCCTCGGTGGCATCCACTAAGTGCAACAGCACGCGGGTGCGCTCCACATGGCCTAAGAAGCGGTCGCCCAACCCGTGGCCTGCATGCGCGCCGTCGATGAGGCCGGGGATGTCCGCCAGCACGAAAGCGGCGTCATCCACTTTGACGACACCGAGATTGGGGGTGAGCGTTGTAAACGGATAATCGGCGATTTTCGGTTTGGCGGCGGTAACCGTTGCCAGAAACGTGGATTTGCCGGCATTGGGCAGGCCGACAAGCCCGGCATCGGCGATGAGTTTGAGCCGCAGCCACAGCCAGCGTTCTTCGCCGGGCTGGCCGTCATTGGCGCGCCGCGGCGCCCGGTTGGTGGCGCTCTTGAAGCGTGCATTGCCCCAGCCGCCATTGCCGCCTTTGGCCAGCAGCACCCGTTGGCCCGGTTCGGTCAAATCGGCGATTAGCGTTGTGTTGTCGTCTTCGAAGATTTGCGTGCCGATGGGCAGCTTCAGCACCACGTCGTCGCCGCCTTTGCCGGCGCGGTCGCGGCCGGCGCCGCTTTCGCCGCGGCGGGCCTTGAAATGCTGCTGATAGCGGTAGTCGATCAGCGTATTGAGCGCTGCTACGCATTCCGCCCACACATCGCCGCCTTTGCCGCCGTCACCACCGTCCGGCCCGCCGAACTCAATATATTTTTCGCGCCGGAACGACACGGTGCCGTTGCCGCCGGCGCCGGACTGCACATAGACCTTGGCCTGATCGAGGAACTTCATACAGCGCTCCCCTGCACGCGGTCCCAGCGCGGCTTGTCCATGCGGTACCTGCACACAAGCGCATCCACCCCGCGCGCCGGCCGGTGCGTGAGCACGGTGTTTACGTAGTGAAAGCCGGTCTTTTCCAGAACCCGCGCGGAACCGGGATTATCCATCAGGCACGTGGCGCGCAGCCGGCCTGCCTTGAGCACCGCAAAGCCCCAATCGCGCATCGCGATGGCGCATTCCGTTGCCAGCCCCTGGCCCCAATAGGCCGGGTCGAACCAATAGCCCAATTCGTATTCATAGCCCGATGCGCCAAGCGACACCCTTTCGTCCAACCCGGCACCGGCGATGAGCGTGCCCGTTGCTTTATCGCGCACCGCCAACGGATAATCCGTACCCGCTGCAATTTGCGCCGGTGCATCGGTGACCCATTGTTCGGCGTGCGAAACCGGGCAAGGGCAGGGCACGAGCCCGAGCATCAGGCCGACGCGCGGATCGCTGGCGATGGTGGCCAGGGCCGTAGCATCGCCCGGCGCGAGCGGGCGCATGACGAGACGGCGGGTCTCGATCACGATGTCGCGCATCTGGGGCCGTGCGTGCGCCATGGCCGTCGTTTCCACCTTCGTTTTACGCCTGTTGCGCCTTTAGCCTGTCAACCCATTGGTAGCGGTGCATGATGAGATCGCAAGAGGGCACATCTGTGCCACGCGCCAAGCAGGGCCGTTTGGATGTGCCACTATACGCGAAGCCGCACTTCAAGAGTACGCGGCCGGAGGCGGCGTTGTCCTCGAAATGGCCAGAGTTTATGTGGCCGACGCCAAGATCAGCAAAGCCGACGGTCACCGCCGCCTGTGCGGCCTCCGTCGCATAGCCGTTGCCCCAATAGGGTTCGTCCAGCCAATAGCCGAGTTCGCATTCGTCGCGCGTGCCGCGATCGATGCCGACGACGCCGATCACAGCGCCCGCAAGGGTAATGGCAAAGGCTGACCCCTGGCCGCGGGCGCGCTCGTCCGCATGGCCGCTAATCCAGTCCTCGGCCATGCCATCGGGATAGGGGTGTGGCACCTTGGCCAGCATCCGCGCCACATTCCAATTGCTGCACCCGGCCTGAACGGCTTTGGCATCGCGCTGCTCAAGCCAACGGAGCACTAATCTTGGCGTTTTTATCTGCGCCCGCATCGGTCCATCCTTTCATCGGGGCAAGGGAGCAAAACAAAAGGGAGATGGCGATCCATCTCCCTTCTACATTGGCTATTGCCGCATGAATGGATTGCCACCAAACCGGTGGCATAAGGTCCACCGCGTTGTTATTCGGCCGCCGTCGGCATAAACGGAAGCACCGACACATATGTCCGGTCGCCGGCGCGGGTGCGGAACGCCACGGTTCCTTCGACCTTGGCGAAGATGGTGTGGTCTTTGCCCATGCCCACATTATCGCCTGGGTGCACTTGGGTGCCGCGTTGGCGGATAATGATGTTGCCGGGGATTACCGCCTCACCGCCATATTTCTTCACGCCAAGGCGCCGGCCGGCGGAATCGCGGCCATTGCGGGACGAACCGCCTGCTTTTTTATGGGCCATTATTGTGTCTCCGTCACTTGGCGGCCTGTATGCCGACAGGGTGTGCCGCCGGCGGGTTATGCGCTGATGCTGGTGATCTTGATCTGGGTCTTGTGCTGGCGGTGGCCTTTGGTACGCCGGTAGGTGTGCCGGCGCTTTTTCTTGAAGATGCGCACCTTACGATCGCGGTCATGGCCGAGCACTTCTGCCGCCACTTTGGCGCCGTCAAGCAAAGGGGTGCCGACCTTTGCCTCGCCGTCGCCGCCGACCATCAGCACGTCGCTAATCTCCACCGTGTCGCCAGGCATATTGTCGAGCTTTTCCACCGACAATACGTCATTTTGCGCCACTTTATATTGCTTGCCGCCGGTGCGGATTACCGCGAACATGAGCCTGCCCAACTTGTAAAAGTAGCTCGCGGCGGCCGGTTAGGCGCCTAAGAGCCTCGGTATCATACGACCACACGCAAAAGGCCCGTCCCTGCATCCCGCAAGGCCGCGCCGCCGTGTGGGCGCGGACTATACGTTTTGAAGGCCTGAAGTCAAGCGCGCCCTTGCCATTCCTAATGCCCCCGATAGGTGCGGTAAACGGTCAGCCAGACGAAATAGCCGATAAGAGCCAGCCAGGCGGCAAAGGCCCAAGCCGGCGGCGTTGGGTGCGTGAGCACCATCACTAGGCTCAACGTCGCCCACGCGGCGGTTAAGATCAAAGTGAGCCGGCGGTGTTTCACCACCCGTAACGGATGGGTGAATTTGAGCCGTGTGAAGGTGAGCAAGATGCAGACGGCGACCATCGCCATATTGACCCATGGGGCGGTCTGTAGAACCCACATATACAAGACCAAAATGTTCCAGATCGCCGGGAAGCCCTCAAAATAATTGTCGTGGGTCTTCATGTTGCGGTTGGCGAACGTGTAAAGCGATACCGCTAGGACGACGCCCGCGGTCACCGCGCCAAGCCCCGCCGGCAGCAGGTTGAGCGTTGCCAGCATGACGGCGGGCACCACCACATAGGTCAGATAATCCACCACCAGATCGAGTGTCTCACCGGAGATTTGCGGCAGCACCTCCGCTACCCGGTAGCGCCGTGCCAGAGGCCCGTCGATCCCGTCCACCACAAAGGCTAGGCCGAGCCACAAAAACGCCGCCGCCGGGTCGCCCGCGGTTACGGCGGTCAGCGCTAACATGGCGATGACGGCGCCGGTGGCGGTCAACGCGTGGATCGCCCAAGCGCGCCATCGCGCCGGGTGGGGGACATGGCGCGGGGCCGGGCTTAAGGCCGGGCGGGGGGCAGGCTCTGCCGTTGTCTTGTGCGAATCGCCGTTCATGTGGTGGCCTATGGTAGCAGGCGCACCGGCCTAGCCGGCAAGTACGCGGCGCGCGCGACGCAGCGATCGCACACCGCGGCACAGCCCGTTTGAAAAGGCGGTTCGCGTTAGGGCGGCGGTAGACTATTGTTAAGCGGGCGCGCGCCTTTTAGGCCGAGCGCGCATGGGGGTGCAGCAACACGGAGGCGCACAGCAGCATGGGCACATTGATACGTGCACCGCTCGTCATCCTATTTTGGGCGGTGGCCGCCGCCGTCATACTGGCGGCCATGGACAGCGATGCGCGGCTGGTGCTGGAAAGCTATATTCCTTATTTCAGCGTGCTCGACCCGGCAATCGATTGGCTGGCAAATTTTGCCGCCGCGTTGTGGCAGGCAATCCGCAGCTAGCCGGTTTTGCGCAGTCTGCCGATTGTGTCTGCCGATTGTGTGTGCCGGTTGTGTGTGCTGCGCGTCCGCGCACGGGTCACCCCCCCCCTTGCAGCA
>Ga0272441_10004184_pt1 | contig 26549 bp, 19 predicted proteins | sample SSMProp6N_FD_193582 | JGI IMG/M metagenome (GOLD analysis project Ga0272441, IMG submission 193582) | Marine sediment archaeal communities from Little Sippewissett salt marsh, Falmouth, MA, United States - SSM-Prop-6N | ecosystem: Environmental > Aquatic > Marine > Wetlands > Sediment ... | reverse complement strand
TCTGCGAATCCCACTTTCTCAGCTCTAAGAAACTAATTAGCAATTCTCATGCCAGAGATAACGTATTGATTATATACGATATAATTGATCAAGGACTGGGAAAGCTATTCAGAAATGAATAAGCAAAACAACAAATATGAAATAAATGCGTGGCAAAATAAGGCCTAACGGCACTATTCATTTATGAATAGTGCCTATTCATCGATGAATATCGGGGATATACCGTTTTATCTTGCGTGCGGCTGACGCTTGACTGATTTTAAGAGATTTGGCAACTCCAACGGTGGTTTTATATCGCTTGTAAGACTTTGTTATAAGTTCCTTTTCGATCATTTCCTTTGCGCTCTTCAGTGATATGCCTTCTGCCGTACCCAGGGGTGCAAAGTTCTGTAGTTCTAAGGGAAGCTCTGACGGGGTAATTCTCGCTCTATCGGTTGTGATAACCATACGTTCGATGATGTTTTTCAATTCACGAACATTGCCATACCAATAGTAGCGAAGAAAAAGATCCATCGAATCACTGGTAAAGAATTTCTTCTTGGAATACTTCTGATTAGCCTTCTTTAAAAAATAGGTGATGAAAGCAAGAAGGTCCTCCTTTCTTTCCCGTAGCGGCGGAATAGTGATTGGAACAACATTGAGTCTGTAATAAAGATCTTCACGGAAGTTTCCCTCCCGTATCTCTCTTTGAAGATCCCTGTTCGTCGCGGAAATAATTCGGCAATCAACGGTCGTAGTCTCGGTACCGCCTAATTTTGTCAATTTCTTCTCCTGGATTACTTTGAGAAGTTTGACTTGCAGATTCAGGGAGAGTTCTCCTATTTCGTCCAGAAAGAGTGTGCCGCTATGAGCCAGCTCTATCATACCTATTTTACCGTCCCGACGAGCACCGGTAAATGATCCAGGTTCATAGCCAAATAATTCCGACTCCAAGAGTGTCTCGGGAATCGCACCACAATTGATTTCGATAAAGGGGCCGTCTCTTCTCAAACTGTGCTGATGAATCAATTTTGTCAGGAGGTTCTTACCAACACCTGATTCACCGGTAATCAATAAATTTATGTCAACTTCAGCGACCTTGACAGACAATTGAACGATACTTTTCATCTGCGGGCTCTCCGAGATGATCTCAGGAAAAGAAATTTCCTTTTCCCGTAATTCGCGAATCTCTGAAGAGTAACGTTCCATTTGATTTTCAAGATCCTCTAATTCTTCATAAAGCTCCTTAATTTGTGTGAGCTCATAGGTACTGCTTCCGTAGGTTATAACCCGAATTATCTCATTGTTCTCATTAAAAACCGGCACTGCAGTACAGGGAAATCGTCCTCCAAGTATTGATTCCTGAAGTTTTGTAACCTTTTTCCTCTCCCTGAGAGCTATTGCAACGACCGATGGTATGAACAATCCTTGGCGTTCTCCGTCATAAACGCTGGTCCCCAGTATTTCTTTTTCACTGATTCCAAATACTTCTTCAAATGATGGAAAGACCCTGAGAATAATTCCATTTCCATCAGTAATCAGAACATCATCATTCATCGATTCAATGATCGGAAGGACCGAATTAAAATTCTCTTCAATGGTATTTTTTCGCTCGGGATCTGATATCATACCATCTACAGGGGAAAGGAAAAGCAGAAATTCATCATCGCTCCCTGGAGATGCAAAACTAACTACCCTTATATCAACAGAATCTCTATGCATGATGGTACAAAGAAACTCTTCAGCCGAAGATGGTAAAACCTTTATACCAAAAAAAGAATCAACTCTTTGGCCTATGATAGACTCTTCGCAATTCAATAGCGAAAGCGATCCATCATCTGCATAGATAACACGCTCATCCTTTATCAGTAACAGCCCCCCTGAAAAGGATTTTTGTTTTACCTTCTCTGCAGCTATCATCGTCGATTTACCTTACCTATTTAAAAATGAAACTATCATAGTTGCTTTTAACGTGAAACGCAATTTATCTGCCTCTATTATGCTAAATATTTTCACCTTTTCAGTTCTTTCGAATACTGATGAATACTTTCAGGATTTTTTCTCTGTACACGTAATCATACCCGTCTTTGATAGCGGTATTGGGTTTCTTCATATTCATATTTGACGCTGGACGGTAGCCTGAAGCGCACCCGCATGTACCGTCAACGCTGCCGGTAAATTCAAACTGCCTGTCGCTCTTGTATCACCTGCACCTTCAGGATCAAATCTCCTCGGCATCAGGAGCATATAGGTTTCGATCGAATCGGGTCGCGGCATCATGTCGCCCTTCACAAATTTTCTCCTTGTGATCCCTTCGGCACTGCAGCCCCCCACATACAAGTCGTAATTTTTACGTTTGATACCTATTACTTCTTTCCCATTATGTTGTATTTGAAGGGGTGTTCATATCCCTTTTCGATGCCTATGAGGATCCACTTCATTGCCGATGCGGCCGTTTCTGCAATTATGTTACGACAAAGAATTATTCGTTGATCGCTGTAGTAGTCATAAGGACAGGTCAGCTCGGCGCAGCATGCTGTACCGTTTTTGTTTTTGAAATCATGGACCAGATTGTTGTAGAGTCTGTAAAGGCCTTTTTCTCCTCCGAGTTGATTTTTTCGAGCTTCCGGAGTAGGGAGATCGAAGGGATCTTTTCGACCGTGGATAACGCTGATGGCCATAGCCGATCCTATAATCGCACAGCACGTGTTCCCCGAGCTTCCGATACCGCCGCCAAAACCGGTCGCCAGGGAAACTATATCCATAGAAAGCTCAGTCATTTTTGCTTCCCTTAGTGTTTCGAGGAGTGCCCTGAAGACGCTCTCTCCACAATTCAAGCCATTGAGGTGGTTATCAAATGCCCTTTCCCGAGCACTATTGATCATTCTTTCATCGTTCATCACACTTTCTCCTTATCTCAAATATCGAGACGATAATCATAGAATACAGCTAAATAATGACTTGTTTCAGATGATAGTGGTATTCAGAATTCCTCACAGCGGACTATATACTGCAACAAAGAAAATTATTAATGCAAAAATATGGATAGGGGAGGGTTTAACCTCCCCATTATTACCATGGACAAATAAAGTCACCCTTACACATTGGGAGCGTGCGGCACCTAACAAACGAGCAGGGCATAAGGGGGTTTAACCTCCCGCCTTTATCCCTGATCCCATTTAAAGCCCCATATCTTCATTGATTATGACGATTTTAATCCTCCCCTTGGGAAATGATTTTTCCGTGATAGTCCATGTATTGCATATCCGGGTTGCACTCTTGCATTCTTCACAGTAAGAGGTTTTCGTGCAGGGGGTCTTCATGCCAAGTCTGATGGCATTGGCCGGAGCCGCGTAGTTCTTGATGCGGTACATGGCCTCATCCAGGTCACTGACGATTTTATTCCGTCCGACTACGATGACCACATCTCTCGGGCCGAAGGCAAGCGCTGCTACCCGGTTGCCCGTCATGTCAAGATTGACAAGCTGGCCCCCCTCTGTTACCGCATTGGTTCCGGTAAAAAACAGGTCAGTCAGGAGCGCCTTGCGACGACGCTCCAGAAATTCTTCAGGGGGAATGCTTCTGTCAGATGTATCAAGCACCTCTACAGCATCACTGTTTTTGAGAGCATCATAGAGACCGGTATCTACAAAGGTCATCGATCCACCCCAAGAGATACTCCGTGCACCCATCGCCGGAATAATTTCCTCCAGTACCAGTTTCTTTGCCTCGGCAGCGTTGTCGGCCAGGAAGACTTCAAAGTTGTTTGCCTCCAATGCAACCTTGAGATCGGATATCCTCGTCCACCAGTATTCTTCAATCGCGTTACTCATTTAATACCTCCATTATATCTATATTATTTTTAATCCCTTCGGATTTCTGCCTCTTAACCGCTCGTTTCTCATAATTTACTATCTGATCTATATTACGTAACAATAGATACATTCAGCCCATAACTTTCTAAAAATCCTCTCACTTCCTGTAAATAACTCTTAGTGGGCATCTCAATGCCGTGAAGCCTGCAAACCTTACCCAGTATTCTATACTTGAAAATACCTAAGGAATGATATGGTAGAATGTTCAATTCTTTAACTGAATCAAGCGTCTTTACATATTTTGCCAAAGCCTCAAGGTTTTTTCTTGAATCATTTACTCCCGGTATGAGCGGAAAACGGATGATCATAGGTATGTTTTTTTCACTTATTATTGCCGCGTTTTCCAGAATACGGTCGTTATGAACTCCGGTATACTCGTAATGTATGGCAGAATCCATATGCTTGAGATCAAACAAGACGAGGTCGACATACCTACTAATATCTTCTACCTCTTCCTTTCTGGCATATCCGCAGGTATCCAAGGCTACTGAAATACCTTCTTCCTGGCACCTTTGTGCAATTTCTTTTGTAAAGGGATATTGTTTCAGCGGTTCTCCGCCAGAGAGGGTAACGCCGCCGCCTGATGTGTCATAAAATGGGATATCCCTCCTGATTTCATCCATGAGTTTATCCGAAGTAATATAATACCCAATAGTTGTGAGCGCTTCTGACGGACAGATCTTTGCACAATCACCGCAGTTGTCACATTTTATTCTATCGATTTGTATGGATGCCCCGGACATTGTTAAAGCACCGGTGGGACAAGCGGTAATGCATTCACTGCATTCGGCTATACACCTATCTTCATAAAATCCAATCTCAGGATAGCCATGATAGGTTTCGGGGCTGCCACACCAGTGACACCGCAAAGGACATCCCTTTAAAAAAACAGTCGTTCGTATTCCCGGACCATCATGAATTGAATACCGTTGTATCTTGACAATAAGGCCTTCAGATGATTTATGCGTTTCTCTAACATTATCAATCGGAGTCATTATGCTAATCCTCGAAGTTTCTTAAACAGGCTTTCCTGAAAAGAATAAGGGGTTCATACGATTAAGACTACTGACCGGCCTGCCTTAACGACAGACCGGTTAGCAGAATGCACCATGTTCTTAACCAATCCCCAGTTCTGTCCGTTTTATGATATCGTCCTGGATTTCCTTTGGGAGTTGGGTAAAGAGGGCAATGTAAGCTGCAACTCTGACCAATAACTCAGGATAGGCATCGGGGTTATTTTGAGCATCTCTCAGCTCTGCGGTGTCAATAATGTTGAACTGGACGTGGTACCCGCCCTGTTTCATGAAAGCTCTCAGCAAACTAATAAACTTTTCCAGCTTTTCAGGATCATTCATTATTGCCGAGTGAAACTTCATGTTCAGCAGTGTCCCGTTTTTCGCTGCCACATGATCTATCTTACATACAGAGTTTATGACTGCCGTCGGACCATTTTTAGGCGCTCCCTGCACGGGCGAGATACCGTCGGAAAAGGGTTCACCGGCTTTTCTTCCGTCAGGTGTGGCTCCGATACCCATCCCCATAGCTGCATGTGCAGAAATCGAATAAATACCTGCACAGTAGGAAGCTCCTCGCGGAGACCGATATCGTTCAACCTCCTTACTGAATTTTTGTCCAATATCTCGAGCGATAAAGTCCACCTCGTCAATATCATTACCGTATTTAGGAGCTTTGGAAATTAATTTCTGCCGTATTATCTCATTATTATCGAAGTTGTCACTCAAGGCTTCAAGAAGCTCCTTCATGGCGATTGACTGTTCCGTAAAGACCAGTTTCTTTAACGCCATGAGTGAATCAGCTACGGTAGATAATCCTACCCCTTCAATGGCGGGATTATTCAAATGAGCGCCTCCCGATGCCAGGGGGAGTCCCTTTTCGAGGCAATCCTCTACGAGTATACTTTCAAAGGGTAAGGGGACTAAATCCCGGTGAGCGATCTCCAGGGCATCGTTTAATATCATTTGCTGTTTCACAGCGTTGTTCAACTGCTCATAAAAGGCATCTTCTATTTCACTGTAGGAAGTGAAATTCTCGGGATTACCGGTTGCCGGTCCGACTTGAATACCGGTCAGCGGATCCAGACCGTTATTGAGCGCCAGTTCCAGACATTTCGGCAAACTCAAAAATCCCCAATTAAGAGGTCCCCAGCTTTTTCCAACCATTGCAGGCGCCACACATCCTACGAAGGCGAGGCCCTGCCGTGCTTCTTCCGGACTGGCACCTTTCTCTATTAACTGTTTCACACCTGTTTCATAATTGAAAAACTTGGGTTTCGCAGCCAATGGGAGCAATTTACATGCTTTCGTCAAAAACTCATCACTCATACCCTCATGATAGATGATCCCGATATCCGGTTGGTGAAGAGAAAGTTCCGATTCTACCTCCAGACATAATTCTGAAAGATCATTCGTGGCATCGGTTCCATCATCTTTAAGACCTCCCAGCTCCGGCTGTTGTGATATAGGATATCCGGCATATAAATAGGCTGTTTTTTTAGGATAAAAGGTTAATACCTGGTTAAAATTTATCCAACAGCTGGTCAACCACCTTTTTGCCTCTTCACGTGACAGAGCTCCCTCTTCAATATCCTTCGTATAATAGGGATACATAAACTGGTCGAAGCGTCCCACCGTAATTGCCTGACCGGCCGCTGAAACGCTCGGTAAAATGTGAGTAAGCCAGAAAGATTGGAGCGCTTCGAGGAAACCCTCCGCAGGATTGGCCGGAACCTTTGCGCATATCTCGGCTATTTTCAGTAAATCTCCCTTTCTTTGCTCGTTCGTCTCACTCTCGGCCAATTCGTGAGCAAGTTCTGAAAATCGTCGTGCATGAATCAGGACTGCATCGCAACAGATGAGGCACGCCTTATAGAATTGACTCCGTTCGAAATAATCGACGGCGGTCGCATCCAGCGTCGCTTGCAGGCTCTTTATATCTTCAATGATGCCGTTAAATCCTTTTTCAAGGACCTTGGTGTAATGAGGTAAGATCTGTCCGATCCCGGCACTTTTCAGCGAGGAGGCGATTAGTGAAGCCCTTTCTGCATTTGAAACGCTTTCAGGGACCATATTGTTGATCATCTCTTCTACGGTTTTCCCTTTCCAATAGGGAATATTTTCTTTAAGCACCTGTTTCGTAGTTTCAGATACCTTGAATTTATCTCCTCCTCGTGTAGCAAGATCATCCATTTCATCAAGAATCCAACTGGCGGTGTATTCAGGATATACAGAGGTTTTGAATGGTTCACTGGCAAAATTCCCGACAACAAGCTGCCACTCCTGAATTGTTATCGGTATCTCGCTCAATATTTTTCGGAAAGCCTTCGCTCTCCTGATTATCATTGGCTCACCTTCAGTCTCTTTGTAAGACTCAGTAATGATTCGACATCTATCCGAACATACCTCCGGCATTCTCAATTTCAGAAGGACTTCTGTCCTCAAGTCCGCAATCTCTTTTTGTGTCGGCATAACCTATAACTCCTTATTACTATTCCTGATTTTGTGTTTACAACAAATACTGCCATGCGAAGGTGGAATATCTCATAAAATTACCTACCGTTCTTTTCTTGCAACATATCCATCCATCAATACAAATTTAACAAAGAGTAGAGCAACCCGGCATAAGAAATGGCGAAGCACGATAAAGATGGTTATAATAACGGCACTGTTCGATGATCCCTTAAAACGACAGGGCCGAGTAACTGAGTTGCTCAGCCCTGTCAACGGCATTATTTCTGTATAAAAATTTATACTTATTCAGGTCTCACCGCTATTGAAAGAGCTTTATAATGCTTGAGAAATCAAGCTTGCCATTTCCCTGCTGGCAGTTCATAGCGAAAAGGTTGCGCGCCAAAGCACCCAGAGGGGCACTGCTCTTGGTCTGCAAGACGGCGTCTTGGGCCAAGTTGGAATCTTTAGCCATCAATTCCGTCATGAACCCACCGACATAGCCTTTCGAAGAAGGTGCTGTTTCAAGCACTCCCGGGTATGGATTGGCAACATCCAAAACCCAGCTGCGTCCCGTAGCTTTTGCCATGATACCTGATGCAACCTTTGGATCGAGTCCGCTGTTTACAGCAAGTTGAACGGCTTCAGCCGTCCCTGCCATTATCACGGACAACAACATGTTATTGCAGATTTTCACAACCAGACCGGCACCGTTGCTGCCTGCGTGGAAAATATTCTGACCCATAATGGTCAGTATCGGCATTGCCTTTTCGAGATTTTCCTTTGAACCACCGACCATAAAGGTTAACGTTCCGGCTGCTGCTCCCGCAGTTCCACCGGAAACAGGTGCGTCCAGCATGTTTATGCCTTTATCGGCGGCCAGTTTCGCTACCTGGCGAGCGGTTTCTGGTGCAATCGTGCTGCTGTCAATTACGAGTGTCCCCGGCTTGATGACGTCAAATAAAGCTTCTTTATCCACGTAGAGTCCATAGACATGCTGGCTTGCAGGCAACATGCTGATCAGGCACTCCACATCTTTTGCCGCATCTGCAGCGGTCTCAACAGCAGTTGCACCTTCAGCAACCACCTCTTGTACCTTTTCGGGAACCATGTCAAAAACCTTGAGCTCATGACCCGCTTTCAGTAAATTTATTGCCATGGGTCCGCCCATATTCCCAAGTCCTATAAATCCGATTACCATAATAATACCTCTTCAATGTTATCAACAAGTTACTCTTGAAATGTAGCGTTTTAAACAGCCCGTAGTAAATATTTTCTGCGAGCTTACATGTGTCTCACACACTCCTGTTGTTCGTACTAAGGCCATTCCGATAATCGCAATGGCATTAGTCGATACAGTGTAGCGATGATTCTTTCCGTTACCAGGCCTTGTGATAGAGTTCCACTACTTCCTCTGTCGTCGGAACGACGGGATTATTCCCCGGGCTTCCCGAGGCAATACCGTCCTCTGCCATCTTCACAACCTTTTCGTCAAAGGTTGCCAGATCAACCTTCGTCACATCCCCGAGTCGAGGAATCTGAAGGTCGATGTTCAGTTTCTTGAGCCCTTCAACGAGGGCCGCACAGGCGGCATCGTCGGAGTCGCTGGCCGATGCGTAACCCATAGTCCGGGCAACCGTCGCATACCGCTCGGGGGCGCCGGAAATGGAAAATTCCGTGACCGCTGGGAACAACACGGCATTCGAAAGACCGTGGGGAACGTGGTAGAGCGCCCCTATGGGTCGGCTCATCCCGTGTACGAGACAGACACTGCTGTTGGCGAAGGCCATACCCGCCTGAAGTGATGCCAGCATCATGCCTTCCCGCGCCTCCGCGTTGTCCGGTTCATTAAAGGCGGTAAGAAGATAATCGGAAACGAGTTTTATCGCGGAGAGGGCGATGGGATCGGTCATCCCGTTTGCCTTGACGGAAACATATGCCTCGACGGCATGCACCAGCGTATCCACTCCCACGTTTGCCGTCAGCGACGGGGGACAACTCATCGTCAACTCGTAATCTACCAGGGCGCAATCGGCAAGCATGTTGACGTCGAGCATCATCATCTTAACATCACGTTCGGTGTCGCCGATAACTCCCACCTTGGTGACTTCGGCACCGGTACCGGCCGTGGTCGGTATGACTATGACGGGGGCACCCTTGTTGGGAACCTTATGCAAACCGGCATACTGACTTATCGGCTCTTCGTTTGCCGTCATAACCGAGATAACCTTCGCACAGTCCATAGGACTTCCGCCACCCAGACCAACAATGACATCACACCCGTTTTTCCTGAAGGCATCCAGGCCTTCCCGAACGTTCTTATCCGTCGGATCGGGGTTGACTCCGTCAAAGATAGTTACGTCGATACCTTCCTTTTTGATTGCATCGGCGATCTTACCCGCCAGACCGGTACTGACCATGAACGAGTCGGTGACCAGAAGCACCTTTTTTGCGTTCATCTTTTTTGCCTGCGCACCTGCTTCGTTGCTGGCGCCGCCGCCTATTATAATGGTTGAAGGAACATTTACCATTGATACCATAACTTTTACCTCCTGATAAATTTGATGGAAGCTACCCGTAACACCTTACGGGGCATCTCCATTGTGTAATACGTTAAAACAATTAATAGAGTTATTAACAACCGTACCATGCGTTGTTTAATCCTCATCCCGCAAGTTTCTCATGCTCTACCTCCTGTAGTGTAATTGGTTGTAATCATCAAATTGTTTCACAACTATCTGACAGTGCGTTTATTAATCCCCTTTAGGTCTGTTTTCCAATTTCTCAAGGCCTAACTGTCTCAGGTTCCTCGGGTTACATAACGCACGATGTATGCCATATTCTGACAGATTAATCCTTCCTTTCCATCGTTCCGTATCTCTGGCTTTTTGTCATGTCCATCCATCGATGAAAACTTCATTCCCACATAACAGAAAAACTACAAGGTAGCACCCGGCGCCCAAAAAGAGCGCAACACTGAAACCGAATTGTATGGCTACCACCACGGTGAGTGCTGAACCCAATACGGAGCTTACGCCGTTCACACCCCACATCCATGGAATGTATTTTTCCATTGTCATCTCTTTTAATAACCGTATGGCTAGTGGAAAGGGAAATCCCATGATAAACCCCAGCAGCGTCAATATGATAACTGCGGCCGATAAACGAACTATAAGATTCGTTCCCAAGAGTTGGCCAAAGATAAATGGAATTATGAAGTTATAGATCAACAGCATGCCGACAATACCAAGCGCAGCCATGGATATTCCCTTCATTATCCTCTGTGACGCGAGACGACCGCTACAGAGGCTGCCAATGCCGGCTCCTGTTAAAAGAGAGAACAACAGGACTGCCAAAGACAATACCGGCTTACCGAGAAACAGGACAAATCTCTGCGCAAGGGAGACTTCGACCAGCATAAACCCTGCTCCCAGCATAAAAAACAGTACGATAGATGTAATCAGATTTCCTCGCCGGTCTCCGACGCCTTTTGGACATTGTTTCTTATGAGAAGCTTCCTTTCTCCAATACTGCATGAAAGGTATCAACACCACAAGGAGGGTAATACCAACCGCTCCCCATGACACCATAAGCACCGGGCCAGGTATTCCTCTTTCAAATTTGTAAAAGAACGGCCTGTCATCCGTTACGAAACTGATATCGTAACCCAATTTTTCGACCTTTTTTTCCACATCATCAAAAACCTTTTCTCCGCTACCCAAGGTCTGGAGTGCCGCGTTCAGTACTCCTGCCTCTTCGACGTAAGGAAAAAAGGATGAAGAAGAATCATATCCAAAGGTTGAAATGGCTCCATATCGTGCATATGTTTCCTCAATCGTAAAGGGTGTCTTCTTTAAAACAAATAACGGGTATTGTCCTGATCCCACCATGTAAATTTGTTTCATGGCCTCTGCATCAGCGGCACCTCTCTTATTCAGTGCGGATAGAGAAATAGAGAGTAATTTCATCATGGAAAGATCGCCATGCGCTATAACGATCAGGCGACCTTCCTCAGTCATGTGATCGAGATAATCACCGATCGAATCGACGGTAAGCAAAAAATTTTCCGTCATGGCATACCCTTCTATGCTGCGACTTGTATTGGTAACAGGGAGACTGAGCATAATAACGTCATATTTCCCCTTTTGCCGTTTAAGAAAACTTCTGCCCTCATCAACAATGATACTGACATTATCGTGAGACGCATAGATACCACCGTTATACCTTGAATAGGTACGCACTATATCCACGAGATCCTTGTTTACCTCAACGGCTGTTATCTTACTAACTCCTCCCATTGCAGCCAGAAGCACATCACGCCCCCCGCCAGAACCGATAATAAGCATGGTATCTTTTTCTCTATCCTTTAAAAATCTGAAGGGGAAGTAGCCGGGGAAACTGGTCTTCAGATCAGCAACCGCAGGATTCGGATCGTCAAAATTACCATTGAATTTATACATAGGCGTTCCTGCCGTTCCGTCTATAAAGATATCCATATAATCGATGCCATCGTACTTCACTAAATCAGATCGGCCAAAAGCACTCCATCTTTTTTCAGTTATTTCTCCCCGTTGCGAGCCATACAGGGCATTATGAATTTCTTTCTCTGAATTGATTCCGATAGGTATGCTCGGTATGAAAAAACCTGATAGACTTGCCCATAAGAGGAAAGAGGTAATAGAAAGACCGGCAACAGCTATTAATTCTCTCTTAACGCAGCCCATCTGTGCTCCAATAAAAGGGTTTGAATTTTATAATACAATGTATTGACACGTCGAGACACTATCTGCTTCATAAAAAGGCAAGTAAAACGAGGGCACAGGTTATCGAAGAAAGAATAATCGTTATTCATTTACGCGCCTACCACTAACCGTAAACAGTATTGCTGTAACTGAAGTAATAACTGCAAAAAGAAAGATGGTACTCACACCGCCGAAAAGATCCAAAGCAAAAATAACGCCAATGCAACCGGAGGCCGCCCCCACTAAATCAGCGCCGTAAATCCTTGCACTCAGTACCGGGTATATGCGGAATATTTCTGACATCACCACTCCACCAAAGAAAAAGGGGACACATAACACTAAGCAATACAACAAGATGTTATTGTTCACAGAGGCCGCATGCTCGGTCTGCATCACGATTATTACTGAAAAGGCCATTGCCAATGAACACAAGGTGGCAGATATGACCACCATAGTAAATCTATTGTATGTATTAGATATATTTGTTTCAAAAAAGTGAATAAACATGCCTCCAAAACCGAGTCCCAGCATAGCCAGAGAAACCGCTGCAAATACGTAGTGGTAAGAAAGCATTACGGAGAGTAGTCTGGTGAGAGCTATCTGAAATCCCAGGAGACTGAGCGATATCAGAAAAACAGCACACAATAGAATGCACACTGCCACTTGATTTACGTTATGGTTTTCCTTCATGATCAATCCCGGTCTTCACCTGAGTTAGAGAACCAATGTAAACCTTTCAGTGAACCTAGCATTAAATAACTCATCTTTTCGATCCACATTTGGATCAGTACGCTTACCCTGAGCGTCCGTTTATCGGGTATTTTTGCTTTTTTCGCAAAAATACCCGATAAGAAACGTTCTGCCGATGTTTGTTTACACCGACACGAAAATGTGGATGATTTCTTGTAAACCTTTCACGTTTTCATTTCCCGTATCAATTTCCAATTAAGGATGGTAGCCACGTGGCAAGTTCCGGCCACATAGCAACAATAACTAAACCGATCATTTGGAGTATAACAAATGGAATAATACCCTTGTAAATATCTATGAGTTGTATCCCCATCTCAGGCGTAACGGTACCCTTTACATAGAACAGAGCATAACCAAAGGGAGGTGTTATAAAGGACATCTGTAGATTCACGGCGAGTACTACAACAAACCACAAAGGATCGAAGCCAAGTTGTATGGCTATGGGCATAAAGATAGGAAATGTTATATAGACGATTCCGATCCAGTCTATTAAAAACCCCAGAACAAAAACGATAAACATCATAACGAAAAACATGCCCCACCGGCCCATAAAATCAAAGGCCATGATAAGGTCTGTTACTACCTTTCCACCACCAAGACCGATAAAGACGCCTGTAAAACAGGTTGCCCCGATGATGACCCCCATTACCATGCAACTGCTTTTAAACGTAGAAACGAGGGCTTCTTTGAAAGCGATCATGGTAAATTTACCATATGCAATCATCAAGACTAAAGCAGTTAACGCACCAACACCTGCAGCCTCACTCGGCGTCGCGATACCGAACCATATTGATCCCAAAACGCCAAAGATAAGCAGCAATGGTGGAACAAGGTTTTTTAAAAGCATTGTAACCTTTTTGCCTAGTGGAACAGCCATCCGTTCTTCAAGAGTAAGAGCGGGACCCTTGTCCGGACGAAAATAGCAAATAACTGCAATATAAATAAAAAACAACACCGCCAAGAGGACGCCCGGCAAGAGACCACCGGCAAACAGCTTACCCACGGAGATCCCCGATCGGTCTGCCATCATGACAAGCATGATGCTCGGAGGGATTATGATCCCGAGAGATCCGCCGGCAGCAACTATTCCTGTAGCCAGATGCTTATCGTATTTATGTCTCATCATAATGGGCATTGACATAAGAGACATGCTGACAACCGTTGCCCCCATGATTCCCGTACAGGCGGCAAAGACTATACACATCGTTACTACCGTCAATGCTATTGCTCCATTGAGTGGACCCCATAGATAGAGCATGGATTTGAATAACCCTTCGGCAATACCGGACTTCTCCAGGAAAGTTGCCATCAGTATAAACAACGGTATTGCTATCAAGAGGTAGTTGCTCGTTGAATCGAATGCCCGGCTGACAATAAGATGCATCGACGCCGGACCCCATCCAAGAACACCAAATACCACACCTATTCCACCCAGCACAAACGCAATGGGATGACCTAACGCAAGCCCCACAACTAAAGAGGCAAACATGAGGATTACGACAATCTCAGGTGACATGCTAATCATATGCGCTCCCCTGTCTTAAGAAATATAACTCTTTTCATGCAATTTGATAGTCCCTGGATGAACAGGAGAAAAGCCCCTAAAACAAAGGCAAATTTTGCGGGATATTTAACTGCGTTAAATGCACTGGCGGTTCTTTCTTTTAGCACCCAAGAATCCCAGAAGAATACCCATCCATATAATACAAGGACAAGACTGAATACCCCCAAGAACAGCACGAATGTGATAATATCGCATATGGCCTGGGTTCTCGGAGAAAATTTAATATAGAATAGATCGACATTTACATGCTCTTTGTGAAGTTCTGTAAAACCAAGGGCTAACATGCATACTCCACAGGCAAAAAAGGTCGACATCTCAAGGGTCCATATCGTAGGACTCCCCATTATTCTCCGTGTGAACACCTCAAAACACGTAAAGAATATAAGGGTAAGCAGCGACCACGAAAGGATCCTCCCCGTTTTTTCCATAAAGGTATCGATACCTTTAATAACTGATTTAATAAAATCCACAAGAATACCTCCACATAAGAAACTCTTAGAAGAGTATGGTGATCTCTTCTAAGAGTTTCTCAATTTTTATGTGTTATGCAACTGAAATAATTTTTCTGTCAACTCGATCTCTTTTGTTGCTCAGAAATAAGTCTCATAACTCACTTAGGTGCGATGGGATTTTGTATATACGGAGTTCCAATTTCCCAGAATTTTTGACCCTCCATCCGCTCTCGAACTGATTTTTCAAGGGCAATAACAGAGTCATAGTCTCCATTTTTCTTTACCATTGCTTCCAGCTTCGCATACACTTCATCGGTGTTTGCCGGAGTACGCCCAAACATGAACGGAGCCTGTGCCGCACGCCATGGAGCAAATTTCTTAAAGAATCTCACCTGAGAGAAAGCAATTTTTGCGTGATCGGGATTCTTCTCAGCATCAGCGAGTAGGAGAGCGGAAGCCAATTCTTGAATTTTGTCGATAGTCTCATCGTCCAGTCTCGTCAGCTCCGCACCTGTTTCAAGAAATTTCTGAGTGTAATCAGCAGAACTGTACTCGAAATATGTCCAGGTCCACATCATGGTAGACATACAGGCTTCTTTAAAGAGGAATTTAACCCTCTCAGGCAGCTTGTCCCAAGCTTTTTTGTTGATCATGATACCGGATACCGGACCGGGCTGATGCCAGCCGGGAAGAACCTGGTATTTGGTAACCTCTTGAAATCCCATGTGCCAGTCACACTCAGGAACAGAAAACTCTCCTGCATCTATTGTTCCCCTCTGAAGTGCCATATAGATTTCTGCACCAGGCATCATGATAGCCGCTCCACCAAGTTCCTGAAGGATTTTTGCCTGATTGCGGCCACACTGCCTCATCTTTATGTCCTTGTATCCGGCACCTGTGTGAATAGCCACGTTCGAACGCTGGCCACTTTCCGGACTGGTAACGGAGTGGGGGAACCAAACGATCCCGTACTTGCCATAAAGATCCTGAGCCAGTTCCAGTCCCCCTCCCTGCCAAAACCACAGCAGGTAGTCGGCCGGAGTAAAGCCCATGGGAACGGAGGTAATGAGACTGAACGCCGTATTCTTTCCTTCCCAATAGCTTGGCCAGTCAGTACCAAACTGAATAATATTATTTCTGACAGCATCGAACATCTCACTGGCGTTTGTTACCAGCGTACCGCCTTCATTGTAATCGATTTCGAGTTCCCCGTATGCCAGGCGATTCATCAGATCGACAACGTATTTATCGCCTCTCCAAAGGGTTATAGAAGGAGCCCATGCTGTCTGCCCCTTCCAGCGGATCGGTTTTTTGGCTGCTTCCGCCTGGGGAAGACAAGTAAAGCCAACCATGACGGTCACCAAAATAACCGCAAGAAAAACACTAAATGATCTACTCTTCATACTATTACCTCTCTTTAATTGGGGTTTCAACTATCTACCCCTGTATGTCTTGTTACAGGAGTCATGATAGTCACAAAAAACTGCCGATACACCTAATTCCAACCATCTCCACGATTTCGCTCTCGGAGATATTTAGAAAACTTTTTAGTAACAATACGTAACAATAACTATACAAGCATCTATATGTCTAAATTAGCCCCAGTTCTGTTAATTTCTCATCGGTGGGAACTCCCTCACCTGTCCACCCACGAATTTTATAGTATTTGTCGAGCATGGCCTCGAGTTCCTCCCGAGGACAGTACCGTCCCTCTGAAGGCCCCTCTGGAATGGGTTCGTTCATAACTCGATAGGGGAGGACATCGTCTTTTCGGCTTACACCGCGCTTTGTATTGATAAGCCTTTCGAGATTGTAGATCCTTTCACCAATTTCTTCCAATCCGGCAACGTCAAGATCCCATCCTGTCACATAGTTGAGCATTGTTGCCATACTGGCGCTTACTGCCGGGCCATCAAGCATGCCCTCGGCGATAAACCGACATATAACAAGAGCATCGCCTACGGCAGTGAAGGAGTTGCTTTTTACGACATATTCGGGGATTTTTTCGAAACCGGGATCCGGATGCGTTCCCGGGTAGAAGGGCCTTGTATCGTGGTGGCTCCCACCTCTCGTGGACACCGAGTATCCCAGGGACATCTCCCGCAGACCACGCGCGGAATGTCCCGCTATTTCCATACCCTTGACAGCATGCAGATATTTGTAGGAATCTTTACCGAACAGCTTCGAGAGATTCAGAGAACCCATGGCGAGGTACTTTCCTATACCCTCCTGTGACACCGTGTCTCTTATTAGATCCTGCATGGATTTGCCGTCGCAGAAAGAAACCGTTCCTCCAAGATCTTCTTCTGTTATTACGCCTTTTTCCACGCATTCGGCGACAAATGCCATTGTGACACCCATGGTTATGGTGTCCAGTCCCATAAGATCGCAGAGGTGGTTGCCATTGAATATGGAATTAATGTCTTTGTTTTCAAGCATTGAACCCATCGCGTAGAGTGTTTCATATTCAGGCATCTTAACGGTTTTACCGGCATATTCACCTTCACTGGGCACAACTGTTTTTCCACAGGCAAGAACGCAACCGTGACATGCGGTACGTTTACCTTGATATTTTTCAATGAATAAATCGCCCGATATCTCTTGCCAGTCATCGAATGTTTCTCTTGTATTGTTCCGTGTGGCGAAGAGTCCCTTGGAGTTCGTCAACTTCGGCAACGCCGCGGTTCCAAAAGCTGTCATGCCGCCCTTGTTCTCCTTCAACTGGGGAAGCTTTTCCTTTAGAAAGGCCTTGAGTTCTTCCGGGTGTGCTATTTCGGTTTTTTTGTCGCCCTTGACGAGGATTGCCTTCAGGTTCTTGCTTCCCATGACGGCTCCCATGCCGCCCCTCCCCATGGCTCCCGGTCTCTTTCCACCACATATAATGGAGGCATAGAGGACACCGTTTTCGCCTGCGGGACCGATTGACGCGGCCATTGAGCCTTTTCCCGCCTTTTCCTCGAGGATATCGTTAGTTTCTTCTGTTGTCTTTCCCCATATGTCTGTTGCGTCCCGGAGTTCCGCTCCGTTTTCAGAAACAGAGAGATATACGGGTTTTTCAGCTTTTCCCGTGATAAATATGGCATCGAAACCGGTCATTTTCTGGACAAAGGCAAAATCACCTCCGTAATTAGAATCGGCAAAGAAACCCGTGAGTGGAGACATGGCGGCAATATGCCCACGGCTGGTTCCCCATACGGGAGTACCGGCAAGCGGTCCCACTGCAAATACGATGGCGTTCTCCGGATCCAGAGGCTCAACAGCCAGCTGAACGTTGTCATAAATCAGCTTTGCCGCGAATCCATTTCCGCCGAGATACATCCTGGCGAATGCATCGCTATAGCTCTCTTCGGTAGTTATACCGGAACTGAGATCAACCTTTAAATATCTGCCACTGTAGCCAAACATATCTTTCTTCTCCTTCGGTTATTTGCTTATAATTTTGCGTTTTGCGGGATAATACAGGTAAACTACTTTAAAACAAAAGGAAACACGGATTTACAATAGGTAAACTGCTATACGTTCATGTTACTGTAAGAATCTGTCTCTGCTGCCGGGTACCCCAGCAAATCTTACCTGGAGGTTCTTTTGTCTCATCACCCACATTACTATACAAAAACTATAACTTAGAATTGGAGCGCACACTTTTTCTATTCATTCATTGCTTCCTGAATTATTTAACCCTGCCTGTACACACCATCGCATAGTTTTTAGGGTAATTATCACATCGATTCATCTTTGTCACTAAGAAATCTATCAACCGGACTGTTGGTCGGTAGAGACCCTACAGAACATTATTGTCAAAAAGCGTTAGAAATATTCTACTACCCTCGTGCTCCTTAGGGGCAACTATTCATTAATCATGCCAATCAAAAAATTGACAGTTTCGTGCCTATATTATTATATGATTTCAATAGATTATGGAGATTATATCAAGGATGGAATAATATTTCTGAAGAATCAGACAGACTGACCACTATGCCATAATGGCATATAATGAGAATTTTTTATGCCATTTTAGACATATAGTCAGTCAGTTAATCGTCATGTGCCATAATGGCACTTGGTGCGTCATTTTGACATTGCTACAACGACCTTAGTTTTTTGAAATATGCCAGAACTATCTAACCATCCCTGAACTTTTTATTACCTTTACCAGAAAGAATGTAACTTCAGGATTCTTCGGATATCCTCGCTTTCCTGCAAACAAAGGATTGACCCGGGAAACATATCTTTCTCAAGAAACTCAGCCCTTGTGCGAGAATCATGCTTGTCGGTTTTTTTACTGACTCATTGACAGCCTTAGATTTCAGTGTGGTCAAGACTTTAACTGCACAGCCGCCGGGGAAGCGCAATGGTGTCCTGCATGCCGACAGTGCCGCTTATCAGGCCGAGGACCTCAATTACTGTAATGACCATAAGATACAATATGCCATTTGTAGCGATCTTGACCATGCAGTGATAGATCTGGGTGAGCATATTGATGCCGATGACTGGCATGGCTATCAGGATGGCCATATTGCCGAGACCGTGCATTGGATGAACAAGATCCGTCATTACTTTGGGTGGAATTATTAATACAATGAAGGTCATAAAACGTAACGTATTTGGTTTTCACGATGGAGACTGTCTTGGCCTTGTCATTAAATATATTTTTGCAGTGGACAAATAACCTCACCTCGACTATAAGTCGGGGAATTTAAGGGGGGGGGGTAATTTCAAGTCGATTATCATCAGTCAAAGGTTTATCCCCTCGCTCTTGAATATATTGCTGGATCATTTCGTCAGCAATGTTCCCGGAACTTACGGCAGGATACCCTCGCGCACAGAAATACTTGACTCAGAATTGCTTCTTTAAATAGGGAAACTCGAAAGGCAAAATCCGTGAATTGCACCCTTTGAGCAGTTAATTGATGATGGTGATGTTTTGATTAGGATGGCATGAAATAAGCATGTGAATATGGTCCAAGTCCCGGTATTTCGGTGAACCGTAAGATTGCTCTTTGTGTGTGTGCTGAGTTGATAGCGTCGCATAGCGACTGTATATAAACTTATCTTCGCCGAAAGACATTGGGGTTCAGATATCTCCGACAGAGCTACTGAACTGGAGAAGAACCAAATTATTAAAGTCAAGCGGACAAGATAAAAGTTGAAAAGATAGGAGAAACGATGAGTAGAGCTTTAGAAGGTATCAGGGTTGTTGATTTGAGTCATGTACTGGCGGCACCAACAACCACTATGTTCCTGGCGGATCTCGGTGCTGAGGTTATCCATATTGAACCGTTTCAGGGAGACGATTCCCGGGAATTCGGACCCTTTGTCGGGGAGCCTGGCAAGGACAGAAGTGGTTATTTTATAAGTCTTAACCGTAACAAGAAAAGCATGGCCTTGAATTTGAAGAGCGAAGAAGGGAAGAAAATACTTCGTGAATTGATCAAGATATCCGATGTTGTTGTTGAAAATTTCAGGCCGACAACAATGAGAAAACTGGGTTTCGGCTGGGAAGAAATTCAGAAGATAAATCCAAAGGTGATCTATGCCTCCATAAGCGGGTTTGGCCATGACGCACTTCCTGAATATAGTGAGCGTCCCGCCTACGACATGGTGGCGCAGGCCTACAGCGGCATTATGAGTATCACGGGACCGGAAGAAGGCCCGCCATGCAGGGTCGGATCGTCAGTTGGGGACATATTTGCCGGCCATCAGGCAGTTATCGGGATCCTTGCGGCGTTGTACAAACGGATGGAAACGGGGAGAGGTCAGTACTATGATGGAGCTATGGTGGATGGTCTCTTTACCGTGCTGGAGAATGCTGTTGCCAGATACACAATCAACGGCGATATTCCGGGCCCGCTGGGAGGAGCCCATCCATCTATCGTACCATTTCAGGGATTTCGAACTATAGATTCCTGGATCATCGCGGCTATCGGCACGGATGCCCTGTGGGCAAAGTTTTGTACCGTCATAGACAGGGAAGATCTCACCGACGATCCTAAATTCAAGACCAATCCCCTCAGGACGGAGAACAAAAAAGAGCTTATTGCCATTCTTGACGTTGAGATGGCGAAGAAGACGACGAAGGAATGGGTAGATATTTTCCAGGGAGCGGGATTGCCCTATTCTCCGATTAACAATATGAAGGAGATCTGTGAAGACCCCCATATAGAGTATAGAAAAATGCTGGTGGAGATTGATCAACCCGGGATAGGCAAGATGACAATCGCCGGTTCGCCGATCCGCTTGTCCGAGACGCCGGGCGAGGTCTATGCACCCGCACCGCTCTTGGGGCAGCACTCGGACGAGGTTTTACGAGAGATCCTCGGATATTCCCCGGAAGAGATTGAAAGTCTGAATAAAGAGGGAGTGATAAAGGGCGCGGATGTGTAAGCTTCTTTTGTGGGTTGCCATATCACTGCCAGTTTTACGGCAGTGATATCGTGCAAGCTTTATCCAATATACCTTGTAGTTATTAACATAGAAATTCAATACCATAGGTGCATCGACTGTGGGGGCGCGGCACTCGGGAATGGGCTGTGCCCCTTTATTGAATATGCGAGGGCAACTTTCCACCTATTGGTTAATTGACCGAAAATATTATCAAAGAGCTTATTGACCAATCAATGAAATAGCTATATCATTCACAGGCGACGACGGCTAAGGATGGTTGAGAAGGTTGAGTTATTAATATGAAAAGGAAGATAAAAATGGGAGCTACTGAAGACAAGATAAAGAAATTTGAAGAAAAAAGGGATGATTTATTAATGATGGGCGGTGAGGTCAATATCCAGAAGCAGCATGATAAGGGGAAACTCACAGCCCGCGAGAGAATCGATCTGCTTTTCGACAAAGACACCTTCCAGGAAACACAGCTGTTTGTGAAGCATCGTTCCACCCTGTTTGGAATGGATACAAAAGAGATCAATGCCGATGGTGTGGTTACAGGTTTTGGCAAAGTTAACGGACGCACCGTTTTCGTGGCCTCTCAGGATTTTACCAGTTCCGGCGGTAGCCTCGGCGAAATGCACGCCAAAAAGATATGGAAAGTGATGGATATGGCAATAGATGCCAAGAAGCCCTTTGTCGCTTTAAATGATTCGGGCGGAGCACGTATTCAGGAGGGGGTGCCATCACTGGAAGGTTACGGCGGAATATTCTACCGTAACACCGTCGGATCGGGCTATATTCCCCAGATTACCGTGGTTATGGGACCGACTGCCGGTGGAGCCGTCTATTCGCCAGCCCTGACGGATTTTGTTTTCATGGTAAAAAAAAGCAGCCATATGTATATAACCGGGCCTGACGTCATTAAGGCGGTTATCGGTGAGGAGGTCACGCATGAGGAGCTTGGCGGTGCCGTGGCCCATGCGTCAAAGAGTGGTGTTTGTCACGTTGTTACGGAGAACGATGAAGACTGCATCAAGAAGGTGAGAGATTTATTGTCCTATCTTCCCGATAGCTGTCACAGTCCTCTTCCCCTTAAGGAAAGTGACGACAGTCCCGATAGAGAATGCCCGGAACTTGATGGAATTATTCCGGATAAGGCGACCCGTGGCTACGATATGAAGAAGATTATTACGACAATTGCTGATAATAACGAGATGTTTGAATCTCATGCACTGTGGGCAAAGAGTATAATAGTGGCCTTTATCAGGGTTATGGGACAGCCTGTCGGTGTTATTGCCAATAACCCAAAATTCATTTCAGGTGTCTTGGATTACAAGGCGTCCGACAAGGCAGCGCGGTTTATCAGATTCTGCGATGCTTTTAATATACCGGTTCTCACCTTTGCCGACGTTCCCGGATATATGCCGGGTACAGAGCAGGAGTGGGCGGGTATCATTACCCATGGTGCGAAGCTCCTTCACGCATACGCTGAAACCACGGTACCCAAAATTACCGTTGTTACCCGTAAAGACTATGGTGGATCCTACATTGGCATGTGCTGCAAGTCTCTTGGAGCCGACTATATTATGGCATGGCCGACCGCCGAAATAGCTGTCATGGGCGCTGAAGGGGCCTGTAACATTATCTACCGGCGTGAGATTGCTGAGGCCGATGATCCGGCGGCAAAGCGCACCGAACTGGTTGATGCCTATGAAAAGCAGTTCAACAATCCCTATTTTGCTGCACAATTGGGGATTATTGACGAGGTTATTGCCCCACGGGAAACACGGAAAAGGATTGTGGCTCTCCTTGAGGCACTCAACAATAAGAATGAAATAAGACCACCTAAAAAACATAATAATTTGCCGCTGTGATTAAAGGTAGTTCAGTTTGTAAGAGTGCTGAGACTTATAAAACATCTTCTGAAATGAATGGCGAATACATAAGATCCTCAGGCTCTTGACTATAACAGCACTGCAAATTGTGTTAAATGTCTCGTTATGTAAATAATTGACAGGTATGGGTTACGTCAATAATGTTCGCTCGAGTAACGAGGCATCGATATCTCCGGCTTATGCTGCCTGTTGTAAAGCCAGAGGATGTCCCTCAATGAGTGGCTATTTGATGTAACAGTTTCCCGTGACCGGTCTTTTGCATGCCCGATGAAAGGGGAGATAGCTAGTCTTGAGTAGGAATCCATGCGGGGAAAGATTTCTGCACCCGCGGTCTCCTTCTGATCCTCTGGTGATAAAAAGAAGAAAAGGGTAGGATAATAATCCGTAAGCCCTTATCTACGATACGCCTGGGGCAGCACGGAAGATGTCATCCTCGAGATGGTTGTGTTTTTGGCTTTGATTCTGTAGCCAGCAAACCGTAAAGACCTGAAGAAAGCGCGGCGTTTCACTACAATCTGAAACGCCGCGCTCATATGGTGCTTATAGCCTCCCTGAGCGTTCAAAATATCCAGCAATTAACGGCGGTTATCGCTTCCCGGGCATCTAATTTGCCGTTCAAAATAGGCCTCAGAAACCCTCGACGACGTTTATGCTGCGATCAAGCGAGGTCGAAACGGTCAAGGTTCATGACCTTGTTCCATGCCGCAACAAAGTCTTCCAGGAACTTTTCCTTAGAGTCCTCACTTCCATAGACTTCCGCCAGTGCTCGGAGTTGGGAGTTCGAACCGAAGATGAGGTCAACACGGGTACCGGTCCACTTGAGCTCTCCCGTTGCGCTATCACGACCCTCGAAGACGTCTTTGTCTTCCGCGGTTGCCTTCCACTTTGTGCCCATGTCGAGCAGATTCAAGAAGAAGTCATTGGTGAGCGTCTCCGGCCGTGTGGTGAAGACGCCGTGCTGTGACTGTCCGACGTTGGCATTCAAGACTCGCATACCGCCAACGAGAACCGTCATCTCAGGCGCCGTCAGCGTCAGCAATTGCGCACGATCAATCAGCAGTTCCTCTGCCGATACGGCGTACTTGGTTTTAAGGTAGTTACGGAATCCGTCTGCGACCGGTTCAAGCACGGAAAATGACGCCACGTCGGTTTGCTCCTGCGACGCATCCATGCGTCCCGGCGTGAAGGGAACGCTCACATCGTGACCGGCATTCTTCGCCGCCTGCTCGATGCCTGCGCATCCACCCAGAACAATCAAATCGGCGAGTGACACTTTCTTCCCTCCAGACTGCCCCCTGTTGAACTCCCTTTGGATTCCCTCCAGGGCCTGCAACACGATCGTAAGTTGTTTGGACTGGTTAACTTCCCAATCCTTTTGCGGTGCGAGACGAATGCGCGCTCCGTTGGCACCGCCACGCTTGTCGGAACCGCGGAAGGTGGATGCCGATGCCCAGGCGGTCGAAACCAGTTCCGAAATGGACAGTCCCGAGGCAAGAATCTTGTCCTTGAGGTCTATGATGTCTTGCCTGTCGATCTGTTTATGATCGACAGCGGGCACCGGGTCCTGCCAGATCAGCTCCTCCGCCGGGACCTCCGGGCCGAGATAACGCGAGCGGGGGCCCATGTCACGGTGCGTGAGCTTGAACCACGCGCGGGCGAAGGCATCGGCGAATTCCTTGGGATTCTGCTGGTAGTGCCGTGCGATCGGCTCGTAGATCGGGTCGAAGCGAAGTGAGAGGTCTGCCGTGGTCATCATTGGTCGGTGCTTTTTCGCCGGGTCGTGTGCGTCAACCACCATGTCCTCTTCGGCCACGTCCTTCGCCAGCCACTGATGCGCGCCGGCCGGGCTCTTGACCAGCTCCCACTCGTATTTGAACAGCATGTTCAGATAGCCCATGTCCCATCTGGTCGGGTTCGGTTTCCAGGCGCCCTCGATGCCGCTTCCGATCGCATCGCCCCCTTTGCCACTGCCAAAGGTGCTCTTCCATCCGAGGCCCTGTTCCCCGATGTCGGCAGCCTCAGGTTCCGGACCGACATGTGCCGCATCGCCTGCGCCATGGCACTTTCCAAAGGTGTGTCCGCCGGCGACGAGCGCGACGGTCTCTTCGTCATTCATCGCCATGCGTGCGAAGGTTTCTCGAACGTCACGGCCGGAGGCGACGGGATCAGGGTTGCCGTTCGGGCCTTCCGGATTCACGTAAATCAGGCCCATTTGCACGGCGGCAAGAGGATTCTCGAGTTCCCGTTCGCCGCCGTATCGCTTATCGTCAAGCCACTCGCTCTCGGTTCCCCAGTAAATGTCCTCTTCAGGCTCCCAAAGGTCCTCACGCCCGCCGCCGAAACCAAAGGTCGGCAACCCCATCGACTCGATGGCGCAGTTGCCGACGAGAATCATGAGGTCTGCCCAGGAGATCTTTCTGCCGTATTTCTGCTTGATCGGCCAGAGCAGACGGCGTGCCTTGTCGAGGTTCACGTTGTCCGGCCAGCTGTTGAGTGGCGCAAAGCGTTGGGTGCCGGAACCAGCACCCCCGCGGCCGTCGCCAGTGCGGTAAGTGCCTGCGCTGTGCCACGCCATTCGGATAAAGAACGGCCCGTAGTGACCGTAATCGGCGGGCCACCAGTCCTGCGAGTTGGTCATCAGCGCATAGAGGTCCTTTTTCAGGGCCACAAAATCGAGTTTCTTGAATTCCTCAGCGTAGTTGAACGCCTCGCCCATCGGATTGCTCAAGTGCGAGTGTTGATGAAGAACCTTGAGGTCCAACTGGTTCGGCCACCAGTCCCGGATCGACATCCCTCTGCCGGCAGTAAATTTGGTACCTTTATCCATACTGTTCCCTCCCCTTATTGTCTGAATTTGTTTACTCTGCTGCTGCGAATAGGGCGGATCTGTTTATAGAAATGAAATAGGGATATGAATTACTGTGTAGAATATTTTATCATATACTTAGTCAAAAATTAATCCTTTTCGGAAAGGATTTGAACCGCAACCGATACCATCTTCCATTTGTTATTCCCCTCGCTGACATTACGTTTGATTACATCTGCACGCCCATCAACTAACACTGCAATTATACTCTCATTTGATCTTTTTGTATATCTTCTGGTCATTTCTGACTCACCTTATTCAGTCTTGATGTAATTGTCTGTCTGTACTCGTGCTGCCGGGGAACCATGAGCCGGGGGAAAGTGTTAGGCTTTAGCTTCTGGTAATAGGAGTTATATATGAACGTTCTGGGGCGTTAGGGTGATATATTTGAAGAACGAGTATTCGAGATGCCTGCAAGTCAACACAACAATATGTAAGTAATTATTATAGATTGCAGGAAGAAGAACTAAACCGCTTCGCGGTAGCCATCCCATTGCCTGTTTCATCGGATCATAATACCAGCCTCTATAACTCCAACACGTTTTTTAGTGCTTGTTGATCAAGCGAAATCCCCATACATC
>Ga0272441_10004182_pt1 | contig 26550 bp, 24 predicted proteins | sample SSMProp6N_FD_193582 | JGI IMG/M metagenome (GOLD analysis project Ga0272441, IMG submission 193582) | Marine sediment archaeal communities from Little Sippewissett salt marsh, Falmouth, MA, United States - SSM-Prop-6N | ecosystem: Environmental > Aquatic > Marine > Wetlands > Sediment ... | reverse complement strand
GTGGCGATAATATTCAACAGTTTTTCATCATTCTCCATGGGTGGAGGGCAGGGAAAGTTCGTTCAGTATCCCGGTGACGTGATCGCTCCTGTTCATGCTGTAGAAATGGAGTCCCGAGAGCTCATTCTTCAGCAGGTCTTCACTCTGGCGGATGGCGAATTCGATGCCGTATTTTTCCACTTCTTCGCTCTTTTCACTCACCCTGTCAAGCTTGTCCTGCAGTGATGAGGGAATCGTGGCACCGCAGAGGGACGTCATTTTCTGTATCTGCTTATAGTTGAAGATCGGGAAGATGCCCGCGATGATGGGTACGCTGATTCCCCTTTCCATTGCCGCGTCCCGGAAACGGTAGATATAGTCGTTGTCGAAGCATATCTGGGTGATGATAAAATGTGCGCCCGCGTCGACCTTCCGTTTCAGGTTATCGAGGTCGACCGCCATGCTGGGTGCTTCGATGTGGCATTCGGGATATCCGGCCACACCGATGGAGAAGACTCCCTCTGTCCTGATGAAGTCGACCAGTTCATTGGCATAGCCGAAGCCGCCCTGCGGCTTGATGAAGACCTCTTCATCCCGGGGTGGATCGCCGCGGAGGGCCAGGATGTTCTCGATGTTGTTTGCGGTCAATTCTTCAAGTATCTCGGAGATATCGGCCCGCGTTGCCTGGACGCAGGTAAGATGCGCCAGCACTTCCTGCCCGAAGTCGTTCTTGATTTTCGAGGCGATCTCCACGGTCTTTTCACGGGTGGTGCCCCCCGCACCATAGGTGACGGATACGAAATGGGGCTTGAACTGCATAAGATCCTGAATTGCCCTGTAGAGGCTTTCGAGATTTCCCTCTCTCTTGGGAGGAAAAATTTCGAATGACAGGGTAAAATTTCCGCTGAGAAACATGTCTCTGATTTTCATTGCCACCCGCCTTTTTTTTATCCCCACAGTACATGTCATTATGAAATGCTCTTGTCAATCCCTTTCCTAAACGGGGTTGTAAACTTTTTTCAAAGCTGTTAGACTGCCGTCCCAAAGGGGTAATTGGCTCAGAAATGAGAAAGATAGCGCGTGTCACCGTCCTGACAATAGTGTTGTGCTGTATCGTTGCCATCCCGGAAGTGTTTGGATTGGTTTACATTCACGGTGTACGACACTGGACGGCCCCCGATTATACCCGAATAGTCATCGACACAAGTGACAAGGTAAAATATTCCACAGTGGAGAAGGATCACGTCCTCTGCGTGGATATCTCGAATACCGCCTTTCCCTCGTCGATTCCCTCTCTCTACCACCTGGATAAACCTGCCGTAAAAAAGATTTCCATCGCGCCGCTTTCCGGGAAGGGAGTGCGAATCAAGGTATGGCTCGGTGAAACGGTGAAGACCCATGTCTTCGCCCTGGGCAAGATACTGGACAAACCGCACCGTATCGTTGTTGATGTAAAACTTCCCGCCGTGGAAAAAGAGGCCCGTGAGGCCCGTAAAAAGGTGAAGGTGCTGAAGGAAAAACGGGTTGTCGTCATCGACCCGGGGCACGGCGGTGAAGATCCGGGTGCGGTGGGACGCGGCAAGACCCTGGAAAAAGACGTAGTCCTGAAGATTTCCAAAAAATTGCGGAACATTCTCAGAAAGCGCGGGTACCAGGCGTACCTGACACGGAACGGTGACTACTATGTGTCGTTCAAGCGCCGGCTGGGGATCGCCCGGGAATACGGAGCGGACCTCTTTATCAGTGTTCACGCCGATGCGTGCAGGAAGCGGGGTGTCCGCGGGGCCTCCGTCTACTGTCTGTCGACACGGGGCGCCAGTAATGAAGCCGCACGCCTCCTTGCACACAGTCAGAACCTTTCCGATATCATCGGCGGTGCCGCCAATGGTGATACCAATGACGAATCGGATCCGATCACGCTGAACATGCTTCAGACGGAGACGATAAATCAGTCGAAGCTTTTCGGCACCCAGGCCCTGACAGACCTGAAGAGGATAAACCGGCTGAAGTTCACACGCGTCCAGGAAGCGCCCTTCCGTGTCCTGAAACTGCCCGACATCCCCTCCATTCTTGTTGAAACGGCCTATATCTCGAATTCCCGGGAAGAGAGGATGCTCCGCAGTTCGGCCTATCAGACCGATGTCGCCTGGGCGATTGCCTCGGCCGTCAACAATTTCCTTCCGCTGCCCTACAGTCCCAAGACCGTTATTGTGCGGAAACCGTCGCGGTCGTGGTCGTCCTACACCGGTGCCGACGTGATGTACGTGACCTACCGCGTCAGGAAGGGAGATTCACTCGAAGGGATTGCCCGTGAAAAGGGTACTACCGTCGATACGCTGATGCGGCTCAACGGCATCAGGTCCAAAAACCGGATTTACGTCGGACAGAAGCTGAAGATACCGGGATCGCTTCCCGTCGAAACCTACCGGGTGCGAAAAGGCGACACCCTTGCCGGAATCGCCCGCAGGCACGGGACGACAATAAACACCCTGTTGCAGCTCAATAACCTGAAGTCGAGGAACCGCATCTACGTGGGCCAGCGACTCAAGATTCCCTCGGACATGAGGACCCTTTCGAGTACCTACGTGGTGAAAAAGGGCGATACGCTGGCACGCATCGCAGGACTTCACGGGACGACGGTCAATGCCTTGATGAGGCTCAACAGGCTGAACTCGAAAAACCGCATCTACGTGGGGCAGAAGCTGAAGATTTCCTCTACAGGTCCTGCCCCGTCGACATATTTCGTAAAAAAGGGTGACACGCTGGCGAAAATTGCCGGTCGGAGCGGAACCACGATCAATGCGCTGTTACGGACAAACAACCTGAAATCGAAAAATCGTATCTATGTGGGGCAGAAACTGACGATTCCCTGACATGAAATGACCCGGTTCCGGGATGAGCGGGACCGGGTCATTCAGAATAACTGACGCACAAGGAGGAAGGGATGGCTATTGTCGAATGGACGAAAGATGAGATGGTTGCGGTACTTATGCTCAACAATGGTGAAAACAGGCACAACCCGGACTTTGTAAAGGCGGTGCTGAATGCCTTTGACGAAATTGAGGCGGATGAGGAGATCTATTCCGTCGTGATGAAGTCAAGTGATCCCAAGAACTGGTCACTGGGAATCGATCTCGAGTGGATTGTGGGCGCGATGAACGATAACCGGTTTCAGGAAATCAAGGATTTCATGTACGGGTTGAATGCGATGTTCACCAGGATACTCTATCTGCCCATGCCGGTTATCGCGGCGCTCAACGGCCATGCCTTTGGTGACGGTACGCTGCTCGCCTGTGCCTGCGACTTCCGGTTTATGAGAAAGGACCGGGGCTATTTCTGCTTTCCCGAGGTCGATATCAGTATTCCCTTTCTGCCGGCCATGCTGGCGATTGTGAAGAAATCCATGCCCTACTATGAAGCGGAATATCTGATCTTCAGCGGACACCGTGCCGGAGCCGAGGAGCTGGAGAAACACCATGTCATCGTGAAGGCCTGCGAAGATGAAGAAGACTTGATGAGAGAGGCGGTGGCATTTGCGAAGACCTTCGTGAAGAAGCGTCCCATCTTCGAACAGCACAAGAAACGCCTGCATAAATGGATCGTCGACATTATGGAGAAAGAGGATCCCGAGTATATCGAGCCCCTCAACCTCATGGTGCGGTAATCCACCTTTCAGGAGAGCGTGAAAAAGTAACGCCGGGATCTCCCGGCGCTACAGCCTGTTGATCATGCTTGCGGCATACCCGGCGCCGAAGCCGTTATCGATGTTGACGACACAGACACCGGCGGCGCAACTGTTCAGCATGGCCAGAAGGGCGGCAATGCCTCCGAAGCTGGCGCCGTATCCGATGCTCGTGGGGACGGCGATGACCGGTTTGTCGACCAGCCCCCCCACGACGCTGGGCAGGGCCCCCTCCATGCCGGCAATGACGATAACGACCCGGGCGCCCCTGATCGTGTCCAGTCTGTCGATAAGACGGTGGATGCCCGCCACGCCCACGTCGAAGATGCGTTCGACGGGATTGCCGAGAATCTCCGCCGTTACGGCGGCCTCTTCAGCGACGGGGATGTCCGACGTGCCGGCGGTGATGACGGCGATATATCCTTTTGCCGGGGGGAAGTCTTTCCTCCGTATCGTCACGGTCTTCGCCATTTCGTTGTATTCGGCATCGGGAACCAGCGCACGGACTGCCTCGTAGATATCCGGCGTGACATGGGTGGCGAGAATATTGGTATCCTGGGTGAGCATGAACTGAACGATCTTTGTTACCTGGTCCGCCGTTTTTCCCTCGCAGTAAATCGTCTCGGGAAATCCCGCCCGCACCGCGCGGTGACTGTCGATTTTGGCAAATCCCAGATCCTTGTAAAGACTTTCTTTGAGATAGTGTACGCCCTCGTCCACGGCGGTCCTGCCGTCCCTGATGTCCTGGAGCAGTTTCAGAATATCCTTTTCTTTCATATCGTCACCCCGGTCCGGTGGTGCCGTGTATCAGGGCACCCCATCCATGCTTCCTTCCTGATAGCCGTCCATGTCGACGGTTACGTATCTGTACCCCAGTTCCCGCAGTCTGCGTGAGACGGTCCCTCGCAGATCGTCATTCTGCAACAGCCGGCGCTCCTCTTCACCGCATTCAATCCGTGCCAGGTCGCCGTGGCTGCGAAGCCTGACAATCCTCAGTCCCAGCTCCGTCAGATATTCCTCGGATTTTTCGATCCGTTCCAGCTCCGCTTCGGTGATCTCCCTGTTCAAGGGCAGTCTCGACAGAAGACAGGCGTTGGACGGCTTGTTCCAGGTGGAAAGTCCCTGCATGCGTGAAACGGTCCGTATCGCTTCCTTGGTGAACCCCAGGTGGCGAAGGGGACTCAGGATATGCAGTTCTTCGAGAGCCCTCATGCCGGGGCGGCGCTCGGCATGATCGTCGGCATTCGTTCCCTCCAGCACCGTTCCGTATCCCTCCGGGGACACTGTCTCCCGCACAGTCGAGAACATCTGATATTTGCACCGGTAGCAGCGATCCTGCGGGTTGAAGCGTATGGAATCAATTATCGGCATTTCGATAAGCCGGTGTGCCACGTCCATCCGCTCTGCCAGCCGGCGGGCCTCTACGCATTCCCGCGTGACCATGTAAGGTGCCGATACGGTCACGGCGATCACCGCGTCTCCGAGGGCGTCCCGGGCGGCCTTGAGCAGGAAGGCACTGTCGGCGCCCCCGGAAAGGGCGACGGCGGAAGGTCCCAGGCTTCGTAAATATTCAAGGAAAACTTCGTATCGTTGTGCGAGATTCATTGAAAAGAAGAGTTCCTCATGATTCATCGATACTCTTGTAAATTTCACGGATTGATACACCCTGTTTCCGTGCCAGTTCCCGGCAGTCTTCGTATTCCGGTTTCGACTTGATTTTCTTCCCCTTGAAATAGGCATGTTTGATCCGTACGTCCCCGTAGGGCGTGGTTGCCCATGAGACCTCCCGTTTCAGCATCGTCTTTTCGACGCGTCCTGTCCGGATGCCGAAGGTGGTGGTCTCCGCAAGCAGGATCTCCGAGATCGCCGCCGCCTCATCGATGCCGCAGAGGACGCTCAGTATCACCGCCGGCCTCGATTTTTTCATGACGATGGGTGTGAGGAAGACATCCTGGGCGCCGGCATCGAAAAGGGCCTCCATTATGTAATCATGGAGCTCGGGATTCATGTCGTCGATATTGCATTCCATCAGCAGGGCTGTTTCCCTGTCGCAATCCCAGGCGGCACCGGTTTCCTCTTCGCCGAGCATGACCCTGAGAACATTGGGAATGTCCGTGTCCCGGCTGCCGATACCGTATCCCGTTTTCAGCAGTGTGAAGTTGAGGCGGTCGCTGAATTTTGCCACCGTCGATGCCAGGATGGCGGCACCTGTCGGGGTGGTGGTTTCGAAGGGAACGGCACCCGTTGTGATCGGTACGCCTTTCAGGAGTTCTGTCGTGGCCGGTGCCGGAACGGGGTAAGTGCCGTGGGCGCAGGTGACGAATCCGCCGCCCACCTCGACGGGCGAGGCCCAGACGGCGTCGACGGCAAGATATTCCAGGCATATCGCCGCTCCCACGATATCGATGATGGAATCGACGGCGCCCACTTCATGAAAGTGGACCTCATCGATGGCGACACCGTGAATTCCTGCTTCGGCCCGGGCAAGGTGGAGAAAGATATCGAGACTCCGTTCCCTGGCGGCATCGGAGAGGCCGCTTTCCGTGATGAGATCTCTGATGACCTTGAAACTCCTGTGAGCATGCTCCGCGGTACCGGTCAGCACGTCGACCCTGGTTCCCGTAATGCCCTTTCGTGCGGCCTTTCCGACCTTCAGTTCATACCCCTCGAGGGGCAGTTTTTTCAATTCCTCCGTCAGGTAGGACGGGTCGACACCCAGGTCGATAAGCGCGCCGAGATTCATGTCGCCGCTGATACCGGAAAAACAGTCGTAATATAAGATCTTCAACCTTGCACTGTCCTTTCTGTAAATCAATGACTCCGTTGATTTATGGTCCTTTCGTCCAATCTCCGCGTTATGCTCAAATAATAATCCTCGGAATATCAATTATATGCCTGCGGTTATTTTTTTCGCATGCCTTGATCTCGAAAAAAATCCTCATAAATCAACAGAGTCATCAGTTGGTCCGGAAAAAACGTTATATCGGGGACTTGGTGGAATAATACCAGAAAATGCGGCCTGATACTGTAAAAAAAATATTCCCTGATCGTCTATACCATTCGTTCGATTTCCTTCAGTTTTTCACTGAGCCGTTTCGGTGATACGGGATGGAGGGTCTTCATCTCGGGGGCGAAGAGCGATATTTTGTATTCCTCGATCATCCAGTAATATTCGGTGACGGCGTCTCTCTTTTCCCGCGAGGAAAAACCGGGCAGATCGTTCTGCAGTTCCTCGAGGCGTGACATGAACACCTTCAGCTTTTCCGCTTTCGCCCGGTCTTTTTCGATGTAATGGATGCCCCGCCCGGCCCGGATGGTAATCGCCTGCAGGTGACGGGGCAGGCGGGCCAGTTTGTCGTGGTCATAGCGGGAGATGAAATCGGGGGATACCAAACGGTTGAGGTCACCCCGCAGTTCGTCGATGAACCGGCGCGCCGTCCGGTTTGCCCTGTTGGAATGTTCCATGGTGCTGAGCGTGTCACGGGTTTCATGGTATGCCTTGAGCACCGGCCTGAGCATGTCGAGGGAGTCCTGGGCCGCGGGCAGGATTGCCGGTCGCAGGGAATCGAGGCAGGCCTTGAATGCATCCCCGGTCCGAAGGTCTTTGTGAAAGAGCTCCTGAAGAATCCGGTGATAGGTCATTTTTTCAAGACGCGCCGCCCCTCCCAGGTATCGGGCCCAGGCACTCATGTCCTGGGGGAATTTGAGGTACCGCATCATCACTTTCAGTTCTTTGCGAAAGTGGAGTTCCATGAGCGCCGCCACGCCGTCTTCGTGAGACTGCCGTGCATCGTCCCGGTCTCTGAAAAGCCGGAGGTTGACGGACCCCTCGCCCCGTTCAAGGGCGGGATAGGCGACTCCCTCCACCTTTCCTTTGTGCCTGAGCTCGATATATTCGGGGATGTCGCCGAAGTCCCAGGCGGTGCATCCGCTTTTTGACCAGGATTTCGAAGCCTTTTCAAAGAGCTTCGACGGTGCGTCCCTTCCGACGTGCTGCATGAGCGTTTCCATATCCCGCCCTGCATGCAGTTCCCTGCCCCTGTTGTCAATCAGGGAAAAGCGGGTTTTCAGGTAATCGGGCAGATTGTCCAGGGGCCAGGCCGTGGCGGGTATGTCGACGCCGAAACGTTCATGGATAAAGTCTGCCAGCGAGGCAAGCAGCGATTCCCGGGAGGGTTTCATTTCCGCCGCAATCGTCTCTACCGTGCGGGGTATGGGAACGAGCCGTTTCCGGTAATCCTTCGGAAGTCCCCTGATGAGTGCGGCGATCTTTTCTTTGAGGAATCCGGGTATGTGCCAGTCCACCGATTCCAGAGGGACGGCCGGCGCGAGATGCGCCGGGACCTTGACCGTCACGCCGTCCTCGGGGGTTCCCGGATCGAATCGATAGGCGACGGTAAGGGGTCTGTCGTCGAGACTGATTTCATCGGGGTACTGTGCGAGCTCTTCTCCGGGGTGATACTGGACGATGTCCGATTCGTCCATCTTCAGAAAATCATCCGTGTCCCGCTCGTCGATATGGCTCCGCAGGGTCCTGATATCGTAGACCCCGGCGAGTCTCTCCGCATAGAATGCGGCGAGCAGGTCCTCGCTTGCCAGGATGTTTCTCTTTCGGAGTTTGTCTTCCATGGCGACCGCCCCGTCGATCAGGGTCCGGTTATGGATCAGAAAGGGGAAGGACTCCTTGATCTCGCCCGGTACGAGGCCATACCGGATAAATATCTCCATTGCTTCTCCTGGATTCACGGGGCCGTAGGGAACGGTTCTGTCCGTGACGATGGGGAGGCCGAAAAGCGTTACCTGCTCGGCAGCCACCACCTCGCCCCGCTCCCTGTCCCAGCGGGGATTCCTGTAGGTGGAGCGGCACAGGTCCTTTCCCGTTTCTTCAAGCCATGTGCTTCTGATCGTGGCGGCCATGCGGGCAAAGACCTTCGATGTTTCGACGACTTCCGCCGATACGACCCATTCGCCGCCCCTGTTGAAAATGCCCGAGCCGGGAAAGAGCATCACGTTCCGGCCCTTCGCCGCGCGGTAGAGGTTCTTTTCCTTTTTCAGGGCGATATTTGAAAGATACCCGCTCAGAATGGATTTGTGTATCCGTTCGTAGAGGATTTCCTCCGGCGGTTCTTCTGTCCGGTCCGCACGGCTGATCCCCAGTTCGCCGAGAATGAGCGTGATCTGTTCGTGAACGTCCCGCCACTCCCGCATCCTCCGGTAGGAAAGAAAGTGTTTCTTGCAGAATTTTCGCATCCTGTTCTGTGTTTTCAGTGTGTCCAGTTTGCCGTGATAGGCATTCCAGATATTCAGGAGTGTATAAAAGTCGGAGCGGGCATCCACAAAGGGCTTGTGTATCTCATCGGCTTCCGCCTCGCTCTCGAATGGTCGTTCCCGGGGGTCCTGTATTGAGAGCGCCGATGCGATAACGACCACCTCGGGGACACAATGCTGCCGTTCCGCCTCGATGACCATGCGGGCAATCCGGGGATCGATGGGCATCCGCGCCATCTTTCTCCCCTTTTCTGTGAGAGTGGTACGGCCCTTTTCCCGCCGGATGGCGCCGAGTTCCGTCAATATGTTGAATCCGTCCGATATGGTCTTTGCCGTGGGGCGGTCGATGAAGGGAAAGGTCGCAATGTCCCCGATCCTGAGGGCGATCATTCTCAGGATTACTTCCGCCAGGTTCGATCTCAGTATTTCCGGAGGGGTAAAGGCCGGCCGGGCGATATAATCGTCTTCCGAATAGAGGCGAACACAGACACCCTTTTCAATCCGTCCGCACCGTCCCTGCCGCTGAAGGGCGCTGCTTTGGGATATGTCCTTGATGGGAAGCCGCTTTGTGCGTGTCGAGGAATTGTACTCCGAGATGCGGGCAAGTCCCGTGTCGACGACATAGCGGATTCCGGGAATTGTGATGGAGGTTTCCGCCACGTTGGTCGCCACCACGATCTTCTGGCCTTTTGCGGGGGCGAATATCCGCATCTGGTCCGCCGACGACAGCCGGGCGAAGAGCGGATGGATTTCCGCTCCGCTGTAGCGTTTTCCCGCCAGGCGGTCACAGGTCTCCCTGATATCCTGTTCGGTGGGCATAAAGACGAGGATATCCCCCTGTCTTGATTTCCTTCGCAGTTCACCCACGGCGCTGACGGCGGCATCCACATAGGTGGTGTCTCCCCGTTCCTCCCGTTCCTGATCGATGGGACGGTAGCGGACGTCGACGGGATAGAGGCGGCCCGACACTTCGATAATGGGCGCGTTGTCAAAGGCCCGTGAAAACTTTTCGGGATCGATGGTGGCGGAGGTGATAATGACTTTCAGGTTTTTTCGTTTTTTGAGCAGCGTCTTCAGAATGCCCAGTATGAAATCGATGTTGATGCTTCGTTCATGTGCTTCATCGACAATAATTGTGTCGTATTCGTTGAGATAGGGATCGGCCTGGGCCTCCATCAGGAGTATCCCGTCGGTCATGAGCTTTATGTGGACGTCGCGGTTGGTCCTATCTTCGAACCGCATCTTGTATCCGACCGATGCCCCCAGCGGCTGCTGCAACTCGGCGGCAATCCTGCGGGACACGGTGACGGCTGCAATCCTGCGCGGCTGGGTACATCCGATGATCCCGTCGATTCCCCGCCCCGCCTCCAGACACATCTTCGGAATCTGAGTGGTTTTTCCCGAACCCGTTTCTCCCGTGATGACCACCACCTGGTGCGAGCGTATGGCCTCGATGATGTCGGTCTTCCTTCCCACGATGGGGAGGGAGTCGGGGTAGGTGAGGGCGGGTATTCTTTCACGGCGTTGCCTTTTCCGTGCCGCCGACTGTGTGATTTTCTCGTCGAGGCGTGTCAGGCGGGCGCGGACCTTCTCCTCAGGTCCCCCTTTTTCGATCATGGTGCCGATGGCCCTTGAATCCCGCGCAAGGAAGGGCCTGTCCGAGCCGAGGCACCTGTTCAGCCGTGAGCGGATTTTATTATGAAGTTTTCCTAATTCTGTCATGAAAGTTTTTGCAAATACGATTCTTTTTCGGAAATTCAGGTAGGTATAGGCAAAATATCGCCTTCTGTCAAGCGGCTCCTCCTCCCGTCACGATTCGGTACCGAAAGGGAAATCATAAAAGGCCTGCCGGCGGTGAAGAGAATCAGACGGGGTGGTTTGCGGTACAATAGAGATAAGGGGCGCGGGGATAAATCAATTTGATTTTATAAAACCCCCTATGCTATAACCATGCGCGAAATATAAGTTATTCATGGGGGAAGACAATGACGGAAGAAAAAAGTACCGAAAAACCTTTGGAGAAACTGACGGTAAAGGAACTCAAAGAAATTGCACTGGAGATGGAAGTGATTCAGGGTGTCAGCGCCATGAAAAAAGAGGAGCTGATTGACGCGATTAAGGAAGTTAAAGGAATGCCCCTGAAAAAAGTACGTGAGAAGTCGATAGATACCATCGTCGACCTGAAGCAGAAGATGAGTGCGCTCCGTGAACGAAAGGCGGAGCTGCGCGAAAAGGGAGACAAACCTGGTGTCGCACGGATACGGCGGCGTATCAGCAGGCTCAAAAAGAGAACACGCAGGATGGCTCAGAGCGCGACCTAAGGTCCGGCATGGGGGTGTCACATGTTTGTTGGAAGAAGGATGACGCGGAATGTCATCACCGTTGATAAGGACACCACTGTCCTGAAAGTGCGGAATCTACTCCGGGAACATAACATAGACCAGGTTCCCGTCGTCGATGGAAAGAAGCTCGTCGGCATCATTACCGATAAGGATATCAGACAGAATGCGGCCTCGCCGGCAACGACGCTCGCCGTGCACGAATTGAATTATCTCCTTTCGGAAATGAAGGCGAAAGACATTATGACACGGGATTTAATAACTGTGTCGCCCGGAACGACCATAGAAGAAGCAGCCCTGTTGATAAACGAAAAACGCATCAACAGTCTTCCCGTGGTCCTCAACGAGGAGCTGGTGGGAATCATTACCACCTGTGATCTCCTCTATGTGTTGCTTGAGTTCATGGGGGTTGACCTGGAAAGCTCGAGGGTTGAAGTCATCCATTCACGGATCAGCGGTGAAATCGCGAAGCTGGCGAATATCATAAACAGCCTGGGGCTCACGATCCTTTCGATTGTTTCAACCGTCAACCGGCAAGGGGAGGATACGCGAACCACCCTGATCAGGGTGAATACCGATGACAACAGAGAAGTTACCAGGGCCCTTGAAGACGCGGGCTATGAAGTGACAAATGAATACCGGATTGTAAAGTAAATCCGGAACCGTGAAAAATGCAGGGGTTGGCAGGCGACATTCGGTTGATGCTGACCCCTTTTTTGCTGGTGAGCCCGGATCCTTTCGGAAGTGCTGTCTGCCCCGGTCATACTTTGGCGGGCGGAGCGAAGATGTGAGCCGGCAACCTCCCGGGTTCATTCATTGATATGAAGCATTTCCCATGTTATAGTTTCTTGAGGGATTGCAGATACCGTGCACTTCCGGGAATCATGATGGTATCCATAAAAAAGATTTTAAACAGAATTTTCATGGTGAACCTGCAGAACCGGATCATACTCGGTTTTCTCGTGGCGACCTGTATCACGGGCATGGTGGCGACGGTGGTCGGGATCAGGGTGATAAACACGAACACCATCAACGAGGTTCAGCGCAAGGTCCGCCAGGATATCAACGCGGCCCAGCTGATTTATGATTATACGATGGAACGGCTTCAGTCGCAGGTCCGGTTCATTGCGTCGCGCTTTCCACTTGTCGATGCCGTCAAGGCGAACCGTTTTGATGCCCTTGAAGGCCTGCGTGATCTGATACGAAGGGACCCGCGAGTGAGCGACGAGTCCCAGTGTCTCGATATGCTTTCCATAGTTGATGTAGGGGGGGAGGTCCTCTTCCGCGCATCGGGTTCTTCCGTCACAGGTGACAATGTGTTCTGGGACCCCGTAATAAGGAAATGCATCACAAAGAAGACCCCGCAGTCGTCGACACAGCTGATGCCCATTGAGGCGATCCTTCGGGAAAACGAAACCCTGACCGATCGTCTGGACATGGCCATCATAAAAACCCCCCAGTCTGTAGAATTGGCGGGACGGCAGCTTGCAGACGGCATGGTCCTGCGGACGGCCTATCCCCTTCTGGACAGGAACAACAGACTTGTAGGCGTCCTTGCAGGGGGAACGCTCCTCAACAAGGATTACTCCATTGTCGATACGATCAAGGAAACGCTCTACCATGACGAGAAATATCGTGGCCTCGATATCGGGTTTGCCACCATATTTCAGGGTGGCGTCCGCGTATCGACCAATGTCATCACGGCGGAAAGAGACCGGGCCATCGGAACGATCGTGTCGCGTGAAGTATATGAGCGGGTGGTGGAAGAAGGCACAGAATGGATTGGCCGGGCCTTCGTCGTCAATGACTGGTATATCAGTTCCTATGTTCCCATCCGTGATATCAACGGCACAATCATCGGTATGCTCTATACAGGTATCCTGGAAGCGAAATACCGGGACATGAAATGGGTTACCATGCTGATTTTTCTCGGAGTAACGGCACTGGGCATGCTGATTGCCGTGGGAATCTCCTTTTATTTCGGTCACAGCATTATCGAAAGGATCCGAATTCTCAAGAAGGCGACCGAGACGATCGCCTCGGGCGACCTGGAGTATCAGCTTCCCCGCGATAAATTTTCGGGATTCGACATACTCGAGGAAGCATTCAATAATATGGCAAAGTCGCTCAAGGATCGTGACGACAGACTTCAGCGTGTGTTCAAGCAGCTGACCAGGACGGAGCGACTGGCGGCGCTGGGACAGATTTCAGCGGGTGTGGCCCATGAAATCAACAATCCCCTCGGCGGTATTCTCCTCTACAGCAATCTCGTCTTCGAAGAGCTTGCCGAGGATAACCCCGCCCGGGAAAATATGGAAAAAATCATTTATCAAACGAACAGGTGCAAGCAGATTGTCCAGAATCTGCTCGATTTTGCCAGAACCCCCGCCGGGGATATGCTGCCTTTCAATATCAATGATGTCGTCCTCACGTCACTCAAGCTGGTGAAAGATCAGTCGATGTTTCTCGGGATCGACGTGAAGGCCGAGCTTGCCGACGACCTGCCCGACGTGCAGGGCGACCGGTCGAGGCTGGAACAGGTCTTTTTGAATCTCTTCCTCAATGCCGCCGATGCGATGGAAGGGAAAGGCACTCTCACCATCACCTCGGCGCTTTTGAGGCGACATATCGACAACAGGGAGGAAGTATTTTTCACTGACGAAAAGATATGCCTGCTCACAAGTGACAAGACGGTAAAAGTGACCATAACCGATACGGGCAAAGGGATCGATAAGGCCTATCTGCCCCATATTTTTGAACCCTTTTTTACGACGAAAGACCCCGGGCAGGGAACGGGACTGGGGCTTTCCATTTCCTACGGCATCATACAGAAGCATAACGGATTCATCGATGTAGAGAGCAAACCGGGCGAAGAGACCTCCTTTATCGTGGCGCTGCCCGCCTATGAGGGGGATGACGCCCTGTTGAAACCGAAAACGGGAAAAAAGGAGCAGAAATTCATTGAGCAGCAGGAAATTCAGGATACTCATAATTGACGATGAAGAATCAATTCGTGATGGATGCGGGCAGATTCTCACGCGCAAAGGCTACCACATCGAAAGTGCCGGCGACGGCATCCGGGGGTTCGAGATGGCCTCCGGGGGATCCTACGATCTTATCCTTCTGGATATTCGTCTGCCCGGGATGGATGGTCTTGAAATACTGCGCCGGTTGAAAAACGGCGGCAGGAACGCCACACCCGTCATTATCATTACGGGTTTCGGGACCGTTGAACTTGCCGTGAAGGCCATGCGATCAGGCGCCCGTGATGTGCTCACAAAACCTTTCAGCTCGGCGGAACTGACAAAGGCCGTAAAGAATGCCCTCAACATTGAGGTACCCCCCCAGGGGGAGGAAACCCTGTCGCTGCTGATCGGTAACAGCGAGTACATGCGGGAACTGAAGGATACGGTGAGGCGGATCGCCCTTACGGAGAGTACCGTTTTAATTACCGGCGAGAGCGGCACGGGTAAAGAACTGGTGGCGCAGACATTGCACAGCCTGAGCAGAAGACGGGACAATCCCTTTATTCCTGTCGATTGTTCATCTCTGGTGGAAACCCTGATGGAAAGCGAACTCTTCGGACATGTGAAGGGCGCCTTCAGCGGCGCGACGGAATCGCGTGAAGGGCGGTTCCAGATGGCCGACAGGGGAACGCTCCTTCTCGACGAAATATCCAATATCAATATCAATGTGCAGGCGAAGCTGCTTCGGGTTATTCAGGAACAGGAAGTACCCTGCGTAGGTGCGTCGAGACTGGAAAAAGTCGATGTACGGCTTGTTGCGGCGACGAACAAGGATCTCAGGGCGGAGGTGGAAGGCGGCCGTTTCAGGGAAGATCTCTTTTACCGTATTTCCGTGGTGCCTATCCATATCAAACCGCTCAGGGAGCATAAGGGGGACATACTGACCATCAGTTCCTACTACCTCGATTTCTTCAGGAAAAAGCATGAGAGCAGTGTCAGGCGTCTTTCCGAGGAAGTGAAGAAATCACTGGTCTCCTACAACTGGCCGGGAAATATACGGGAACTGAGAAACACCATGGAGCGTCTCTGCGTACTCTGCGACAAGGAGACCGTCGATCTTTCCGATATCCTTTATTACGGGCAGAACGAGGGGGCGAAGGCTCCCGTGGTGGATTCCTTCTCCGGCAGGATTACCCTGGTGGACGTGGAAAAAGAACATATCGAAAAGGCCCTCAGGCACTTCGGCTACAAAATCGGCAAGACGGCCAGGTTCCTCGGGATCGATCGAAAAACCCTGCGGACAAAAATCAAAAATTATGGCATAGAACTGGAAAAAGAGGCCGGCGAGCTGTGAGGTAAAGCTGAATGAAGTATTATGACAAGTCCTACTATCAATTTCATGACGATGACGTTGCTGATAAATGTTTTTTGTGCAACCACAACACCAAACGCCTCTTCGTCGTTCGCCATGTGGCGACCGAAAAAATGGTTCATTTATGTGAAGACTGCATGGTTGAAAATATCTCCGATTACATGCTCGACAATACAAAACCCTGGACAAGCAGCAAAAACGAGAACGACTGATTCCTTTAACCGCTGTTTTCGCAATTTTCCCCTGGTAATCATTTCCGGTCGTACCATGGTCCCCTCCTGATTCAGGAAGCGATTCCCGCAACATTTTTCTGCAAAAAATCGGGGGGGGATTTCACCCCTTCCGTGGGGAGAAATTCCCCATTCCCTGATGTGTGCCCTGTCAAAAAGGCTGTAAAATATCATTACTATCAGTTAGTTGAGGCCCTGGTATCGAATTTGCGAGAGAAACTGTGAAATCCGACTTATTCAAGGGGAGAGGAGGGATTTCCATATGGATAAGGGCAGCGAGAATGTCTATATGCCGCGTCCTGTATCTATCGTAAGAAGCTTGCCGCAGATACAGGAACACCGGCTCTTTCAGCTCAAGCTGGAAGACGGTTCCTCATGGGCGGATTTCGGCCATCAGCCGGGGCAATTCATCGAGGTTTCCATATTCGGAAAGGGTGAAGCGCCCATCAGTATTTCCTCGCCACCGACACGAAACGATACGCTTGAAATATGTGTCCGGCGCACGGGAAAAGTGACGAACAGCCTTTTCGAGATGGCGAAGGGCTCACGTTTTCATATCCGCGGTCCCTACGGGAGAGGGTTTCCCGTAGAAACACTGAAAGGTCACAATGTCCTCCTTGTTGCCGGCGGACTTGGCCTGGCCCCCCTGCGGTCGCTGCTTTTCTACATTCTCGATCGAAGAGAGGAATTCGGAGATCTTATCCTGATGTACGGCACCAACAGTCCCGACAATGTGCTCTTTAAATATGAACTGCTCCGCTTCTTCGACAGGGATGACATCAAGTACCTTTACAGTGTCGACCGGGACGAAGAGGGCATATGGAAGCAGTACGTGGGAGTCGTCACGGGACTGTTCGATCAGACGGAACTGACGCCGCACGACACCTATGCAGTACTGTGCGGACCTCCTGTCATGTACCGGTTTGTGCTGGAGCAGTTGCTGTCGCTCGGGTTTCATAAAGAGCATATCTACATGTCTCTCGAACGGATGATGAAGTGCGGCGTCGGCAAGTGCGGCCATTGTGCGATAGGCGGTAAATACTGTTGCACCGACGGCCCCGTCTTTTCACTCACCGAGATTGAAGACATAAAGGAGGCTGTCTGATCATGACCAGAACCATATCGGTATGCCCCTTCTGCGGGTGCGGATGCACATTCTATATCGTGACCGAGGGAGACCGGGTCGTCGGTGTCGAACCGAGTCCCGGCAATCCCGTCAACAAGGGGATGCTCTGCGCGAAGGGGTGGAATTCCTATGAGTTCGTCCAGTCTCCCGATCGTCTCACGGTGCCGCTGGTACGAAAAAACGGAGAACTGCGGGAGAGCACCTGGGATGAGGCGCTGGATACCGTAGCCGGGAGGCTCCTGAAAATCAAATCGACCCACCGTGCCGATTCTCTCGCCTTTCTGGCTTCGGCAAAGGTGACCAATGAAGAGAATTACCTCTTCATGAAAATGGCCCGCGCCGCTTTCGGAACCAATAACGTCGATCACTGCGCCCGCCTCTGACACAGTGCCACCGTGGCCGGTCTGGCCGCGGCGTTCGGTTCGGGAGCGATGACCAATTCCATCAACGAAGTCGATGACGCGGATCTCTTCTTCGTAACCGGGACCAACACAACGGCCCAGCATCCCCTTATCGGATCCCGTCTCATCAATGCGAAGGAGCGGGGTGCCACGCTGATTCTCGCCGATCCGAGGCATATCCAACTCGCCGATTTCGCCGATATCCACCTGAGACACAATATCGGAACCGACGTGGCCCTTCTGAACGGCATCATGAACATCATTATTGAAGAGGATATCTACGACAGGGAATATGTGGAAAGGCGGACGGAGAACTTCGAGCAGTTGAGATCGGTGGTGAACCGTTATTCTCCCCGTGTGGTCGAACAGATAACCGGAGTGGATGTCAGGGATCTCGAAGCGGCGGCCCGTGCCTATGCAACGGCCGAAAAGGCGATGATTCTCTATGCCATGGGAATTACCCAGCACACCACCGGAACGGATAACGTAAAAACATGTGCAAACCTTGCCATGCTCACCGGACATGTCGGCAAACCATCAACCGGCGTCAATCCCCTGCGGGGGCAGAACAACGTGCAGGGTGCCTGCGATATGGGCGGGCTTCCCAATGTATACAGCGGATATCAACAGGTTTCCAGTGAGGACGTGAAAAAGAAGTTCGAAGAGGCATGGGCGGTGGACGGCCTGAGCGGTACCGTCGGGTTGACCATTACCGGAATGATCAAAGCGGCGCAGCGCGGCGACCTGAAGGCGCTCTACGTGATGGGCGAAAATCCCATGATGAGCGACCCCGATTCCGCCCACGTCGAACTGGCCCTCTCCACGCTCGAATTTCTCGTGGTGCAGGATATCTTTCTTTCGGAAACGGCCCGCCTTGCCGATGTCGTGCTTCCCGCCGCTTCTTTTGCCGAGAAGACGGGAACCTACACGAATACCGAGAGAAAAGTGCAGCTGGCCTTCAAGGCGCTCGATCCACCGGGCTCCGCATGGGACGACTGGGAGATCATATGTGAAGTAAGCAGGCGGGCGGGGTATCCGATGGCCTACGATTCTCCTGCCGACATACTCGATGAAATCAACAGGGTGACACCTTCCTACGGCGGGATTACCTACCGCCGCCTGAAAATCGGTTACGGCCTGCAGTGGCCCTGTCCCAGCGAAGACCATCCCGGTACGCCCTACCTTCACAAAGAGCGGTTTACCCGGGGGCTCGGATCGTTTCTGCCCTGTGATTTCAAACCGCTGGCCGAGGTCCCCGATTCGGAATACGATTTTCTGCTGACCACGGGGCGCATCTACTATCATTTCCATACGGGAACCATGACGCGGCGGATCAGCATTCTCGATCGGGAAGCTCCCGAACCCCGTGTCGAAATCAATCCCGGTGACGCGAAACGCCTGGGCATAGGGGACAATGACATGGTGGAACTCACCTCCCGGCGGGGTTCGATAAAGGCAAAGGCGGAGATTACCTCACGGGTACCCTCCCGCGTCATCTTTTCGACCTTTCATTTTCATGAAGCCTCGGTAAATCTCCTGACCAATCCCGTTCATGATCCCGTCGCGGGGATACCGGAATATAAGGGGTGTGCCGTCAAAATCAGGAGGTGCGCATGAAATCGATTCAGAGAGAACACCTTGCCGGACTCTTGGAAAGGTGGTCCGAACGCTACAAGGTATTCGCCCCCTGCCGGCAGGGACAGGGCGAATGCATCTTCGACCGCTTCGACGAAGAAACCTTCACGCTCGATTACCGCAAGCCCCATCTTCCGCCGAAAGCGGAATATCTGCCCCAGAGTGAGGTGCTCTTCGAGGTTCGCAACGGCGAATACCGGGCGCCGATGCCCGAGGGAGACCGCCTCTTCTTCGGCATCAGGGCCTGTGACATGATGGGGCTCCGCCAGGCTTCACACTTCATGAACCGTGACGTGGTCGATCCCTACTACCGCTCCCGGAACGAAGGCGCCGTAACGGTGGTAATGGCCTGCAAGGGACCGCAGAACGAGACCTGTTTCTGCACCACCACGGGCAGCGGCCCCGTGTCGAGTCAGGGCTTCGACCTGCAGCTGTATGATTTCGGCGATCGTTTCCTGGTCGAGGCGGGGAGCCCACGAGGGAATGCACTTCTTGAAGAGGACATGTTTGATGCCGTTGACGCAATATGGGCTCAGGGTGCGATTCAGACCTTCAGGGATGAGGCTTCCCGGGCAATACCGGTTGTTCCCGCGGTGAGTGAGGCGATGGAGATGCTCAGAAACGAGAACGTCTCCGATGAGGTGTGGGATTATTTCGGGACAAAATGCATTGTCTGCGGAGGATGCGCCTTTGTATGTCCTACCTGTACCTGCTTCAACGTGACTGACAGCGTCAGAGACAGGGAATCCGGCGTGCGGGTGAGGGCGTGGGATGCCTGCCTTTACGGGGGCTTTACGAAGGAAGCCTCGGGCCATAATCCGCGGGGGACGCAGGCGCTGAGGCTGAAGAGACGCCACGAACACAAGCTCCGCTATTACAGTGAAGGGGATATCCTGGATGGTCTCTGCGGCTGCGTGGGATGCGGGAGGTGTTCCGATTTTTGTCCCGTCGGTATCGGCACGCTTGAAGTGGTGCGTGCCATCAGCCGGAATACCCTTTCACCATAAGTGGAGGAGACCATGTCGGAATCAAAAAAAATTCTTATCATTGACGATGATGAAGATTACGGGAATGCGCTGAAAATCATACTCGAAAATAACGGCTATGAAGTCGAGCACTCGCTGACTATCGGCGACGGCCGTGATGCCGTCGACCGCTTCAGCCCCGATCTGGTTATCCTCGATGTGATGCTGGAAAAACATACCGACGGATTTGATCTCTGCAGCGAACTGAAACAGGATGAAGAGTGCAGGCGGATACCGATCCTCATGGTTACGGCAGTGACCGAAAAAACGGGATTCAAATTTTCCCCTGAAACGGATGGCGAATACTGTGAGGCCGATGATTACGTGTCAAAACCCGTGCCCGTAGCTGAATTGCTTTCCAGGGTCAACAAACTGATCGGAAATGAATGATGAGTCGCTCCATGATCATGCCGGGGTTATCTTCCTCACCACTGGGGTGTTTTACCCCTCCTTGCAGGAAGATGAAACAGGTACGTCGTGTAAAGAGCAATAAAAACAGATGTATGAATCCTGGCATCGGCCTTGCATTAGGGAATATCATAAATCATTGATGGAGGAACAATATTATGACGGCAAAAAAGAAGATACTCGTGATCGATGATGACAGGGATTTCTTGATGGCAACCAAACTGATTCTCGAAAAGGGCGGATACGAGGTGTTCCTTGCGGAAGATGGTAAAAGCGGCGTTGAAATGGTCAAGTCCGTTGCTCCAGATCTGACGATTACCGATATGATGATGGAAACGTGGGGGGAGGGGTTTACCGTGGTGTCGAAGATTCGTTCGATGGATGCGGGCAAAGAGATGCCCCTTATCGTTCTGAGTGCCGTTGATCTGCAGGGTCCCTATCAGTCCTATGAACCCTCGGAGGAATTTCCGAAGGTGGACATGGTGCTCCATAAACCCGTGAAAGCGCAGGATCTGCTCAGGTATGCGGAACAGCTGCTCCGGTAAGTGAGACTATGGCGGAAAACAGGGAACGGGGACATATCCTCATCATCGACGATGAGGATTCGATACGGGATGGGTGCAGGCAGGCCCTTGAAAAATCCGGGTATTTCGTACTGGTAACGGGGGAAGGCCAGGAGGGAATCCGACTTGCCCGGGAGGATCATCCCGATATCGCCTACGTGGACCTCAAGATGCCGGGTATTTCGGGTATGGACATCATCGATGTCCTTTCCCGGGAGATCCCCGACATAGTCCTTATCGTCATTACGGGCTATGCCTCCATTGTGTCTGCTGTGGAGTCGATGAAAAAGGGTGCCTACGATTATCTTCCGAAACCCTTTACGCCCGATCAGCTCAGGGCGGTGACGCAACGGGCGCTGGGACACAGGAACCTCATAATAGAGGCACGAAAACTGAAGGATGAAAAAGAACAGATGGAGCGGAATTTTATCACCTTTGTCAGTCATGAAATGCGATCACCCCTGGTGACCATTCAGCAGTACATCGAATCGCTCAAGATTATATGCGATGATTCTCTCAGTGAAGAAGCGATGGGAATAATCGAACGATGTGAAAAACGGATCCAGAATCTCGAGGACCTGATCGAGCACTGGCTCGATCTCAGCCGCATTGAGAACGGCACGCTGATTCAGAAGAAGGAACCCGTCAATCTCGACGCCCTCATTGCGTGGAGCCTTGACGAAATGATGCCGCTCTGTCAGCGACGGGGACTCAGACTTGAAAGCCACATAAAGACGGAGATTCCGCCGGTGGCCGGTGATGAAGAGAGCCTGAAACGCGTCTTTATAAATATTATCGGTAATGCCACCAAATATACGCCCGCCGGCGGAACTATCAGCATACAGGCAGAGGCGGATGAGCTGTATGTGTCGGTGTCTATATCCGATACGGGATCAGGCATCCCCCATGAGAAGCTTCCCTTTATATTCGAACCCTTTTACCGGGGACGGGGCAAAGAGGATCGCTACAGAGGGTCGGGATTGGGACTTACCTTCTGTAAAAAGATTATGGATGCCCACGAAGGTTCGATTGAAGCCCGCTCGGAGCAGGGAAAGGGCAGCACATTCATGCTGCGGTTTGTCAGATAGTCTTCGCCCGGAAGGGGCCCGGGCATCAAGAAAAAAACGGGGTGACAGAAGATGCCACCCCGTTAAGATCACCATTCTATTTAATATTGATGGCTTCGTAAAGAGTCCAACTGCTGTGTTGTACCGCATCCTTCCCCCGCCTTCGCGGGGGCGGACCAGGCGGCGTACCGGACGTACGCCGCATTCCTCAGGATTTGTGCACCGTGCATTTGAAGCTTTTTTACTTTGCCATCGAACATTAACTTCTTATGAAGTTATTAATATTCTCTGCTATGCAAATGCCGTGGATGAAGAGATAAGCAGCCCGGCAATAAAGATGATTGCGCCGAGACCTGCGCCTCCTGCGGTTGCAACGAGAGGAGCTGCTCCAAGTAAAACAAATCCAAAGGCAAATCGTGCTTCTCTTGAGTCCATGATGTCCTCCTGGTTAGGTATCTTTCTTTTTTACACTGACGGCTGAAATTATCGGGGCCTTGCGGGAGAAGATGTTTTTCATAACGATACCAAGTACTTCAACCGAATCCCCGACGGATATTTCGTTGGCGGGTGCCGTAAACATGATTACCCGGATGCCTGCCGTTCCGTCATTGATGTGAAAGTGGGGTCTGTTCAGCCATTTGAAGCTGATTTTCCCGACCTTCCCCGATATTCTGAGAACCGTGCCCGTCATTTCGAGACCGATTTTATCAATCCTGTAATGGCGGGCTTTACTGTCATAGTTTACACTCGCCTGTTCGAAACTTCGCCTGCTCATCCAGGCAAGGGTAAAGGGAATTACTATCAGCATGGCCAGGCCCGGTATGGCGTACAGCAGAAATCGCTCATTTCCGGTACTGTAATAGTGAAGCGCAACAGCCGCCGCACAGATAATAAATGTAATCCAGGCCAGTACTGACAATGTCTCCGTCCTACTCTTTGGGTATTTCCTTGTGGAACATCAGGAAATAGGCAACGCCGATAAAGAGGAAGCCGCCGAATATGTTCCCGATGGTGACGGGGAAGATATTCCAGAGCCATACATCGCCCCAGCTCAGCCCGCCGTTCGCCGCAAGGAGGCCCCCCGCCTTCTGGACAGCTGCGGGGTACCAGTCACAGAGGAATTTGCCGGTCGGAAGGAAATACATGTTTGCCACGCAATGCTCGAATCCGGAGGCAACGAAGGCCATGATCGGGAACCAGATCCCGAAGAATTTGCCGATGACATCGTCTGCCGTAATGGCGAGAAGAATGGCAATGTTGACCAGGAAGTTACATCCGATGGCCTTGATAAAACAGGACCAGAGCCCCGCCGATCCCACAGCCTTGTAGGTGAGGATCTTGCCCGCCGCGATTCCGATGGCCGTCATGCCGAAACCGTTCACGGCCATTGCTCCGTCTGCCTGACCCGTGACAAAGGGACCCACCGCCATAATATAGGCGTAAAAGAAAGATCCGATGATGTTTCCGATGTATACCCAGACCCAGTTTCTGAGCACCGAACCCCAGGTGGCCCGTTTCATCATGGCTGCCATGGGGACGATCATACAGTCGCCGGTAAAGAGTTCCATTCCGGTAAGGACAATCGCAATCAGTCCTACGGGGAAGACGGATCCACCGATCAGTTTCGCTATTCCGGCACCGAGATGTGCCCCCACGCCCGTGACACAGACGGTACAGAGCGCTCCACCGATGGCGATATAGGCACCTGCCATAAAGCCTCTGATGAGGAGCTGAAAGACGGAAAGCTTTGATTTGTAGACTCCCGCATTTCCCACAAGAGCCACCATTTTCGCCGGGGCGTTAAAAGCCATAACTATACCTCCATTTTTAATAATTACCCGTTTCACGATGAATCGACGAAACAAAAATGTACTATCACCCTGAACACCGCGATACCAGGCACGTTCAATGATGATAAAGGTTTTTTTCTAACTTGCGAAAGCCTCTTTTATCTCTCTCTTCCAGATACAGAGCAGTTTTCCTCCATGGCTCTGACACTGGACAAGTTCCCATTCGCTTTCACCTTCAACGTCCAGTATTCCCTTGAAGTACTCAAGACCTCCCGGAATGCCATCCACAACGCATGCTCCCGATTCATCGCAGGCAATAGCATCGGGCGGGATGACCGCATCAAGATCGATGATACTTGATTTGTACTTCCATCGTGGCATTTTCTGTACCTCCTTTTCGTTAATTGAGGGTTGTGAAACGTTGTTACGCTGCTTCAACCTTCACTGCACAAACCTTATACTCGGGAATCTTTCCGATGGGGTCCAGTGCAGGATTTGTCAGGAGATTCGTTGCTGCCTCTCTGAAATGGAAATTCATGAAGACCGTTCCCTCGGGTGACCGTTCGATAACGGTTGCCTTTGCCGTCACACTCCCGCGACGGGAGGAGACCTTGACAAAATCGCCCTCCTTGACACCCATTCTGTCCGCATCGACGGGGTTTATTTCCACGAGACTTTCCGGATACCGTTCATTAAGGCCCTCGTTGCGCCTGGTCATGGTTGCCGTGTGGAAATGATAGAGCACACGCCCGGTGGTGAGAAGGAAGGGATAGTCATCATCGGGAAGCTCCGCGGAAGGCCGGAACTCGATTTCCGAGAACAATCCCAGACCGCGGGAGAATTTGTCTTTGTGGAGATATTTCGTGCCGGGATGCTCCTCGTTGGGGCAGGGCCACTGAATGCCGACGTCTTCGATCCGGTCGTAGGTGATACCGGCGTAGCTGGGCGTCATTGCATTGATCTCATTCATAATGTCTTCGGCGGTGGCGACATTCATGGGATAGCCCATTTTCGCCGCCAGTTCGGCGATGATCTGCCAGTCGGCCTTTGCCTCGCCGGGTGCGGGGACTGCTTTTCTGATACGCTGCACTCTCCGTTCCGTGTTGCTGAAGGTGCCGTCTTTTTCGGCAAAGCAGGCCGAAGGAAGAACCACGTCGGCATATTCCGCCGTTTCCGTGAGGAAGAGATCCTGGACAACGAAAAGATCGAGGTTTTTCAGGGATTCTTCGACATGCGTCAGATCGGGATCGCTCAGCATGGGATTTTCACCCATGATATAGATCGCCTTGATGGTTCCTTCATGGGCGCCGTTCATCATATCCATGATGGTGAGTCCCGGTTTTGCCGGAAGGGTTACATCCCACGCCTTCTCGAATTTGGCACGGGCGTCGTCGTTCGCCACCTGCTGATACCCCGAGAACACGTTCGGCAGTGCGCCCATGTCGCAGGCACCCTGCACGTTGTTCTGACCGCGGAGCGGATTCACGCCGCCGCTTTCAATACCCACGTTGCCGCAAAGCATTGAAAGATTGGCGCATGATTTTACCGCATCGGTGCCGTGGGTATGCTGCGTGATGCCCATGGCGTAGAGGATCGAGCCTTTTCCCGCTTTTCCGTACATGCGTGCGGCGGTTCTGAGATCGTCGGCGGGTACTCCCGAAATTTCTTCCACGTACTCAGGGGTGTATTTCTCGATCACCTTCGCAAAGGCATCGAATCCCTCGGTGCGATCCTTGATGTACTCCTTCGCCAGGAGGTCTTCGCTGATGATGACATTCATCAATCCGTTCAGGACCGCCACGTTGGTTCCCGCCTTCGGTCTGAGCCAGATACTGGCATACTTGACGAGACCGATTTCTCTCGGGTCGATAACGATCAGTTTCGCATCATGTTGCCTGACGGCCCTCTTCACCCGTGATCCGATCACAGGGTGATTCTCCGTCGTGTTCGTCCCGATGGTAATAATTGCATCGGCGTATTCTACTTCATCGATTGAGTTGGTCATTGCACCACTGCCGAAAGTCGCGGCCAGACCGGCCACGGTTACGGAGTGTCAGAGACGGGCGCAGTGGTCGACATTATTGGTTCCGATCACCGCTCTCATGAATTTTTGAAAGAGATAATTTTCTTCGTTGGTGCACCGTGCCGACGACAGGCCCGCGATACTGTCGGCGCCGTGCTCCTGCTTGATGGCCGCAAGCTTGTCCGCGACGAAATCGAAGGCCTCGTCCCAGCTTGCTTCCTGCAGTTCGCCCTCTTTGCGGATCAGAGGGGTTTTCAGACGATCGGGACTGCCGATGAAATTCATGCCGAACCGCCCCTTGGAACAGAGATTTCCCAGGTTGGGCTGTCCGTAGTCCCGGTTTGTGGTCACTTTCACCACCTTGCCGTCTTTTACATTCAGATCGAGCTGACATCCGACGCCGCAGTACGGGCAGGTGGTTTTAACTTTTTCCAGTTCCCAGGGACGTCCCTGGAACCGTGCCTGTTTGAAGGTCAGCGCGCCTACGGGACAGGCGTCGACGCAGGACCCGCAGAATACGCATTCCGAGTCGATATAATCATTGTCGAAGGCGGGACCTACCTTGGCATGGGATCCGCGCATGGAGAAATCGAGTACTTCGTGGACCTGAATCTCGTTGCAGACACGTACACAGCGGCCGCAGAGAATACATTTGTTGAGATCTCTCTCGATCATG
>Ga0272441_10004180_pt1 | contig 26558 bp, 25 predicted proteins | sample SSMProp6N_FD_193582 | JGI IMG/M metagenome (GOLD analysis project Ga0272441, IMG submission 193582) | Marine sediment archaeal communities from Little Sippewissett salt marsh, Falmouth, MA, United States - SSM-Prop-6N | ecosystem: Environmental > Aquatic > Marine > Wetlands > Sediment ... | reverse complement strand
CATAGCTACGGTTTGAGTGAAGAGCAAGCTTACGGACACGAAGACCAGCCTGAACCGTGATAGGCATTGTTGAAATACACACTGTATTTTCGATCATTCGAGTTCTCTCAAAAGAGCCAATGCCTTACCAGCTCTCGACGCCGCCTGGTGAGAAATGCGGGCTAGAGCAAAGCAATCGTAGAAGGGTGCGCCGTGCGCACCGGAACGGGCCACCAAACTGAGAGTGCGCGGTGCGCACGGCGCATCCTACAATGTTACACAGATAAGGACGGGCCAAAACTGTGATAGGCATGCAAGAAAGACATTGTGTATTTTGGGTCGTCAGAGCTTTCTCAAACGAACCAACGCCTTATCATATGCCGCCTGGTGAAAAATGTGGGTTAAGCGTGGCAAATGTCACAAAATAATCAGAAAGAGCCAACCGATGTTGGCCTACAATAAATAGTTTAAACTGAATGGATTAATCAGCAAACGAGGCTCTGCCAGCGCTCTCGCTTTGGCCCGCACGGGGGCCAGGAATGTAGAGCCAAATCCGTTGGCGATGAAGAACACCATCCGATGACACAAAATCTTTATATCACAGGCGCAGAGCGAGGCAGCGGCAAATCCATCATCGTGCTTGCGATCATGGAAATGCTGTCAGGTCACGGCGGCAAGATCGGCTTCTTTCGTCTGGTCATTCGCGCCGGCGAGTCGCGCGATGAGCTGATTGATCTGATTGCGAAGCGATATCAGCTCGATTGGTCTTATCAAGACATGTACGGTTGTACCACGGATGTCGCTCGCGAGCTGATAGCGGCCGATCGTTATGATGAGCTACTCAAACGCATATTGGCAAGATATCGCGAAGTCCAAGCAACATGTGACCGGATACTATGTGCCGGCACGGACTATCGGAGCGGCTATTCCGCACTGGAATTCGATTTCAACAGCGACCTTGCGAACAATCTTGGCTGTTTCATCGTGCCAGTGGTCCGCGGTAATGATCGCAGCCAGCTGGAGATCAGCGACGCGATGGGTGGTTTCATCAAGTCCCTGCAAGAGCGCCACTGCGACATTTTGGCAACGGTGATCAACAGCGTCCCACGCAACCAGGTCGAACTCGTGAAAACAGCACTGGCCAGAGAGCCAGCGGGCGAGCCGCCGGTTTATATCGTGCCTGAGGAGCCTTTGCTGTCAAAACCAACCATCGGTGACATAGCGCGATGCCTGAACGCCCGTCTTATCTATGGCGAAGTCAACGAGATGAACCGTATCGTCAGCAACTACAAGGTTGCGGCTATGCAAATCCCCAATTTTCTCGACTACGTTGAGGAAGGCAGCCTGATCATAACGCCAGCGGACCGGGCCGACATCATACTGGCCTGCTTGAGCGCCTACCCCTCGATGGCCTATCCACAGATCGCCGGCATGTTACTGACCGGCAAACGCCCACCGCCCCCGCAGCTGCTCGACCTGCTTACCGGGCTCGGCACGCCACCTTTTGCAATACTCGGGGTGGGTAGCGACACCTTCACCACGGCACTGCAAGTCAACGGGACGCCAGCAGCACTGTCCGCAGATAACGAACACAAAATCGCCTCCGCGCTGGGGATCGTAGAAGCCAGTATCGATTTGCGTCAAATCGACCAGCTACTGTCTGGCAGGCTAACGAGCCGCGTGACCCCCTTGATGTTCGAGTACGAACTGGTTCAGCGCGCCAAAGCCAACCAGCAGCACATCGTATTACCTGAGGGAAATGACGAGCGCATCTTACGCGCTGCCGAGATCCTGCTATCGCGAGGTGTGGCCGAACTCACGCTGCTGGGAGATGCAGATGGGATCCGAAAAAGGATCCAGGAATTGAGTCTTCATTTGGAAGATATCAACATCATCGATCCGCAATACTCCGAGTTGCGTGATGTCTATGCCGAGACCTACCACCGTTTGCGCCAGCAGAGAGGCATCTCACAGCAAATGGCCTTCGATACGATGGCTGACGTCAGTTACTTCGGGACTATGATGGTTCATCATGGGCAAGCCGACGGCATGGTTTCTGGGGCCGCACATACGACGCAACATACGATCCGGCCCGCCTTCGAGATCATCAAAACACGGCCCGGCGTCGCGATTGTCTCCAGTGTGTTTCTGATGTGCCTGGAAGACCGCGTGCTCGTGTACGGCGACTGTGCAGTAAATCCCGACCCCAACGCCGAGCAACTGGCCAACATCGCGATCAGCTCGGCTGATACCGCACTCTTGTTCGGTATCGAACCACGTGTCGCGATGCTATCCTACTCGACCGGCGAGTCGGGCAAAGGCGAAGCCGTCGAAGAGGTGCGCGAAGCCACACGACTTGCCCGATCCCTGCGCCCGGATCTGAATATCGAGGGACCGATGCAGTATGACACCGCAGTGGACGCCGGTGTCGCTAGAACCAAGCTGCCTGACAGCAAAGTGGCCGGCAAAGCCACCGTGTTCATTTTTCCCGATCTGAATACAGGCAACAACACCTACAAGGCGGTTCAGCGTTCGTCCGGCGCTGTAGCCATAGGACCGGTCCTGCAGGGGCTGAACAAACCAGTGAATGACCTGAGTCGAGGCTGCACGGTCACCGACATCGTCAATACGGTCGCAATCACGGCTGTGCAGGCACAGACGAGCTCAGCGGTGTAGGGACCGGCTGATCACGTGATGAAAACTCGTCGTGTAGACGCTTTAGTTAGCAGATCACAGTTGTGGTATGGTGACTTTCGTTGAAGTGGATCCTGATTAGCATTGGTGCAGTAACCGCGGTCAGCGGCTTTCTGACATTCTGGCTGCCGTTACCGATCGGCTTGCCGTTGATGATGCTGGGTGTGCCTTTGCTCTTGCGCTATTCACCCCATGCACGAACCTGGATCTTACAGCTTTCCGAGGTATCGCCTTCGTTGCACCGCCAGCTGAGCAAAATCCAACCCTCGCGACGCAGGCGCTCAACAGACGATAGCGACCAATGATTGCCCATTCGTCGAATTCTGGTTAGCCAGCCTTCATGCAACGTCCGCGTTGTGTCGGCTTGCGGTAGAATTGTGATGCAGGCCGACTTTTCCTGTGATCGCGACTGAAAGGCTATAACCAATGAATTCACCGCGGACAATGAAATTAGACGACTACCCACTGATCGGTCCTCAAGACCCTGAGCCTTACAGCATATTGAACGAACATGGCAAAGCCAATGTGCTGCTGGTCGGAGACCACGTCAGCAACGCGATTCCTGAACCACTGCATAATCTAGGCCTCGACAGGGCATTGCTCCAAAAGCACATCGCTTACGATATCGGCACGCGGAAACTAATAACGCATTTGTCACAACATCTCGACGCACCCGCCGTGCTAGCGGGTTATTCTCGGCTTGTCGTTGACCTGAACCGCAGTCTGACCGACGACAGCGTTATGCCGGAAGTCAGCGACAACGTGCTGATACAAGGCAATCAAAACATGTCACAAGCGCACCGCGAGCAACGCGTGCATTGCTTTTATACGCCCTATCGAAAGGCAATCGACACCATGCTGCATCGTTTCAAGGCAAAAGGCATGGTACCGGCGTTTATCTCCATCCACAGTTTTACCCCGGAAATGGCGGGATTTTCCCGCCCCTGGCACGTCGGTCTGTTGTGGGACAAGGATCCTCGAATTCCCGTGCCACTGATGAAGAATCTGCGCGCTCATCCGGATGGATTCAACATCGGTGATAACCAGCCCTACTCTGGTAAACATCCTGCTGACTACACGATCGATCACCACGCTGAAGCCTCTGGCTTGCCGCACGTCTCGATCGAGATCCGCCAGGATCTGGTCAGTACCGAAGACGGCGCTGAACGCTGGGCCACCATACTCGATGAGGCGCTGCGCGACATCCTCGCGAATCCGGAACTCTATCGGATCTGGCAATCGGTGTAATGGTAGCCAGACCAAGCTTCACCATCGGCGTCGAGGAAGAGTATCTGCTGGTCGATCGGGAAACACGTGACGTGGTCAGCGAGCCCCCGCAGAGCATCTTGCAGCACTGTCGCGAACTCGAAGGCAACCGTTTTGTTGAACCCGAGCTATTGCGCTCGCAGATCGAGGTCAATACCCGGGTCTGCAAGACTGCTGCCGAAGCAGGCGACAACCTCAAAGAGCTTCGCCAAATCGTTGTGCGAACCAGCAAGCAATACGGCATGGCCCCGGTCGCAGCTTCGACACACCCGTTCGGACGCTGGCAGCTGCAGCACCATACGCCCAAACAACGTTATGACATGCTGACCCGAGACATGCGCTCGCTGGCCAAGCGTGTTCTGGTTTGCGGCATGCACGTCCATGTCGGAATCGAGCAGAATGAGCTTCGAATCAAACTGATGAACCAGTTTAGCCATTTCCTCCCGTTGCTGTTGGCCCTGAGCACTTCATCGCCGTTTTGGGAAGGACAGGATAGCGGTCTCAAGTCCTATCGCATACCCGTCTTCGACGGTTTTCCTCGCACAGGCCTGCCCGAGCGCTATCAAAGCTATGCCGAATACCAGAACCATGTGAAGACGCTGCGCAAAGCTGGAGTGATCGATGATCCCACCGTTATCTGGTGGGACATGCGCATCAGCGATCGCTACCCGACGCTTGAAATGCGGATCACTGACATGTGCACGGATATCAACGACGCCATTGCATTGGCCGCACTAACGCAATGTCTACTGCACTATCTTTATCGGCTGCAGGAGAGTCATATGCGCTGGCATGACTACCACCGTTTTCTGGTGGACCAGAACCGCTGGCGCGCCATCCGTTACGGCTACGATCAAGGCATGGTCGATTTCAGCCACGCCAGAGTCGTTTCGATTGACGCGGTCCTGCAGGAGCTGGTGGCAATGGTCGAACATGATGCACGCGAACTCCAGTGCCAGACCGAGCTGGAGACGGTGCTGACCATTCCCACTCGCGGCACTAGCGCTCACCAACAATTGAGAATCTATCAGCAGGCGATTGACAACGGTCTCAGCCATGAACAGGCATTGAACAAGGTCGTTGACTTTCTGATCGAAAAGACAGCCGAGAATCTCTAACCCGCATTTCTCACCAGGATCACGGGAGCAGGCGCAGGATTCGTGTTCGTAAGCGCCGCTCTGGAGCGAAAAGCGTAGCCGTAGCTACGGTTTGAGTGAAGAGCAAGCTTACGGACACGAAGACCAGCCCGAACCGTGATAGGCACTGTTGAAAAACACGCTGTATTTTCGATCATTCGAATTTTCTCATAAGAGCCAATTCCCAATCAGCGTTCTACGCCGCCTGGTGAGAAATGCGGGTTAGCCCGATGAGATGGTCTGCTCCTCGTTTACCTACTTTGGATAGTTGATTACAGTTCCATCTTGGCGCATTGCGACGTCGTTAAGGAGGGAGCAGACCATCTCATCGGGCTAAGGTGAGGGTTGTTTCTTCTCCTGGTCGCGCGGGATAAAAACGAAACGAGCATAGAGGTACGCAAGCGCCTCACTGATGACCGCACGCACCCCGCTGCTGCAAGTCCACCAATCATCTGCACCATAATCCTCAGAGGGGGCGGCGATCACACCAACCGAGGTTTGCTCGCCGATCGCAATCTGAAATAGCAACTGTGTGCGACGGGCATGGGGACCAAGAGAAACCACATCCAGCGAACTGATCGCCATGTTCGATTGCGATAACCAGGACTTGACCGCCAGGGCAGACGCGAATGTCCTATCTGTACGCGCCGGTGGTGCGGGGATCGATACTATCTCAACCCGCTTAACGCCAAGTTCCCGTAACGTCGCTGCAGTCACTTCGGCCTGGGTTGAAAACTCTGATAAGAACGAGCCCTTTCGCAGTGGAAAGCCAGTAGTGACGATAAGTTGATAGTCGTGTTGGTTGAGCAATGTAATTGCCTGCCTCACTGCGTAATCCGGCAGCCAACCTTCCACAATTAGGATTTCACCAAAAGTGGGAGAATTCGTGGCCAGGAAGGGATAAATTTGCCGACCGATAAGAAGAAACAAAGCGCCTATTATCGCCAGCAATAGCAGCCAACCCTGCCAGGTGAGTGTCCATTTTTCTTTACGCCTACACAGACTCCAGCAAGCCATCTTTGCTCCCCGTTAAGCATCGCAAGATGTGCAAACGCAGCCCTCTTCAGCTGAGCCAACACCCGTCGCAACCACATTTTAGTACATCACCCAAAAGTGCATGCCGACTCAGTCCGCATTTCTCACCAGGATCACGGGAGCAGGCGCAGGCGTCAGGCGCCTGATAAGAAATGAGGGTGAGATGCATTGAGCCCGGTTATACCTGCTCGCTCTCCTCCACCGCCTCTAAGAATCGCAATTGTGGCAGTCCATCATCCAGCACAACGTCGTAACCCTCAGACCACGACAGGTACTGCTGGATTTCTTTTCGGCGCTCTTCAGCGCGCTCGCCCATTAGGAGTATCACCAAGTAAAGTCGGTGACAACTCGTGAATTGTTTTATCCGGGCACGCGGGTCAGTCAGTTCGATTACTTGAGATGGCAGCCCGCCGTTAGCATTGACCTCCGCCTGCGGGCAGGCAATCAGCGAAAAGGTTTCCGGCAGTTCCCCGTAATTTCGTTGCCAGTTTTCCAGCAAGGTCGAGACAAAACCGGGCAGATTCACCACACTCCAGCTCCGTACATAGGCCGGCAGGTTGGATATCTTCAGCTGCATTTGCGAAACAATCATGAGCGCACTCCAGATCATCGGGATCAACCTTTCAGATATATCCAGTATAATAAAATTTTTGATAAATCGAATATGATAGAAAAAATAACTATAATGTGTGAGAATATTAACAAAAACAACAAAACGTTTCTAAAATTTTGAGCTCAAGTAGAAGTTCATCCTATGGACGCCACAGATCGTAGAATATTGGATCTCCTGCAGTCCGATGCCAGCCTGACGGTCAGGGAGATAGCTGACCAGGTTCATCTGTCCACGACACCCTGCTGGAAACGTATTCAGAAGATGGAGGAAAGCGGGTTCATAAGGGCCAGGGTTGCCCTGCTTGATCCCGACAAGGTCAACGCCAGCGTGACCGTTTTTGTCGCAATCAAGGCCAGCCAGCACAGCAGGGACTGGATCGACCGGTTCCACGAAGCCGTTGCAGCGCTGCCTGAGATCATGGAGGCCTACCGGATGAGTGGCGATATCGATTATCTATTGCGAGTCGCTGTGCGCGACATCGGTGCCTATGATCAGTTCTACAAAACGCTGATCGACAGAATCCAACTGTCAGACGTTACCTCCAGTTTTGCAATGGAACAGATCAAGTACACCACAGCCCTGCCAATCAACCTCAATGATAACGTGAGCCGGATGGCTTGACCCAGACAGCCAGATCACCGCCAGGATTGCGGAACCGCTGCAGCTCGTTGAAACCTGAAGCCTCTCCTGAAAATTGTCAGTTTTACCAATTCTTGGGCATTTTTTCCTAAGATCAGAACCTTACAGCGAGACATGACCATGCCAGTGATTCATATTTGCTCAGGCCACTGTTGCCGACGGCAAAACAAGGGGTTAACTCGGACAATCACCATTCGCACTGATGGCTTTTACAAATACTTACAGTGGCCTGAGTTCGATGCTGGACTCCGGGAACGGAGAAAGCTACCCTTAGGAATAAAGGTCATAACTTCGCCTCCAGCATAAAAAAATGATACACACTCGTGGCACTAGCCACAGGCTGAAAGGCTTTCGTGGTGCGTAAGCAAGGCATTACCGAGACGCTAGCCCAAAAAATATCCTGGGGCCGCCGTCCAAAGGGTAACACTATTGTCATGTTTATTTCGAGGCCGAAGACCCATTACAAAAAAACAGGGTAGAGGTGAGCCATGAAACCCGTGAAGCTATTCATAACATTGGCACTGATGGTGAGCGGAGTCGCGCATGCGCAGGAACATCCGGCGTGCGGCGATCTCGATTATCGTTACGAAGCTCTAGCCTCGCATGAGCTGCGTAGCATTGCAGCATCCTGCCAATCTGAATCCGTGACCAACCTTTATTACAACCGAGCCCATCACGCCGACCTCGTGAATGAAGCTAGGACCCTTGCCGGGCTCATCTCACATTCAAACGCCCGCAGCAGTACGCGATTTGAGACCTACCAACTGTACATGACCCTGGTCGAGCAAATGGCGCCAACCTGGTACGCCGATGTGGAAGAACGCGCTGATTTCCTCAATCGCGAATACGACCAACGCGGCGAAATCGCACGGCGCAGGCTGCGCGGTTATGACCACATTGCGGATTATCTTGAACGCAAGGATATCGCGCGCTAGCCGTCCCGCTGCGTCGTGCTATCGTCAACCTGCGATACCCGTTGATCCTCCCCGGTTGTAGGCGGCTCCAACTTACCATCCGCCTGAACGTCCAATTCGCAGCGGTAAATCGCTTTTTCAAGCGCGACAATGCGCTTGTCCACGATGTTCTCTGCAGGAATCAGCTCGAGTATTCCGAGTTTTTCGAGCCGCTCGAGCGGTTGCCCGACGGCACCCACCAGAAATACACAACGCCCGGCGCGAATCATATCGAGTATGGTTGCTTCCAAAGCCAGCGATGCGGAGACACCGAGATGCACAACCTCTTTGAGATCAATGATCAACGCATTGCGTCCCTCAACTTTGGAGTTGGTACGGCTGATCGCCCGCGAGGCACCAAAGATCATATGTCCGCGCAGTTGCAGCAGCATGACCTGGCCGTTGGCTGTTTCCATCAAATCATGCTCGTAGGGCGTGAGTTCCAGCTCGGTCTGATCCGGATCCGTGGCTGATTTGACATCATCAGCCTGCAATTTGGACAAACGCGTGATCGTCATCACATTAGCCACGAAAAGCCCGATACCAACAGCCGCGATCAGATCGACGAACACGGTCAGTGCAATAACGCCATAGGTAATCAGCGCGCCCTTTCCGGAAAGACGGTGGGCGCGCTTGAGGAAGCCCCAGTCAATGATATCAATGCCGACTTTCAACGCGATGCCTGCCAGCACGGCGAGGGGTATCGAGGCTGTCAGATCAGCCGCCCACAATATGATCACCAGCAGGATCGCGGCTCTGACCAGACCGGACAGCGCGGTCCGTGCTCCGCTCTGAATGCTGACGACGGTTCCCATCGTAGCGCCGGCACCTGGCAGGCCACCGAAGAGTCCTGACATCACGTTGCCGATACCCTGCCCGATCAATTCCTTGTCAGAGTTGTGCTGCTTGCGCGTCAGACTGTCGGCTACCACCGAGGTCAGCAGCGCATCTATGCAACCCAGCATGCCGAGTATAATCGCATCGATCACCATGATCTGCCATTGCTCGATGCTGAAGACCGGCATTTGCGGCGCGGGCAGACCCATCGGGATTTCACCGATACGCCGAATTTCTGCGCCATCGAGCAGCATGATCGAAACGATGGTACCGACGATCAAGGCAAGCAATTGTGGGGGCAGGTAACGCTTCAGTTTCAGCGGCATCAGGAATAGGATCGCTATCGTGACTAATGCCAGTATGGTTTCCTCGGGTCGAATGCCGGCGATCAACCCTGGCACACTCTGGATGATGGCGATCACGCCGCCGCTTGGCGAGGCCTGGCCCAGCAACGGGCCGATTTGCAGAATGATCAGGATAATCCCGATACCCGACATGAAGCCGGACACAACGCTGTAAGGCATCAGCGTCACATATTTGCCCAGACGCATCGCACCGAACAGCATCTGGAACAGCCCAGCCATAATGACCACTGTGAATGCCATCGCCATCCCGTTCGCAGGGTCGGCCGCGATCAATTTAGCAATGACAGCGGTGAAGATCACCGTCATCGGACCGGTGGGCTCCGAAATCAGCGTCGGCGAGCCACCGAACAGCGCGGCGAACAGGCCGACCAGAATGGCGCCGTACAGACCTGCCTCGGCGCCGGCGCCCGAGGCTACACCAAAGGCCAACGCCATCGGCAAGGCAATCACCGCTGCGGTGACACCCCCAAAGATGTCGCCTCGCAAGTTGTACAGGCCTATCTCATTCAGAATACGCATCTTGTTCCGGCTCCTGACACCGGCTGCCTAACCCGGCCGTGCCGAGAAAGCGCAAGCAAACTTATTGAGATTTCAACCATCTACATGTAGATCGTCCGATTGAACACCCTTCCAGTCTATCCTATTTCATTTGGTGAACAAGCCGAGGTAACCCCTCCAGCAGCGATGCTTTGATGAAAAGATTCACTCCCGAGAAGCGTTGTTCCGAGCTACCGATTATGTCTTCGAAACGCGCTTCGCGCGCGGCGCCGTCCTTTTCTTTTCATCGGGCACGTTCTTTTCATCGAGAACGAGCTTCAAGGCCGGCCACATCTTTTTCACGCGCTCGCGTATCTTGGGCTCGTAATCGATCGCAAATTCGAGAAAGGTGCGCGCAACCAGCGACAGCTCCTTGCCTTTCGGATACACGATGAACCACTTGCGCATGATCGGAAAACCCTCGACATCGAGTATTGCCACGGGTCCCGCCGTGCCTTCCAGTGTCAAGGTGTGCAAGGACAGCACCGATAAGCCCAGGCCAGCAGCAATGGCATGCTTGATGGCTTCATTGCTGCCGAGTTCCATGCGGATGTTGGGACGCAGACCTTTAGCGTCCAGCGTCCGGAAGGTAATATCGCGGGTGCCCGAACCGGGTTCACGAACGATGAATGGCTGTTCGGCGATAGTCGCCAATGGGATATGCGTCTTGCCCACCAGCGGATGGGTGCGCGGCGCCATCACAACCAATGGGTTTGTAGCAAACTCATAGGTCTCGACCTCAAGTTCATCCTTGGGGGCTTGCCCCATGATGTAAAGGTCATCTTCATTGGCGTGCATACGTTCGATGATGCTCTCGCGATTGGTCACCTTCAATGTCAGGTCGATCCCGGGATAAAGCTGACTGAACTCGCCGAGTATTTCCGGCGCCACGTATTCGGCGGTGGTGATGACGCCCAAGCTCAGGCGCCCGCGCTTCAGCCCCTTCAGATCGGAAACTTTCATTTCAAGGTTTGCCAGCGATTCGAACATCAGTTTGCAGGCGTCGTACAACTCCAGGCCCGCTTCGGTCGGCTCGACATTTCGCCCGACATGTTCGAACAGCGGCAGGCCGATGGCTTCGGTCAATTTACGGATCTGCATCGAAACCGTGGGCTGGGTCAGAAAAAGCTCCTCGGCAGCACGCGTGAAACTACCCAGGCGGACGATCGCTTCGAACACCTGCAGCTGGCGCAGTGTCGCATGACGTATCAGGTAATCCGGCATCGCCGTTGGCGGTGTAGAGCTGCCTTTATCGAGAGAGCGACGTTTCACCGGATTTTTCCTTAAGCGGCTTGTCATCTTTTAACGGCCAGCTTGCGCTCGCACGTCTCCTGAACATTCACCTGTGCTGGTTTGTGAGCGACAAAGACGGCGCCCTTGCCTCAAACATTGTATTTATAATAATAGATTATATTATTCAAATATATATATTATGATCTATTTTCAGAACGGCTCAGTCGGGCCACACCCGGCGACCGCCCTGGTAAGGATCACCGCCGGTTTGTTCTGGACTTGTCTTTGTGGTTCGGGGCTTGGTGGTGACGGCGCCACTGCCAGCGGCCGGCTTGCCAGCAACCCGCCGCGTGCGCGTTTTTTTCGTCTTCGGCGGGCTCGCCTTCGGTGCCGGCGCATCAGCTGCCGTCGCCTTGGTCTTGCGCATGGAATCAACGAGCTTCTGCCGGGTCTTGTCGGTGTTCGTCATGGTGTCATTATCTCCTGGATGAGTTGATCGAGTTCTTCTGCAGCGTTGGCGCCGCGACGCCCCATGTCGAAAACACTCTTGCCTTCAAGGGCACAATTGCGATAGATCGCGCGGCGCCGTACCGCGGTTTTGGCTACCGGTAAGGCGATTTCAGTCAAGGCCTCGCGTACCAGCCGCGACAAGGTGGTGCGGGCCTCGAGCTGATTGATAACCAGCATGGCCCGAAGTGACGGATTACTCTGACGCGCCTGGTCGATCGCCCGCTCAATGTGGACCGTTGCCCACAGGTCGACCGGCGACGGTTGTACCGGGATCAGCGCAAGATCACCGATACGCAGAACCGCATTGGTCTGTGGTGCGTGGACCGAAGGGGGACAATCGATGACCACGTACTCGTAGTCAGCTTGTAGTTCGTTGGCCTGGCAGGCCAGGTCGGTGCTCGCGGCGTACACCGGAAGGGCATCGCTATCCGCAATAGCACGCCATTGTAACGCAGAGCCTTGCGGATCGGCATCGACCATCGCGATGCTGGTCTTTTTCGTCAAACCGGCGGCAAGATTGACGCTCAGGGTCGTTTTACCTGCGCCGCCCTTATTGCCGACAACGACGATTACGGGCATTCCGAGTCTCAGTGAATAACTTCGTCAGCCAGGTTATCCAGTTGCTGCGCGAAACGGTGCTGCTGTTCTCCCAACGCATCATCACCCTCGTTCAGATGAATGGTTATGTTGACGTAATCGCGACCAAAACCCATGTCGGGGTAGAAGCCCTCGCGTTCCGACAATTCCGCAGCCCGATCCAGAAAATCCCTGAGCGTGCTGTAGTCCTGGAACTCATAGCGTCTCTCGAGGCGGACAGGGCGGTTGCGTTCTTGCCATTGATGGCTCATCGGTAATCTCCGTTGATGATGACTCTGCTGGCTTGGCCCGGGCTGTCGACCTGCTGCAACTGTTGCAGCCAGTTCTGCAATGACCGGGCATGCTGCTGTTCGTCCGCGAGCAATGCCTCAAACAACAGACGATTTTCATGATCGCCTGCGCGCGCGCAATGTCGGGTAGCCTCCTCGTACAAGCTGATGAGATCCTTCTCGAAAGCAAAGTCGTGCTCTAACAACTGCTGCAGATTCTGGCCCAGGCGCACCGGACGCAATTGCGATGCATTCGGTGCAACTCCCAGGGCCAGCATCCGACCGATAATCTTTTCGGCATGCCCCATCTCCTCGTTGGCCTCGGCGCTGAACTTCTCAGCCACCTCGGCCAAACCCCACATGTCGACGAGCCTCGCCTGGGTCATATAAAGCTGAACCGCAGACAGCTCGAGGCTAAGGGCCCGGCCAAGGTATCCGAGTACCCGCGAGTCGACGTTGGACGCTAACATGCCGTTAGATCAGTCAGTCGTCAAGCAACCAGTCATTCAACTGCGCAGCGGACGATTGCCCTGCGAATCGCTGAGCACGGGTTCGACCTCACGATGCGGACGGGCAATGATGTGCGCTGCTACCAGTCCATCGCCAACGCGTTCACAGGCATCCGCCCCTGCGCGCACAGCAGCGTTTACAGCGCCGGTTTCACCGCGTACGAGGACGGTGACATAGCCGCCGCCGACGAACTCACGCCCGATCAGGCGTACTTCCGCGGCTTTTGTCATGGCATCCGCCGCCTCAATGGCGGGAACCAGTCCGCGAGTCTCAATCATGCCCAGAGCAATGCCATAGTTTTCGTTGGCCATGGTCTGTTTCTCCTGTTAGATCAGTTGGGTAAAACGTTTTTACCTTTAGGCTGCTGCTGCCGTGTCAGCACCGCCAGTCGGCAAAACCGGCTCGACTTCACGATGTGGACGAGCAATGATGTGTGCTGCGACCAGGCCGTCACCGACGCGTTCGCACGCATCCGCACCAGCACGAACAGCAGCGTTAACAGCGCCGGTTTCGCCACGAACCAACACGGTCACATAGCCACCGCCGACAAATTCACGCCCAATAAGACGCACTTCTGCAGCCTTCGTCATAGCATCTGCCGCTTCGATTGCGGGGACAAGCCCGCGGGTTTCGATCATACCCAGTGCTATGCCATAGTTGTCACTTGCCATCTTTACTTTCTCCTACGTTGTTGACTTGGTTGTATTAACAAAAATTTTTACAACGACTAACCCGTTGTTGCTGTTTTCATGGCGGGCTGAGCCGAGTCAGCCTCCCAGAAATCGATAATGCCGCCGATAGTCAGGTCAGTCAGGATAGTGAAGTCACCTGCTGCATATCGCGCGGCGGAACCGCTCAGAGTGAAAACCCAGTTGCCCTCTCGGACACCGACCGGATCGACAGCCACATGCTGCTTACCCTTGACGTCACGTAACACGCGCAGACTGATCTTGTTCAAACCGTCGATACGCCGGGTACAGACCAACGGTGATTCGACCTTTAATATATCCATCACCGCTGCTCTTGTTCAGGTTCCCAGTGGTCGATGATACCGACGATCGTCAAATCGCTTGGGTATTCCTTGCTGCCGGCAGCTTCACGCGCCGCTGAACTGCCCACACAGATCACCCAGTCCCCCGGGATGCAGCCCACCGCATCGACGGCGACCAGCTTCGAACTGCCGTCGAGCACCACCTGCAAATGCTTATGCTCCAGACCCGGAATTCGATTGGTCGATACCAGCGGCTTTTCAACCTGACAGATCTTCATCAGTGAGCCCCCGATGCTGCGTGCGTTTTTACAGAACAGTCCAGTATTTCGATCTGACCAGCCGCATTGATGTCGCGCACCACCTGCAAGGTGTGGAGCAAACCGCGTTCGGCCAGGTCATCGTAACGATCGTGCAGCGCATTGGCGACACGGCGACAATGTTCCTCAGCGCGTTCACGCGCACCCGGCACGTTACCGTGATAGTCATAGCGCACCACAATCGGAACAGGCAATCCATGCGAAACATTCAGACCGGTGAATATCTTGACACCGACATCCAGGTCCCGGGCTGCTTCCTAGACGGTGTTGAGATAGGCAAAGAAGGTTAGATTCCGCAGTTGTACTTCTTCAAAGCCAATACCGGCACCGATGAATCGCTCTGCATGGCCTATGTCGCTGTAATGCCCGTTGTGGTAACTCCGCACATAATCAACCTGCGAAATATTGTTAACCAGAAGGTGCCGGATAAACCGCGCCATTCCGTCCGCCAGGTTGGGTCCGCCCTTCTGCTCGATGTGCTGGCTGATCCAACTCTCAGCCTGACTGGCTGGCAGCCTTGCTGTCGCATCGAAGACCTCGAGGCTGTCGACATAGTTATTCAGATCAATGCCACCTTGACCGTCGGGCATGTGAATTCGGATTGCATCGGTGTCGGTATCCATACCGATCAACAGGCAGTCGATCGACGCACCGCAACAGTGTGTATTCTGCACCGCCTGTTGAAAGCCAAGTAGCCGATCGACCCCACCCTGGGCAGCTTTCATCGTATCGGACCCGTGCGCGGCACAACCTTCGTGCTCCGGATCGACCGAGCTGTGGTGATAGACAACCGCTTTGAGATAACGCGTGGGCGCATCCGCGGTGTTCGGCTTGCCTTCACGGTAACGCACCAGTTCGGTCCGGGTCCATTTCTGCAAACTGTCCTCGATGTCGAACATAGCGCCAGCGAAAGACCGGCGACGCACAGCCCGGTAAGGCAAGCGCAACACATAACGTATTACGTGCGCGAGCCTGCCATCTGCACACGGCGATATATCGAGCAGATGAAATCCGCATTCCTCGAGAAACGCCTGAAACCGGGAATCGCCATTGTCTGCCAAAGGGTCACGGGTGAATACCTCGTCGCAAAAACGATGGTAGGTCTCGAACACGCACCAGGCGAACAGACTGCGCATGTCGAGCTGCTCCACCCAGGCATCATCCAGCAACGCAGCAGGCAGCTCGAAACCGAGGTGCGCTCGCGCCAGACGCTGCGCCTGGTTTTCGAAATCGGCTTCGTGCTGAAGCGCAGAGATCTGTTTCAGCGTCGGGACGATCGCATCGAACGCATCCTTGACGCTGCTTTCATAGGCATAGAGCCGGGCATTTTCCTGCCGGTCTGTCAGCGGATGATCGTCAAGGTAGCTTGCGTACACTGTGGTGCCGCCAGCCGCACGTGTTACGCCAACTGAATCACCGACCGATCTGGCGCCGGGACGGCCCAGTGGCGCAGCACCCTTGGGCTGGCTGAAACGTCTCGATCTGTTACGTGAGCTCAACATGATGAACGGTGATTCTGTCGCGTACTAGCCGCGAGCGCCTCCGGAATACGTGATCAGCGAACCGCGTTCTGTATTACCGCTGCCACCGGTAACTTTGCTGGTTGGCATGGGTATCTCTTCGTTACGTTTCTGAACCGTGGCCATTGCGGCTGCCGGACCGACTCGCATCGTCGGATTCCGGCCTTTCGCCGAAACACCCTCAGTGCCGGTAATATTGCTGCCCCGATCCCAGTCATCGCCTGTGATCTTCAGTCCGGCGTCCTGGCCCTCGCCGGTAATCCGGGCTTTGGTCCTGCCTTCGAACTCTTCAGCAACAACCGGACGCGGCTCGGCTTCCGCGGCGCCACGACCAAATCGCGCTTCCTCGGTGCCGGTGACCTTGCCCGCAGCCATACCAAACGGCCCTGTGATGTGGCCTTGCTCGTACTGGCTGCCCGTAATACCGGTCGCACCGAGCGCCTGCTGCGCACCGCCCGACGGCGATGTCACGCTGAACTGCTGCCACGGCGCGCTCCCGGCCAGCGCTTGCGGAAAATCGGCACTGGCGGTATCCGCCGGCGTCGCCGGACAGACCTCGGCATACTGATCGGCACCCACATAAGGCGTTCCCGAAACCGGCTCGCAAGCCCCCCTGGTATCCCCGGTCATCACCCCACCGATACCCGGCTGAATGCCTGTCATAGGCATACCGGGGGTGGCTCTGGATTGTTTCGTGCGCATATTCGCCACCGCTGCGACTTCAGCTGGGCAAAAATTTCCTGCAGACTCCGCACCCGCGTAAGGAGTGCCGGTTATGGCTTTGCAGGTACCGGGTTCGTCACCGGTAACCCTGCTGTCACGACCCGTCATGGTACCGGTAACCGCCATCCCCTTGCCGGTCGAGGATACACCGACTTTGCGGTCCTGAGGCGAGGGCGCAGTTTCGCAAAAACCACTGTACTGCTCCTGCCCCACGTAATCATCTCCGGTGATGTTTCGGCAGCTGCCGGGCTCGTCACCGGTCATACGCTCACGGCGCCCAACCAAAGTGCCCGTTACACTACCTCCACGCAATGTTGTGCTCTTGCCGACTTTCATCGGCGCCGCGCCAATTTCGGACGGTTCGGTGTACTGCGTACCGGTGAGCGAACGGTTCATCCCCGGTTCGTCGCCCGTCACTTTTTCGGAACGGCCGACACGGGTACCGGTCATCGGCTTGCCCTTGAACGTCTGGGTCACACCCACTTTGGGCGGCGATTCGGGCAAAAACTCACCACAGTAGGCCTGCGACTGTTCGGCACTCATGTACTCGTTCCCGGTAACTCTCCTACAAGTGCCTGGCTCATCACCGGTCACATTGGTCCCGCGACCGATCCGGTTACCACTAACAGGGTTACCGTGCGAGGTCGTCGTCACGGTGACTTTGCCTGGCGACGTGGTGGGGTCGGTTTGACAAAATTCACGGAAGATGTCGGCGCCCAAATATTCAGTACCGGTGATACCGCGACAGGTGCTCGGCTCATCGCCAGTCACACTCTGGCTGCGACCGACCATGGTTCCGGTGACAGTTTGTCCTTGTACGGTTTCGCTGGCACCGACTTTCCAGGGCGCATCCTGGGCAGCGCCGGTGTCAGCCGATGCTTTTGGGCGACGGCGGCCACTGGGTGCAGATTTCTTCTGTCCGGCATTACCGTTCTTGCTGCGCTGCTCGCGCAGCGCTTTGGAGAGATCGCGGCCCGTCAGGTTTGGATTTCCGGCACGCGCTGTCTGTGCGACGGACATGCCATTCTTGCCGATCCCAGCCTTGCCACGGACAGACTGGGCTTCTCGTCTTGCCAGTGAGGCGATTCGGCCCAGCGGACGATTGATCGTCTGCCGGGTTGCATTGACTGAGGACTGCAGGATCGGCGCAGTTGCCGGTTGCAGTTGCGTCTTGCACTCGGCTCTGGTGCCATCACAGCCACAACCACAACCCGTCTTTTCCGGTTCTGCTGTCGCAGCTGCCGGCGCAGGCGCCGGTGATGCTTGCCTCGCGCCATTGCCTGCACCACGGGTGCGATCCTTGCTCTGGATACCGGCTTTACCACTGCTCGACATCGCCTGACGACGCGCCATCGAAGCGGTACGACCGGAGGATGACGGCGAGCGCGCGGCCGCAGAGTAAGAAACCGCGGAAACAGATGCAGCCGCGGCAGTTGCCTGGGTGCGCGGCGCTGCTGTGGCCTGCGTTGTAGTCGCAGTCAATGCTGCCTTACCTGTGGTAGACATCGCTCTGCGTCGCTCGAGCACCAGCTCGCGCGTGCTTAGATTGGTCGCTGATTGTGCCATCGTAAACCCCGTTGCGTGATGATCTTTCCGATCACTGTTGTGTTACCGTTGCCCGCCGCAGAGGGCGGGCTAAAGCGTGTTCGTTCTTTTGAACTACGAACGACCTTCAAAAACCACGAAACAAGCACCCTGTGATTGGGTGTAGTTGTCATAACCAATCAGACGAACGTGGTGATCAGGGAACGCACGGTGACAGGCATCCAGCTCGGACAAAACCATTCCCAGGTCGGTTTCGCCGAACATCGGCAGTTTCCACATGGTCCAGTAATGGTCGAATGACTTGCTCGGATGCTCATGCTCGATGGCCGGGGTCCAGCCATTGGCGAGGACGTAGGCAATCTGTGCCTGAATCTGATTCTGATCCATTTTTGGCAGAAAGCCAAAGGTTTCCAGCGTCTGTGTCGTTTCGAAGTTACCTATTTCGTTAGGTAGCGGCATGGTGTTTTCCTCATAAATTTAGTTCGTTGTCAAAGTGGCCCGATGGACGCGGGTTTAACCCACGTCCAGCTTATCGACGGTCTCGAATTCGAATTTAATTTCTTTCCAGGTTTCCATCGCGATAGCCAGTTCCGGGCTGGTGCGGGCAGCCTCGGTAAGGATGTCACGAGCCTCTTTTTCGATCTGACGGCCTTCGTTACGCGCTTTGACGCTCGCCTCGAGTGCAACGCGGTTGGCAGCAGCACCTGCAGCGTTACCCCACGGGTGACCCTGGGTTCCGCCACCAAACTGCAGCATGGAGTCATCACCGAAGATGGTGACCAGTGCCGGCATGTGCCAGACGTGGATACCACCGGATGCGACCGCGAAGACGCCCGGCAACGAGCCCCAGTCCTGATCGAAGAACACACCGCGCGCGCGGTCTTCCGGTACGAAGGATTCGCGCAACTGATCCACGAAGCCAAGAGTCGAGTTACGGTCACCTTCCAGCTTGCCGACCACGGTGCCGGTGTGCAGATGGTCACCACCAGACAGTCGCAAACACTTGGCCAGCACGCGGAAGTGGATACCATGTTTTGGATGGCGGTCGATAACAGCGTGCATGGCGCGGTGGATGTGCAGCAGCATGCCGTTCTCACGACACCAGTTGGCAAGACCCGTATTGGCAGTGAACCCGCCGGTCAGGAAGTCGTGCATCAGGATCGGCGAGCCAACCTCTTTGGCGAACTCGGCGCGCTTGTACATCTCTTCCGGGGTCGCAGCGGTCACGTTCAGGTAATGCCCCTTACGTTCACCGGTTTCCTGCTCGGCCTTCTGAATGGCTTCACCGACGAACTCAAAGCGGTCACGCCAGCGCATGAACGGCTGCGAGTTGACGTTTTCGTCGTCCTTGGTCATATCCAGACCGCCACGCAGGCACTCGTAAACGGCACGACCGTAGTTCTTGGCCGACAGGCCCAGCTTGGGCTTGATCGTCGCGCCGAGCATCGGACGGCCATACTTGTTCAGACGATCACGCTCAACCTGGATGCCGGCTGGCGGACCACCGCAGGTCTTGATGTAGGCGATCGGGAAGCGGATGTCTTCCAGGCGCAGGTGCTTCAATGCCTTGAAGCCGAAAACGTTACCGACCAGCGAGGTCAGCACGTTGACTACAGAACCCTCTTCGAACAGATCGATCGGGTAGGCGACGAACGCGTAGAATGATTCGGAGTCACCTGGAACATCTTCGATTCGGTAAGCGCGCCCCTTGTAGTATTCAAGGTCGGTGAGCAATTCAGACCACACGGTGCTCCAGGTGCCCGTGGAACTCTCAGCAGCAACCGCCGCTGCGACTTCCTCGCGGGGCACCTCGGGCTGACCGGTGACCTTGAAACAGGCCAACAGGTCGGTGTCGAGTGGTACGTAATCCGGTGTCCAGTATTTTTCGCGGTATTCCTTCACACCCGCTTTGTAGGATTTTGTTGACATATTCGTTCGTCTCCTGTTTCGTTGTCTGGCTAAAGAATCATCAAATGACTTATAGAATCGGCCCGAATCATAGGCTGATGTCTATAGGTACATCCAATCAATATTTCTTTCATTATTCATAGTAAATAGTCTATAGGTAAAGCTCCCTGTAATCATTTCCAACCGTCGCCGACATAGAACAACTGCCAGCGCCCGCGAGTCGCGAGTGTGCCACCGACACCGTCATAGCGCATCTTTTCGCGCCCCGGGATCATGCGCTGTCGACCGCATGTTTCGCTCAAGCCGTCACACATCCGGACCAAACCAGCGCGCAACCACACCCGCGAGCAATACCGAATGCGGGACTCAGCAACGTTCAGCCGACCCGTCGGTGAGTATACAGGCTGCGCAAGCGACGCGTCTTCTCGACCATACGATAGGTGGATCGATTATTGTTGTACCGCGACACGTTGTTCAGGGTGACCCAGATCACATCGTGCGATTCGTCGCTCCCGGGCAGCCCTATGCTGTCATCGATTTCGACCAGAAAGCGGATATCGATATGATCGTGCTGCGGTCCGCGCTCGCTGGCAGGAATCGTGTGAACATCCAGATCGAAAACGTCGTTGGACAGCAATCGCACTTCGGACGGCGGCAGCCCGGTTTCCTCAGACGTCTCCCGCAGAGCCACTCGGAGGATATCGGCATCGCCATCAGCGTGCCCGCCAGGCTGGAACCACTGATCGTGTTTGCGGTGGTGCAGCATGATCACTCGGCTGCGATCGGGGCTGATGACCCAAGCCGATCCGGTCACATGAGCTGGCCAGAGCGTCCGGTGAAAACAATCGGTGTGCGCCTCGACGAAAGCAATCGCGCGCGCAACATATCCCGCCTCTTCCAAAAAGTTCGTTTTGTGCCGCCTGAGTAATCCAAGCAATTCCTGTCGATGCATGACTTCAGGTACCCGAGGGCCGGCGAACTGCATCAATGGCTGCCGCTGCGGCCTCATCCACGTCGGCCTCACTTCCGGACAGAGTCAGACGGCCGTAGGCGCCCACCGCGCGGACATCGATCAACGTGATGTTCGCAGCCTTTTCCGCCTGATTGGCCGCATAGACGATGTAACCAGCGGGCTCTGCTTCCAGAATGAACATACTCTCCCCTGGAATGATCATCGAACCGCCACGGTGCTGCCGATTGATCAGCACCGTGTGTTCTGGCGTCATACCCCGGATGATTTCGTTCCAGGCAATGGAGCAAGCCTGCCGGTCAGACAGGCTTGCGCCCAGACTCGATAGCAGGATACTACCCGCCTCACGCACGTCACTCTGGTCGCGATGATGTATGACCATGGAACCGAATGCGCGCTCTACCACCTGCTGCGTGAGATTGACACGCGTGGCCTTGAGCGCAATGTCTGTATAGCGGTGTATCGCCATTCCCGGCGAAACTTCCATCCACAAACAAGCATCGCCAGGTATCGGTGGAAAGCCCTGTGAAACAGAGGCCATGTATTCCGCGAGCTGGGGCTGTAGGGAATCGATATAGACATAGGTTCTGAGTTTGACCATGGCATTATTTCGTCTTCGCCGCCGCGCTGTGTGGTCGCCTGTCCAACTCACCTTGACGGCCGCTTGCAAGCAGGCCAGCACCCTCAACGACGACGCGGCAGAGACGTATTTGTTAGATCGGCTGACCGTCGCTCGCGCTTCCTACCCCTCTCTCGAGCGACATCCCGATAGTGCGACGAGATCTTAGGGAATCAGATACTTTTATACAAATAAATAAAAATTTATATATAGATAGACGATCGTCTATATATGGATGCCATCGGACAACCGTCTATGGCTAACCGACTGCCTGGCCCGCATGCTTCAGCAAACGCGAGCGAATAGCGTGATGCACCTTCGCGAGCCGTCGTTTGTTCTCTGGCGGCAGCCTTGACAGGGCCTCGATCTGCTCCGGGTAGTCGGCACAGTGATCGACCAGCCGCTCAATACTTGCCCGGTAGTCTGCTTTGCGAATGCCCAGCACGCGGGCAAAACGTGCGAGAGCGAGCTCGAAACTTACCGGCTCATCCGATCCCGACCCTGCCAGATAATCTCCGTAGTCACCAAAAGTCATACCCGGAGGCGTCAGTATGTCATGAATTCCGTAAGCTCGCATCGGGGTCGGATCGTAGACCGGCGCAAACGCGAGTTCGCCGTTTCGATCGATGATGCCGAGGTTTTGCAAGTGAAGATCTCCATTGCCGGTGAGCAAGGCCATCACCAGGCGCTCGAACAAGTGCTGCTTGGCACGCTTGCGATCGTTCACCAGCTGGATACGCGGGTGATCGATCGCCAGCACGACTCGGTCGTACGACGCGCTGTAGTGCGTCGTTACCGTCCTGCTGCCGGAAGCCAGAATCGAATAAAGCGACTCGAAGAATAACGGCACGCAGGCTTGCGTCCGATCGAAACGCTCCACGGCCAGGCCGTGAAGACTGCCAATGGTGACCGCCCAGCAGCGCGGCACTTCGAAACCTGCCCGGCGATGGACCTCGAGACCCAGTTGCTCGAGCTCGGTAATCCCGGGATAGGTCGCGGTATTTTCCAGCTTCAGAATGATATCCATCCGACCGGTATCACCGAAACGGGTCGGCAGACCAATGCGCCCGTCCCACCCGCTGCGCGGAATCGACAGGGGCAGCTTCGGAATCGCGCCGCCAACCGTCGGTGTCGGCCCCAACAGATCGATCAACACGCCCGCTTTGTCATCAAACCAGGTCATGAACTCGCGCAGGCTGAAGCCAAAACGATCGTCCACTTCGACCAGATCGCGCCTTGAAGGCGTGCCGTACCACAGGCGGGCGGCTTCATCGTTTTCGAACACGTCCAAATGGCCTATACCGCCGTGCCCGGCACGTATCAGCATTTCCCAGTCCGTATCGAAGCCCGGCTTCGCTTCGATACGCTTCGCTTCCAGGTATCTCAACAACAGCGCACGCTGGAAATTGCGCTCCGACCTAGGGGGTACCAGGCTTTGAACAGGGGGGTGAAAGTCAAAATACTCGTTTCGTTCACGGACGATGGTGCTGGTGAATTCGGCAGGCGGATACACCAGCCCAAGACCACGCAAGCCCGTCGACGCGAAGCCCTCCTCATAGGTAAAGCGCGCCTGCTGATCGGTCACCGTCAAGCGACCCATTTTAACGGGTTGAACACCCAGGCGTGTCCATATCACCGCGCTGCGATCTTTAATACCACAAGCCTCCCGTCCAGGCCGACACCAGATCGAGAGTGACCCCGTCGCGCAAAATCACAACGCCGCCTGGCAAGAAACGCTGGCTGGATCGATGCTTGCGGTGATCAATCAAACAACTCACCCTTGCCCACCAGTTCCGCAAGCTTGGAGTCCTGCACCCATATCAGCTTCAACCCTACACTCTGGCCCAGGGCCTGTAACGTGGAGAATCTGGCATCATCCGCCTTCTTCAAACGCGAGAGACCGACTTCACCAATCTGCGACAACTCGGCAACATCCTTTTGTCGCATGCCTCGCTCTCTCGCCTGCTCCAACGCTTCTGTGACCAGCATGACCAGATCATTGTTCATCAAAACTTATCATTAGGTATAATAGAGACCCATATTCTAACAAAGATTAGCAAAAAAGATAATCTATAGATTATCAAATAAAATAAATTAAGAATTTCTAACGATTTTATTGCTTTATTTGATAATTTATCCGAAGGACCAATAAACGGATTCCTTCCTGCAAAGGCCCGACTAGCCCGTATTTCTCACCAGGATCACGGGAGCAGGCACAGGATTCGTGCCCGTAAGCGCCACTCTGGAGCGAAAAGCGTAGCCATAGCTACGGTTTGAGTGAAGAGATCGTAGGGTGCGCCATGCGCACCGCGCATCTTCAGTTCGGTGACCGGTTCTGGTGCGCACGGCGCACCCTACGATCTTGGGCAGGCGAAGACCAGCCTGAACCGTGATAGGCACTGTTGAAAAACACGCTGTATTTTCGATCATTCGAGTTCTCTCAAAAGAGCCAATGCCTTACCAGTTCTTACGCCGCCTGGCGAGAAATACGGGCTAGCGATGAAGTCGATGGTAGTTGGGCTGGAGCAGTGTTTCGAATCAATCGTCGCGAAGGATTTCATCAATGGGCCTGGGTCGGCCGACACCGTATCCCTGGGCATAATCGACGCCGATTTCTCTAAGATTCTCCAGGATCGCGGAATTCTCAACGAATTCAGCAATTGTCTTTTTCCCCAAAACATGACCGATTTCGTTGATCGATTTGACCATAGCTCGATCCATTGGATCATCGAGGATATCTTTGACAAAGAGCCCGTCGATCTTCAGAAAATCAACGGGCAGGTTCTTCAGGTAAGCAAACGAGGAGAGACCGCTGCCAAAATCATCCAGCGCAAAATGGCAACCCAACTCTCTGAGACTGCTGATGAAGCCGATCGCGCTACTCAGGTTCGCAATAGCCACCGTCTCGGTGATCTCGAAGCAAATTTTTTGTGGATTGATCCTTGCGGCATCCAGCTCGGCGATGATGAACTTCAGGAACGCCTTATTGTTCAGCGACAGGCCAGACAGATTGATAGAACAGAGACTTAGATGATCGCGATGCTCAGGATGCCGCTGAAACCAGCGAAAGATCTGCGTAATAACCCACCTGTCGAGCTTGTCTGACAAGTTATAGCGCTCTGCTGCAGGCAGAAAGGCCCCCGGCATGACCAGCTCTCCCTTTTCGTCCTCCATCCTGAGCAGGAGTTCGTAATGCCCGCCATCACCGTGTTGTTGCTGTTGAATTGGCAGGATTTCCTGAAAATAGAGCTGGAAGCGGTCATCTTCCAGCGCGCGTGGTATGCGCACCGCCCACTGCATTTCTCCGTACCGCTTGGCCAGCTCCTCATCGTCTTCCTGATGCACATGAAGCCGATTCCGACCCTGCTCTTTCGCAATGTAACAGGCACTGTCAGCGGCGCGAAGAACGTCCCCCAGATTTCTGCTCTCCCGATTGACCGCCACTAGACCGATGCTGACTCCGATCTTGAAACTGTGATCTTCCCACGGAAAACCGAAATCCCCGACCACAGCGATCAGATTCTCTCCGATGACCTTGGCCTCCTCGATAGAGCAATGCTCAATCAACAAACCGAACTCATCACCACCCAGGCGAGCCAGGGAATCTCGTTTTCTGATGTGCTGCTCCAACAGCCTGCCGAGTTGACGCAATAGTTCATCGCCCGCGACATGCCCACAGGTATCGTTCACAAGCTTGAACTGATCCAGATCGAGATAGCAGAAAGCATTCTGCGTTGACTCGTTTCGAGCTGTATCCAATACGCGATTCAACCGGCGCTCCAGCTCGGCACGATTGATTAGCCCGGTCAAAGCATCGTGCGTGGCCTGATAAGACACCTGCCGAGATAATCTCCTGGCCTCGGACACGTCTTTGAACACCAGCACAACCCCCAGTACCTCATCCTCACCAAGGCTGATTGGGGCTGCCGAAGCCTCGATGGCGAATTCATTGAACGATCTGCTAACCAGGATCGAATGATCCGGTAGACTCACTATCTTGCCGGCGCTCAGACACCGCTCCGCCAGATCGCGCACGGGTTTGCGTGTTGACTCATCGATCACACGAAAGAACTCTGAGAGAGGCTGGCCCACGACTTCGTGTGCAGACCAACCGGTCAACGTTTCGGCAATCGGATTAATGATTTCTACGATGCCTTTCTGATCCGTTGTGATAACAGCGTCACCAATCGAGTGCAGCGTTACCAGCGCCTTCTCCCTCTCCTTCAGCAGCGCCGCCTCAAGCGCCTTTTGCGCGGTGATGTCCCTGCCCACGCCGACGATACTGACTGGCTCGCCTGCTTCATCAAGAACAGCCTTGTCGGCCCAAGCCAGCCAACGCCATCCAACCGCTGTTTTCGCCCTCTGTTCTACATAACACTCATGAGGTGGTTGGTATAAAGCCTCCATAGCTTGCACAGTTGACCGCCGGTCATGCTCATGCACCAATGGCATAAAGGTTTTACCGATCAGCTCCGCTTCGGCTTTGCCGAATACTCTGCAATAGGACGGACTGACGAACTGGAATCTCCCTTTCAAATCGACTTTGACGACCATATCGGTCTGGTTTTCAACCAGCAACCGATATTTCCGCTCACTCTCGTTCAATGCCTGTTCAGCACTTTTCAAACCCGTGATATCAAACGCAATCCCTTCGACGATGACCTCATCACCCAGCTGTTGCTGCCCTAGCGAGCGATCGTTAAACCACAACCAACTACCCTTCTTGTCTCGAATCCGGTAAACAAGATCGATAGGGACGCCCGCGCTCAGCTCCGCAATGGCCTTGTCAACT
>Ga0272441_10004178_pt1 | contig 26562 bp, 26 predicted proteins | sample SSMProp6N_FD_193582 | JGI IMG/M metagenome (GOLD analysis project Ga0272441, IMG submission 193582) | Marine sediment archaeal communities from Little Sippewissett salt marsh, Falmouth, MA, United States - SSM-Prop-6N | ecosystem: Environmental > Aquatic > Marine > Wetlands > Sediment ... | reverse complement strand
ATGTGCGCCGCCAGGCAATGGACGGGGCGGTCGGGCTCGCGTCCTTCGACGCGCACGAGCACGTTGCCCGCGGCGTCGATCTCCGGCGCATAGCCCATCCCAATCAACTGCTCCTTCAGATGGGCGGCCATCTGCGTCTCATGCCCCGAAGGGCTTGGGATCTCAAGCAACTCCGCGAGAAGCTTCAGCCCCTCGTGATCCATCGATCGGTCGGGCACGTCGGCTCCTAGTTCTCGGTCAGGATATGTTCGTCGTACTCGGCTTCGAGCTTCAGTTTGTGGCTTCGCTCCTCGTTGGCCAGTGCCGTGAACAGCGACTTCGCTTCCCCCCCCAGCTGCGCGAGGCGCGTGTAGAGTGCAACAGCGCCCTCTTCCCGCTTCATCGCGAGGATCATCGCCGATTGAAGGTCGAGCTCCGGCGATGCCTCGACGTCCACAAGGACGTCTGAGAGCGCGAGATCACTGACTGTCTCCTCGCCCTTGGCAACCATCTCCTCGGGCGTGATCCGTGAGAGCATCTCCTTGTGGCCATGCTCCATCGCGGCGAGTTCCGCGAACAGCGCCTTCACCGACGCGTTCTCCGCCTTCTCCGCCCACTCCTTGTAGAAGGCCTCGGCCTCCTTCTCCTTGGCGACTGCGTAGTCGAGCGCCTTGCGCACGTGATCGAGCATAGTCAAGTCCCCCTTTGCGGTTGCGTTCCATGTGCCTTGCCGTCTGCCAGAGTATACGGGCGGGATGCCCGCTGAAGCGAGAGCCCCCCGCGGACGTTTCCTGTGGGGAGTTCCGCACCCAAGATACGTTCCGTCCACGAAGAGGGCTGCCGTCCCGGACCGCAATCCTGGGATCCTCTCCTGCTGGCTCCCGGGAGCTTACCTCTTCGGATCCAGCCGCCTACAATGCATGGGCCGAGACCCATACAGATGCCAGCTGGATACGTCCCAAGCACGGGGGCAAGACTGCTCTGGAGGGAGCTCACAGAATGAGGCAGGTCTGGGATGCCAAGGACTGGAGAAGCATGGCCCATGAAGACCGGATGCGATCCGCCGTGTCCAAGGCCGCGATCCCGCTGATCTGCCTTGGGCTTCTGGGAATCGCTGGATGCACGCCCAAGGCATTCAATACGCTGGCCCCGTTGTATCGGATCTTGAATGAGACGCACAGCGTGGACCACTGCGTGACCGCCAGCACGCTTGAGAAGAACCAGGCGGTCGCGATCCATGGATACGTCGATGAGGGGATCATGGGCTTCGTGTACTCGATCCAGCAGCCTGGGACGTTCGCCCTCAAACGATACTACAAGCGGACCTCAACCTACCACGATCACGATCTCCGTTTGGGAGATTTCTCGGCAGATCCGACAAGCCAGGGATACAAATACGAAGGGATCATCGGCTACGCGTATGGCATCCAAGTCCCCTGGACCAAACCCCTCTATCGACTGTACAAAAGCTCCCCGTATTACGATCACCTGTTCACGATGGATGAGGCGGAGCGAAGCATGGCAATCCACGAGCTTGGCTACGTCGATGACGGCGTCGTCGCCTATGTCTGGCCGGTAGGCTTCACCCCGTACCATCAGCACGGTGTCCCGCGAAACTATGATGGAGAAGTGATCTTCGTCGGCAACGACAAGATGACCGTAGGCGTCGACACGAGATACGGAGGATCGATCACCTACGTCATCGACAATGTCACGGACAGCGCAAGGAACCTGGTCGATCGGAACGACACAGGCCGGTACATCCAGCTCGCACTGTACGACCATCCCCCGAAGAACACGACCTACAACCCCGTTCAGGGTGGAGATACCTGCAACAACCCCACCGGATCCATCGCGTTCTCCTCTGCGGGGAGCGAGATCTACGTTCGAAGCAATCCGCTTCACTGGAGCTACTACGGCAGCTGCCTCAAGAAGTCGGACGTCACCTTCGAGACATGGGTCAGTGTTCCCGGCGACTACGTGCGTGTTCGCCACGCGATCACGTACTACGGGTCCGGCCCCTTGGGCTCCACGAACCGTCAGGAGATGCCTGCGGTGTACGCGATTGAGGCCCTCTCGCGGCAGCTGATCTACGACGGAACCGATCCGTGGTGCAACAAACCCCCAACGGAACACCACCAGACACACTGGCACAAGACGTTCACTCCGACCGAAGGCTGGTCGGCCCTTGCAGACAGCAACGGCGTCGGGATTCTCGTTTACAACCCTCAGGTGCCAGGGGATCCGATCCAGAACACGGTCAGGACGGTCTTCACGGACTTCGGAGCCAACCCGGCCCCGACACACTTCATGGCGAGTCTCAGAAGCTTCGGGTTCGGTGCGAGCGGAGACAAGGTGGAGTTCGAGGTTCTCCTCATCCCCGGAGACGTGATTCGGGCAAGGCAGACGATCTACGACCTCTTCAAGCCCGATGTAGTGCACTGCCCGGACGAGTAGCCTGCCTCCGGGCAGCCGTGGGGTGCTTCGAGAGCTCCGGGCCGAAGAGCCATGCTGAGCGCTCCTAGATCGCAGCCCGTCAAACCAGATCCCAGTCTGGAACCCGGACCGGTCTCGAACGGCTCGACTAGCCGCAGGACGATAGAGAGCAGCGACCAGCGGAGCAGGATACCAGTCCATCCCAACAGACTCCGTCGGCATCGTCGAACGGCTGTTTCGCGGGTTCGTCGGTGGCTGGAGAGACTCCGATGACGGACAGCACATCGAAACCTGACTGCATCGACGCTTGCCGCTTCACACCAAGAGAAAATGGATGTATCCTCGCCGTCGAACAGGCAAAGGTCCAGCAGATTCGCGCTGCACGCATGCGGGCTGGCCCGCTTGGTCAAGGAAAGGTGATACCTTGTGCACATCTGGATAGGGAAGTGCTCGAAGTTGTTTACGGTGTTCGAGAACGTGACGCTCGGCCCGGGCCAAACTCACGACTCGACAACGCCGGATAACGTGGACTGCTACCGGTTCCTGCACTACTGGGTTTCGGCTGAGAATGCCTCAAAGAAGGCGATGGACAAGATCGATGTGAGGGTCGTGTTCGAGGTGCCGAAGATGGGTGCGAGCGGACTCGCGAACCTCGAGCACAACCGCGAGGCTGGCATAGAGCCCACGGCACTGACTGTGAGCAGCGGAGAAGCGCAGTGTGGCTGGGGAAGCTTCGTCGTTCGCGTCCCGGTGATCGGTCCGAAGGCGCGTGTGATCCTGGTGAACCAAGGCGCGGAAACGTACCAGTTCTCCGTGTATTGCTACGCCACGCGGTAGCACCAGCGCTGCGTGCGGCGTCGCGATAGGGCCCCGCTTCGCAAGGCTGTTGCGGCCAGAGCGGTCTTGGTTGGGGTTTCTGCTCGGCCGGACCACAAGTCGCTCCGGTCGGCTCCGTCGTCCGTTACGAGGAGCATCGAAAGACGAAGCCCCTCCGCCGAAGGGCTTCATGACTGGCTCCCCGGGGAGGACGATCCCAGAACCAGCTTCAGCCAGCCGCTGCTTGCAGAAGCCATTGCTGAACTCGAGAGGGTGTTGGTATTCCTTGAGAATTGATACCTTCGTACTGACCCTGCGCCCTTCCGGAGGGGCAATCCGCCGCTCTTGTAGGCGCGGAAGACAATGCGCAATGCCATGCAATCCTTGATGCTGCCGGTCATGTTCAGATGCTCCACCTCGGCGTAGAGGATGCGATCTTCGCCGACGCATCGGAAAGCTGCCTCGAGAAGAGGCGTGTTTCCGACGCGCCCCCTGAGCCCCGCTACTCACTCGCCGCAGTCTAGCATCATGCGTGTGCTCTGCTCATCGTTCCCGTCCAGATCGTGCCTCATCCTCGCCTAGCTCGGCAGCACGAAGCCGTCCTCGATCCGCATCGAGTAGCCCTTCGCCTGGAAGGCGCCCGTTGTCGGATCCTGCGTGTACTCACCCGCGTAGCGCCCGGTTGTCAGTTTCGCGAGCAATGCGAGAAGCACATCGACTTCCGCTTCGTCGTTGTAGATCCCGAAGCTGATGCGCGAGAAACCGGGAAGATTGGCGTGAACTCCAGCCGTCAGCTCACTCTTGAGCTTCGTGACTTGGCTCTCCGGACACTCCATAAGCTTGAGCACGTAGGGGTGAGCACAGAAGAGCCCCGTCCGCACGCCGATTCCACCCTCAGTCGCAAGAATCGCCGAAACGAGCTGATGAGGCATGCCAGCTACATCGATCGATACAACGCCGAGCCGTTCCTGTGCTCGCGCCGGATCATCGTCTCCGCGGACCGCTACTCCACCGATCGACCGTAGGCCGTCAAGCAAGCGAGCTGTCAGCGCAGCCTCATGCTCGGCGATGCGATCGAGGCCGATCTCACGCAACCGGCGAGCGGCCTCGGCGAGGGCGACGATCCCGACCGCGTTCGGCGTGCCCGCTTCCTCCTTCGCGGGAAGGCCGGACCATTGCGCGTCGTCGAGTGTGACAAGATCTACGGTCCCGCCGCCGACGCAGTCCAGGCTACCTCGCAGGAAAGCTTCCTTGAGCCCGACGAGGACTCCGACACCGAACGGTGCGTACATCTTGTGTGCGCAGAAAGCGAGGAAGTCGATGCTTCGGGGAGCGCCGGGCGAGCCCATAGCGATCGACCGATGCGCGGCAAGTTGCGCTGCGTCCACGAGGATCTGCGCGCCAGCCGCGTGAGCGATCTCCGCAACGTCGTGAATCGGGTTCAGGTACCCCGTAACGTTCGACCCGCCTGTCACCGCGACGAGCCGAACGCGACCAGCCAACGCAGCAAGTTGCTGCTCGAGGTGATCGAGATCCAGACGGCCGTTCTTGTCGATGCCGATTCGCTCGACGGGAGCAGCCGCACGCCACGGAAGGTCGTTCGAGTGGTGCTCCATCATCGAGCAGAGCACCACGTCATCCGACGCAAACGGGAAGCGATGCGCAAGCTTGTTGAGCGCCTCGGTCGTGTTCTTGGTGAACACGACCGTATGTGCATCTAGATCGGCGCCAACGAAGCGTGCAACGGAGCGCCTGGCGCAATCGAGCGCCGCTGTCGAGACCTCGCTCTTGAAACCGGCGCCGCGCCCGACGCTTCCGTACCACCGGAGGAACTCCTCTGTCCGGCCGAGAACGGACTGAAGACAAGGAGTCGTCGACGCGTTATCGAAGTTGATGTACGGACGTCTCGACCCATCAAGAAGCGTTACTTCCGCGTCTATCCCGACGACCTCGTCGCGGATGCTTGCGAAATCCGGTTTGCTCATTCTGGCGCGGCCTCCTGCGCGCTGTCATTCTGCTCCTAGAGGTGTGATGCAAGTAGTAGCCCGATAAGCAAGAGTGGCTTCGCGATGTCGGACAACAGGATCGGACCTGCGTTCCCCGGGCTCACGTTTCCTTCCTCTCGGATCTCAACCAAGTGGATGACCGCGGCGCCCAGCAGAAAGACGGACGCTGCGACGACGGTTGCGGTCCAGAAGTGTCCCCGGAGCCAAATGCAGAGGAAGCCAAGCGTGCCGAGGGAGAGGTTGGCGAACGCCACTTCCTTCTGGAACGGGTTCCCTGCGGGCCAGCCGATATAGCCGGCGACCTCGTCCGACCGGAAGAAATGGCCAGTGAACGAGAATACGCCGGCAGCGCCAACGTCAATGACGAGAAAATAGAAGAGGAACGTTTCGACGACGCTCGGCACGCCGAGCAACGAGTGGATCGTCGCGGCAACCGCCGCCATGGCGAAGAAGACGATCGCGAACATGCCCTAGCTCCTTCCCATCGGATCTTGAGTGAACCGAAACCGACAGGCATCGTTCCCGTCGGCCAGCGTTGTCGGACGGTCGAATTGCAGCGTTGGGAAGCGCCGTACGAGTTCATCTGCCCAGACGATGTCCAGGCGGCAGATGAGGGGCGTGAGGTCGTCCGCGTCCACTTGACGGAAGAAGGCATCAAAGAGGCACGTCTCGATTCTCGCGGTGTACTGCATCTCATCGTTCTGTTCGCAAGCGTATCGAAACGCCTCTCCGAACCGGAGCTCACCCCGGTGAATGAAATTCCGTTTGATCGCATCGAACGCTGCGCGAACATCCGGATTGTCGAGTTCCACCCCAAGCCGCTCCTCCACGTATTCCGCAGCGCCCGCCTCGGACGCGCGGACGAGCGCGTCACCAACGGCGGCCAGAGCGTCAGGCCGATTGCCAAGTTGCCGTGTCAGTCCCTCTACAGCTGCCAACACAGCAGCGCAGAGCGAGACGTGCCGCTTGCTCGGAACGTCGACAGTAAGTGACGTTGCCCCACGCGCAATGCGCACTGCCTCCTGTTGGATCGCTGCCTTGCGCGCCGGCTCAAGAAGCGACGACTCGAGAGAGGACAAGATCCAATCCACGGCACTCGCGACAGCAGTCATGCATCCTTCTCCTTCTTCGGCAGGCCTCCGCCGCGCAAGTAGTCCAGATACTCGTCCTTCGAGAGGATCGGCTCGAACGCATCGATCGCCTTTGTCGCGAGTGTCGCGCCGTCGCTCAGGAGGTCGACCACGGTCATCGCAAGCGCTTTGGCCGGCATAACGTAGGCCATCTCCTCGTCATCGATCGCGAAGGACTCGTTGTGGATCATCCCCGAGAAGCCGCCGCCCGACGGGTGGATCGAAGGGATCAGATGGGAGACATCTCCCATGTCTGTCGAGGCAGCATGGTGTCCGCCCCGCCAAACGTTCTTCTCCCCAACCAATTCAGCGGCATTGGCAAAGAAGACATCGGCGAGCGTCGCGTCCTGGATCAGTGGCAGATATCCAGGCAGGTCCTCGATTTCGACGGATGCTCCAACCATGGCGGCCGCGCCTTGAAGGGCCCGATCGACCTTCCCGGAGGCATCAAGGATGGCTTCGAGCGTCTTGCCTCGTACGAAGAGTTCAAGCCGCACATCGTCGGGGACGGTGTTCACGACATCGCCTCCCTTGGTCAGGATGAAGTGAACGCGGATCACGTCCTCATCCCGGAAGGTCTCCCGCTGGGTGTGAACGCCAAGGATTCCGAGTGCGGCAGCATTCAGTGCGTTGATCCCCGCTTCGGGGCCTGCTCCTGCGTGTGCCGCTTGCCCGCGGTAGCAGATGGCCTTGGCGAGGAAGCCGTTGCAGGATCCGCCGATTGCGAACTTACGATCAGGGACGCCCGGCAAGGCGTGGAGGATCATCGCGGCATCGATGTCGTCGAAAGCGCCCTGTTTGATGAGTTCGGCCTTCCCGCCGAAGAACTCGATCCTCCCCTCGTCGCGCAATCTGCGACGATCAGCGAGATCCACACACTCCTCTGCGGGAACCGCGAGCAACACCACACGACCACCAAGGTCCGGGAGAATGCCTGAGTCAACGAGCCCCATGCCGACGCCGAGCATCATTGCGATCTGTGCGTTGTGACCGCAGGTGTGGGCGATTCCCGTTCCCGGATCAGCGTGCGGATGCTTGGGGCAGACAAGGCCGTCGAGCTCACCGAGCACGGCGAGGATAGGGCCGTCCGACTTGGGCGAGAGATACGCCTTCACACCCGTGATTCCGAGCCCCTCCTCGATCTCGGCGCCGAGCTTGGCGAACTCCTCCGCCACGAGCTGCGATGTCTTCGTCTCCCTGTATCCGATCTCCGGGTGGGACCGGATGTGGTTACCGATCGCGATGATCTCGCTGGCGCGGATGTCGATGGCTTTGCATACCTGCTTCTTGAGCTCCTCAACGTTCATACTGAGTCCTTTCCCTCTCCCTTGGTCTCTCCCGCCGGTCGTACGGCGAGCTCGCAGCACTCGTCTCCGAGCGGTATGCATTTGGTGTGCACGAGCGTGAGTTCCGGAGCGTAGGCCTGCATCTTTGCGGGATCGACAAGGCAGTAGATCTGCCCGAGTTCCTCTTCGCCATACTCCCGCCACACGTCAGCCAGCGCGCACGTCAGCGAGCGAATTCGCAGCTCCCCGTCCACGACCGCGGCACGGTGATCGAATCCGAGTGGAGAGAGGTCCGAACCTGCGCCCATGTTCTCCGGTGTCGGTTCGAGGCCGAGCGCCTCCACGCGGCGCCGAGTGGCAAGGCCAACTTCAGTGCCGTAGTCCCAGATCGACTGCTCGATCAGCTTGCGTCCTCTTGCGTCCCCCATCTCTCGAACGAGGGTCCGGGCATAGCAGAGGTGGAGGAGGCCAACCCGTCGGCTCATCGCTTCGATTGCGACGCGGGCTTGCTCAGAGGGAATCATCGGTTTCTTGTCCGTCACGTCTCATCCTCCTGGAGTGCGAAGTCTAGGGCGGCGTCGGCATGAATACGGCTCGAATCGAAGAGCGGAATCGGCGAGTCTCCCGGATGGAGGAGAACTGGAATCTCGGTGCAGCCGAGGATGACTCCTTCGGCGCCGCGCGCGACCAGCTGCTTGATGATGCGAAGGTACTCGGTGCGGTCGTCCTCACGGATCCGGCCGACCACCAGTTCCTCGTAGATCGCCCGGTCGACGATTCGGCGATCCTCGACGTCGGGCACAAGAACATCGATCCCGCGTTCGGCAAGGGCGTCGGGGTAGAAGCGCTCTTCCATCGTGAACCGAGTGCCGAGCAGCGCGACGTTCTGAAGACCGCGCGCCTCGATCGCCTCGCCCACAACGCGAGGGAGGCTCAGAATAGGAATCCCGACGTGTGCTTCTATATCAGGAAGCACACGGTGCATCGTGTTCGTCGCCATCACGAGGAAGTCCGCGCCGGCTACCGCCAGTAGGTTCGCCCCCTCGATCAGGCCCTCGGCCACGAGATCCCATCGCCCAGCCGCAGGCCAGTCAACGTACGGTTGGAAGGAAACGCTGTGGATGACAATCTCTGGGTAGGCGTAGGTTCCGAACCGCTCGACGTAGCGTCTTGTGATGTGGAGGTAGTACTCGGCCGTCGACTCAAGGCTCATCCCTCCGAGGATCCCGATTCGCTTCATGCTTCACGCCCTCGCACTCCCGAAACCCGACGAACCGGCGCCGGGGCGACGCGGGCCCTGTCCCCGTCGCGATAGAGGAGGGTATGGGTCATCCAACGGTCGTTGTCCCGTTCCGGGAAGTCGGTCCGGAAGTGGTGGCCACGCGACTCCTCGCGCAGGAGTGCACTCCGTCGAATCAGCTCAGCAAGTCCGACCATGTTCTCGAGTTCGAGAATCTCGGCCAGTGGTTGATGGAATCCACCGGCTGCATCCGTTCGAAGGCGATCGCATGCATCGGCGAGCGAGCTGATGCCGGCCTGGAGCGCCTCCAATCCTTGCGCCGACCGCTCGATCCCGAGCGACTCCCCGATGCGCTGACGGAGCGCGTCCCGGACCTCATGGAGGCGCGTCGGTTGCGCCCCCTCTACCAGACGTCGTGAAATCCGGGAGCGCGCACGGGCAAGAGAGGCATCGGACGGCAGGCGCTCACTGTTGGCTTGTGCGGCCCACTGCGCAGCCTCGCGACCGGCGATCTCGCCAAAGACCTGCGTTCCTGCAAGGGCGCTCCCGGAGAGCCGGTTCGCCCCCTCCACGTTTCCTGCGACCTCGGGCACCGCGTAGAGACCGGGCAGGTTCGTTTCGGCACGGTGGCTGATCCGGATCCCCCCGAGCTGGTAGTGGGCTCCCGGAGCGACCTCGATTCTCTCGGTCGATGGATCGATGCCCAGCCGCTCCCGAAGGTAGCGGTACTGCTGCCCCTGCAGGAACGCATCGACCGCGTCGCGCCCTTTGGGCGATGCCGAGACGTCCCACCAGAGCCCTCCGCGCTGTGTGCCGCGGCCTTCCTGGATCGCGCGCCACATCATCCGCATCGAAACATCGCGTACCGGAAGCGGCTTCGGCAGGACGGGAGCGCCATTCGCATCGAGGATTTCTCCGTCGCAGGCCCAGTCGCCGAGCCACTCATAGTGGACGAAGGAGCCGCGGGCCGCAGGTGGGTGGACAATGACCGACGGATAGAAGAGGATCATCTCGAGATCGACGAGTTCGGCGCCGCACCGGTAGGCGAGCATCAGGCCATCCCCTGTGGCGTCTGAAGGGCAGTCGGTGACATGCCAAAGCGACTGGCAACCACCCGTCGCGAGGATAACCGATCCTGCGGTGATCTCGAGAAGCCCACCATCTCGCACGTCGAGGCACGAAGCGCCAACCACGGTCCCATCGTTTGCTTGCAGCAGGTCGATCGTTGCCATGTCCTCGAGCACCGTCGTGCTGCTCGAAAGCACGGCCGAGCGAAGGCCCCTCATCATGCCGACGCCTTCGGCAGCAAGGCGGACGTTGCGGGGCGCAGACTGCCCCGGCATCTGGAACTGCAGCCAGTCTCCGTCCTTCTGCTTGCGGAAGCGCACGCCGTAGCGTTCGAGATCGAGAACCCGTTCGCAGGCGTTCGCGGCGAGGACCTCGACCAAGGTCTCATCTGCCAGTCCGTAGCCGTAGCGAACGACATCGTCAAAGAAGCGCTGCTCGCTGTCGTCGGGATGGAAGGGAGCCTGGATTCCCCCGCCGGCGGTGATCGTGATTCCGGAGCGGGAGATCGGGCTCTTGCAGACGAGGAGTGTGTCCGCGCCAGCATCCGCCGCCGCGATTGCCGCGCGGACGCCGGCTGCCCCTCCACCGATGATCAGAACACCGGTCCGCTGCGTTGCCGTGGGAATCACGAGTCCGCCTCCTTTCCGCAGCGCGGTCGGGAGAAGTCGACCACCAGATCACGGATTGGCTCATACCCCGAGTGAGGCTCGAGCTTGATCTCTTCTCCGGGCTGAACGAGCGTCGAGCACCCGAGGATGTCCGTTCCATTGAGGCGGACGAGACAGCCTCCGCAGGCTCCCTTGAAACACATCGACGTCCTGCAGGCCCTGGTCGGATCGAGTTCGTGGAGCCGGCGCATGAGCACCATGACCGAGACGGGCGCATCCACGGGAAGAACGACCCTCTCGAATCGAGGCTGCTCATCGCACGATGGATCGAACCGATACAGCTTGACGACCACGCTCCCCGTTGCTCGCTCCATTCCCATTGTGGTCACGCAGACCCCGTTGTCTGGCTTGCCTCCAGCTCCGCCACGATCTCGGACGAGGCCAGGATGCGCGCGAAGCCACGACGCAGGGTCTTCAACTCGACGCGGTGGCATTCCTCGTCATCGCTCGATGTGACGTCCGAGCCGAAGACGACATGAAAGCCGTGCCAGAAGGCCTCCCGAGCTGTCGCGCCGCAGCAGTAGTTGGTCATCGTTCCAGCGATGATGACCGTGTCAACGCTCATGTTGTGAAGAACGGTTTCGAGAGGCGTCCCGTGAAAGGAGCTGTAGGCGTGCTTGAGAATGACGAGATCGCCCGGCTGTGGAGCGACCTCCTCGTAGAACGCCGGTCTCAGGAAGAGCTTCCCGAGAAACGGAAGAATCGCTCCTCCGATGGGGACGTTGTGCATCGGCCCGGGCCCGTCGAGGCCCTGGAGCATCGTTTCGTAGCCGATGTTCACGACGGGGACGCCCAGCCCGCGGCATGCGTCTTGCAGCGCACGGATCTTCGCGGCCTGCCGCGTCGCGTCCGGCACCCAGTAGGGAGACCACTCCGGCTTGACGAATTCGTCAAGCATGTCGACGACGAGGAGGGCACAGGATCCGACGCGCAGCGGCACGTCGGCTTCGCCAGCCTCGTAGTCCCTTTTCGCCTGTTCGAGGATCCAATCCTCCGTGAACATACCGAGTTCGGGCATTGCCACTCCTTTCGGCCAGCTATCATCCGAACACCGAGGCGAGGAACTCCAAGACCTGCGCCCAGGAGTCCTTGCAGGCCGCGGCATACCCCTCCGGCGTGCCGCCGAAGGCGTAGACCTGACCGGTCACGGGGTGCTGCGAGTAGTTGCGTGTCGTCGCGCGATAGGGCGTGAGAATCATGTGGCCGGCGTCCTCGTACGAGAGGTGACGGTCGGCGTAGTCGTGCCCCTTGGCCGAAAGCCGGGCCATGACGGCATCGCTCATTAAGGCAGAGGGCCACATCTGATCGTCCTTCCCGGAGATCAGAAGAACGGGACCGTTGATCCGCTCGACCGGGATGGCGGTTCGTTCGACGGCCGCCTCGTCCTCAAGGTTGATCAGGAACATCGGCGTCAGCGGAATCCGAGGCTTCGAGAAGATCTCGATTGCTTGCTCCTGCGTCATTCGATTTGGCATGTACGGAATGCCCTCGCCCTGGTAAGTCCAGGCGAAAGAAGCACCTCGCTCTTGATCGCCGATCCCGCTCCAGATCACATGACTCGGGACATACGAGATCACCGCGCGGATCTCCGGGAACATCGAGCCGAGTTGCAGTGCGACCTCCCCGCCTCGGGACTTGCCGAGGAACGCGATCTTCTCCGCGTCGACTTCCTGACGATCGCTGACCCAGTCGACGGCTGTCTTGAAGTACTCGAGCGGGATGTCGACGAGGACCGCGGGCAGATCCTCGAACGCGAAGTATGCGAGCGCCAGTGCCGCGATCCCGTGCGATGCGAAGAGTGCTGCTTGCCCTTCCTGCAGTCCGCCACCCGATCCGCCGATGACGACCACCGCGGGATACGGGCCGTCGCCAGGCGGTGCGAAGTACATGCCGCGCAGTCCGTTCTCCCGAACCGGTATACGCTCGACACCCTCCGCAATGTGAATCTGTTCGAGCGTTGCGGTGGCCTTCGGATGGCCGCTGAGCGCGGCCGCCAGCTGGATTGTCGTGGGCTCGAGGTCGGTCTTCGCGAAGAGGGAGAGATCCTTCTCCTCGGGATCGAGGGCCATCGACCAGATCAACCCCATGGCGTCGGCCGTCCTGTACGTTCCCAACTCCGGTGTCTGTGTCGCGAGGTCGGCACATCCCTCCTCGTCGGCTGTGAATGTGGCTTCGGAGCTCCACAGGCGGCCGAGGTCATCGGTCATCATCGCTGAGACCTTCACCTGCGTCTGTGCCGGGAAGCCAGCGAGACGGATGCCGATCTCCTCGTCGGCGAGGACACTGTGAGCCGACAGCTCGATTCGGGCTCTCTCTGCGCCAGCGGTATCTTCGTTCATCGAAATCCCTCCCTATCCCATGCGGCTTGCGGTGCGGTCTAGCGGCCTCGCAAGCGTGGATCGTAGATGTCTCGGAATGCATCGCCAACGAGGTTCCAGCTGAGCGAGAAGAGCAGGAGCGCGGCCCCTGGGAAGACGATCGTGAACCAGTACTTGAACGGGGTTCCCGGCGGCATGACGACCCAGTTGCGGGCCCTGCTGATCATCTGCCCCCAATCGGCATAGCCGGGCTCTGCGCCGAGCCCGAAGAAGCTCAACGTAGCGGCAAGCACGATCATGAACCCGACGGCCATTGTCGCCTGGACGATCACGGGAAAGATCGCGTTGGGAAGGATGTGCCGGAAGAGAATCCGAAGATGGCCTCCCCCCAACGCACGGATCGCTTCGACATACGTCTTCTCCTTCAGAACGAGGATTTGACTCCGGATCAATCGTGCGGTGGGCATCCAACCGAAGAGGATGAGCGAGAACATCATCCGGTCGAGCCCCTTGCCCAGGATAGTCGTCACGACCATCGCCGCAACGAGGTAGGGGAAGGCGAAGAAGACGTCGGTGATGCGCATCACAATCTCGTCGAACCACCCACCGAAGTAGGCGGAGAAGGATCCGATCAGAACCCCAATTGAGCTTGCGACGACAACGAGCGTGATACCGATTCGGAATGCGGTGCGCGTTCCCCAGACGACCCCGTAGTAGATGTCGTATTGGCCCTCCGTGGTTCCGAACGGATGCTCCGAGCTCGGCGGCTGCGGCTCAGCCATCCAGCCGTCGCGAGGGATCCTGTACGGACTCTGATTCGCCTTGGGCGGGGCGAGGACCGGTGCGAGAAGGGCTACCACGATGAATCCCAGAAGGATCACAAGCCCAACGATGGAGAGCGGATTGGTGACAAGCTTCTTGAGCACCTTCATTCGGTGTCGTTCCGTCCTTTCCTAACCGAGCCGAACCCGTGGATCGACCCACGCATAGAGGAGGTCGACCACCAGGTTCGCAGTCACGGTGACCAACGCGATGAGAACAGCGAACCCGAGAATCGCCGGGAAGTCGAGCTGCAGTGCAGCGCTCATCGCGAAGGAGCCAAGTCCCTTGCGGCTGAACACCGTCTCGATCACGACGAGTCCTCCGATCATCCGGGCGATCATCCCGCCTGCGATCGTGATCACGGGCAGGAGTGCATTCCTGCGCGCGTGCTTCTTTATCACGGTACGCTCCAACAGCCCTTTGGCGCGGGCGGTCGTAACGTAGTCTTGGCGCAGGGTTTCGAGCATCGTCGACCGCATGATTCGCATCAGCCCAGCCCACTGAACGATCGTCAGAGCAAAGCAGGGAAGCACCAGATGCCGAAGGGAGTCCAGGAAGAATGCTCCATTGCCATTCAGGATTGCATCGACCGTGTAGATCCCCGTGTACTGCCGCAGCGCGCCGGATGTGATGAGTTTCTCCGCCCAGAGGCTGATACGGCCCGGCGGGAACCACCCCGTCTTGCTGTAGAACACCGTCAACAGAAAGAGACTGAAGAGGAAGCCTGGAAGTGAGATTCCGGCGAGCGCCCCGATGCGGGCCCCATGATCGACAAGCGTGTCCTTCCGGGTGGCGGCGATTGTGCCCAACCAGATCCCACCGAAGACAATGGGAATCACCGACCAAAGGACAAGTTCGATCGTCGAAGGGAGGAACTTCGCGATGGCCGTCGAAACCGGCATCCGAGCCGATTGCGCCCACCCGAGATTCCCCCGGACGAGATTCCCCAGCCAATCCCCATAGCGGACCAAGGGCGGATCATCGAGGCCGTACTTGCTGACCAGCTGGTTCATGTACTCGGGCCCCTTCTGGAGTTCTGTGATGTCCGTGACGTAGAGTGCAAGCAGTTGGTAAGGGCTCAGAAATTGCATCAGGAAGAAGATCAGGGCCGTGACGCCCAAGAGCACCAGCGGCAGGAGCATGAGGCGGCGTGCGATGTACGCGAGCATCCGTCGCTCTCCCCCTTCAGCCTAGCCTTGGTGGAGCACCATGGAGAGCCGCCCCCCCGCAGAGTAGCGGGCGGGCCTGCTCTCCAGTTTCCTAACCGGACTCGAACGGCCCTCTACGGGTATCCCTTCCAGATGGTGTAGAAGTCCGTGCCGCGCCTCCACGATTCGAGCATGTAGAAGCCCTGCACCCAGTCGCGTATCGCGAAGACGAGCCCGCTCACGTGCGACGGGATAACCAGCGCATACTCGTAGCAGAGGTGCTGGAGCTCCTGATAGATGTCGCGACGCGCGTCGACCTCGAAGGTCTCCACGCCCAGTGCCAGAAGCGGATCGAACTCATCCCGAGCCAGCTGGGAGTATCCACAGGTTCCGCCGAACGCTCCGGTCGAGCTCATGACCGAGCTAACCATCGTCGCATCGGTTGAGGTGTAGATGTTCCCGAGGACGTAGCCGGGGAAGGGTCCGCCGAACGGGCTTAGTCCGCCCCACCAACCGTCGAGATAGCTCGGCCACTCGAGGCCCTGGAGTTCAATCTGGAATTTCGGATTGATCGCCTCAACACCCTCTTCGAGGATCTGCGCGAAGGCTTCCCAGGTCGGGACTAGAGACGACCAGTAGAAGGTCATCTTGAATCCCTTCTCCCAGACCTCGCCGCCCCAGGCGGCCTTGAAGTGCTCCTCGGCCTTCTCCGGATCATGGATGTAATACGGCTGGTCCTCGTCGTAGAAGTCGACCGCGGGAGGGATCATGGTCTTCATGATCGAGCCCAGGCCCCCGCCGGCTTGGAGCGCTGCGTCACGGTCGAACGCGTAGTTGAACGCCTTGCGGATGTCGAGATCGGAGAAGAAGTTCGGCGGGATTCCGTTCCCGTCGAGCTGGCCGCTTCCGATGCCGGACGCTGTCGGATCGATGTTCTGGTTCATCAGCAGGAACGTGACTGTCAAGCTCTCGTCGGTGAAGATGAGGTTGACGCCGTCGAGTCCCACGAGCTGCGGGATGTACCAGGCTTCCGGCGAGACGATGTCGAGATCTCCCTGCTCGAGAAGCGAACGAGCAGTTCCCCACTCGGGAATCGCGCGACGGATGACCGTCTTCAACTGCGCCGGACCCTCCCAGTAGTCGTCGAACCGCTCAAGCGTGATGCTCGAGCCGATGTCCCACGAAACGAGCTTGAATGGGCCCGTCCCGTTCGTCACGGTGTGGAGCGGATTGTCTGCCTTGGTAACGAAGGCGTAGTCGGGGATCGACTCCTTCGTTCCCGGCCAGCATCCCTGCTCAATGCACCACGCCTCGTTCATGATCGCGTTGTAGCGACCGCCGTCGGCAAAGAGATTGAGAAAGACGACGTTCGGCTCCGGAAGACGGAACTCGACGACGTTCCCAGGTTTTATCTGGATCGCCAGGACGATCGCGTCCCAGAACGCATCCAGCCCCGCCTCGTCAAGCCAGTAGTTGATGTCCGGGTTCCCGAGAAGGGTCTCGCGGAAGTCTGCGCCAAAGCCGGCATCCGTGACGAGAATCCTCCGGAACGTGTAGAGGACGTCCTCCGGTGTAAGTGTCGCTCCGTTGTGGAACTTAACGCCAGTCCGAATCTGGAACTGCACGAACGTCAATCCCGTCCCACCGACCTGAATCAACAGATTCTCGTAAGTCGGCACGATCGTCGCGAGATCCGGCTCGAGTTCGTTGACGCTCCCTCCTCGCGGATGACGAAGGAGCCCGCCATAGATGTTCCCGAGAAAGATTGAGGATCCGATATCGTCGACGAAATGCGGATCCAACGTGCTCATTGCTCCGGGACGCGCGGTAACGAGCGTGTCCGGGTTCTTGACATCCTGCGCGAATCCCACAACGCCAAGCAGTGCGATGCCGAGCGTGAGGATCGCAAGCCATGTTGAGAGTCTCCTGAGTCCCATGCTGCGTATCCCTCCCTTGATCTCCGGTCTGAGCTTTGGTTGCCTTTCTAGACCACGGCGCCACAGGTGCTCGGTGCCGCCTCGCGTTCCCAGTCGTTGCGTCCCGAGCCCTGCCGAAGCGTGAAGAGGCTGTTCAGTGCCATCGGCCGGCGCTCTGACGTTTCCCTTAGGTCCGAACCTCTTTCCAGCCGTCATCCGCATTGATCGATGTATGTCCAATCCGCGTCATCGGACGCGAAATCGCGCTTCTCCTGGTCGGTCGTCTTGCGTATGCAGAACTCACAGTAGGCGTCCCCGTCAGGGAGCGCCATGGCATGGGAGAGTACGTAGTCAGGGTTGTAGGCCATGAACTTGGCTGGATCGACGAGGCAGTAGAGTCGTCCCAGTTTCCCTTCGCCCAGTTCGTTCCAGACCCTGCCCATCACGCAACCGAAGGCGCGGAACCGCGGCTTCCCGTCGACCTCGATATTCTCCCGCCCGGTGTGCATGCCGATCTTCGGAAGGCCGCGCGCAGCACCGACGCTGAAGTTCTCCGGCGTGAGTTCGAGCCCCTGAGCGAGGACCGCATCGCGCGCCTCTTTGCCGACCTGCGTCCCGTACGCCTTGATCGCCTTGACGACAAGCTCCGTGCCCCGCTCCTCTCCGAACTCGGCAACGAGGGTCTTCGCGAAGGCCAAGTGCAGAAGCGCAATCCGGCGGCTCGTAAGCATGACCTCGTGCTCGGCATCCTCCAGCGTGATCATCGTTCTCTCATCCGCCATGCCATCCCCTTCCTCTGCAGCGTTACCAGAACCGCCGTGGGCACTGGTTCAGAACCTCGAGCCCCTCCTCGGTCACGAGGACTGTGTCTTCGATATTCATTCCACCCAGCGTTCGGTCGATCACGATCGGCTCGACCGACACGACCATCCCCGGTTCGAGTGTCGCCGGGCGGCCAAGCGTCACCCAAGGGTTCTCACAGATATCAAGCCCGATCCCGTGCCCGAAAGGCATGATGTTCCGGGCGCGTGACTCCGTGAAACAGAACTCGATCGGCTTCCCTGACGTGATGACCTCGATCATCCATTCGGTGGCTTCGACCAGGTGGTCGAGGTACTCGCGTTGCTCGTCCGTCGGTTTCCCGATCACGGTCGCGCGAGAGTTGTCAAAACCATACCCGTGGACCCAACCGATGAAGTCGAGGTAAACGAGATCGCCCTTCTCGAGCTTCTTGTCGCGGACCATGGGCCAGCCGAGCGTCGTCACCGAGGGGCCGTTCGCTACGCGAACCCTCGGGATGAAGTCTGCGCCAGCTTCGAGCGCCGCACGCCGCGCGGCAAGCTCGATGTCGAACTGCTTCGCGCCCGCCTTCGCCGCTTTGATGCCTGCCTCAAGGCCGACATCGGCAACGTGCGCGGCCTGGCGGAGGGTCTCGATCTCAGCGGGGCTCTTGATCGCTCGCTGCGCCTCAAGAATGTCGTTCGCCGACTCAAGCTTCGCGTTGGGCAAAGCCTGCTGCAGACCGCCGTAGTACTCGGCGGGGATAACATCAGTGCCAACGATTGCGAGCTTCCCCTGGGCGAGACCTGTTTCCTTGATGGCTGCGACCAGGTCGGCCATCAGGTTGAATCCGGTCTTTGCCGAGGCGATCCCGTGCACCTTCTCCGGTTCGTGGCCCATCGGCGCGATGAGGATTGGTGCTGCCTTCACCGGCAGCACGACGGCTGCATGACCGAAGCCGACATGGCTCATCACATTAGGGAACGAGATAAAGTGATTCGTCAGATAGGCGACGTGCCCCTGTCGCTCCTGGTAGCTCGCGAAGGCGATGAGGCCGTCGTAGCCACGATCGGCCGCCAACTGCCGCGTCCGCTCGATTCGCTGCTCGAAGTCCGCAGCGGTGAAGGGATTCGGACTAGGCATCGCTCGTACCCCCTTTTGCCGTGACGAGATCCTTTACCACGTCGAATCTCGGCAGCGGGTCCAACGTGACATCGCCGGTCACGCGCGTCTGGCACATCAGACCGGTCTCTCCGTTGATTTGGATGAGACACCGCTTGCAGATGCCCTGATTGCAGGCGGCGTGGTCGTAGTATGCCAGGGTGCCGTCGAGGTTCTCGTAGATGTAGTCGAGCACATCCATCACACTCATGCCGTGCACAACCGGAACCTTGTACGTGTCGTATCGGCTAGCCTCATCGGTTGCTGGGTCGAATCGACTCACTCGTATCTTGACCGTCTTCTCCACGCTCGGTGCCTCCTTCCCCGGTTCGGCCGGCATCAGTGGTGCCCTCCGACGTCCGAATGCGCCAGCATCATCTCCTTGACCATCTCGAAGTGGGGGATCACGCCCGTCGGGGGTTTGAGCGACGTGACCTTGACCTCCCGGTGAGCCACGCAGGGCTCCGATTCCCCTGCCGTGAGGATGATCTCCTTCAGCCAGCCGTCGTTGTCGACGTCAGGGAAGTCTTCCCGGTAGTGAACGCCACGGCTCTCGGTCCGCTCGAGCGCGGCCCGGGCCGAGAGCTCGATCACCTGGAGAAGGTTCTCGAGTTCCAGGCACTCGATCCACTCCTTGTTGTAGCACCTGGACTTCGACTGCACAGCAAGCTCCGGAAGCTGAGCTGACTGCGCTTCGGCGAGGAAACCAAGGAATCCGGTCAACTCAGCCTCCACGCGCACGGGCCCCAGCTTCTCTTGGGAGTCCTTCTGTAGCTTGGCGCGCAGCCTGCTGGGCGGTTCGCCGCTGCCACGTTTGAGTGGTGCCTCGATCTTCTCGACGAGCGTGGCGACCTGTTTGCTGTCCGGCGCGGGAACGCTCGCCTTGCCCGCGTAGTCACCGGCGGCTCGTCCTGCAATGGCGCCGGTCACGAGCATCTCCATCGTCGCCGCAGCAACACGGTTCGCGCCAAAGAGGCTGATCGCGCACTCGCCAGCCGCGTAGAGGCCGAGGATGTTCGTTGCACACTCCTCGTCAATGCAGACGCCGCCCTCGAAGTACTCGGCGGCGCCGGCGACCTCAACCCCTTCGCCATCTCGGAACATCTGGGCCATCTCCGAGAAGTCCCCACCCTTGAACTGCCAGCCTGGATAGGAGCTCATCGCGCGTGCCTCAAAGGCCTCCCACGGTTCATCCCCGACGACGTAGTACACACCGCCGTGCGGCGATCCCTTGCCCGCTCGAATCTCCTGGGCGGCAACGTTCGAGAAGAAGCTCTTGTTCCACTCCGTGCGCTGGGCGATCGCTACGGTCTCTGGGTCATACTTCTCGAGGAAGCGCTCACGGTCGGCGTTCTCCAGCGTGCCGCCGCACATGATGCCCATGACGTAGGTGATGATGCTGCCGCGCCAGACGGGCGGCCACACCGGGATGTTGCAGGCAAAGGTCACGAACTCCATGTTCCCGAGCTCTGCGCCGGCCCGATAGGCCATCGCGACTCCATCGCCCGTCAGTTCCTTGGAGCCGGTCACGGGCGTGTAGCCTTTGTGCCAGCCGCCTGTCGCGAGAACGGCGGCCTTGCACTCGAACGCGAGCAGCTCGCCCGATCGAATGTCAAGCCCGATCGCCCCCGTGACAGCACCATCATCCGTTGTCAGCTCGAGCACGGCGACATCCTCGAGGAGTTCGACCCCGAGGCGCTTCGCCTCTCGAAGATGTGCGTCCATGATGCCCGTCCCGCTGGTGAAGATCGCTCGCTCGTCGCAGAATCTCGGCTTGCATCCCCACGCGAGGGTCTCCAGCAGGCGGTCCGGGCCGTCATGGACGTAGATCTCGACCAGTCGTTGGTCGTTCAGAAAGCAGCCTTGGTGAACGATGTCGCTGAAGAATTTCTCTTCGCTGTCGCGGGGTTCCCCGAAGAATCCGGCCCTACGCATACCGAGGCCGTGGCACGTGAGGTCGGCTCCGGCCATCGGGCTGGCGCCGGAGCGCGCTAGAGGGCCCTTGCTCACGAGCACCGCTGATGCATCCTTCTCGCGTGCTCCGATCGCGGCACGGAAGCCTGCGCCTCCTCCCCCGACGACGAGCACATCCGTCTGTATCGTTCGCATCCGACCTCCCTCGGTCTTCTCGTGCCCTTTCGCTCTATCGTCTCCGCGCCTGGTGGGCTCGCAGCTCAATGCTCTGATTCGGTGTCGGATCAAGAATTCCCTCCAGGACGCGCTCCTTGGAGTGCAGTACGTGATCTACCATCAGCGCACGTGCCGCGTTCGGGTCACGCTGTTCGAGCGCGACGTAGATGCGTTCGCTTCCCTCCCCTTCCGCAAGGATTCCTTCGGGGCTCAGGTGCGGATCGGTCCAGCGAACCCGGGTCGCCTGCTGCAACAGCCGTTGAATCGTAGTCTGCAAGCGGCTGTTCTTCGTGAGCCCGGCGACACCCATGTGGAACGCGTCGTCGATTCGCATGACGTCGAGCGCGGTTAGCGAGCCCTCCTTGGCCTCGACTTCAGCACTCAGGCGGTCCATCGTCTTGCGGAATTCCGCGTAGTCCTGCGGCGCGGCCCGTTGCGCCGCCAGTGCAGCAGCCTCTCCCTCGAGGAGAACTCGAAGCTCGTAAATCTCGTGAACGTCCTTGACACTGATCGTGGTGACGCGATACCCCTGGCGAGGGATCACTTCGACGAAGCCTGCCTGGCTCAGCAGAGAGAGTGCCTCGCGAATCGGTGTCTTGCTCACGCCGAATTCCTGGGCAAGCTGCGACTCGATCAGCATCTCCCCGCCCTGGATCTCGCCCAGGATGATTCGGTCCCGGATCGACTGATGGACGGTGTCAGTGAGCGTTGGCTTGGAGGCGGGATCGGCAGTACGTACACGACGTCCGTCGTTTAGCGGCACTCGAGCCTCCTTGCCTCGCGATATATCACGAAGTATAGTGCACTGTATATGTCCTAGCCTGGGTTGTCAAGTCGGTGTGGCGAAGCGCAACCCCCGTGACGGAAGTAGACGCAAAGGAGGCGCGGCATGAAGCTACTGGGGGTTAACTGCAGTCCCCGTAAGGTGAACTCGCACGGCGTCCTGAAACTGATGCTCGACAGCGTTGCAGAGCAGAGCGTCGAAACGGAAATCGTCAATCTGGGGGACCACGAGCTGAAACACTGTCTGGGGTGCTGCGCGTGCCTCTTCCGCGAGCCCTACGACTGCATCCAGCAAGACGACGATCTGAGCAAGATCCAGGAGCGGTTCGTCGGGGCGGATGGGTTCATCTTCGCAATCCCGGTCTACATCATGACGGTGCCCGGGATCCTGAAGACGTTCATCGACCGCTGCACGAACTGGTCGCACATCTTCCCGTTCCACGGGAAGTATGGCGCAATCGTTACGTCGCTCGCGGCGCCGGCATCGGTGGCGCGTGGCACGATCGACTACATGCGAAGCTGGCTGCGGCTGATGGGCATCATCGTCAGCGGCGAACTGTCCATCTTCACGACGGGGGGCTACGGCGGCCCGATGGATGTCGCGATCGGCGACATCCCGGGCGTGAAGGAGAAGGCCGGGGCGCTGGCGGCCCAGCTCGTCTCCGACATGATCGAGCAGCCGATATTCCATCCGGATGCGGCCGATCTCCAGGTCTTTCAGACGCTTCGCAACAAGGCTGCGAACATCGGCGGGCACGATCGCGAGATGTGGGAGAAGAACGGCTGGCTTGACAAGGATCACTGGAGCTTCTAGGAGGGGATCACGATGCAACGACACCAAACAACACTCTGGCCCGAGGACCGGATGATGATCTCCCCGGAGCGGTTTCTCCGGCAGTGGTTCGCCTTCCCCGTCTCCCTGGTCAAGAAGCTCTACGAGATCCACGGGAAGGAGGAGACGCTGCGCTGGGTGAAGGATGCGATGCTTAACGAGGTCTCGTGTCTTGCGAAGTCGGCAGCCTACCAGGGATGGCAGACGAAGAAGACGGCGAAATCGTTCGCCGAGTATATGGCCGATTCGAGGAACCTGGGGTCGCCCATTCTGACCGAACCGCTCGCGCAGGGATCGATGCTCGTCTGGAAGACGACGCGGATGGACTTCTCGTCGTACAAAGTGACGGAGGACAGCTTCTCCTTCAACATCGTCGGCTGCCTCTGGTCGGAGATCTTCCGCGAGATGGACGCGACGGACATCGGGAAGACGTGGATCTGCGACAGTGACTTCCCACGGGCCAAGACGATGCACCCGAAGCTCAAACTCGAGCGATCGCAGACGATCATGGAGGGAGCATCCCACTGCGACTTCTGCTACCGCTGGGTGGATTGACACCGCAGCCTGAGACGAGAAGCAAGGAGCGAACGCATGACAACGCTGCGACAGGGGCTGGAAAGGGCGCCGTCGGATGGCGGGGAGATCGCGTATCTGGTGGAAGGAGACGGGCCGGTCATCGCCGGGGCTCACCCCTACTGGTCGCCGAAGAACATGGGCTACCCTCCGGTTCCAGGATGCACAACGATCACTGTCTACCCGCGCGGTTTCAACAAGAGCGCGGCCGCGCGGGATCGATCCGACTATGGCTTCTGGCGGCTCTCGGATGATCTCGACGCCGTGCGACAGAATCTTGGGCTCATGAAGTGGGTCTATTGGGGTGTGTCCTACGGTGGGATGACGGGCCAAGTCTACGCCGTGAAGTACGCGGAAACGCTTCACGGAGTGATTCTCGACGGCACAGCGCCGAGCTGGCAGTACATCCAGGACAGGAACAGCATCTGGCCCGAGGTCTCTCGCACGCCGGAGGCCGCAGCATTCCGGGAGGATCCAAACCCCGAGACACAGCAGGCGTTCCAGCAGGTCATCCTGAAGCTCGGAATGCGCGAGTGGGGCTTCCCGAAGCAGGGCATGGTCGAACAGGAGCGCAATCCCGAAGCTCTCGCTGAATGCGTCCGGCGGATCGGCGAGTACGACGTGCGAGAGGATCTGAAGGAGCTGAAGATTCCCGTGCTCATCCTCGTTGGGGAGAAGGACCCCTCCTGCCCTCCGAGCCAGGCGCAGATCATCGCAGATGCCGTGCCCCATGGCGAACTCCACATCTTCCCAGGGATCGGACACGGGGTCCGGTTTCACAACCCGCCCGAGCTGCACGACATCGTTCGGGCGTTCGTGGCGCGGGCCGTCAGCTAGCCCCCAGAATCGGAGACTAATGGACCATTCCCTCGAAGATGCAGGGACGCGCCGATGCCGATGGCTTCAGCTGGTTCTCGTGTGGCTCGTCTACGGAACGCTCGGGCTCGCAATCCGCTCGCTGGCTCCGCTTGTCACGCCGATTCTCGCCGATCTTGGAATGTCGAACGGGCAGATGGGTCTCGTTCTTGGCGCATGGCAGGCAATGTACATCGTCGTTGCCGTATTCGCGGGCTTCATTCTCGACCGATGGGGCGCCCGCCGGGCGATTCTCGCGGGGATCTTCGTCGTGGGCTGCTCGCTGGCGCTCCGCTCCCTGGCAAGAGGACTGGGGTCCCTGCTCCCGGCGGTGGCACTACTCGGCGTCGGAGGGCCGCTCGTCTCGATCGGCGCGCCCAAGCTGGTCTCGGAGTGGTTCGAGGGCCGTGAGCGGGGGTTGGCAGTCGGCATCTACGCCACGGGACCGATCATCGGAAGCCTGATTGCGCTCTCCGCGACGCACCCGATCGTCATGCCACTTGCCAGCGGGAGCTGGCGGACGGTCTTCCTTTTCTACGGCGGGTTTGCCTGGGTAGTGAGCCTGCTCTGGCTCCTCGGCTCGCGAGACCCACCGGGCGCTCGAGAGACCGCGCCGGCAAGCCCGCTCGCCGCCTTGCGAGAACTGATCGGCGTACGGGAGATAAGGATCCTGCTGGCGATGGGTGTCTTCGAGTTCGCTCTCGTCCATGGCGTCGGCAGCTGGCTCCCGAAGCTGCTCGAGAACGCGGGGCTCGCACCAAGCGCAGCCGGGTATCTGGCAGCATTACCGATGGCCACAGGGATAGCGGCCATCCTTGCTGTGCCGAGGCTTACGCCTCCTGTCCGGCGAGGGCGGGTGGTGGGGCTCTTTTCGCTGGCTTGCGCAGTCCTCGTGGCGGCCATCCCACAGTCCGAAGGCGGCGGGCTGATCACGGTTCTCGTTCTGTATGGCTTGTGCAGTGGATCGCTACTGCCGCTGCTGATGCTCCTTGTGATGGATACACCCGCAGTCAGAGTTCGAGGGGTGGGCTCGGCTGCGGGGATGTTCTTCTGTGCAGCGGAGATCGGAGGCGTCGGCGGACCCGTGATCATGGGATTGCTCTCCGACGCGACGGGCTCGCTCGCATCGGGGATGTACCTGCTCTCGGGGTGTTGCTTCGTGCTGTTCCTGCTAGCTGGCGCGGGTCGCTTCAGCCGCTACGCGTCCGGGAGCGGTGGGTTGCCGTCGGACGCAACCAGGCCGCCTGGATAGCCGACCAAGGAGGGAGTCGATACCTTCACTGCCCCGCACAAGATCGGGTCGGAGACAAGGCTGGTCCTCCTGCAAGCCCGCAAGAGGACTCGAACCGAGAAACCAAAATGGAACTCGGCTTCCAGCGCTAGCTCCCCGTCATTGACGCTCTTCGCAACTCCTCCGTATACGGTGGGTGCGCTTCGATCCGCTTTTCCCGACAGGAGATGCTTGCTATCCTGCCTCAACAAGCTGATTCCGCAGAATTCGTGCAGACATGGCCACAGAGGGTGGGCCAGCGGTGGAAGGGTGGAAGCGAAGTGGAACAAGACTGGAACACCGCTCCCTCATCCTCGCTGCAGCTAGGCAACAGGAGGCCGACGACATGAGGAGAACGAAGAGAAGGACGGGCGTTTGCAGGTGTTGGATGGCTGCTGCGGCAGTCGTGCTGTTCGCGAGTCTTGCAGCAGTGGGGGCTGACAGCGTCGTAATACGAGAGCCGAGCGGGTTCCTTGGCTGGTTCAATGAGGAGTTCGATCTGAGTTACTCCGTGGATTGGGTTCTTGAGACGACTGGTGGAGACAGCGCTTTCGTACTCCTGTTGTTGTGGCCACCGAGCAGCGCATATAACCTGACTCTCGGCGCGCAAGAGATCTCTCCCCCGGACTCTGGGACACTGGCTGGTGTGTATCGCGTCGGATCGCAGAGGCCGCTAGAGGAGGGGGACTACATGCTTCAGGCGCACCTTGCAGCGCATCTCGGCCAGACCGAACTCGTCTATCTTTGGGACCAGCTCTCGTGGGCTTTCATCATTGATCTCACGGCTCCCATCGTGAGCATCAGCTCTCCCGGTCCTGGACCTTTCAGTATGAACGAGGTTGTCATCGCCAGTTTCTCCGTGTCTGACGCCCTCTCGGGCGTGGAGAGCGTTGTGAGTACAGTCCCCGACGGTACCCCAATCGACACGAGCACCCCGGGAACGCACTCCTTCAGCGTTGACGTGGTCGACAAGGCTGGGAACCAAACCACTGAATCCGTCGAGTACGAGGTCGTGCAGGATTGCCAAGCCGTCGAGATCCGGAACGTCAGCGTGAGTCCTTCCACCATGACTCCGGGTGACACGTTCACCGTGAGCTACGAGTACATGGGCACCGGGCCGTCATGGCCCTACGAACACCGTTGGATCTCGGAAACACATGGAGGGACAGACCTTGCGTGCGATGTGGGCGACGCAGCCAAGTGCCAATGGCATTCCGACTCGTTCACCCTCACCGCGCCCTCGACTCCAGGGACCTACACCTGGTATTTGTCAGGCTACGGCTGGACACACTCATCGGGGCCGTGCGGCGGCACCGACCTCGATGACTACGACACCTTCACGTTC
>Ga0272441_10004177_pt1 | contig 26564 bp, 27 predicted proteins | sample SSMProp6N_FD_193582 | JGI IMG/M metagenome (GOLD analysis project Ga0272441, IMG submission 193582) | Marine sediment archaeal communities from Little Sippewissett salt marsh, Falmouth, MA, United States - SSM-Prop-6N | ecosystem: Environmental > Aquatic > Marine > Wetlands > Sediment ... | reverse complement strand
GCCAGAATTCTTTCATTAACGTGTCAGCTTTCGGCGAAACATGTTGGGCTAACGTGTGAACGTCGTTTGTGTTTTCCACGTGGACAATAGGTGGGTTATCCAAAGGTCGCTTTTTCGCCTCAAACAGCGCCGAAACGGCTTGTGGGTTTAGTGCGTCTGCGCCTAAGCCGTAGACGGTTTCGGTGGGGAACGCGACTAATCCGCCTTTTTTGATTATGTTTGCTGCTGCCTGTATTTGTTTGATGTCTGGTTGTTGCGGGTCGACTTTGAGCGTTATGGTTTGCTTCATTTTTGGCTGCCTTATGCTAATAGGCGAGTGTACTCTAAAATTTAAGGGTGTGCTTCCAGCTTCAGGTTTTCAGCTTCGTTGGAATTTTTAGACTATGTAGTGGTTTAAGATTTGTTTCATGCTTTTTGGTGTGTCTTGTGCTGCGGCGAAGCTTTTTAGGAGTGTGATTAGTGTGGGTTGGCATCGTGCGATGTCTGTTAGGCTGATTAAGCCTAGCAGGTTTTCTTTGTTTATGACGGCTAGTTTTTTTATTTTTTTCTTGAACATTAGTCGTAGAGCTTTTTCCAGGTCGGTGCCGAAAGTGACGACTTCTAGAGGGCTTGACATGACTTTGCCGACTTTGGTTTTTTCTGGGTTTCGGTCTTCAACGATTATGCGTTTTAGGATGTCTCTTTCGGTGATTATTCCTATGGCTCTTCCTTTTCTGAGCGCGATTAAGCAGCTTATCTCGTTTTTGTCCATGAGGTCGGCGGCTTTTTTGACGGTTACGTTCTCGTCTACGGTTATGACTTCCTTTGTCATCACATCTTCTACGTTCAGCGTAACGTTACCTTGACCTGAATTTTTAGACATTAAAATCCCATAGTTTCTACTTGCAATTCTAATATATAAAAACTAACCAGCTCGCATGCAACAAAAGGCTCATTTTATTTTTTGGTTTTAAGCATTACTGGGTTTCGATTTGTTGTTCGGTGGTTGTGCAGTATTTTTTGAGGAGTGTGTCGGTTTCTTCTCTTGACGCAGGTTTGAACTGGGTAACTTAGGTTGTTGTGGCTTCTTTTCCGCTTTCTGCTTGAAGAACTTTTTCTAGTAGGTGCATGAAGAATGCTTGTGCTTGCATTTCGCTAAGTTTTTCTAGGTAAACGGATACCATGGCGATTTTTCCTTTTTTGGAGGCAACGTATTCAGCGAACATGCGGGCTGAAACCGCGTTTTTGTCGCCTAAAAGCACTGACGACGAGACTGGACCCAGCAAATCCTTGGGTTTTGGAACGGCAATCGCCATGGTGCCAAGCTTGTCCTCTTTCTCGCTTAGCATGATAAGGCACGAGTTGTTAGTTTCAACATAAACTGCTAGAAATCTTGTGTCCTGTTCAAAAAGTTCTTCTTTAACGACTTTGGCGCGTTCCTCCATTTTTCCCTGCTCCATGTTTAATTGTGCTTTTTCATTTCTCCCAGCTTGCAAATTGGGATAACTGACTGTTTTATGCAGTGATTGCTTAAAAAGACTTCACAAAGCGCGGTGTAATTAATTGCGGAACTTTTGTGCTCACGGCAGACTTTAGCCCCCTTATATGAAGTATATATAGTTCTGAGAGAAGCAGCGCACTTAGTTTTTAAGCGCTCTGGTGGCGGTTTCTAAGTTAAATCGGTTTTTAGCGGCGTTTGGTCAGGAGTGTTTCTCGTACCACTCCGCAGTTGGGGCAGCAGTGTTCTTCGCTTTTTTCGCATAGAATCATTCTGATGAACCGTTTTTCTTTCTTTAGGCATTCTAGGCAGTATGGCTCTTGGTTGTGCAGCTTAAATGTCTCCAGCGGAACCTCACCCATTTCAAGCTCCTCCAGAACTTCGATGAGGTCTAAGTTGGGGTCAACAAGCAAGTCTTTAAGCAGCTTCACTAACCTCTCGCCCAGCTTGTTTTCCTCATCGCCAGCTGCTTCTTCGTAAACGTGTTTCCACGGGGTTTTCCAGTCTTCCGTGCTCATCATCAAGTCAAGCCAAGGAAAATTCCAGCCATACCTCAAAGGCAGCGTCCTCACCATCCTGAACATCACGCATCTAGTAGTGAAATTGTAGCTGACAATCATCCCTTTCTCCTTGAGACAATCTAGAGCAGCGCCAAGCGCATCCTCGTCAACACCAGTTATTTTGACCAATTCCTCGAAAGAACGTGGTTTCCGAACTAAAGCAAAGTAAATCCGTCTCATCGTGGCAGTAGACGGCTTTTCAAGGTTGGGCATTATGATTTAATTGAAGAACGCGTTTCTAATATTCTTAGCTGTTGGGTTTGGGAACTGATTTCAAGAATGTTTTTGGGGCTATTTTATTCCGACTGCTTTGAAGAAGGTGTAGCAAAACACGCCGTCCTTTTCGCTTGTTCGAAAGAGGTCGCGTACTCCTTCTTCCCATTCTTTTTCCTCTATCATTTTTGCGTTAATCGCTTGCTCTTTAACCCCTTCTATCATGGCGTTAAAGGTTTTTTTCGTGAATCCATCCACCATCTCGGGCAAGGATTCATCGGCGTACACCATTCGCGGAGAAACGTGGACATCCTTATAGTTTGCTGAAGAAAGCAACGGGTATAATTGCCTTCCAATAAGTGCGTTCCCGCCTGTTTGAGCTTGAAGATCAATTAAACATTGAATAGATTTTTTTGCTGCGGCAGAATCTGGGTGAAAATAGGCAGACCCATGGTCACCTTCTATGACTGTGAGTGACCCTCCTGTTTTAAGAATGCGCTTGAGGCTTTCAAGCGCTTTTTGAGGATGCGATAGATGTTCTAATACAAAACACACAAAAATATGATCGAAAGTTTCATCCTCGAAAGGTAAAGAAAACAAGTCGCCCTGCAGAAAGGACAAATTTGAGTATTCTGCTTCTTCCACACGCGCCTTTGCTGTAGCTACGGATTCCGACGATATATCCAAGGATAAAATCTGGGTCTGCGGGTTATTTTCTGCAAGAATCACTGTCTGAGCCCCCACGCCACAACCCACCTCTAAAACACGACTATTGGCAGGGTAGATCGTGTCATGATGTAAGAGGCCTGTAAGCGTTTGAGCTTGATCCTGCAACCGTTTAGATTCTTTTGAAGAATAACCATGAACATACTGCGGGTGATTCATTATGAACCTGATTCCTGTTAGAAAAAAGGATGTGAAATTTCATTAATATATTTTGACAATTTAGAGCAGTTCAAGAACCTTTTTTGGAATACCGTAGGTCTTACTGCAATGCTTGCATTTTACCGTATTATTTTTTGAAGATATGGGTTGAGTTTCCCCGCAGTGGGGGCATTCCAAGCTGATTTTGCTGACTTTTCCCATGTTGAGCTTTCGGCATTCTTCAGCCTTGTCCAACATATCAATCTCTTCATACTTCAGAGCTGCTTCTTCATATTTTCCAGCTTTCTTCAACTTCTCAATTTCTGCAGTAACCGTGGGAACAATGTCTTTAATAGAAAGTAGATTGGTGCTTCCACAATAGGGACATTTCTGAGGGTTTCTCTGCAATATGTCTTCGCCGCAATCCGTGCACTTCATTTTTCACATACTCCTCCAAGTTTGGTTATGCTTCTCAATTTAGCTTACCTTCATTGTAGTCTAGCTATAATACTTTTACGCCCTTGAAGCGGACATGAAAGCTCTGGCTCAAGTTGCTGGAAAAGTTCAAAACGTCGTCTGCTAAATCTTTATCAATTAGAATGAAAACTCAGGTAGTAGCTGTTAACCGTAAAGCTGGCATCAACCAACTGGAAAACAGCTTGCCGGGGTAGCCTAGCTTGGCTTAGGGCGCCAGACTCATAATCTGGAGAGAAAAGGGACCAGACGCCCTATCCCAGAAGTCGCGGGCTCGAATCCCGCCCCCGGCACCACAGCGCGCGTTTGGCTTTTTGTTTGGAAAATGCTTAATTAAGGGCTGTGCTTATTGCTGTGCAGACGGAATGATACAATATGAGTGATGAACTTTCAAAGTTACCACCTCAAGTTCAAGAACGATTGTTGAGGCTTCAGCAGTTGCAGCAAACGATGCAGAGCGTTTTAGCGCAGAAACGGCAGGTAGATATGGAGAAAACTGAAGTTGAACAAACCGTGGCTGAGCTGGAAAAGACAGCTGACGACGCTGTAGTTTACAAGGCAGCTGGTTCCCTTTTGATAAAGGCTGAAAAAGCCAAGATAGCTGAAGAGCTTGCTGAAAAGAAAGAAATGCTGGATACTCGAAGCACTGTTCTCGCCCGCCAAGAAGAAAGGTTACGTAGCCAAGTTAAAGAGGCTCAAACGAAGCTTCAAGAAGACTTCAAGCCGGTTTCGCCGCCCTCAAAGTAGTTTTCAGGTGAAACGTGTGGAAGAGCTGGGGTTACCCGACTTAACCACCGAGCAGATTGAAACTTTATGCTCAACTGCAGAGGACGCCGCGCGAAAGCATATTCTGTCAAAAGTGCCCTTGAAAATGGTGGATAACCTGAACATAACTGTGGAAGCCGAAGGCGCAAAACCCGTGAACGTGACGGTTGAAATAGACTTGTCGTTTTCACCGAAAATGAAAGGCTTTGACGCTGAAGCGCTGGCGAACGACGCGGCTAAAGTGGCTTTGGAAACAAGTGAAATTTACCTGAGAAAACTAAAATGTCCTTCACAGAAGTAGCAACGGTTCTAGACGAAGCACAAGCCCGCTTTGTTCTTTTATTATGCCACCACAACGCAGACCCAGACGCGGTTTGCTCAGCCTACGCTTTTCAAAGCTTACTAACAAGGTGCAGGCCAAACATGACTGTGGCAATCGGGACAGGGCAGGGAATCAGCAGGCTTTCGAAGCACATTTTGAAGCGCATTCCCATAACCGTGAACTTGCAGCCTGACGTGGAAAAAGCCGACGCCATCGTGCTGCTGGACACGAACACCACTCAGCAACTGGGGCAGCTGGCAGAAAGAGTTACAAACACGGGGGCGCCGATAATAGTTATTGACCACCACGCATCTCACCCGCAAACGGAGCAAATAGCCAAACTCTGCATAACCAACGAGAAATCATCGTCCACCTGCGAAATGGTCTACAACTTCTACAAGCAGCTCAACATGAAGCCCGGTTTGAACGAGGCTAAAGCGCTGTTTCTAGGCATAACTTTCGATACGCGTCACTTCGTTTTAGCAGGCTCCTCAACGTTCAAGACCATATCTGAACTCAGCGACATAGGCGTGAACCCCCAAGAAGAATTGTCCTCGATGTCGTTGCCTATGGACTTTTCTGAACGCGTCGCAAGGATGAAAGCATGTCGAAGAGCCAAACTCATGAAGGTTGGGGACTGGATAATCGCCCTTTCACACGTTAGCGCCTATCAAGCTTCCGCGGCAAGAGCTTTGGTTGATTTAGGTGCACACATGGCGGCGGTGGCTGGGCAGAAAAACGAGAAAGTTGAGATGAGTATGCGATGCACCCGAGATTTCAATCAGGTAACGGGCATTCACTTGGGCAGGGACATTGCCAAGCCCTTGGGCGAGTATCTTCAAGGGATGGGTGGTGGGCACGCTACAGCCGCAGGGGTCAACGGCACAGGAAACGTTGAGAAAGGGCTGAAGCGTTGCTTACGGTTGGTGAAGGATAACCTATCTAACCATTAATGAGTAGCTACTCTTAAATGGGGAAACAACGGGTTACATAGGCAGGCACAGCAAACATGACCATAATAGAGACGAAAAACCTCACATACACTTACCCCGGAGGAACAAAACCGTCAATCAACAACGTCTCCATAAACGTTGAGAAGGGCGAATTCGTTCTAATTACAGGTCCAAGCGGATGCGGAAAAACAACGCTGTGCCGATGCTTCAACGGGCTTATACCTCACTTTTACCAAGGCGAATTGAAGGGCGAAATCACCGTAGCAGGCATGGACACAACCACGCACGAGACGCACACGATGGCGAAAAGCGTGGGCTTGGTTTTTCAAAACCCCGAAAACCAGTTGTTCGCCCTGTCAATAGAGAAAGACGTCGCCTTCGGACTGGAAAACCTTGGGATGCCCAGGGAAGAAATGCGTGAAAGAGTGGAATGGGCGCTGAAGCTAACAGACATTTACGACCTGCGGGAAAGGTCACCCCACGAAGTTTCAGGTGGTCAGCAGCAACGTGTTGCAATAGCCGCGGTTCTTGCCATGCAGCCGGAAATCATAGTTTTGGACGAGCCAACATCCTTTCTTGACCCGTTAAGCGCCGAGAAAATCTTCGAAGTAATCCACGACCTTAACAAGAAACTCGGCATAACAGTCGTGCTGGTGGAGCACAGGCTGGATTTAACCGCGAAATACGCCGACCGCATAATAATCATGGATGAAGGAAAAGTGTGTTTTGACGGTAACCCCCGCGAAATCCTAAGCACCGAAGAAACCCGCCTAATCGGCGTTGGAATCCCAAAAGCCACATTCCTCTACCACATTCTCAAGAAAGAGGGCGTGAACCTCGGAGACGTTACTCCGCTGTCTTCGGAAGAACTGGCAAAACTGCTGCAGGAGGCTTTCGAAACCAAGTGATTGAAGCCGAGAACGTTCACTTCAGCTATCCCAACGGCGTGGAAGCCCTGAAAGGCGTCTCACTGGTCATAAAGAACGGCGAGTTCGTGGCGATAATGGGGCAAAACGGCGCGGGAAAAACCACTCTGGTTAAACACTTCAACGGTTTGCTGAAGCCCTCCGAAGGAACTGTACGCGTGGACGGAGTGGAAACCACAAAAACCAGCGTTGCAGCCTTGTCGAGAAACGCAGGATTCGTTTTTCAAAACCCAGACCATCAGCTTTTCAGCGAAACAGTTGAAGAGGAAATCTCGTTTGCACTGAAAAACTTCGGGTTTGACGAGGAAACCATAGAGAAACGGATTACGTGGGCTTTGAACCTTTTAGGGTTAGCGCAGTACCGTAAAACTTCACCTTTCCTGCTCAGCGGAGGCGAACGCAAGCGTGTTGCTTTAGCTTCTGTCTTGGCGTGGAACCCTGAAACCCTGATATTGGATGAACCCACGATAGGTCAGGATTATCAGCAGAAAGAAAAGCTGCGCCAGTTCATTGTCCAAATGCAGGCTCAGGGGAAAACAGTTGTTATTGTCACGCATGACGTGGAGTTTGTGGCTGAATGCAATCCCCGTGTCCTGCTGATGAAGGACGGTGCCGTTGTCGCTGACGGTGAAGGAAGAGAAATCCTCACCACACCTGAAGTCTTGGCTCAGTCATCCATTGTTCTGCCTCAAATCGCTCAAATCTTCCTGAAACTGGCCCCGCTGGGGCTTCCGAAAAACGTCATAGACGTTTACGAAGCGAAAGAAATAGTGCTTAAACAGCTGGAGAAAAGGCGAAAATGAGCGTTTTCGACGGCTTAAAATTCCGCAGAGTCTACTCACCGATCCACAATTTAGACCCGCGAATAAAATTCGTGTACGTCTGCGCAGTGTTCGTGGTGGCAATTCTCTTCGGAGAGATAATTCCGTTGATTGCCCTTTTCTTGATGGCGATTCCCTTTGTCGTGTTGGCAGGCGTTCAAAAAGAGTGGCTGCGTTCGCTACGGGGCGCTGCCTTTCTCGCTGGATTCATTTTCATAGTAAACTTGGCATCCAACTTTTTCACTTCAGGTTACGTGCTGACAGCGGCGGCTGTGGAAACCTCGGCTGCCATGACGTTGCGCTTTGTGGTACTTGTTGAGTCGTTTTCGGTTTTCTTTTTAACGACGTCTCCTGACCATCTGGGGTTGGCGTTGGAACAGACTCGCGTGCCTTACGAGTTCGCTTTTGCCTTCACAACGGCTGTGCGGTTTGTCCCTGTTTTGGCGGAAGAAGCGCAGACAATCATGGATGCTCAGAAAGCTAGAGGGTTGGAGCTGGAGAAAGGTGGCTTTCTCAAGAGAATTAGGAATTACGTGCCGGTTCTTATACCGTTGATTGTTAGTGCCATTCGACGGAGCCTTGAGTTGGCTGAAGCTATGGAGTCTCGCGCTTGGGGTGCCACTAAGAAGCGCACTAATTTGTATGCGCTTCGGCTTCGTCGGGGTGATTTTGCGTTGTTGGCGATTACTATTGGGGTTTTGGTGGTTGCGATTTACGTTCGCTTGTACGTGCCTATTCCAGCGATAAGCCAGTTTTTGTAAGTTTTTTCTGGATGCGATTGCTATAGGCGTGTGGTGGTTGTGCTTGTTTTTGGTTGTTGTGGTGTGAATTTTAGTTAAGATTAACGGTACATATAACTTATTAAGACTTCCGACTCACTATATTTTCTGAAAGCCACCACAAAATCCTAGTTCACCCAAGGAGGGTTACAACACGAAGAAAAAGCAAAACACAAAAACACAAAACACTCTCCAACAGCCACAAACACCAGCCGTAATAAGCAGCACCGCCAAAAAGCCAGCGTCTTTCCAAGAAGTCTACCCCCTCCAAGAACCATACGTGTACGCAGCCATAGTCAAAGACAAAGAAAACCAGAAAATACTCTACGAAATCATAGAACCCACCCTCCAAAAAGACGAGGAAAAGTATCTTCATGAAATAAAGAATTTTTTGATGGATGAACTAGACGTAAACCTGAAAGAAATAGAGAGCAAAGAAAAAGCAGAAAACTACCTGCGACAAAAAATCAAGGAACTGATAAAAAAGTACCGCCTGCAAATCCCCAGCGAAGCAGTTGACAAACTCACTTACTACATAATAAGAGATTTCGTAGGCTACGGGAAAATAGACCCGCTGATGAGGGACCCGTTAATCGAAGACATATCCACAGACGGCGTAAACATCCCCATCTACGTGTGGCACCGCATGTACGAGTCGTTACCCACAAACATCATGTTCAAAGACGCGGCTGAACTGGACTCCTTCGTAGTGCGACTAGCGTATCTCGCTGGAAAAAACATATCCATAGCCGCGCCAATCCTCGACGCGTCGCTTCCAGAAGGAAGCCGTATACAATTAACCTACGGGCGCGAAGTCACCCGAAGAGGCTCAACCTTCACCATCAGACGCTTCAAAGCTGACCCCTTGACGATTTCCGACCTAATATCCTTCAACACTATCTCCTCAGAAATAGCGGCTTACCTGTGGTATCTTATAGAGAACAGAGCGTCAGTGATGGTGGCGGGAGGCGTAGCCAGCGGAAAAACAACCCTGCTGAACAGCTTGTCCATGTTCATAAAACCCGAAATGAAAGTTGTAAGCGTTGAAGACACTCAAGAGATTAATCTTCCACACGAAAACTGGATACCTTCAGTCGTGCGGGCAGGCTTCAAAGGCGACGACAAACGAAGCAGCACCATAACCCTTTTCGACCTGCTGAAAGCCGCGGTGAGACAGCGCCCCGACTACATCATAGTGGGCGAAGTCCGAGGCGAAGAAGCCTACACCCTGTTCCAAGCTATGGCGACTGGTCACTTGGGTATGTGTACCATCCACGCTGAATCCGCTGAATCCGTGATAAACAGGCTGGAATCTGAGCCTATGAACATTCCGAAACCGCTGATCGCCATGACCAACATCATTTTGGTTATGGAGCGCACCGAAGTTAAAGGGAAACCCGCCAGACGCGTAAGTACCACCACTGAAATTAAAGGATTCAAAGCAAAAACAAACGAAATTTTGACTGAAGAGATGTTTAGCTGGAACCCCAAGTTTGACAAGTTCAATGCTTCAGGCGACAGCGTTCTCTTGGAGAAACATATGAAGAAAAGGGGTCTGAATAAAGAAGACATAAAACGTGAATTGAAGGCCAGACAGACGGTTCTTGAGTGGATGGTGAAACAGGGTATTCGCCAGCATGGTGAAGTAGCCAAAGTTATCCGAGGATACTACGCTAATCCGAACCGTGTCTACCAAAAGGCTAGAGTGGGGTTGAAATGACAAGCCAGGTCACAGAAAAACTCAAAGCCTCCGCGAAACGTTTGGCAACAAAGCTTCAGAAGTTGTCTTTAAACCTTTCAAAACCAAAATCCAATCTGCCCACGCAAGAGCCGAAAATGGACCTTGAAAAACCGTTATCCATGGCATATCAAGTGATGGGCGACAAAACTGTCCGTTTTATGCCTTTATTCAAGGATTTAGAGCAGACTCTGCAGCAGTCGGGTTTAAAAATTAACTTCAAAGCCTACGTAAGCTTAACAGTTCTCTCCTCACTTTTGATTACTGTGGCAGTTGCGGTTGTAGTGCCTGTGTTGCTGGTTTTGGTTTCAAACATGCCCCTTGGGTCAGCGCTTCTGTTCGGGTTCGGCGGCGCCCTTTTCACGTGTGCGTTCACGGTTATCGGCTTTTACATGTATCCAGTTTACAACGCGGACAAGCATAAACGAGACTTGGACGACGAACTTCCTTTCACAACCGGTTACATGGCTATTCTGGCGAACGCAGGGGTTTCTCCAGAAAAAATTTTCCATTCCCTCTCAAACTTGAATCAGCCCTTAGCTGCTTCCATCGAAGCCAAAGAAGTCATCAAAAACATTAACCTGTTCGGTTTAGACGTAATCTCAGCTTTAGAAAAAGTTTCAAGCCGCACCCCTTCTGAAAAGTTCCGCGACACCCTAGAGGGCGTAATCTCCGCAATCCACACAGGCGGCAACTTGGGTGGCTTTCTGCGTCAGAAATTTAGGACAGCTATGAAACTGAAAAAGCTAAGTCTCAAAAAATACTCCGACAGCCTTTCCGTCTTATCTGAGGTTTATGTAGCGTTGCTTTTGACTGGTCCGTTACTTCTGGTGATAATGGTGTCGGTTATGTCGGTGCTGGGCGGCGGTGGGGTAGGCATGTTCAGTGCTGATTTGCTGTTAAGCCTCCTAACTTACCTGCTGATTCCGGTCTGCGCCGTGATATTCCTCATAATCTTGGATTCAACATCGCCGAAATGGTAGAGAAAATGCCGAAAATAGAAAGTAGAACTAAAAAAATCGTAGTTGTTGTGTCGGTTTTGTTAGCCGTTGCTATAGTAACTTTCGGCGTTTTCACGGCAGGCTTCAGCACAGCTTTGGACGACTTTGTGTTTTTCGGTCTTCTTACGGTGATTTCGCCGATAGCTCTCTTGAATTACCTTGATTACAGATGGAGAAAAGCGGTTGACGAGCACTTGCCGGACCTTTTCAGGAGCATTGTGCAAGCTCAAGAGATTGGTATGACTCTTCCTAAGGCCTTGGAAGAGGCAGCGGAAAGAGATTATGGTCCGTTGACTTCTGAACTGAAAAAGATGACGGTGCAGATTTCTTGGGGCGCCAGCTTCGAAGAGGCGCTTTTAGCGTTTGGAAGACGCGTTGGCACCGTGTTAACGCAGAGAACCGTACCCATGATAATTGAAGCCAGCCGTTCAGGAGGTCGCGTGGAAAAAGTTTTTGATCCCATGGGCAAGTTCGTGCAAACAACCATCCTGCTTGAAAAGGAACGTAAAACGCAGACTCGACCGTACATAGCCATAATCTATGTGGCTCTCTTCGTGTTCCTGTTCACGATACTGATACTTTTCAAAACGTTCTTCACTGACGTGGAAGGCGTAGCACTGTTTTCGGTGCCGACATCGTCACCCGCGGATTTGAAACGCATTTTTCTGCATCTGACGTTGGTTCAAGGCTTCTTCAGCGGTCTTGTTGCTGGAAAAATGGGTGAAGGCTCGGTAACTGCTGGCTTGAAGCATAGCTTAGTTATGATGCTGCTGGGATTTGTGGCTTTGAAATTCTTTATGTGAGGCGAAAAAAGGTGAAGAAACTTTTTAAACGTTTTTTGCGTGACAAGCGGGCTGTAACGCCAGTTCTCAGTCACCTTTTGCTCACCGTTGTCGCTGTCGCGGTTATGTCGCTTGCCACTTCAGCCACGTTCATGATAACCACCAACATGCGGGAGACAATGGGTGAACGCGTTATTGTTGAGGATGTTTGGTTTAACAGTGCAACTGGCACGATAGACGTTTACATGCGTAACGTGGGAAAAGCCGACATACAAGTTTCCAGCGTTTACGTGGAACATGTAGGTCAATCTTTCAATGGACCTTTCAGTTTGCAGGTAAACAAGCACGGTTGGCTTAGAATCGCCTGCAGCTGGGCTTCTGAAGAAGCTTACTACATAGATATAGTCACAAAAAGGGGGAATCATATTGCGAGCTATTACAAAGCACCTTAAACGCGAAAAACGCGGTATAAGCACGGTCATAGTCGTAATGCTAAGCCTAGTGCTGATAACGATTATAGTTGGCAACGTGGTCCTGTGGAGCTACCAGATGAACCAGTTTGACTGGGAGAGACTGCATGAAGATGTGACGATCACTGATGTTTCTCGCGTTAACGGTTCGTCCTTGTTTGTAGCTCAAAGCGAATATGAGCTGAACATCGGCAACAGAATAAACGGTGCCTACACGGATACACAAGCCGTTGACGACCAATTCGAAAGCTTCACAGAAGGTCTCAGTTGGTGGAACACAAACTACGATTATAGACGACAAATAACCATTGTAAACAACGCAGTGTCAGCGATAGATGAGGGCTACTCCGTTTGTGTGACTATAGATACCGCTTCTTTGATTTCAGCTGGCAAAACTCTGGCAAGCGGAGATGACTTACGAGTTGCCTACTTGTCAGGCAGCATTTGGACCGAGTTGGACAGGGATGCTATTGATGTGAATAGTGCTTCCACTCAGGTCTGGTTTAAGACCCAAGCGGCAATCGAGGCAACAGGTGCAGACGGCAATTATTATGTCTATTATGGAAATCCAAGTTCTGGGAGTCCGCCAGCAAATAAAAGCAATGTGTATTTATGGTTTGACGATTTCAGCAGGGCAGATAATCCAGACATAACTACAGAAACTGCTTACAATGTAAAGACTGGCGGTGGCGTTTGGTCGATTGAAACTAACGCGCTCAAGAATGTGGGTGCTTCTGGAGACCCAAACAAGTTGTTAATCACTGCCCTTGGTGATGTTAACAATGCTGTTGATATGTTCGTTAAAATCAGGGTAACTTCTTTTGCAGGCGGGGATGCGAGCAGAATGGGGCTGTCGTGTTGCATGGACACATCGCCTTCACGGGGAAGTGGATGCTGCGGTTTGCTCCACGAAGATGTAAACAGTTTAGACCTGCTGAATGACTTGCGTTCTTGGGGTACCCAAGGAACTTACAGTTGGTCATTGAACACTTGGTACTGCATGAGATTCAGAGTGAATGATCCCGCGAGCAGGGTTGGGCAAGTTAAAGTCTGGCAAGTTGGAACAACTGAGCCCAGTGCATGGACGGTTGATGGCAACTTTGGAAGTGGAACAGCCAGAAGTTACGGTGAAGTTGGATTTGCAGGTTCAAGAACAACTGACACTACGTACTTTGATGACATTCTCATTCGCTTCATTGCTGACTCTGAGCCCTCAACTTCTCTAGGTTCTGAAGAAAGCCAAGGCAACAACAGGCTGGACATGGATGGCGCTTTCACGATTGACGTATCGACCTATCCTCTGAGTGGCATCACAAATGTTGAAATACATATAAGCTATCAACCTAGCGACACTGGTGAGAAGTGGTATCTGAAAGCTTACAACTGGACATCGTCCACCTACAGCGATAACGGTTTTAACTCCACCGCAGGGCATACGCCAACAACAGGTTGGAACTACTATACCGTGAACCTAACTAACTGCTGGGACAGTTATGTAAACAGTAATGGTACTGTTTACGTTAAAATTGTTGACGAGGGCGCAGATGCTGATCAAACGTTACTGGAAATCGACTTTTTCGCCGTTAGAATTGAAATCGACGGAGTAATGTTTACTTTTGAGAATCCAGGGTCTTTAACTTCTCATCTGGTTTCTTTATGGGCAAATAACTCTACCCACCACCAGAGATACAGCATGGACGTATTCATCAATTCAGGAGATGTAGCGTCAACCTTCCGCAGTGACATAAGTTTGCCAGACGAGCCATTTACTATTAAAGTCGTTACTGAAAGAGGTAACACAGCCGTTTTTTCAGAAGACTAAGCAGTTTTAAGGCTTGCTTCTAATGAAGCTATTGCCTCTTCCTGGTTTTTCGCTTCTATCGCGAGGATTTTATATAGCTCCGCCATTTTCTTTCCGTTCTCGCTGAGCTTTGGAATCGCAATCAAGTAAGACTTTTCCGGTGAAACATCAAATATCTTTGCGAACAGGGCGATAACTGGTTGTTCGGACACGATAGTTCCTGTTGACATTGCCAAGTCAACTACTATCGCTTGGGATCTGTCTGCTTCGTAGGCTACTATGTCGAATGAGTGGTTAGCTCCAGATTTGCCTTTAAGCAGACCGGGGCTTTCAACCTTTAGCTTCTCCCTCATCAGAAATTCCCGTATAGCAGAGACAAGGAACAGGTTTACGGAGGATTCTGCTGTAACGTTTTCCTTCAGCGTGTAAGCGTAAATGTCTTTGATGATAACTTCTTCGAAAGTGGAAGTTACACCACAGTTTCTGCAGAAATTCATTGGCACAGGGACATCGAAGCTTTTTTTGCATTCTCTACATGTGCACCAAATTCCAGCCTTCATGTAGTCAACATCAATCTTTCTCAGTTCTTCGTTACATTTCGGGCAGACATATGTGTCTCCTTTGTAGAACTTTTCCTCTAAATCCATGTATCCGCATTTCACGTGCTCAACCAGAGAGCTCTTTTGAATATCAAAGGATTTGCAGAAAGGACAGCAGTAACGAGTAGCGACGTTTGCAGAACTGCATTTTGGGCAGAAAATGATTTTATCGTAGAGTTCCTTTTCTAAGACTTCTGCTTCATAAAGTTTGTTTAAGAAGTCCTCAACTTGTGATGCGTCGCCAACGATTTCTTCTACCAAGGGATAACTATACCCAACATCTGGAGCGTAAACTGGTTCAAGCTTTTCAATCTCGCCGCTTAGAAATTTACTTAGCAACAGCTGTACATTACGGTCTCTGTAGAGTTCACGCGCTTCTTTTTTGTCTGCCTGTTGCATTTTTTATGAACCAGCTCTTCTATTATAGATAATTTCCTCGTTTGACGAGCTAAATTTTTAGCACTTGATTAGGCTTAATTTGAACTATTATTTCTGCATAGGTATGTTTAAGCGTTTCGAGAAGAACGCTTTCTGCAATTGACACTCTCCAACACTTCTGTTCCACCTATTGATTTCAGTTGCATAACGTCATCTCTTTTTTTAACTGGCTTTCTTTTAATGAGTAAATGGCAAAAATAAAGTATAGGATTAAAAAATTCAGATATTTAATCTGAATTTACCGTATAGAGCCAACCTTTAAATGAGAAAGCAGCACTTTCACATCTAACCTAAGATTTAAAAAAGTGAATTGGATGGCTGACCGCACTCGTTTTGGACCTGCAGGGGTTCCGCCTCTATTCAGAGTTCTTGGGGCACGGTTACCTGATGTTCCCGGGCTTTTACGTGAAGAAAACCTTGACGCTTTTGAGTATCAAGCTGTCCGGTGGGGTCAAAAACCTCAGATGAAACAGGAAGACGCTGAGAGCCTCGGTGCTGAAGCGAGAAAACACGATGTTTTGCTCAGTTTACATGGCTCCTATTATGTGAATCTCTGCGGCAAAGAAGATGTGGTGGAAGCAAGCAAAAGACGCTTAGTCGCGTGTGCAACTGCGGCAAACTGGATGGGTGCTTACGTTGTGGTTTTTCACATGGGATTTTATGGGCGCTTGGAGAAAAGCTACGCCTTCAGAACCTGCGTTAACGCTTTGAAAGACATAGTTGCAACCATGAGCCGCTTGGGGATCCGAAATGTGAAGTTGGGTCCTGAAACCATGGGTAAAGTTTTCCAAGTGGGCAGTTTGGACGAGATTTTAACGATTTGCGAAGAAGTCGAGCAGACCCAGCTCGTCATTGACTGGTCACACATGCACGCTAGGCGCCAGGGGCGGTTCAGAAAAGTCGCGGATTTCCGCGCGGTAGCTGAAGAGGTTGAAAGGAGGCTTGGAACAGAAGCCGCGAGAACAATGCACTGTCACTTCAGCAAGATTGAGTACACAGACAAAGGTGAAAGACGCCACCACGTCTTAGACGAGGCTGGGTACGGTCCAGACTTCGAGATGCTAGCTGAAGTCATAGCCGAGTTCAAAATGCGCCCAGTCATTATATGCGAAACGCCCCTGTTGGACGTGGACGCCGTGAAAATGCGCGACATCCTCAGAAAATTCACTGAAAAATAGAGTGTTTTTGCTTCGGCCCCTGTCGTAAGCTTATGCACCGAAACGTATGGCTACTTAGGACTTTTAAAGAAGCTTGATCGATATTAATCTGAGAGCCATGAAGACAAGACATCACTCCGGGATCAGCCGGGCAACTGTTGATCACATACAAGCCCTTTTTGAAATAGAGCAGAGGTGCTTTCCGGGAAAAACCAGTTATTCAAAACAGCAACTGAGACATCTGGCTTTGAATGCGAACAACACATGCTTGGTGGAAAGTCAAGGTGGCGTGGTTAGGGCGTTCGTGATAGCTACCTATCTCCGGGAAAGTTTAACGGGTCACGTTGAAACAATTGATGTAGATCCGACTTTTCGAAATCAGGGCATCGGATTGAAGTTGTTGAGGGCGGCAGAGGCTGACATGAAGCAGCGGGGTATGCGTTGGTCTCAGTTGGAGGTGTCTGAAGGAAATAAAGCGGCTTTAGAGCTTTACAGAAAGGCAGGGTACGAATTCAAAGAAACGATCGAAGGCTACTACATGTACGAACACAATGGCAGTCGCAACGCGGTTCGCATGGTTAAAGCGCTCAAGGTAAACTAGTGGAGTTTTCAATAGGCACCCATAATTCTTCTTTCAGAGTTGTGAAGCCTTTTGTGTACTTTGTGAGGATTTCAAGTAGCGGAGATCGAAAACGAGCTGGCACAAGTTCCAAGTCGCTGGTTGGCTTGTGGAGATGTATAGTTTCCACATGCGCGTGTTCTTTACCGCCTAAATCAGGTGAAAGCTTGGCTAAATAGAGGGAATGCTCTCTTTCGTTTTCGTCGAGCCTAAGAACTCCCGTAGTAATTCTGGCAGGTAGCGCCTCAATGTCTTCTTTTCGGTAGCCCATTATTGCAGGGTCAACGTTATTAGCTATCAGGAACAGCAGTACGCCTTGGCACTTGCTACACTTGCCGCAAGGGATTAGATCGTTACCGTCGAAACGGCAGCTGTGGCAGGAACGCTGAAATCGAGCTATTCCAGGATATCTACTCGTCAATATCTTCTCGACGATCATGCCTGACACAAACCGAACAGCACTCCATTGGCGCATTCCAGGTATCCTTTTAGCAAACCACTGTTCCATTCTCAGGTCAAAGTCTTGCGTCTGGTCATAAACGCCAAAATAATGTCTAATTCCTTTAAAATACGGCAAAACGCGGGGGTCATCAAGCTCGCTTCCGATTAGAAGATTGGCGATTTTTCTGTGCGCAAAAATTGGGAGAAGAAGAAAAATGTACACTGGAAAAATGCATAGTCTTATGGGGTACGTGTCCGACCAAATTTTCCTGTGATCAGGTCTTATAATTTTCATGTGATCAAGCATGAACGCGTATAAGCGGTCCACGTTAGTCCAAACTCTCGCCGTGTTCGGGTCAGTTTTCTTAAAATGGTGGTAGGCAGGAAGCGCGGTTCGCCAGTGTCCTCCACTCTCGTTCACATACAGAGGATGAACCTCAGCCCCTATCTCTTTAAGCATTGCATAAGTGAGAAGGCTTTCTTTTCCGCCGCTTGAAAGCACGCCACACGAATTTTCATTAAGCTCAGACGAAATTCGAACGTCTTCTACGAGAGGGGGCGCAACAATTTTTGCCATAGGACCGGCGTTTGCTTCCGACACGTCAGCGTCAGAGGGAATAAACTGTGACAGGACATACGGGTTTTTTCTTCTAACCAGTTTGTTTATGAAAATATCTTTGGAGAAAATGTCAATAAGGTCGTTTAAAAGTGAAAAGTCTGCTTTGCTAACTTGCCACTCCAATCTAATTTCTCTTGTGAAAAGCCCGTAATTGAGCAAAGGCATAACCGATGCTAGCCGTAATAGAGCAAGTTGTTTTTGACTTGGTGGTTCTTCGTATTTGAAACGAAGATGGAATAAATGCTGTTCTCCGGCAGTGTTTATGCATGAAATTTTGGTTTCTACTCCGTCTCCATGAAGCACAGGCTCAGAGACTGCAATAGACTCGAAACACTGAAGGTTCATGGCATCACTTTTTACAAAGAGCTTCGATTGCGTCAGCCGTTCTTGCCACTCCGTCAACCAAAGGGTCTTCAACGGGCACGTTGAATCTCTTTTCCAATTTTGTTTTGGCTTTTCCAGCTTCCTCTTGAGATAATCCTTCGTGGTTCAAACCTATGCCTAATAGTGGACGTTGAGACAACAGCTCAGCAATCTTGACTACTCTACCGGGGTCAGGCATTGGAAAATCTGGGAAACCGTCAAGGTGAGGCCGCCCAGGCGCGTCTTGCAGGATGAAGCCGTGAATCTGCCCAGCCGCCATTATCTCGAATCCGCCGGGGAAGAATGGATGTACCAGACTTCCTTGGCCCTCGATAATGATGACTTCAGGTTTTTCATCTCTCCAGGAATCCAGTATAGCCCCTTCAATACCTCCTGAAACAAAGTCATTTATCATCGCGTCAAGCACCACTCCGTGGGGCCAACCCTGCATCCACCCAGTTTGCCCCGTAAAAATCATATCTGCTTTGCGTCCGCGGCGTCTAAGTTCATGAACCAGCAGGACAGAGGTTGTTCTCTTGCCAATTGCGGAGTCAGTGCCCAAACTTGCGATTCTGATTGAACCGACTTGGCTGACCTCGCCCGTGTAGAATCGTTTGTATTCTCTGAACATTTTGCGGACATCCGTGATGCTGCAACCGTTTTTGGCGGCTATGCTGGCGAACCTTTCATCGTCCGAGAGGAAATAGTGAAGACCAGAAACCACTTCAAGACCATGAGATAGAGCCCAAGCAACAGCTTGATCGTATCCCTCGGGTAAAATTCCGCCTTCTGAAACTGCACCGACTATGAAAATCTTTGGCACCGTTTTACGGTAAGCCTTTTCCAGACTGGCGAACAGTGGAATGCCCCTGTTTTTTCCATCCAATATTGCTCCTGCATCCCCCGCGGGCGCAGTAGAGTCGATGACGCCGACAATATTGTATCTGTCAGTGTGGCGAACTAAACCGTGGGCAGTTTTGCCGTTAGCTGTAAGATACTCATGCTCGCAGTAAACTACCGCTTTTTCCTTAGAAGTTTGGGTCATGCTTTTCTTCCTGTCAAGATTACAACATAGCGGTCGCCTGAGAGCGGTTCTTTTCTATGTCGGTCAACAAGCGCTATAAGCCCTGCTGTTGAGGCGGGAAGTACACTTAAGCCTTCTTTTTCACGAATCAAGCGGGCGTAATCCATCATGCTCTTGTCTGTGGCGAAAGCTGCCCACCCCCGTGTTTGCCTGATAACGGAGAGGGCATAGTCGCCGTCTATTGATTGCCAATTAACCAGCGGCTCGTTAACTGATGTATTTCTGATTCTCTCAGGCTTCAAATCGACGCAATGGGGCGTGTTCTTGACAAAAGCTTGAACTATCGGGTTCATTCCGAAAGAGGAACCAGCAATGAAGCGCGGAATGCGAGATGTCTTTCCACGGTTATAGAGGCTAACGAAGCCTCGGTATATGCCCGCTAACGTGGACCCATTGGAAGCTGGAACAGCCACAGCCGCTGGAGCGTCACGCAGTTCATCGTAGATTTCATAAGCTATTTCGCCGTAGGCCTTCAACTGGAGGTTCGTGTTTGCTCCGCCAGGATTGGCGTCGTAGTAACCATTTTTTTCTGCATCTATGCGAGATACATTTACAGCTTCTTCATAGCCTCCGGGAGCTCTGATTATCTCAGCACCGAACTCGGTGATCTCTTTAATTCTATGTGTGTGATAGTTTTGTGGGATGTATATCAGACATCGCAGTCCAGCGAGGGAAGCCGCGAGTGCTATTGCTGCCCCGTAGTTGCCACATGAAGCTACCGTGATCTCTTCATAGCCTCTTCGAAGCGCGTCCAAAGCTTGGGCAAACGCGATGCGGTCTTTCTGTGTGCCAGTCGGGTTTCCCCCCTCAAACTTCAAGTATATTTGCCTAAGCCCGATTTCCCTCTCGATATTCCTGCCCCTAGTAAGATTTGTATCGCCAACTTCTGAGTCAAGAATTATCTCAAAACTTTCTAAACGCTCCTCTAGCGGCCGAGTTTTATCAGCTGCTATCTTACTCAAAGAAGCCAGTTCAGGTGTGATTATCGGTATCTGAGCGGTGGCGCCATTCAATAATGAAAGCGAGCCATTCACCTTTAATCGCTCACCAGAATTTTTGTCGAGATTTTGACTTGGGCTGTCTTTGCCTCTCTCGTCCATGACTTATTCCTTTTATTCCGTAGCAGTGTATTATAGAGGGGATTATTAGCTTTTCTGTCGAATTCCATAATTGTCTGCGTCAGCGATTTTGCCACGCAGTCTCTTTGCAGAGACTTGAAGTGCTCATGAAAACGCTAACAATCACCTTTTATCTTCACCACCTAAGAAATAATCACAGACAAGTGTCTCCAAGTTCTAGAAATTAGCGAACTACTTTTTCACGGTCAAATTCATTTCCTTTATATAAGGGGGCTATAGACTTTTCCACGCACTATCGAACACGGCGGTCAACAAATAATGCATTTTTGCCTCGATATGCTTTTTTACTGTAAGCCACAATGCTCTTAGTTGAGGAATCACGTTGGCGAGACTGAAAGGGTTCCAAAAACTAACGCTTATAGATGACGCGTTGCAAAAGTGGCTAAACGTTTTACAAATTAAAAAACCCCGAGAAGCCACAGCGCCCCTTAACGAAGCTTTAAACCGAGTTTTAGCAACAGACGTAATCGCCAAAGAAGACCTGCCAAGGTTCGACAAGTCAGCCGTTGACGGTTACGCACTTAAGACTCAAGACACTATAGGCGCATCACAATTCAAACCCGTCACATTCCAAATAACAGAGTCTGAAGTCGGCGTTAAACAAGCTAGGCAAATCTGGACTGGAAACCCCCTTCCGAAAGGCGCAAACGCAGTGGTAATGATAGAGAACACGAAGAAAACCGATGGAAAACTGGAAGTTTGGGTGCAATTGGCAACGGGTGGAAACGTGTCCAAGAAAGGTGAAGACGTCAAAAAAGCCGAAAAAATCCTTAAAGCAGGAACCCGCTTGAACCCTTACCATTTAGCCTTGCTTGCCGCCATGGGCAACAGTGAAGTAAAAGTTGCGGAAAAACCCCGAATCGCCATATTAGCCACAGGAAACGAACTCGCCGAAGCAGGCAACAAACCCTCTGGAAACCAAATTTTCGACTCCAACCGCGTCATGCTTTCAGCTATGTGCCGCGAACTCGGCGCAGAACCAGTAGATTTAGGCATAGCAAAAGACGACATTAACGAAATCGCCGAAAAACTTGGGATAGGACTGCAGGAATGTGACGCTGTAATCACCACTGGCGGAACCAGCGTTGGCGAACTAGACTTAGTTCCCGACGTAGTTAACAACTCTGGAAAACCAGGCGTAGTCGTTCACGGCTTAGCGTTGAGACCAGCTATGCCAACAGCCGTAGCAGCGGTGGATGGAAAGCCCGTAGTGATTCTTTCAGGCAACCCCGTAGCCGCCGTAATCGGCTTCGAAGTGTTTGTGAGACCGTTAGTTTGCAAGATGCTTGGCATGAGCCGGGAAGAACCGCGACCAACCGTTAACGCCGTCATGACGCGGAAAATAGCTGCGGCGCTTGGAAGACGAACTTTTGTGCGCGTTCGAGTGACCCAGAAAAACGGCAAGTTCCTCGCTGAACCTGTCAGCGCACGAGGTTCCGGCGCAATATCTACTATGACACGAGGCAACGGTTTTGTCATTGTTCCAGAAAACAGAGAAGGCGTGACAGAAGGCGAAATTGTGATGGTTCGCTTGTTTGGAAACGTGGAGGAAGTGAGATGAGATGTTTAGGAAGTTGATGACGTTTGACGAGGCAAAACGAGTAATCAGCGAGCAGCTGAAGCCTGAAGCATTAGGGGAAGAAGAAATTCCGTTGTTGGAGGCATATGACCGTGTTCTCAGGGAAAACGTGGTTTCTGCTTTGGATATTCCGCCTTTTAACAGGTCAACTGTTGATGGTTACGCAGTAAAAGCAGAGGACACTTTCGGCGCAGAAGAAAATCAACCTGCAAAGCTGGTTGCACGCGGCATGGTGAGCGTTGGGGAACCGCCGAAAATCTGCGTTGGGAAAGGTGAAGCGGCGGAAATCGTTACAGGTGCTCCGATTCCAGAAGGCGCTGACGCTGTGGTAATGGTTGAAGACACTGATAGAGAAGATTCTGCGCTGTGCGTTTACAGAGCCGTAACCCGAGACGAAAACGTCATGAAGAAAGGAACAGACATTAAAAAAGGTGAGACCGTGCTTGAAGCTGGTCGAGTTTTGGGTGCGTCAGAGATAGGGGTTTTAGCTGCTTTAGGCTTAACCAAAGTTAAAGTGTTCAAGGTTCCGGTGGTTGCGGTTCTTTCAACAGGCGCAGAAGTAACCGAACCAGGCAAGGAGTTGCCTGCTGGAAAGATTTACGACATAAACGCTTACAGCCTGAGCACCGCAGTTCGTGAAAGCGGTGGAAAACCAGTCTACTTAGGCGTGGTTCCAGACGATAAAGCTGAACTGCGAAAAGCTTTGGAGCACGCGTTGGCTTCTGCGGATATGGTGATGACTTCTGGCGGAGTTTCGGTGGGTCCAAAGGACTTGACTCCGCAAATAGTGGATTCTCTAGGTGAACCAGGCTTGCTTGTTTGCGGAATCGCGGTGAAACCTGGAAAACCCACGACAATAGCGCTTATAGGCAAGAAGCCAGTTTTCTCGTTGCCAGGTCATCCGACTTCTGCTTTGTTGCTGTTTCATTTGCTTGCTCGTCCAGTTATCCAGCTTATGTCAGGTAGACCTGCAACGGAAGTCAAGACCATTAAAGCTTTAGCGGCTACGCGGATGTTTTCAGCTAAAGGCAGGCGAACATTTGTTATGGTTAAGCTAAAACGCGACAATTTGGATAAGCGGGTAGTTGAGCCTGTTGAAACTGGTGCTTCAGGAGCTATTACTACTCTAGCGAAGGCTGATGGGTTTGTTGAGATTCCGGAGAACCAGCAGTTTATTGATGCTGGCGAAGAAGTTGTGGTGTCGCTTTTGAAGGATGTCGTGTGAGTTAGGCTTAGGCTTCCGGCGGTTTTCTTTTTAATACAATGTGAAGTGTGACCAGCCATGTCAGAATAGCGTAAACAATCATGCTTATGGCTACGGTCCAGCTGGTGAATGCGATTACGGAGAGGGTGTATAGGGAAATTGTGGTGGCAACAGCAAGCAAAGCGAGAACTAACCAGAATGCCCAGAATCTTTTTTTGAGAATGCCGTAAGCGGTCACGAGGCTGAGTGTTCCTGTTAAGCCGATGTGAGGCGGAAAATTGGCGAAGGGCAACAAAACTAGAAGTATGGCCCCAACCACGCCGTAAAAAACAACTGGCGCTAACGCTCTGAAATCAGCAGTTTTGAGTTTAGATGAGAATGACACTTTTGACCGCCTTTAACTTTAGCAGTTAATTGTTGAATTAATAAATTTAATGTTCTCTTCTTCAATCCTATGGTTTCTTGTCAGCACTTTCGCGTCCTAAACAGTTTCTTACAGTCTATTTCTGTGACGTATTCACATGTTTACCGAGAACCTCAATAATATGACGCGCTGGAACTATCACCGTTAATCATCCTATCTTGTTTATTTCATTATATAGAAATGCTTTAAAGCTACTGAAATTTTAATTTTAAAAGCTATTAAATTAAAAGTATAAATCAGCCGAAAAATGGAGCTTAGAAAACAATGAAGAGAAAGAGAGTTCTCTTTTTGGGTTGCTGTCTAACCGCCGCTTTATGCATCATACTAATAGTGCCGCCAATGCTGCAGCCAGCGCCAGCACCAATCGATAAGCAGCAAGTGGTTGCGAGCGCGATTAATTTCCTCGAATATACGAACGAGCCTGATGCGCTGCTGATGCTCGATGTAATACACAGGCGCTTTGGAATCGCCGAGTTCGCCGATGCCTTGCAGCGTTATGACCAATTGCTGGCTGAGGAGCCACCTGAGGCGCCTGTGATGCGTTTGTTTCGGCGCATCGCTGATCACGACAACCCACTGCAGGTTAATGACTTGAATGCGGTGTCGTTCGACGTTGACTTTCTCACCATCCCCGCACTCTATTGCGATCAGTTGGAACTATCCATCAATTACGCTACGCAACTCGTCCAAGCAGCGAATTCCGGGGGGTACATGTTGACGCATGCGCTGCTGGCTTGGATCTGGATTCAGGAAAACGTCTGTGAAGTGCAATTGCCCGACGGCTTCATTGAAAATTTATACCGTGCCAACGCTGAGCTAATAGATGACAACCCAGTGGTGAGCGACCTCGAACTGGAGGCTGCGGCGTTTCTCTACTTGGCAGGGCAGGGCGCGCTTGTCGACGATGCCTTTGTCGAGCGCGTCATTGCGGTCCAGAACTACGACGGCGGCTGGTTGAGCTACAGCGCTGAGCCAGGCGCCTCACACTGGCACCCCACGGTCGTTGCGCTCATGCTCTTGCTGCATGTGGAATACCCCTCCGACTCGTATCCGCCGATGCTTGCTCCTGTGTCGCCGTGAGGGGTTTAGTCGACGAACGTGGCTGATGGTTTAATACTTTTTGTAGTTTGGCTGTTGTTTGTGTCTTTATCCAAAAGATTAGGCTGTTTGCGCTTAACGTGCTTCACTTTAACCGTTGGAATCGCATTTCAAAAAGAAAAGGGGGGATGATAGGGCGGGAGACATCGTTACTAAGCGTTGAATTAATGAATTTGATGTTCAGTTGGGTATAATGGAAAAGGGGATGCGAAGCGAAAAAGTTTAGAGTAACCCAGCAGTAAGCAGTTAAAAAGGAACGGAACTTGAAATGGGTGATCGGGAGCTTTTTGTTTCGCAGTCAAACGTTTTCGGTGGTGTGCAGCGGCCTTTTGAGAAGGCGAAGTACGTGGTTTTCGGTGTTCCATTTGATGTTACGAGCACGTACCGGACTGGTGCACGGTTTGGACCTAACGCGGTTCGCCAAGCTTCTTTGAACATAGAGACGTATAGTTTCCGCGCTGGGATAGATGTTGAAGACTTGGCTTTGCATGATTTAGGTGATTTGCATGCGTCCACGAGTCCTAAGCGAACGGTTGACATGTTGAAGCTTGTGGTTGCGGATGTTTTAGCGGCTAAGAAAATGCCTATTGCGATAGGTGGAGAGCATACCATAACTTTGGGTATGATTAAGGGGTTGGGCGCTAAGGCTGAGAAAACGGCGCTTGTAAGTTTCGATGCTCATCTGGACTTGCGTAAGGAGTTTATGGGGTTAACGCTTTCGCACACCACGTTTATGCGAGTGATTAACGAGGAAGTGAAACCTGCAAAGATTATTGAGGTGGGCACAAGAGCCGTGTGCAAGGAGGAATTGGCTTACGCTGATGGGTCTGGGATAGACTTTTTCACTTCTCAGCAGATACGAGAGGAAGGCGCAGCGCAAATTGTTCAGAAGCTTAAGGAAGAGCTTGCTCCATACGAGACCGTTTATCTGACGGTAGACATGGATGTGCTTGATCCTGCTTTTGCGCCTGCAGTGCAGAATCCAGAGCCAGAGGGATTAGACACTCACACGCTTTTGGACATTGTATGCGGGTTATGTGATCGTCGCGTTGTCGGATTTGACGTTGTGGAAGTTGCGCCTGCATTTGATCAGGGGATTTCGGCGGTTGCTGCGGCTAAAGTGATTTTTCAGATGCTTTGCCAGCTTGAAAGGGCACGTAAAGGGCAATCGGAATGGAAGAAATAGAAGTCTACTATGACGAAAAGTCTGAAAGTTACGACGAAATTTTTGGCGCTTTGTACTTTAGGGTCTATGATGCAGTTACGTGGAAGTATCTGGAGCCGTATGTTCCCGTGGATCCTAATGCTGTGGTTTTTGATGCTGGGGGAGGAACTGGTCGCTGGGCAACTCGCATGGCGGAGAAAGGCTGCAAAGTGGTTTTGATGGATTCTTCCGAAAAAATGTTAAACGCTGCTGCCAAAAAAGTGAAAGCCAAGGGTCTTCAGCACAGAATTACCTTGCAGAATGGTGACATTGCAGCAACGGGTTATGGGGATGAGACTTTTGACATGGTTCTTTGTGAGCATGCACTTTTTCTTTTCAAGGAGCCTGACGTTGTGATTAAAGAGTTGAAGCGGGTTCTGAAAAAGGATGCTCCGTTGATAATTTCGGCGCAAAACCGCTACGTTCAAGCTTTATCGTCGCTCGCAGGCAAACCGCGTGTGGATAACGTGGAGCGAGCGTTCAAGGTCTTAGTCAGCCAAGAACACGAGTGCATAACTAAAGAAGGGAAAGTCAAAATTTACACATGGACTCCGCAAGAGTTTCGAGAGATGCTGGAGCGGAATGGCTTGCGTGTGGAAAAGATTGTGGGAAAAGTGGTGACTATGCCTTTACGCGTAAGACAGGAGTTC
>Ga0272441_10004176_pt1 | contig 26569 bp, 14 predicted proteins | sample SSMProp6N_FD_193582 | JGI IMG/M metagenome (GOLD analysis project Ga0272441, IMG submission 193582) | Marine sediment archaeal communities from Little Sippewissett salt marsh, Falmouth, MA, United States - SSM-Prop-6N | ecosystem: Environmental > Aquatic > Marine > Wetlands > Sediment ... | reverse complement strand
TCCGGCCCATGTCACAGGGGCAGAAAACACCCCGATCATCGCCGCGCCATCGACATCAACCGCAATCGAAGTCTCATCCAAACCGCTCAACAAATCAACCAAATCGAACGAAACAGTCGGGCAGAGAATTCCTATCGAAGGCGCAGACGGCGAAATACCGGAAATCACGGGCGGGGTTAGGTCGATTCCAAACGTCCAGACAAGCGTGTCCGTGTTTGGATTGCCAAATCTATCCTCGGCATAAATAAGCGAACAGAGAACCGTCGAACCGTCTATCCATGCGCCGGAAGGCGAGAATATCAACGTATCGGGATGATAATCGAGTTCGTCATCGGTAATCATATATCTTTCGCCATCAACGCCGAAAATAATCGTGCCCGGAATGACTGTATCGATATCGCTGATTGTGAGAAGAATGTCGCCAAATTCGCACGCGCTCCATGTGCCCGGTAGCGGCTCGATTACCGAACCCACAGGTCCGCCGGTTGGGACATAGAAATTCCAACACGTGTCGCCCTCGTTGGGCGGGCACAAATCGGGGGCATCCTGAGAATGGACGCATATTCTAATCGTATCGCCACCCTCGATAAACAGCGGGATATCCGATATTGTTGCGAAATATGTCGAGTCAGTCCTCGTAAACCATGTCTCGGATAGGTCGAACCATGTGATTGCACCCGCAGGTAGAATATCCACGCCGATTTCCGTCGCATCGAGGTCGGTTCCCGCAGGGCTATCGGTCAAGCTGAATGAAACTGTCGGCGAAAGGGTGCCGATACCGGCTCCCGGCGATGGCGACAGGTTAAATGGAATCGGCGATTCGAGATCGACCAGGAAATTCCAGCTTCCCGGACCGGAAAATAGGGGATTTCCAAGACTATCGTTAGCCGAAAGCAGCACTATCGTTACATCGGCATCGTGGAGCCAATCGGTCGATGGCAAGAAACAGACCGTATCCGAGGTATAGGTCAATTCCGGATCGGCGATTGTGTATGTGATGCCATCGATCTCGACCTCGATACTGCTGTCGTCCACGCCGTGGGCGATTTCGCAATCGACAAGGTCTATGCAGAAGCCTTGATCAGCGCACGAAGTAACCAAGCCATTTAGCGGTGTCCCGGTCGTTGGATCGATAGGTTCGTTATAGATCGGGCCTTCCAGGTCGATGAAGTATGTCCAACAATATGCAAGCATATTCGGCGGGCAATAATCGGGCATATCCGCAGCACCAATGCAGACTTCGACCGTATCATTATGACTGAAAGTAATCCCCGCATCGGCACAATAAAATTCGACCTCGAAGGTATCGCCTATCCAGGTTCCTGAGAAACCGATATCACCGGAACCGTATGTTCCCCCGTCGATTAAGATTGTCACTGTGGATTCATCCAGGCCGGAAAGCCAATCACCAAGTGAGAACGTAATTATCGGTGATGAAAGTGCAAGAACCGCGCCGTCAGGCGGAGTTATGTCCCACACTACCGGTGGCGATAAATCGATGATAAAAGTCCAGTGAAGCGTGTCTGCAAGCGGATTACCGGAGATGTCCTCGGCTTCGAGAAGACGGACGAGAACCGTATCGCCGTCGCTCCAAAGCGCTACAGGCGTGTAAATTAAAGTGTCGCTCGACCACGTGACCGTCGCATCGTCACCCCAAACGTCGAGACCGTCGATTTCGAGATGAACCGTGCTATCGACGACTCCGTCGGGATCGACTATCGTTATGATAATCGATTGATCATCGCAGGCCGAGAAAGTTCCGGGTAGAGGTTCCACGATATTCGCGTTCGGCCCCATCGGATTCACGGTGAACCACCAGCACGTATCGAGGACGTTCGGATCGCAGTAATCGGGCATGTCTTCGGCAGTGACGCAAATCGTAATCGTGTCGCCGGACTCGAAAGCCCATCCGAGGATAATAAGATCGACGACTATTTGCGAATCCGAGAAAAATACCGCAGGATGAGTGATATCGAGAGTTGCGGAGTCGTTTATTGTAATTACGATGCTCGAACCATCCAGACCGGAAAGGTCGTCGAAAAGGAAGAATTCAATCGTTGGCGAGGCATCCGGGACAATTGCGCCCAAAGCCGGAACTGCGCCGGTAACGTATGGCGCGGAATAGTCGATTATGAAAAACCACGACAGTGGCGTTGCAAGCGGATTTCCGATCATATCTTCGGCCTCGTCGAGAACCACGCGCACAGTGTCGCCATCCAAAAATGGAATCGGCGGCGTGTAGTGCAACGTGTCACCGAACCATACGATGGTCGGATCCGTGCCGTAAACATCCTCGCCATCGACGGTCATGTGAACAGTCGCGTGGTTGATGCCGTTTTCATCGAACAAAGACACTATAATAGGTTGCGGATCGCAAGCCGAGAAAGTTCCCGGTAGCGGCTCGATAATAGTCCCCACCGGACCGGAAGGATCGACGAGGAACCACCAGCAGGTATCGAGGACATTTGGATCGCAATAATCCGGGCTATCCTCGGCATGGATACATATTTCGACCGTATCGCCGGTCTCGAAAATCAGCCCTAAAGCGCCAAGGGAGATTTCGGCGTGGGTTGGGGTCCAATCGACGGCTCCATGCGAAAGATCGACCGTAATGCTATCGTTGATAGTAATTGTAACCGATGTTTCATCCAATCCGGAGATCAAGTCGTCGAGGTCGAACTCTATAGTAGGGCTTGCTTCTGGAACTGTTATGCCCGGCGTTGGAATCTCTCCCCAAAATATAGGCGGGGAAAGATCGACAATCCATGTCCAGCAAACGGGAAGCGAATCGTATGGCGTGCCGTAAATATCGCTGACAGAATCCAGGCAACAGGAAACCACTGCGCCGTCCAACCACAGAACACCCGGTGTATAAACGAGTGAGTCGTCCGCGAATGTTAGGAAACCGTCGCCGATAGTGTGCGTAACGCCATCGACGGTGAACCTTATCGATAGCGGATCTATGCCCGAATCGTCATAAATATACATTATAATAGCCTGATCATCGCACGCGCTGAAAGTTCCATCGAGTGGCTCGATTATCTCTACTATTGGCGGCGTGCATTCCGCCGTCGTGAAATCCCAGGTTTCACTTGTGTCCGCGCCGCAGTCGCCCACTGCGATAACTGTCCATGTATGAGATTCATCGCAATTGAAAACTGTGTCCCATTCGGTTACAGTGAGACCGGATGCCACAACCGCGCCGTCGAGTAGGAAATCATAGGTGATTGGCGGGTCACCTTCGGCCTCCGACCAATCAAAATTTATAATTCCCGGTTCGAGGTCTATCGAACCGTCGGGCGGACTGATAAGGAGCAATCCCGAAGGCGGGAATTCGACGAAAACGGTCGTCGTTCCGGCGCTAACGCAGGATGAAGGCGTTGTGACCGTGCATATGTATGTAGTTGTGTCTGTTGGACTGACGGTATATGCGCTGCCGGTGCCGCCGCCCGGAGACCACGAGTAACTTGCGCCGGGGACATCCGGTGTCAGGAAAGCAGTCAGTGTAATCGATTCGCCGAGGCAAATTTCGGCATCGGCGATAGTGACGGTCGGAACGGGATTTACGTTTATCGTGCCGTAGCCGCTGCCGGGGCAGCCATACTCGCTAATAACATCGCATGTGTAAGTTGTTGTTGTTGCGGGACCAACGACGATACTCGGCGTTGTCGCACCGCCCGGTGACCAGATATAAGTGTATGTTCCCGATGGAGATACGGATGCTGTAAGCGTGCCGGTTTCGCCCTCGCAAATATCGACGTCCGCGATAGTAACTACAGGCGTCGGTTGGACTGTAACGGTTCCGTCGTCGGAACTTTCGCAACCGTAGGAACTCATTACATGGCACGTGTATGTCGTTGTAGATGAAGGCGATACAGTGATGCTCGATGTCGTAGCGCCGCCGGGTGTCCACGCATAACCCCATGATCCGGAAGGTGTTACGCTTGCAGTGAGTGTAACGGATCCGCCGGGACATACGAATGTATCGTTAACCGTTACTACGGGATTGGGATGAACCGTGACAGTGCCGGTTCCTAAATCCGTGCAGCCGTAAGAACTGGTCACCACGCACGTATAGACAGTTGTGGACGTAGGCGATACGTTTATACTCGATGTCGTAGCGCCTCCGGGACTCCAACTGTAGCTATACGAGCCGGACGGCGTTACGGTTGCGGTCAATGTGCCTGTTTCCCCCTCGCAGATATCGTCGTTTGTGATCGATACCGACGGGTCCGGTTGGACGTTTATTGTTACATTGTCCGTCTCGATACAATCCGCAGCGGTAGCGGTGACCGTGTAAGTCGTTGTCGAGGTGGGACATGCGGTCGGATTGGGCGATGACGGATCGGATAATCCTGTCGTTGGAGACCAGCTGTAAGCCCATGTATATATCGGCAAACCGCTTCCCGATGTGTCCAGAACCGCGTGTAGAGGAGTGCAGTCACCGGCGCAGATATTGTAATCATCGGCGGTAGCATCGACGGAAATCGCTGGCGGCGCGGGTATTGTAATGCAGTAATGCTCGGTCACGGGTCCGCCGCCAGACCATGTTACAGTAATATCGTAGCAAACCGTTGTGCCCATCAGGGATGGCGCAATGTTGACTGACCATGTTGCGAGGTCGGTCCCACCGTAACCGGCAATACTGCCGAGGTTTTGCGGGTTGGCTCCGGACGCAATGGTCAATCCGGCGGGTAACGATAACGTAACATTCACGCTGGTTGCCGTTGCGGTTCCAATGTTTGTAATATAAGCCTCCACCGTGAACGGATTCGGAGTTACCGAAGAACACGTGGCTTCGAATGTTGGGGGCGTATGAGCGATATTAAGGCCGGCCGTTCCGGTAATATCGCCGATTCCATAATATGTAACAAAAATCACGGAATCCCCGGGGCAGATATAGCGAGGATACCATTTGACCATCGTTGCCGAATCGCCGAAAGCGCCGCCTGTGTCCGCAATCCAATCGGCATCGGCCCAACCATTACCCACCGAACCTGGCCAACTGCCATACCAGAAAACGTCCGGGGCAACCGCCTCGAAACCCATAAGAATACCGAGAGCGACTATATCGCCGGCTCCAGGGGGAAATCCGTTTTCATAGGCGCGCCAGATTGGCGGTATTGTCGGGAAGAAAAATATTTCCGCGATTCCTGTATATCCGAATGCCGTCGAAATATCGGCAGCGTCGTTCCAGTCGAGCATTGTATCGTAATAAACGATAGCACCGCAGTTGTGACAGCCGCCATCCGCAGGTTTCATTATCGCTTTGAACTTGATTTGTTCGTTATCTCCGGGGCTTCCACCGAGCGATGCCGGGCTTATTTCCTGCCGAATATAGACGCCATTCCAGTTATTCCAGACATGATAAGCTGTGTTTCCGGACAGCCAGTTAGAGCTTGCATTTGGAAGAGTTTCGGATGTTTTGGCCGAATTGCCATCCACATAATACATCGCCCATTCGGTTCCGGGGGAACCGGGCCAGGAGTATGTAAGTCGAACGTAAGAACCGCCACCGCCCGGATCGCCACCCTCGTCGAATTCGCCGGTAGTTTCATCGACATCGGCGGCAACGTAGCCATTGGCCACACGGAGGTCCATTGGAGCCATCGGTCGTGGAAGTGGAGTCTCACTCCCGCTCATCGCGGAGATATATTCCAACTTCCATTCGGAATATTCGGATGGAAGCACGGCTGGATCAGGCATTACCGAAAGGAGCGAATCCAGAATGGATTCTATTTCGGATGGCACAATCGGGGGATACTCGGGCTCGAAATGGGCACTGTATAACGCTGTGGAAATCAGGAAGATAGTAAAAAAAGCTAACGATCGTTTCATATGCTCTCCCCTATACGAATCGGCCTTATATACTTACATACATTTATAAATATAATTAATTAATTAATAAAGTAAAATCAAGGGAAATCGGTATAAGAGAATAATTTTACTTGACTGTTTTCGGAAAGGAAGTAAATTTGTAGTGTAAATCGTATCCGCCGCCTAATTTCCGATCCACGCAGACTGGTTATGGATAGATAGGAGTTTACCTATGAAAGGTGTAATCCTTGCTGGAGGACTCGGATCGAGGTTGCGGCCACTCACGAACATCACAAATAAGCACCTTCTCCCGGTTTACGATGCCCCAATGATCTATTACCCCATTCGCTCCTTGGTCGATGCCGGAATCGAAGATATCATGATAGTATGCGGCGGAAACCATGCAGGGGAATTTCTGCGTCTTCTCGGTAACGGTGAGGAGTTCGGTTTGAAACATCTGAATTATACTTATCAGATGAATGAGGGAGGAATTGCCGAAGCTTTGGGGCTATGCGAGCATTTCGTGGATGGCGACAAGGTCGTCGTATTCCTCGGCGATAATATTATCGAAAGCAGCCTTAAACATGCTGTGGAGGAATTCGAACGTCAGCCGGCTGGCGCAAGGATTATTCTAAAGGACGTCGAGGATCCGCGCGATTACGGGGTAGTCCGTTTCGACGATGTGGGGAAGATCACTCAGATTATCGAAAAACCAACCGAACCACCGTCAAATTATGCCGTGATAGGCGTGTATCTGTATGACTGTAATGTTTTTAACATAATAAGAACTCTTGAACCTTCGGGCCGTGGGGAACTGGAAATAACCGATGTCAATAATGCCTATCTCGAACGTTCCGAGCTTTGCCATAATATTCTCGAAGGCTGGTGGGCAGATGCCGGCGCGTCTATCGAAGCATATTATCAGACTATTGTGACTGTCGCGGAAAGTTTCCGAAAAATTGATGGAAAGTGAAAACGGGCCGAAGCCCGTTTCGTAATTCGAACGGTCTTATTGGCCGCTTTTTTACTTCTTCTTGGCGTTTTCCCGCATCTCGGAAATCCTTTTAACCGCACAATACTGGCCGCACATCGTGCATGTATCGGTATCTTGCGGAATGGACTGTTCGCGGATTTTTCTTGCGAGTTCTGGATCGATAGCGAGGTCCATCATAGTTTCCCAGTCAAGGTCGTGGCGCGCTTCGCTCATTTTGAGGTCCCATTCCCATGACTCCGGGATATCTTTGGCGATATCGCCGGCATGAGCGGCGATCCGGGCTACGATTACGCCCTGTCTAACTGCCTCGACATCCGGTAATGATAGGTGTTCCGTGCATGTGACGTAGCATAGGAAATCCGCGCCCGCAGCGGAGGCGATGGCTCCGCCGATTGCGGAGGTTATGTGGTCATATCCGGGAGCGATATCCGTCACGATTGGTCCGAGCACATAAAACGGTGCGCCATCGCAGATTTGCTTCTGTATTTGGATATTCGCGGAGACGTCGTCGATGGGGACGTGACCGGGCCCTTCAACCATAACCTGCACACCGTTCTCACGCGCTCGCATCACAAGGTCGCCGAGAACTACCAGTTCCGCTATCTGCGACCTGTCCGTGGCATCGGCGATTGCTCCGGGGCGTAGGCCGTCTCCGAGAGATAGTGCTATCTCGTATTTTTTCGCAATACTGCACAGCCTGTCAAATTGTTCGTAAAGCGGGTTCTCGCGTAAATGTTTGTGTATCCACTCCGCGTGAAACGCTCCGCCTCGAGAGACTATGTCCATCACGCGGGAACTGGTTAGAAGTTCCTGCACAACTTTTTGGGTAACGCCACAGTGGACGGTTACGAAATCCACTCCCTGTTCGCCCTGTTTCTCGATAACATCGAAGAGTTCGTCTGGGTCCATGTCAATAACAGGTTTATTTTTCTTTCGCCGATTGACTGCAGCTTCATAGATTGGCACGGTGCCAACCGGTATCGTAGATTCCGCGATAATCGCACGGCGGATTTCATCCAGATTGCCGCCGGTCGATAAGTCCATAACCGCATCCGCTTTAGCATCTAACGCGGCTTTGAGTTTTGCGAGTTCCTTTTCGATGCTCGCGTCGTCCTCGCTGGTGCCGATATTAGCGTTGACCTTGGTCCTTAGCCCCTGCCCGATAGCTACGGGGTTGATTTTAACGGGGCGAACGCGATTTCGTAATATTGTCACACGTCCCGTGGACACTAACTCGCGCAGATCGTCCGGTTCGATTCCCTCGCGATTCGCCGCAACGATTATCTCAGTTGAAACCAGCCCTTGTTTCGCTTCTTCTAATAAACTCATATCGACCCTTTCATAAATGTAAAAAAACCCGCAAACGGGGCGCTATGCCGAATCCCTGCGCCGGCATTAACCGGATCAGGTTCTGCGGGTCCCCCTATCGGGGTTCTCAGCGTTAGCTCCCCGTTCAACCTTTTAACATAACGTTAAACTTGAAAAAGTCAATGGAGACATTGAGATTTCTGCACGGTTATCACCAAGGCTTCATCACTCCCAAAATCAGCGAATTCCTCTCTTTCTAAGTTATTATGCACGAGGAAGTTAATCCGGTAGGTTTCAGTTTATTCATTGCCTACCGAATTTTATCCACGGATTTTGCCATCGCCCTTTCCTACGATCCTTAGTTCAAAGCACGACGACATGCCCTCGCAGAACAAGCTTTTAATCATTGACATAGACCGGTATTTACCTATATTGCAGGACTGTTTAATTGGAAAAAGCAATAGTATATGGAAAAAAGATTTTATATAAAGGACGCCGGGAGCCAGGTCGGCAACGAAGTGAAGGTTCGGGGCTGGGTCTATAATAAGCGCGGTCACGGCAAGGTGCGATTTCTCATTTTGCGCGACGGCACCGGTCTCATGCAAGCCGTTCTTGTCGAGGGTGAGTGCGCGGATAGCGCATTCAGCCTTTTTCCCGACCTCACTCAAGAATCCTCGGTAATCGCTACAGGAATAATTCGCGATGAACCGAGAGCGGTGGGCGGTTTCGAGATGAATCTCAATAATCTCGAAATCGTGCAAATTGCGGAGGAATATCCGATCCAGCCGAAAGAGCACGGCACGGAGTTCCTTCTCGATAACCGCCATTTGTGGCTTCGCAGTCGTTTGCAGTGGGCGATTATTCGTGTCCGCAACGAATTAATTTTCTCGCTACGAGAATATATGCGAGAAAACGGCTATACTCTCATCGATACGCCTATCCTGACCGGTTCTGTCGGTGAAGAAAGCGGCACATTATTCGAGACTGAATATTTTGACCTCGGTAAAGCTTATCTTGCCCAAACCGGCCAGTTATACCTCGAGGCCGCGATGTTTGCGCACAACAAGGTTTACGATTTCGGTCCGACATTTCGCGCGGAGAAATCTAAAACACGCAGACACCTCACCGAATTCTGGATGGTCGATGTCGAAACGGCTTTTACCGATAACGACGACAACATGGATATCCAGGAGGATTTTACACGTGAAATAGTGAAACGCACGGTCGGTCGTTGTAAAGAGGAACTCGAAATACTCGAACGCGACGTCGAAAAGCTGCTCGAATCTGTCGAAAAGCCGTTCGTTCGCATCTCTTATGACGATGTAATCGAGCTTCTCAAATCCGCGGATTTCGATATCGAGTGGGGTCAGGATATTGGCGGAGCGGCGGAAACCGTTGTTTCGGAGCATTTTGGAGGGCCTGTTTTCATTTTCGACTACCCAAAACAAATTAAAGCTTTCTATATGAAGGAGCATCCGACTCGCCCCGAGTTGGTTCGCTGTGCAGACCTTATCGCCCCGGAAGGCTACGGCGAGATTATCGGCAGCAGCCAGCGAGAAGAAAATATAGACAAACTTCGCGTCCGTATCCGCGAGGAAGGATTGCCGGAAAAGGCCTATAGTTGGTATCTGGATTTAAGGCGCTATGGTGCCGTGCCTCATTCAGGTTTCGGTATGGGAATCGAGCGCACCGTTGCATGGATTTGCGGAATCCAGCATGTTCGGGAAGCGATTCCATTCCCCCGAATGATATACAGACTTAATCCGTAGAGAATCAATAACTTAAGGAGAAATATGAAAAGGAACATTTTAATCGCGACGCTGCTAATTGCCGCAGTCATTCTGGTTGTCGGTTGTGCCAAGGATGAACCGAAAGTCGAAGTCGAAGAACAGGAAATCGTGAGCGAACAGGCAATACCGACGCTTACTCAGGCGGATATCGACTCTTTCATCAAAATATTCCCGAAAGTCCAGGGCGTTGTCGATAAATACCGAGCCGAACTGGAGCAAAATAGTGGCGACAGTCCTGTCGAGGAGTCTAAGACTACCGAGCTTATGGCGAAGATCGAATCAGAAATGTTGGAAATGGGTATAATCCAGGACTGGTTTTTCGGGATTTACCAGAAAGTTATTTTCTCGGCGATGTATATGAACGCGGTTCGTCAGGCAGAAAGTCTTAAACCGGAAAATATACAGATGAAAATCGACCAATTGAGTGCAATGGCGCAGTCTGATCAAATAGTCCCAGAGCAGAAAGCGGAAATTCAGGCGCAAATAGATAAATTGAAGCAAACCAAGCAGCAAATACTGGATTCATTTGCGCAACTGGCAGAATTAAAAGCAAAACTGACCGACCCGCAGGTCACGGAGCCGGAAAAAGCACAGATTCAAGCTACAATCCAGCAACTAGAGCAGATGTTAAATCCTGCCGCAAATGTCCCGGAAGGGATTTCTCAAGAGGAGTTGAAACTGGTCGAGGTTAACATGCCAAGGCTGATGACAGCGCTCGAGCAGTTTAGCGGACAGGCCCAACAGTCGATGCCGGCGCCGGACTCGACATCATAACGGCATGGAGATAGTCAGTCTGACGGCGTTCGTCCTTCGGCGAATTAAATACAGCGAAACCAGCCTTATTGCCACTCTCTTCTCCGAGGGGAGTGGCAAAATCTCTATCATCGCGAAAGGCGCGAGATCGCCGCGTTCCAAAAGCGGGACATCGGCAGTTCTCGAGCCTTTCAACCTGATCGAGGCGACGGTGTATATCAAAGATGCACGCGATGTGCAAATCCTCAGCAAAGCAGGCACAGTCCGCGATTTTGTCGGTATAAAATCCGATCTGGACAGAATGGAAGCCGCTTCGGAAGTTATTCGAGCTATCGACTCGAATACACATGCCAATGAGCCTAATGCCGAACTATGGAAACTTCTCGGCAAAACGCTCGATAGGCTGGAACAATGTTCCATTGAAGAACTACAATCGGCGGTCCTTGTTTTTAAGGCCCGGATGCTTACGGTTCTCGGGTATGCTCCGATAGTTGACAGGTGTGCGATCTGCAACGGGCGATTAGGCGAGAAAGCCTATTTTTCGACCCAAATGGGCGGCACTATCTGCCCGGATTGCGGCAGGACCGGCGCGATGCTTCGTCATGAGGAAATCGATAGTCTTCAAAGGCTTTTCGCGTCGGATGACGAATCGCCGGAACCGATTATCCCAAAAGGAATTATCAAAAGCGTTACCAATATAATTAGACGGCACGGGGAATATTATACCGATAGAAAAATGGGGCGGTAGCGTCGAAACTACGGGAAAACGCTTGAATTATAACTTTGAAAAGCGCGTGGCAATGCTACGGGCTTATTTTTTCGCTATCGCTATACGGTTCTATATCAGGATTAACGGAAGTGCTATTAGGTTTTTCAACATCCGGGCAACTGTTAAATCCGAAGAGAACATATAGTCCGCATCGCTGCAAAAGCCCTGTCAGAAAGACCGCTATTCCGATTAAAATAATGATATATCCCCAGATACCGCCCCCCAACAATCGAAGAATACCCGATGCAATAATGACCATTCCTATAACAATTCGCACTGCACGGTCGATACCGCAAACATTTTCCGAAATTATGGGCACATTTTTCCTATTCGTTCATCTCGGCGATTTTTTTCTCGGCCAGATTCTGCATCTCGGCGGCAGCGGCTTCGGGAGTCGAACTGCCGGATAGAACCGCCTGATATGGCGGTCTCATCGCGTCCCAGACCGCGCGCAACTCCGGGCGAACGGGCATAGGTCTGCCGACTTTCATCTGCTCGAGCGAGGCCGAAACGAGTGGATCGTCGGTAACGATCGGATCATTTCTGGCGACCTTATTGCTCGGTATTGTCCCGAGGACTTTCGTATATTCGAGTTGAACCTCGGGCGAGGTGAGGTATTTCAGCAACGATAATACGTCGGGAAGTTTGGAGGCGGATGCGTTTATATTTATGCTGTAACCCTTGGGCGAGACCATTGGTGTGGGCCATTTCCCCGTTGCAGAAACCATAGGAATCCGCGCCAGACCGATATAGATCTCCGCTTTACGATACCCGCCCCAACTCCACGGGCCGTTGATAATCATCGCTGCGCGGCCTTCCTTAAACAAAGCATCCGCTATGTCGTAATCCAGTTCAGCCGGGACTATCTTTGCGGAATCTCGCAGGAATACGAGGAAACTCAGGGCCGCGACGTTCGCATCTGTATCGAGTGTCGGATTGCCATTTTTGTCCATCACCCAACCGCCGAAGCCGCCCAGCCACGGCACAAAGAAATAGGGTTCCGTGAAGTTCCAAACAAGGGCGAATTTGTCCGGCGTGCCGTCGCCGTTTTCGTCGATTGTGAGTTTTTCGCCCATCGTTACCAATTCGTCCGTGGTTGTCGGCGGTTCGGGAACGAGAGCCTTGTTATATACGAGACAGAGGTGATTGCCGATTCTGTCCGCGATTGCGTAGAGCTTGTCCTCGAATCGCACTTGCCCCATCGGATCGAAAGTGGATAGGTAATCCTCATCCAGAATACCGTCGAGTTGTTGGATAAGACCCATAACCGAGAAAGGGCCGATCTGATCGGAAGGGCCGTAAACAAGCTCCGGGCCTCCGCCGGCGAGAGCTGCTGTTTGGTATGAACTGCGCAATTCTTCGGTTTCTTTGTAGAGTGTTACCACCTCTATACCGTTCGCGCCACCCCAGCTTTTGCAAAGCGAATCGAGAACCGCGCGACCCTCGGGGGCCATCTGGTGCCAAATGGTAATTGTTTTTTCGCCTCCTGAACCACCGCAGCCCGCGAAGTAGAGTGCAATAAGACATAGAATAACGACAATCATTTTTTTCATCGATCCTCCAATTAAAAAAGTGCGCAAATATATACTCCATAAGCGATTAAAAAGCCAAGCCCCTCGAGGCGCGTGAGTCTTTTTCCGCTGGTTACTATCGGAAGAAAAGCCATACTCGCCGCGAGCATTGCGGGCAGGCTAAAGCTGGTCATATCGGCATTGATCGAGAAAGGACGAATCATCGCGGATACTCCGACAACGCCGAGTGAATTGAAAATATTGCTTCCCAACGCATTACCGACCGGCAGTTCGCTTTCTCCTCGAGAGGACGCCAATACGCCGATAGCCAGTTCAGGCAAAGAGGTGCCGATGGCTATAATAGTCAATCCGATGATATATTCGGGAATAGCGAAATATCGAGCGATTCCCGAACCGCCTTTTACACAGGCCCAGCCGCCGAAAATGAGAAGTCCGAGACCTACCGGAATGAGAATATAGAACAGAAGGCGGCGAGATTTCGGGGATTCGCTTTTATGCGCGGCGAATCGCGATTTGCGCCCGTCCCATAGTAGCTTGATATACACGCAGAAACCTAAAAGCAACAACGCGCCATCCAGCCTGTTTATTGCGCCATCCGCCGCGAGAATCCAGAGGAGCGCGGCGCTGGCCAAAACTGCGGGAATATCCTTTCTGAGGTTATCCTCCTCGATAACTATCGGTCTTATAAGCGCCATCACGCCGAAAATCAGGAGGATATTACATATATTGCTACCCACGACATTGCCGATTGAAAGCCCCGCGATACCCTGCGCCGAGGAGATCACGCCGACCGTTAATTCCGGCAGGCTGGTGCCGAAAGCCACAACCGTAAGCCCTATCAGAATCGGTTTTATCCCGAGAGAGAGAGTAAGCCCCGCACCGCCGCGTATCAGCGCCTCCGCGCCGAGATATAGCCCGATAAGACCGAGAAAAAGTAGTAAAACATCAATTCCCATTGGTTTTTCTTAGTAATTTTTTTCTTACAACCGGTTGTCACGACTTTTTCACCGGTTTTTCGTATAGGGCGATATTTATCAACCGGCATTATATAAGGCCGTCGCCGGTCCCGGCAAAAAATCACATCTCGCCGAATACGTCCATGACAGTCATTGCGCCGCTATCTCCTTTTACCGTGATCGCGCGATTCGAGACGGGGAACTCCTCGCCGGGTTCCCACTGACCTTCCTCGCCGGAATTCGTGTATTTGTAATCGATAGACGCGCCATCTTTCGAGGTCACGGTGATTGACCACAGCCCGTCGCCTTTGGTTTTGTCGCCGTGCGTGCCGTCATCGAACATTTTTATTTTATTCGGCGTCCATTCGCCAAGCTCGGGCGGCGCACCGACAATATATATTGCGTCTTTAACGCTCTGTGCGCTTGCATCCACGACGAATGTGACTTCGACATCCTCGCCGCCGCCCAGAGCCATCGCGCCGCCGCCCGCGCCGGAAACGCCTGTAAGAACCGGATTGAATTCCGGCACTTCGACATTCACGCCGGCTTGCGCGGCGTAACGGTAAACGTTACTTAGATGAGTTCGGAAAGCCTCGTCGAATGGCGTATCTCCGCCGGGTGCGCCTTGGTCGCCGCCGAACCACCAGAACCAATCCGAGCCTTCCGCTGCATATATCGCCTCCCACGCATTCCAAGCTGCAAGCTCTTTGCCCGCTATTGGCGCGGATTTCGTAGGATCGGGTTGCTCTATTCCCCAGCTTTCCAGTTCGGCACGAACGTTTCCGAGCATATTCCAGGCTATATTCTCCTCGCGCTCGCCGATCCAAGTATCGAAATTCGCGTTTATCCAGCTTCCCGGCCAAAGCGGTTCCAATTCCGAAAAATCCTCTATTGGATGAGCTTTCACGCCGCGTGTAGGATTGCCATCGATGTATTCGCGCGGGGTAACGGTAATAACTCGCTCGAGATCGTATAACTTTTCCAGCTTGCGATACATCGCGTTTAAGAAATCTTTAGCATCCGGCGAGAGACGATACCACTCCCAGGCGTTTTCGCCGTCGAGGATCACCGTTACGAGGCGATCTTCGCCTTCTGCGGCGAACGACAGGACTTTCTGGACGAAATCCTCTGCGGCTTCCCCACCCGGTTTGGTCTGGTATTTGAAACCGATCCGATCAGAAAGCTCCGTATCGCGGAAGACGACTGCCACTGCATCTTCGAGGTTCTCCGTTCCCTGCCCCCGGTCGGGATCGAGGCGATAAGGTTGCCAAATCGGTTGGTTCGGCGGCGTGGATTTAGATAGAACACCGTCGGCGGTGGCGATCCAGCGGATTCCGGCGTCGGAAAATACCGGCACGAGTTGGTCCGAAACCGAACCTTCGCCGGGCCACATACCATATGGTTTTGCGCCGAATAGCTCTTCGTAATATGCCACACCTCTGACAACCTGCGCGCGTGCGTCACCCGGATAGTTGAACCGCGATGGCATCGGCGTCCCCGGTTGGCAGACCTTCGCGATGTCCGAATCGAAAAGCAGCGGTAGGATCGGGTGATAATACGGCGTCGTAATAATCTCGCCGCGCCCATCCTGCATTAGTTTCCGATGCGCCGGAACCACCGCCGCCATAACCTTGTATGATTCCGCGACAAGCCTATTTGCGTCGTCTTCGGTAAAATCGCTCCGTGCAAACCACTTGCCATCGCGGTTTTCCACGAGATCGGACAAATCGACTTTTTCGCCCGAAACAAGCTCGACTTTACCGTCGAGGAAATCGGGATCGAACCATGCAAGCGCGAACCAGATTTTCAACTGCCTTTTCTCATCGACACTGAGATTTGCGCCGCCCTTTTCGCGTAACGCCTTGTATTCGGGGAATCTTTCGATCATCACGTCCGATATACCAAACGCATTCCAAACCCCGCCCGTGAGATATTCGTTATCAGTCGCATCGAATTTGTCCGTGTCTTTCAGAAGCAAGTCTATCCACGGATCTGTCCGGCCGCCGAAATCGGCGAAATACTTAGCTTCGTCGATTCTATCGCCGTTTGCGACGGGCGCGAGGCGTTCGACATAATAGTCCTGAAGTTGCATCAGAAGCACGCTTGTCAGGTTGATAGTAACGTGAACCTTCGGGTAATTTTGGAGCATCGCCGCCATGTCGTAATAATCTTTGGTTGCGTGGAGACGCACCCACGGCCCGCGAAGGTAGTCTTCGACGGGATCGGCATAAAGCGGTTGGTGCTGGTGCCAGATTATCGCGAGGTGGACTTTAGGACCGGCGGGGTATTCATCGTTCGGGTTGGTCGGGCCTTGAGCCTGTGCTTCGAGAGCCACGCTACCGTCCTTTTTCAGGACGAAAACGGAGTTCAGTCCGCCGTAATTATCGTCGATTCCCGCCGGATTAGCGGGATCCTGTATCCAGTCGGTGCCGTTGACCACGAACTTATATTGGTAGATTCCCGGTTCGAATTCGAGCGTAATTTTCCAGATGCCACCCTTGCCTTTTTCCATGGCATTATCCGTGGCATTCCATCGGTTGAATCCGCCTGCAAGATAGACCTGTCTGGCATTAGGAGCTGAATATTTGAATTCTACTTTTCCGTCTCCGAGACCCACCGGCTGCGCGATTATTATCGAGCATATTAAAACTAGTAATACAGCGATGATTTTTTGCATTCTGTCCTCCAGAATTTAAAACAATATTATTTTAATATAAACAGGTTACAAGCTAAATAGCAACCCAAACTTATCTGAATTGAAATTTCGCTGGATTTCCTCGAACGATATATATATAATACCTCTTAATTAAAGAGCCGGGGGATCCTTTTTAGGATCCGTCGGCATAAACTGTTTGCGGAGGTTCGCACTTTTGGCTATTGCATCGGTCAGGCAGAAAATCCAGCGCTCGGCGCCTTTCAGGGAACTAAAATCGGAACTTAGCGCGGATTTGTATCCGGAAATCGTCGGATCAACGGGGATCGGCGCAGCTATGGTCGCGGATTTTATAGCACGCGAACTTGGCCGAAACGTCCTCTGGATCGTAGAGAAAGACCCATACCGGCATTGGCAAGATGTCAGATCGACGATAGGCGACAGGGCGCTTTATTTTCCAGCATGGGATATCGAGCCTTACGAGCACCGCATCCCCGATCTCGATGCCGTTTTTACTCGTCTCGATAATTATATCAAGTTAAAAATAGGCGAGGCAAAGGTCGTCGTGGCGGAACCGAAAGCGCTCCTGTTCCCGGTTTTCCCACCTGAAACTCTCGATAAACTGACAATCGGCCTTTCTGTCGGCGACGTAATTTCGCCGGAACGGCTTACGCGGATGCTTATTGCAATGGGTTACGAGCGCGAGGAACTCGTCGAGTTCCTCGGCACGACCTCGCGACGCGGCGATGTCCTCGATATTTTCGCGCCGAGTCATATAGACCCGGTGCGAATAGAATTTTTTGGGGACGAAATCGAATCGATACGGTTGTTCTCATCAGAAAACCAGAGAAGCCACGAGCAACTGAGCGAAGTTTTAATCCCGCCGGCAAACGAGTGGCTGAAGCCATTCTGGCTGAATGGCGAACCGGATTCAAAAATCCTTCGCCGGTTTGTAAGGCGTGAGATTTCCACTAATATGAAGCGCGGCGTTCTAAGTGAAATAATCTCGAAAACCCTTCTGGAACTACACTTCCCCGGAGAAATATGGCTTTCACCGCTTTTTAAACCCGAGCCGGTTTTACCTCTCGCACATTTTCCGCAGGACACCGTAATTATCTGCGAGGAACCGGAGGAGATATTCCAAGCTGCCGACGATCTCCTTGAACGCGCCGAGGATCACCATCTGGAGCTTTCCCGTGAAAGCGAATTACATATCCGGCCCGAGCAAATTTTCGTCGATTCGGAATATTTCGAGAGAACACTGACAGGCCACGATTTTCTGCCAATACGCCATTTTCAGACGGAGGAGAACGCAATCGATCTCGGTTTTCGCCCGGTCTCCGCCGGTTTCGAGGGGCCTGTCGGGTTCCGACGCGCAATGGACCAATTCCGTAATAAAAATTTAGAAATCCAAATATTCCTCGATAATCCCTACCAACTGCGAAACCTCGAGGAAACTTTACCTGAGGAGGAAAAAGCCCCGGCGGATATTGCGGAACTCTCCGAGAGTTTTACTCACACACCAAGCGGACAGGCGGTGCTTACAGGAAAGGCCATATTCGGAAGACGGAGAAGAACGACGCCAGCCCGCCGTTATCGTGAAGGCAGCGCGTATGCTCTGCCGACCGGCCTCGAATTTGGGGATCATATTGTTCATACCGATCATGGAATCGGTATTTTTATAGGCACCGAGACGATAGAAAGCGGCGGATTATCTACCGAATGTCTCGTCCTGCAGTTCAGAGATAGCGAAAAGCTGTTCGTTCCCGTGGAGGATTTCCACCTTGTCCAGAAATATATCGGCGGGGAACACGTTCAACTGGCAAAGCTCGGCGGAACCGCGTGGCAAAAGGCCAAAGCCCGTGCGAAACGCGGGATTTTGGCCCTTGCAGGAGAGTTAGTTCAGCTTTACGCTTTGCGAGAAATCGCAAAAGGATTCGAGTTTCCGCCGGAGGATGAATTATCGAAAGCGCTTGAGGACTCATTCCCGTATAACGAAACGCTCGACCAGTTGAAGGCAATCGAAGAGGTTATCGCCGATATGGAAAGCGATAAACCGATGGACCGTCTTCTTGTTGGAGATGTCGGTTTCGGCAAAACGGAGGTCGCTATTCGGGCGGCATTCAAGGCGGTGCGCGGAGGCAAACAGGTTGCGATTCTCGTGCCGACTACCGTTCTCTCGGAACAACACTACAGAACATTCACGGAACGCCTTCACGGCCTTCCGATAAGCGTGGATATGGTTTCCCGATTCCGAAAGCCGAAACAGCAACGCGAGATTCTTGCCGAACTCGAAAAAGGTAATCTCGATATAATTATCGGCACGCACAGGCTTCTCTCGAAAGATGTAGATTTCAAGGACCTCGGACTACTTATTATCGACGAGGAACAGCGGTTCGGCGTAAAACATAAGGAAAAAATAAAACGATGGCGAACGAAAGTAGATATATTGGCGATGAGCGCGACACCTATCCCGCGAACGCTCTATCTATCACTCGCGGGCGTTCGGGATATGAGCACTATCGACACGCCGCCCGCAGACCGAATGCCGATCTACACCCGCGCCGTTCCATTCTCGGACGAGACAATCGCCGAGGCTATAGAGAAGGAACTCGCGCGCGGAGGACAGGCCTATTTTCTGCACAACCGCGTGGGCAGCATCGAGGCTATTGCAAGGCATCTCCGCAAGCTTGTTCCGGGAGCGCGGTTTGCGGTCGCGCACGGTCAAATGCCCGAAAACCAATTATCTCGAATAATCCTGGAATTCCTCGCGGGCAAATTCGATGTCCTCGTAACGACTACGATAATCGAATCCGGGACCGATATACCGAGCGTCAATACAATTTTAATTAATCGTGCGGATAAACTCGGAGTTTCCCAACTCTATCAGCTTCGCGGGCGGGTCGGGCGATCCGACGTGCAGGCTTATTGTTACCTTATTACCCCACCCTATCGCACCATGACAACGAAAGCAAAAAAACGAATCAAAGCTGTTTTGGAGCATTCCGACCTCGGCAGCGGTTTCGCTCTTGCTATGCGCGACATGGAAATCCGCGGAGTCGGCAATCTCTTAGGCTCACAACAAAGCGGCTTCATCGAGGAAATCGGTCTTGACCTTTACGCGAAAATGCTTTCGGACGCGGTCGCTGAACTCAAAGGCCAAAAACCACCGAGGTTCTCGCCGGTAAGCACTCAGGTCGATATGGCTCTCTATATCCCAAAGGAATATATCCCGAGCACCCGCATGCGGATTCAGTTCTATCAACGCCTGTATATGGCCTTCACCGAGGATCGCATCGGCGCTATCAAAGCGGAAATGCAGGACCTTTTCGGGACGCCTCCGGTCGAGGTTATATCGCTCATGGTCTATCTGAAAATGCGCGTTGCAGCGTCGAAAGTCGATTTACCGCTACGCGAAGTCGTTCTTAAAAAGGGAAGGGCGACTTTCCTCTTCGCAAAAGGCTGGCAACCTAATCTCGCTAAACTGGACTCGGCAATTTCTCCACTTGAACTCAGTATCGATTTTCGCCGTAATCCTTTTGAACTAAGGTTCAAACTCAGCGGCGAAACCGATAACGACATGCTCATGATGAAAAGAATCGCGGAAAGGCTATCGAAAATCAATTAATCGACAACTAATAACTTTGAGACCTCCCGGTGAAATTCAAGAATGAATGCGGGGTATTTTTTTCCAGATTTTATTTAGTACTTAAGATACATATTGACAATATGTGGAGAGGAGCTTATCTTTGAAACATAGTATGTGTATAAAAACATCAATAATCGAAGATTATAATCACCAAGGAGGAACTGTGGCTAAGTGTAGTATGATTTTACTCGCCGTTCTGTTCGTGTTTACTAGTGTTATGGCCGATGGACGAAACGTAATGGACGTCGGCTATATGCATTACACATACAATGGCCGGGTTTACGCGCCACTGGATAATCCGGACAACGTCCTGGATATTTACGAGAGTTACGATTATACGTTTCTGGTCAGTTGCCATTTCGATACCGGCGGCGTGGATGTCGGTTTTGCAATCGATTCTTCGGGTTCTATGGGCACCACTCTTGCCGGAGTTCGTGCAACAATCTCCGCTTTCGCCGATGGTTTAGCGGACGGCGGTTACGACTACCGCCTCGGCGGATGTCCGTTCGCGGACAGCACCCGCGCGATGTGGGATTTCGACGCCTCCACCCCGCATCCGGTTTATGAGATGACGGACGATATTGTCGAATTCGAGGCCGAGCTTGCCGGTTGCGGCCCGGGTGGCGGAGCGGATACTCCAGAAGAATACCTCGACGCCACCGCAGCGCTTATGCGCTACTATGACTGGCGCCTTCTCGCAATCAGAATTATTATCGGCTTCACCGACGCCGTATTCTGCGAAGTCACCGATGCCTGTGCGGATTGCCACAGTAACGAAACCGCCAGTGGTATTATCACGGAACTTCTCGATGGCAATTTCATCCTGTTTAACATTACTCGCACATCGCTTTACACTTCTACATCTGTTCCCCCGGCACCTTATCATATTAACTGGTACCAGAATTCCGCCGATACAACGGGCGGTTCATGGTATGATTTATCGACATCCTGGACATTGATTTTCGACGAAGTAATAGAATTCATTCGCGACTATCAAAGCGTTTCGGTTGCGATAATCAATACGGAATCGGATACAATTTATAATGTATGGGGCGAATTTATCGCCGGCCCTTGCTTCTCGCTCGTGGATAGCCCTGGCGTTGTAGATGCACTTCCGCCCGGCGATACCGCGATTTTCGTGTGGCGTTTCGAGCCTATCGAATCGATGGGATGCGAGATCGATACGACCGCCGAATTGTGCTTTATTACGGCTTTCCATTCTACTGACGGTATCGGCGTTCCGAACCCGGATATAGTAACCGGCGGTTGCGTCTATTTTGGCGAGGATTGCGGGTGCAACGGCACCGAAGCCGAGATGGTTTATCCTCCGGATTACTCGATTACGACCTGTGAAGACCAATACGTCGAATATACTTTCGGGGCGCGTTGTCAGTTAGACACAACGAGTTTCTATTTCAAGGTAAAGAATAATCCTTCCGGTAGCTGGATCGGTTATCCGTGGGCCGACGATAACGTGTTTATCAACCCCGAGGCCGACGGATTCATGTGGTCGCCGGCCGATCCGCTGCTGTTCTTTGAGCATGGCGATACGGTAACGCACGAGTTATATATCCTCGAGGATATTGCAGGTCTCGGTCTGGATGCTTCCCCATCCGGGCACTTCATCGTCGATCTGGAACCTCCGGTATACGGCCTGCCTTATCCCGAAGATGGAGAGCTTATGGGCGGCCCACCGGAATACGTTTATATCGATGTCACCGACGACATTGCAGGCGTGGACCCGGATAGCCTCTGGATGTCGGTTGACGGCTCGATGATATTGCCGAGCGATCCTTACCTAACATTTGACGGCACAACCTTAGAACTCGAGGTCGTCGGCGATCATATCGATCTTTTCCCGGCAGGCGATACGATTGAGATATGTGTAGGCGCGATGGACCTACCCGATCTCGACCTTTGCCCGCCGAATAGCAGTTCGACGTGCTGGAGCTTCGTTATCGATTTCTTGAGTCTCGATTTACCTGAGCGAGTTGTTAACCCGGGCGAATCCGTCAATTTACCGGTAATCGCTTTACAGGCGGCACGTTTCTCACCGGATAATTTCCATATCGAGATAGAGTATAATCCGGAAGTGCTCGTGATTACCGGGCTTACGAGTGTCGGCGCCGCGATTACGACGGCCTGGACTATCGAACCTCTGGATACCGCCGACGGCGTTCTTACGATAGACGCGCACGGCACCGCCGCGCTGGATGCGGGCAACGATACTTTAATCATGATTCAAGCGACTCCTCACGAGGACGCTCGCGGCGGGAGTTTCACCGTTCTCGATTATGTCGAGACCGGTATTTCGATCGATAGTGGCGCAATTGGCTACGAAATCATAGATAACGGCTGGGTTCTCGTCGAGTGGTCGCCCGAAATCTGGACGACGGATTTGACCTTCGATTCGGACACGAGACCTCTCGATATGGTTCTTACAATCGGGATGATACCGGGAGCGACCGATATGTATGAAGCCGGTTTGGACATTTATCAGGTCCCGCCGCCATTATCGAAAACCGACGCTTATTTCCCGCTGGACGATCCCGCGTATCCGATGTTTACGAGACTCCAGACGGATTTCCGCGGTGATGGCGCGATTCCGGTTGTGTGGCAGGTCGTTACGGTTGGCGAACCGGGAGAATTGACGTGGACAATCGGGCATCTTCCGGACGGTATTCTCACTCTTAACGGAATCTACGAGATGCACCACCATTCGAGTTATCTCTATGAAGCTAACGAGACGCTGACTATCGTTTATGATAGGCCTTCGCCAACGATGACGGATATAGAGCTTTGCGTAGGCTGGAACCTCGTGGGATTCCCCGCTATCCCGACTGTTACGGTAGTCCCGAACGTTTTCCCCGACGCGTTCTTCGAACTCTATGGTTACGACGCGGTAGCGCACGGTTATTTCACGACGAACAATCCAGAGGCCGGTCGCGGTTATTGGGTATGGAACGGCGCTGCCGATGTCTATGATATCGGTGGTTTACCGATCGATAGTTATACATACCCGCTCGAGCGCGGTTGGAACCTCGTGGGCTGCACGCAATTAGTCAGCGCGACATACAGCGGCGATATAATCGACCTGCAAACCTGGGATTGCGGTCTTGGGAGTTATGTCTCCTCCAGCTTCATCGAGGCCGGCAAGGGTTACTGGGCACTTGCGCTTACCGCAGGCCCATTCGTAGTTCCCGGTAGCAGGGGCCCGTCTAAGGTTGCCGCTCCGTCGTGGAACGGGACGCTCGAATTTGGCGGCCAGAGCTTCAACTTCGGCGTCGGCGACATGAGAAATAGCGCCGGTATCCCGCCGTTCGGCCCGGAAGGCGAGTATCAACTCAACGGGGCGCTTGTTTTCGAGGATTTCGATATGGGCGACCTATATACGCCTAACGCCGATTCCTGGACATTCCGCGCTAATGACGACGGCATCCTGACATGGAATATCGCCCGTTGCCCGGACCTCGAAGTTACGGTCGATGGCAACACGATACCCGTCGAGGATGGCGGATTTATCGCTCTTAACAAGGGCGATGTCGCCGTGTTCGGATTGCGCTCGGCAATCCCGAGTAAGTTCAGCGTTTCGGTGAAACCAAATCCGGCAAACGCCGCTTTCACGGTATCCATCGACCTGCCCGAAAAATCGGATATCGCGGTCGATCTATATAACATGCTCGGTCAGAAAGTCGATTGCATCGCTTTCGGCGAGTATAATGCCGGAACACATCGTTTCCGCTGGGTCGCGAATGAGAATCCGAGTGGAGTTTACCTCGTCCGTGTGGATTGGGGCGAGGGTAACGACGTCTCGCGCGTCGTGCTGATGAAGTAATCCCGGCGAAAAACCGGAAATTAAAACCCCGACCGAAAGGCCGGGGTTTTGTTTGTGCTCCCTTCGACTACGCTCAGGGAGCGAAAAGCCCGGTCGTTGAGCGGAGCGATGTCCCCGAGCTTTGCCGAAGGCCCATCCGGGTCGAAGGGCCGAAACGCGGATTAGCCCGGCATTGCCGGTCATTCCGCCCCCCGGTTTCATTATTGACATTCGCCCGGATGCGCCATATATTTACTTTTACAATGCACATAACTATCGAGCAAAACAAAGTCGTAGTGAATTTAGACGAGACCGAGTTCCCGAAGTTCGAGAAGATGTTCGCGAACCTCGAACAGCCGAAAATCGCGTTCTGCGATTTCCGCGAGTTCCCCGACATATCCGGCGTGAAATACCGCGAGCTTATGCCGATGCATCTCTGCCGGACAATCGGCGAAGCCAACCTATCCGCCGATCCGTTCGCGACAGTCAGCTTATACCCGTTCTGGAAACACGGTTTCGCGTTCGGCGAGGGCGGCAAACTCGCGTTCGATCTCGAAATCGAGGACCCGCATAAGAAAGCGGTGGCCGCGGATGAGTTCGGCATGGGCTTCTGCGCGTGGGCGATGGAGGAGATATTCGACTGCGCGTATTGGGCCGACACCAGCACTCTCATAAAAAAAGGCGCGGTGTTTCCGGTGGGGAGCAAAAGGCCGGACTTCGTGTGCGGCTTTAAGGACGGCAGCCTCGGCGTGTTCGAGGCGAAGGGCACGACCGGCACTGCGGGGCAATTGGCCTTGACCGAGGGCAAAGCGCAGACACAGGGCATAACCGCGAACGACCCGATTACCCGCCGCGTGGTTGTGGGCGCGGCATTGGGCGGCGACACCGCGAAAATAATATTGCTCGACCCGCCCGGCCCGGACACCAACGCGATTAAAACGAACCTTACCGCCGCGATGGTTGCCGAAGCCGCGAAAGCAATGCGAACGGAAACCGAGACAATGCAGACGATATTTCGCGGGCCAAGCGGTGCCACGGGTGCTACCCGACAAATTGCCCTCGCGCACGACGAATACAAAGACGACAAACGCCACGGGTGGCTGGAGATTGCGTAATTATTCTTGCGGGATAACGAAGGGCATATTAGATTGAGGGCATAAACAAATAGAATAACCCGCCCACGCGGGAGCGTGGGAACGATAGAATTAAGATGAGAATACTAATAGTAATAGGGACTTTTTTAATCTTATACAAATTCATCACGAATTTTATTAAGTATTTACAAACGAAGAAATACCTAAAAATATATTTAGATTGGATAAAAGAACCCAATTGGGAAATATACCAACATAAGAGCTTAGTTGTTAAATTAATATTAGAAGCGGGCGTGCAAGAAACCTTTGTTCCTAACTCACAACCTTTGGGCTTCGGACAAGTTGCGAATTCAGAAATTCCAGTTTTACATAATTTTGGGATAAATAATAGTAATATCATCGGATTGACTGTTGTAAAATTCAAAGATGCTATTGGTGTATATAAAAGAGGCTTTTTGAACGCGTTTAATCCTATTTATTGGATAGAATTTTTTGTTTTCTTGCCGAAAAATCTTCTAAAATACATCGGGATTCAAAGCGAAAATTCTTTCGTAAAATTTCTGCAAGTGATTTATTGGATAGCGAGTATAACTTATATATTCTTCAAACCAGAAATAGAGCTGTATTTAAGAAATATGATTGGAAAAGGTTAGAACCCCCATGAACACACTCTACTACGGCGACAATTTAGAGGTTCAATAAAAGGAATGAAAAAATGAGATGCAAAATAAGAATTAGCATGATATTTATTCTCTCATTTATAGAGATTTCCCTCGCCCAAGCCCAATTCGCCGTCGCTGTCGGCGGACCGGACTATGATTATGGCCGGTCAGTCGTGCAGACCAGCGATGGCGGTTTCGCTATCGCAGGATCGGCCCAAAGCTTCGGTATAGGCATTTATAATTTTTTCCTTGTTAAACTTTCATCGGTAGGCGCGGTGGAATGGTCACGCGCTGTCGGCGGACCGGACTATTTATTTGGTGATTTGGCCAGTTCAGTCGTGCAGACAACCGACGGCGGTTTCGGTGTAACAGGATTAACCGGAAGTTATGGCATAGGTCGTAGTGACTTATTCCTTGTTAAACTTTCATCGGTAGGCGCGGTGGAATGGTCACGCGCTGTCGGCGGACCGGGCGGTGATTATGGCGTTTCAGTCGTGCAGACAACCGACGGCGGTTTCGCGGTCGCAGGATGTACCGGAAGTTTCGGAGGGGCTAAAGATTTGTTCCTTGTTAAGTTTTCATCGGCAGGCGCTTTGGAATGGTCTCGTGCTGTCGGCGGAACGGGCGATGATTATGGCGTTTCAGTCGTGCAGATAACCGACGGCGGTTTCGCGGTCGCAGGACATACCTACAGCTTCGGCGCAGGCGATAAAGATTTATTCCTTGTGAAGTTTTCATCGGCAGGCGCGGTGGAATGGTCAAAGTCTGTCGGCGGAAC
>Ga0272441_10004175_pt1 | contig 26575 bp, 24 predicted proteins | sample SSMProp6N_FD_193582 | JGI IMG/M metagenome (GOLD analysis project Ga0272441, IMG submission 193582) | Marine sediment archaeal communities from Little Sippewissett salt marsh, Falmouth, MA, United States - SSM-Prop-6N | ecosystem: Environmental > Aquatic > Marine > Wetlands > Sediment ... | reverse complement strand
CACTGATCTAATTAATGGAGCCATCGAGCGGTCCAAGGAGTCTAGTGAGCTTGAATCTAAAAAGATGCAGGTGATACCAGAGGCACTCGTTATTGGCGCGGGAGTAGCGGGAATCACTACAAGCCTCAGACTAAACGAGTATGGTATGAAGGTACATCTCGTCGAGAAGGAAGCAAGCATCGGGGGGCACATGATACAGTTCCCCAAGGTATTCCCAACACTGGACTGCAGCCAATGCATTCTAACACCCAAGATGGCTCAAATAAGCCAAGGGAAAAACATCAACCTACTCAGCTACAGCGATGTAAAAGAGATAACCGGTGTTCCTGGGGACTTCGACGTAAAGATATGGGTCAAGCCTAGGGGCGTTGATCCTGAGAAATGCATCGGCTGCGGAGCATGCAGCCAAGTATGTCCAAGCAAGGCACCTGACGAATACAATGAGGGATTACAAGAAAGAACAGCTATCTATAGACCATTCCCCCAGGCCGTCCCAAGCATCTATACTATTGATTTTGATGCCTGCTTGAAATGCGGAGCCTGCGAGAGAGCATGCCCAGCAGAAGCCATCGATATAAATGATCCAGGTAAAGAGATCGAGTTAAAAGTCGGAGCAATAGTACTAGCAACCGGTTTCGAGCTATATGATCTAAGCGGATTACCTCAATATGGTTATGGTTTGTACCCAAACGTGGTCTCAAGTTTGGAGATGGAAAGAATTCTCGATGTGAATGGACCCACCGGAAGCATGATAATCGTGCCAAAAACCGGAAAACCAGTTCAAAACGTCACATATGTGCTATGTGCAGGGAGCCGAGACTCAGAGGTAGGAAGACCTCATTGTAGCAGAGTATGCTGCCTCTACAGCCTAAAGCAGGCACAGCTTCTAAGAGACAGAGGAATAAACGTTACAATACACTACATCGACATCAGGGCACCGGGAAGACGATACGAAGAGTTCTATAAAACAACCCAAGAGAAAGGCGCAATGTTTGTCAAGGGAAAGGTGACTGAGATAGTCCCAGAAGACGATCATGTTCTAGTCAGGAGCGAGGATATGATGCTCAACAGGATGATGGAGTATCCAGCCGATCTAGTTGTACTGACACCACCAATCGTCGCACCTGAGGCTTCCCTAAAACTAGCGGAATCCCTACGAGTCCCAGCAGATGAGGACAAGTTTGTCCTAGAGCGTCACCCCAAGCTAGACCCTGTAAGCACCAAGCGTGATGGTATATTCGCGGCTGGTACAGTTATAGGTCCAAAAGATATCCAGAGCACTACTGCTGAGGCGGAAGGAGCTGCCATGAAGGTGGTGAATTTCCTGAGTGGAGACCGGGTTATTGAGCCTAACAAGGCTTTCTTGTCTGTCCCTGATGCTTGCACTGCCTGTGAGGCGTGTGTCGAGGTTTGTCCAGAGCATGCGATTTCCATGGAAAATGATTTGCCTGTAATTAATGAGATAATGTGCAGTGGATGCGGCGCATGTATACCCGCTTGTGAAGAGAACGCACTAGACCAGCAAGGGCTCACAGACAAACAATTGAAAGCAAACATCAAAGGCGCCCTAGAAGGAAGCGAAGCAGAACTCAAGATAATTGCCTTTGTCGAGCAGGAAACCGCTTACACGGCGGTTGATCTAGCTGGACTGGCGAGGCTATCTTATCCAAGCAGCATACGCATCATTCCATTACCAAGCTTAGCACGACTCAAGAAAGAACATCTACTATATGCCTTTGCCCATGGAGCAGATGGGATAATGGCCCTAGAAGCACCAGAACACGAAGGACCATACGGTCATGCACATGTTCTAAGCGAGGAACGCATAGACGAGTATAGGTGGGATATTGAGGATGATGACGTTGATAGCAGTCGGGTCTGGTTTAGCAGGGCATATGTGCCTGACTGGAGAAAACTAGAGAGAGTATTTGTAACATTCCATGATATCGTTGATGGAGAAGGCCCGCTGGAAGATGATGTTAGAGATGCTCTTCTAGAGGAATACCCCTAACCACCTTTTTTCATTTTTTTCTATATTCATATCTTAAATACATGAATCAGTAATTCCCTTGTGATTAATTTGAGCGTTGACACCGAGGAGATGCTTAAGAAAGCATCCAAATGGAAAGAAATTGCACCAGATATGCACGCATTCTACAGAGGAAAAGTCGAGGTAATGCCGAAAGCTGCTATAAGAAGCCTACAGGATTTTAGCATTTGGTATACACCTGGAGTAGCCCAAGCTTGTCTTGATATTGAGAAAGACAAGGAAAAAGCATACGAATTAACAAGCAAGTGGAACTATGTTGCAGTTGTAAGTGATGGAACTCGTGTCTTAGGATTAGGTGATATCGGAGGGCAGGCTGGGATGCCTGTTATGGAGGGAAAAGCACTCATATTCAAGTATCTTGGAGGGGTTGATGCCTTCCCCATCTGCCTCAGCACCAAGAAAGTAGATGAGATAATACAGGCAGTAAAATGGATAGAACCCAGCTTCGGGGGAATCAACCTAGAGGACTTTAGTAAACCAAAATGCTTCGAGATTCTAGATAGACTCAGGGCAGAGATGCCTATCCCGGTATGGCATGACGATCAACAAGGGACTGCAGCTGTTATCTTAGCAGGAACTATTAATGCCTTGAAATTTGTGGGTAAGAAGATGAATGAGGCAAAATTCACCATTGTAGGAACGGGTTCTGCAAATACGAGAACATATTATGTACTCAAAGCAGCGGGAGTAAACACAAAAAACATCATAATGGTAGACAGTAAAGGCGCCATAGGAACACATAGGGAAGAACTCGAGGGAACCTACAAGTGGCCTATCGCTTTGGATACAAACCCAGACAACATCGAGGGCAAATTAAAGAAAGCAGCCGAGGGAAGCGATATAATAATCGCAGCCAGTAAACCTGGTCCAGGCACTATAAAGAAAGAAGATATCGAAGGAATGGCTTCTGATTCGATTGTTTTCGCTTGTGCAAACCCGGTTCCTGAGATATGGCCGTGGGAGGCTGAAGAAGCAGGGGTAAAGATCATGGCGACTGGAAGAAGTGACTTCCCCAACCAGGTTAATAATAGCCTTGTATTCCCAGCCATTTTCAGAGGAGCATTGGATGTTCGCGCCAAGACAATCAGTGATGAGATGTGTATCGCGTCAGCTACAGCCTTAGCAAAATTCGCGGAGGATAAGGGGCTCTCAAAAGATTACATTATACCTAGTATGGATGAATGGGAGATCTATCCTCTACAAGCGATGGAGACTGGTTTGAAGGCACAGGAGCAAGGATTAGCCCGAATCAAGATGAGCGGGAATGAGCTATACGAGAGAGCTGAATCAATTATTAGTAGGACGCAGAACATCGTCAAGCTCTTGATGGAGCAGGGGTACATCGCGGCTCCACCCAAAAACCTTGCTTAACCATCTACTTTTTTCCTATTTCTTGATGTATTATGTTAAGATTTTATCTGCAGTTATTCGCATGTGGTAATCTAGTAATCCTTTAATGTCGGGGAGTATAGATGGGTTCAGCATAGTGATCGATATGGGTAATGAAAAAAACACAGGAGGCGACTTCTAATACCCTATTGCACAGAATGTGGTGGGACCCTGAAATGGGATCCCAAGCTTCGACAATATAGCTGCCAAAGCTGCGGTCTCACATACACTGAAGCACAACTTAGTCGAGCCCTAGATAAGCTCTATACAAAAGACGACGACGAAGACGAAAAAAAACGGCAGCGTAACCAAGATTATCTTGAATGGTGGACAAGCAGCAAGAAGAAGCGATAACATACCTCCACTATTTCTCTATTTATTGTACATATTTGATGCGTCGAGTAATTTCTAACATGTTTAAAGTTTAATACCTGCTACGTTAATTATTAGATAGAAAACTTACTGGTGTTCGAATGGTATTTCCTGTTGAATCTGAAGATCGGACTATGCGTAATCTTCTCATGTTATGTCAAGATAACGCAAGACTTATTGTTGAAGCATTTAGAAAAATCCTAGCTATCACAGATGCTCTGGTGAAGAAAGAGGGAATAGCAGCAGGATATACTGATGAAATTCAATCTATAATGAAAGAATCTAGTGATATTAAGGCCACATTGATAAAAGAACTCCATGAGATAGGCGGAGTACTGGTTAGTAGAGAGGATTTCTTTAGACTCATTAGTAGCTTTGGGGACATCATGGACCATATCAATAGCATTGGTCAGAGGCTTGCTGAGATGGAGAAACGGGAATGGTCGCTGCCTGAAGGCGTGGCAGAGCAGATGACAGAGGTAGCTGATCTCGCTTTTGATAGCTTATTGAAACTACGAGAGGCGATGATGAGTCTCGGATTCAACAGCGAGAAATCAATCAGCTTTACAAAAGAGATAGATGATATAGAGCGACAAGTAGATATGGTTCACGTAAAGGTAGAGATGGACATAATTGATAGCGGGGCTGGAATTGCCACCATTATTACCTTGAAAGATACTGTTAATCAGATAGAAGAACTCGTAGACACCGTAAGAGACGCATCAGATCTGATAAGAATAATCGCCCTTTAGGGTGATCCCTTGCAGAAACCTGTAGCCGAGCTTCTTGATGATAACCGGTTCATAATCTGGGATATCAAACAAGCTCGCGAGTTATACAATAATGGTTTTTACGGAAAACCTCTCGGAGATCCGAGGCCAAGAGAAGATTTTGAAGATCCACTCCTTCTTGATCCTGTAGAGGCGCAATATTTAGTCGAATATAATATTATTAATATCCATAAAAATAAGTCCAGCCTCAACAAGAAGAAACTCAGAAAGATACTAGAGAATAATTTCATTAATTTTAATAAAAAATTCAGGGTATATGAAGATCTAAGAAATAGAGGCTATGTTGTTACTCCTGGGATTAAATATGGTAGTGATTTTGCCGTTTACGAAGATGGTCCTGGAGTTGATCATGCACCATATATCGTACAGATTATTGGCTCAAAAGAGTTGATGAGTGCTGCTGAAATAGTCAAAGCTGGTAGATTAGCAACTACTGTGAGAAAATCATTCATATTGGCAGTAGTTAATGAGGATATTAGATATCTGGAGTTTAACTGGTGGAAGGCTTAATTCTATTTCTTGAGTCTATAGCCGCATTTCCAGCATATTACAAGACTATCAGGTACTTCAAAACCACATTTAGGACAAGCGATTAGACCAGTATTTGGTGTGGGTTCATAATGTTCCTGAAGTTCAGCCTCAGCACTCATGATTCAGAGAATCGTGAATTCAATTCAAAGCTTTGCGGATTAATGATCTATAAAATATGATTTATCTGTCCTCATTCACTAGGCGCTGGAAATCGCTGGGCTCCTTGAAGTCACGATAAACTGATGCGAAGCGAATATATGCGACATAATCTAGTTCTCTCAGATATACAATTATCTTATCACCTATCTCTTTTGAGGAGACTTCATCTTTTCCTTCTGCGATAATGTCTTGTCGCACTTTTTCTGCTATGTTTTTTATCTGTTCTAGTGTTATGGGGCGTTTTTCGCTTGCTTTTTGGAGTCCAGTAATTATCTTGTCGAGGTTGAAGCGTTCAAGGCGTCCATCTTTTTTCTTGACCATCAACTCGATCTCTTCAATATACTCGTATGTGGTCATTCGTTTCCCACAGGAGAGACATTCCTTTCTTCTACGATTCATATTGTTAGGTGAGTCCCGAGTCTCCAATGTTCTCAACTCTTCTGAACCGCAGAAAGGACATCTCATAGTGTTACACTTGTTCCGTGATTATCAGGGTATCATTATACATGGTATAAACCTTGTGTAAAAAATTAGGTTAATCGAAAATTTTTCGTCTTATTCATGGTTTTTTAAGAGGTTTTGTCGCCTTGAATGTGAAAAATACCTATATACAAAGGAATAAAACCCAATAAAGGATCAAATAATCAAGCCAAACGGGCACATACCTAATGGCTAGAGTAGAATATGGATTGGTAATCTAGTTTTTCTCTCCAGATTCTTTATACATATTTTTGATAGCTATTTTCTCGGCTGAAGGAAAATGCAAGTTGGACAAATCACTCTCGAGAAAGATGCGAAGAAAAAAAGCGAATTAATGGACGATGAACTCGATCTACTACCTATTTTTTCAAAATCAACAAGTAGAACGAGGATACCATCCGAGACTCTGGAGCATATTGATGCTCTAAAAAGCATAGATCAAGCTCTAAGCAAGTTCAAGTTAAACAAGAACGAGGTACGAGTATACCTCTACTTAGCAAGATTTGGGGCTCATAAAGCTCAGAGTATTGCTGAAGCGCTTGGGGTTCACAGGACAGAAGCGTACAAGATTCTACGACGACTAGAAGAACAGGGGCTAATTACCAGAGTTATGGAGCGTCCAATGAAGTTCCTTGCTGTACCATTTGAGACAGTACTTACCAACCTCATTGAAGAGAGGAGGCAAAGGATCTATCAGATGGAGCAGAGGAAGGCTGATTTGCTCAAGATATGGGCTAGCCTTCCAGAGCCAGAGACCGTGCACACTCGAAAAGAGACTTTCCAGGTGCTTGAGGGTAAGAAGCATATTAGTGTAAGGCTGGCGGAGTTGTTGGAGAACGCTGAGAGCGAGTTTCATATGATTGTCTCTGATGATAACTTAATTTGGTTGTACAATACACCGTTCCTTGATAATGTCCAAGCGAAAGCGGACAAAAAAGGACTGACATCAAGGTTGATGACTAACTTCAGCCCAACCAGCAGCTATGTTCTTGAACAGATGGAGATCGGTGAGGGAGACTTCGCGTATATGAAGAAGGAGAAGATACCTGGTTTCTTCATCAATGATAAGAAGGAGATGATTCTATTGATGGCTAACGACCAGAACAATGTTACTGGTATGTGGACAAACTATGAGACCCTAGTTGAGAGCTACAGGATTCTCTTTAGTCTTCTCTGGAAAAAGAAGTAACCTTTTTTAAATCAATATTATCGACATGTTCCAGATCGAGACCAGTAATTTTAGTAATCCAGCAATCAAGGGAAACAAGAATAGGCTTCTAGAAGCTTTCTTTTCAGTGAAATTGCTCATCAGAAAAGGTACTAGAAAGCATATACTGATTAATATAATATCAAACTGGATCCAAGCGCCTCTACTCATGAGAAAAGCAGCTAGACGGTTTCCCTCTGTCAAGCCCAAGGATAATCCGATCTTGGTTGATATCCAGTCACCTAATGCTCCGATAAACAGGGTTAAAAACGCTGATTTTTGAAGCATATTAACTGGCCTAAACATATGGAACAATAATATAGATCAGTATTCTATGATTTAAAGCAGATCAATTTCTATGAGGGTATATTGATGATTATAAATGAATTATTTTATTGAGTAAAGTAAAAGATTATCTTACTTGCCAGAAGAAAACTACGTCAGATGCAGGGGCTGCGCCTATCTCGATTTCAAAACTAGTATCCGTCCAGCTACTCACCCAGAAATTATCAGTAAAAGAGCTACCTGCAGTTAACTGGATATCATCAGGAACACGTCCTAAATCATGACTTACCGTTACAGTGGATTTTCCAGCAGAAATCGTCGCACGCCCATAATCAACCTCCATAGTCAACGAGGAATGAGCCTGAACCCCATTAGGAGTAATGAAAGTCAGGTATTCTATAGATGGATCAACATCCACTAAGCTCACTAAAATCTCAATAGTCTCCAAAGGATCCCATCCACCATGAATAGGATCAGTTAGTCTCATTGGGTTCACTAGGTCACCTTCAGCATCCCTGAAAAACACCCTGTTTATCAGCAAATAATCAGTTGATATACCATTTTGGTCTGATGTTTCCTCTTCACTTCCATAATCAACCAGATCGTCTCTACCACTTTCAAAGCTAGCGCTGATCCAAGAAGCAGACCTTGATGTATTTGAAACCCGAACTTCATCAATCACACCATTAAAACAACCGTCCCTCTCGAAAGGAGTAATGCCACCGATGAACGTGGTACCAGTGTCAGGATAACTAGAACCTCCCTGGGAACCATCAGGTCCACCATCAATGAAGAAATTATAGTCAGACCCATCCCAAGATAGGACTACGTAATTCCATTGATTGTAGGTTACATCACTATTAGAGGCGTAATCATCCCTATCGTCTACCCAGACCTCGAGTTTATCCCTGTTAGAATCCTGTCCGAGCCCAAAGGAGAGTTCCCATACGCCAACCATATAAATTGTAGGCCATCTAACGGTTTGAGCTGTAGGATAAATCCAAGCCTCAATAGTGAAGTCAGTTGATCTTAGATCTAAACTGGCATCACTACCAATATCCACAAAATCATCATTTCCATCGAAATCCTGCGCATCTGATACATTCCCGCTTGTAGTTACAATAGGCTCGTTGACCGCGGTCTTTGTTCCATCATTATCGAACCCTGTACTGTCGCGTATATGTGAGGTATCTGGGTCGTCCCTCATATGGGTTACAAGTCTGTAGTCGGTGCCCCAGACCGTCTCACCTGAAGATGAGTTTGGATCCCCAACGTAAACCGTGTTATCGAGATGACCTGCATCATAGTACAAATAGAGGTTAGTGTCTACTGTATCATCTACTATAGGAACCTTGACCCATAGCCAAGCTTCCTCATTGGCGTCATCCCACTTTTCAATTTCAACGTAACACTGAGATACTCCATCTCCTGTGGTTACGGCAATCTTACGTCTATTGGCGTTATTCTGAAGTTCATCGAAGACGAAAGAAACATCATCACTGTTTCGACCAGATGAGGTGCTGAGATAGACTAGAACAGGAAACTCCGAGAGATCGCTATCAACATCATTAGCGTCAATTATCAATTTTACACGCTGATCCCATCCTGCAAGCCACCCTTTTTGAGAAGTATCAAAATCAATCCATCTTGTCGTCTCTGTACCATTGTTGAGAGAGACTAAAAGATCCACCTTCTCGAACTCGTTGAGCATCAGGGTAGTATCACCTGTGTTGGTTATGTTAATCCGAAGAAGATTGGATACATCAAGAGTCCATGATCCGAACTCTATTCGCTCATCTAGAAGAACATCCCGTTGCTCTACCTGACTTGTCATAGCCTCAGACAAAGTCCCAAAACCAGAAACCACAGACATGATAAGAATAGAAATCCCTGCAACGAACATTATCGCCGTAAAGGCAGTAGCGACGACAGTGGATTGACCCATATTAATCTCCTATAGTGAAAATGATATCATCCTTGATCCCGTTGTGAGTAGTATACGAGAAGAAGTAATCACCTGTATTGAAGGCTAAGGCACTTGTTATGGTGATCTCTATGGTCTCGCTGCTCTGCCAATTATTATCCGATCCACCGAGAATACTAAACTTCCAACCAGCACCGGAATCACTGTACTCAATGTAACCGAAGTCACCATATTCCCCAAATATTACGTCACCTTCCTTTATTACTGCGGCAGGCATGATTGTGGTCCCTGTGTTCTTGATCCATACTTTAGCGGTTGTATCTGAGGTGTTAACAGCCATCAATAGGGTTATCTCGGTTTCCATCTTATCACTGAGCTTCTCACTCATCCCGATTGAGCCCTGCTGAAGTCCACCGATACTCGATAGAAAGACCTGACTAATCGTGGCCGCCGCTATAACAACTGCGACTAGGACTATGCCTTCTGATACTACTGACTGTGCCATGGCTACACCATGAAAGACTAATGTATTTAGATAGATTATGAAGGGAAATTATGGAATATCGCTACTGGGCTATTTCCGGGGCTTTTTTCAGTCTTAACTCCTCGACAAGCTCCTCCAACTCGGCTAGAGTAGCTATTACCTCGCTTTCCGCCAACATGCGATCCATCTCGGACTCTTCCTCAAGGTCATCGAACATGTTTTGAAGAGCTCCCTCTTCCAGTATTGGCTCTAGTTTATGAGTTTCCTCTTCAAGCTTTTCCTTTGTCATTTCCTCTTGAAGTTTTACCTTTTTCGTCCTATACTTTGCTAGAGTCTTGCCGTCAACCGACTTATTCTCAGTAAATTCGGTCTCTAAGAGGTTCTCAAACTCCTGATCCTCATCTATTTCTTCAGATATTTCCACAGTCTCATATGCAGGTTCTTGAGAGACCATCAAATTAACAGGAATTATTTCAGTCGAGACGGGTACTTGCTCTACAACTGGTGTTTTATCAATCAACTGGTTTAATTCAAGCAACCCTTTCATCTTGGTCTTTATCTGGAAAAACTCATTGATCACAATAACCATACTAATAGCCGAAAACACATACGACATCGCCAAAGACAACTCAACACCATCCAACTGAAGACCATTTGAAAAATCCATAGACTCGGACATCACATAAAGCTGTGATATTAGAGTCATACTAAGTAAAAGGGTGGCCACTAGAAGTAACCGCCCAGGTTCAAAGTTTTTTTTCAATATTTTCGACACCATTTTCACCTAAATCATTGCTACTCCTGCGAGGTATCCTTTTACGGCCTTGCTTATTATCAGGTATACCGTGCCTCCAAGGCTCAACTGCATACCCATATAGTATAGAACTGTGAATCGACTGTCACCCTCCATGTTGTATATGCTGAAGACATTGTTCAATGAGAACAAGCCCAAGGCGAATACGAAGAAAAGCCTCATGAATTCAACATCTGGTACACTGAAGAAATCAAGCATCGTAGCCATCTGACCAATAAAACCTATCAGTGAATCAAAGAAGCCGTCTATTACTGAGAACAAGGCTGCTGCTACCACGTATATTGGAACTGCTAGACCAACGTGATAGCCAACTGCAGTGTATCTTTGAGTCCTAATAGTAGTGTATAAATGAAAATAATCCTCGATGTACTTGTACGCCTTTCCAAGGTCTCCACCAGTATAGATGGTGTCCGTCATGATAGTGTTAATGCGTCTAATGAGCAAACTATCTATCTCGGTCTCAAAGCTCCACCACGCTACTCTTGGCTCGATCCTCATTCTGAGCTTGTTATTCAAGCTTTTAATTACATCATTAAGACTGCCAAAGTCAGTCTCTACCGCGCTATCCATTACTTGGAGAAGAGGTATGTTTGCCGATAGGTTTGACGCCATATACCTGAAGAAAGTTGGATAATCGTTCTCCATCGCTTTTACCTTACCCGTATACTGCCTCCCAATCAACCCAGCCATGAAAAAAACTATTCCAATCAATATGAAATGCATGAAATAGTTCTCAAACGGTATAGTCAATATCCCAGCCGCAACTATAACAGCCATAATAGAGGCATATTCGGCTCGTTTTCTCGCTGGAGGCTTCTCTTTCTGATCCTGAATAAGCAAGTTATCTGGCTTAGCTGACTGGAATATCAGCCAAGAGATAATATACAGGATGAAGCTAACTATGATCACAACCAAGATAGCTACTAAAATCATTGTCCTTGCATCATAGAATATGCTGCTGATAAGCATCGTCGTAGTCATGAACAATGTGATACTTATCATTGGCAGATATGCGTCACTTAGAGTCTTCAACCGGTTAATCTGTTGCATACGCTCAGCACTATACTTGGCTATGAAGTTATCGTAGTATTTCTCGATAAACTCGTTGATTGGCTCTCCTGAAGCAATGCTCTGGCTCAACTTGAACAAATAATCACTGAAATCCTTAGTAGGTGCCTCATAACTCATAATCTCAGCGGCTTTAGCCTGAGGATATCGCCACTGAGTCATTAAGACAATGATCCGGATCAGATAAGGTGCGATATACTTGAATATCTCCTTTTCAGCAGCCACTTGAAGCATGATCATCCGGGAAATGGTGCCCGAGGTAATAGACTTCAGATAAAGCATGAAAAATGGAAACTCGAAATCTATCTTGTCGCCACTACTCATGTTTTCCAAGAATTTTGAATTCTTGATATTCCTTAATCGCTCCAAAACAGTCATCCTAGTCCACCTTCAGCCCTAGCTTGAGGGCGATCTCCTTCTCGATCTCGAAACCAAGTTTCATCATAGCATCATTCTTGAGCTTTTTATGTGCCTTCTCTACACCAGCACCTTGAACCCATAGAAGAGTCTCGAGAACCTCATCATACTCCAGAATCCCCAAGCTAATCATATACTCGAGAATCTCAGCACGCATATACAATTCATCATAGATCTTTCTTACATCCATCCCAGTATAGCCTTTCATTACCGCGATTTTCTGATCCAAAAGATAGCTAGTACCGAGCCCCCTGAAGATAACCTCGTCGGTTGATGGTTCAAAGCTGAAGACTTCGACAAAGTTGTATGCCTGATCCGCTGGCTCGTATCCTAGAATCTCGTTGATTGTTAGTACGCGACGCTTATATTTCCCTGTCTCGGGGTCATGGACAGCGCTCTGGAATAAAGCGGCGTTCAAGTTATCAATGTGAGTCTTGGGTACATTTATTGGGAAGTTTGTGAGCCTCTGAACCAGTTTTCCTACAGTAGCTGCGTGGAAGGTGGCAATACTCGGGTGACCAGTCTGCATCGCTTGGAAGGCAATGTTTCCCTCAGCACCCCTGACCTCACCGACGATGATATAGGTAGGACGCTGACGAAGGGCAGCCTTAAGCAAGGCGAACATTGTTACGCCCTCTTCGCTTCCGCTATTTGTTGTGTCTCTGACTACTTCACGGATCCAGTTTTTATGCGGGACGTGGACCTCTGGCACCTCTTCAATGCTGACTATCTTGTAGTCTCGAGGCATGAAACACATCAAGGCAGATAGACTTGTGGTTTTACCGGACGCAGTCTCACCACATATCCAGATACTCATCTTGTTCTCAAGGAGAATCCAGATATATGCAGCAGCGAGGCTGCTCATCGTACCCCAGTTAATAATCTGGGCTATGCTGATGGGGTTGACAGCAAACTTACGAATAGTAAAGTTGCTTCCTCTCGTGGATACATCTTCGCCAAATACAAGGTTAAGCCTTGAACCATCTGGCATCTTTGCATCTACGATTGGCTCCCTATGGCTAGCGGGCTTTCCAACTATCTCGCTTAGTTTTAATGTAAAAGCGTCTAGTTCCTCGATTTCCCTGAGGGCGATAGTGGTCTCGATTGTTTTGAAGATCTTGTGATCTATGTATAATGGTCCAGCTCCGCTGCAGTGAATGTCTTCAATATAGATGTCTCTGATGAAGGGTTCAAGGATGCTGGAGCCTACTTTTTCGCAGTATATCTCGTATTTGAGCATCTCATAACTCAGAGGGTCCAGTGTGATCTCGCTTAGATCGTTTTTCCTGAATCGGGATAAGAGACTGTTGGAGTTTTCATCCCCTTCTGGGTTGAATTTTTTCAGCTTGTAACCTTTTTGGACTTTAACGAATGAGTCTAGAATTTCAAGGAGGTACCCTGTTTTTTCTTCCGGGGTCTTGAACATCAGGGTCTCATCGATACTAATGGCTATTCTCCGCTCTACTTCGCTCAGTATCCAGTCACGGTGATAGATCAAACGGGGCTCAATAGGCTCATACAATACATCCTTGTTTTTACCCGAAACATGCAGGTGAATAAACACGGGATCACCTATGGGATAAATAACATTGGGCTCATCACGAGCAGACATATCCCTGCTCAGGCTATGGATGAGGGTTGGTAGTGGCTCCTCGTTCTTGAAGAGCTTGGCCATATAGTATCTGAAATATGGGTTCTTTTTTACTCGTTTTTCCCATTGTTCATCGTATCCATCAAGTCTAGCGATTTTTCCAGCAACACTTAGGTCTGGTTTAGCATCGTAGCCCGCAAAGCTCTGTTCTATAGTATTAAATGACTCCAAGCATTGACCCCGCATAGATCCATGGTTCTATTTAGCCAAACATCACTTCTCTTCAATTATAATGATTATAGATTACTGAACTAGGAAAGAAACACGTGAAAAGACTAGCCCCTAGTCGAGCTGAATGGCAGAATCTTGATACCATACGCTGGTGATACCTCGAAGCTAATTGTTTCACTCACGTTTCTAGTAGCACCTTTGAGCTTGGCTACGTTAATCGTCAAAGCAGTTCGATCTCTGAAGGTCTTGATCTCCAGAATTAAGTGACCGTCACAGAAGCTTCTCAGCCTAACAAGGAGTTCTTGATTTATGGCGTAAGGATGCATACTCATTACGAAGGTCTGGCCTATTTGGTCAACGATATACCTGCATGTGCTGAAGAACTCCATTACATCAGTGTCGCTGGCATGGGTTAACAGGTGTGTCAAGGAATCGATGATGATAATATCGAAATGCTGACCCTTTTGCTTGATAAAGTTGGTCAATGCGATGAGATAATATTTTGAGACCTCTTCTGTCCAGTTCATATTCATTGTATTCATGGCCGTGACTCTGAACTTTCCAGTGAGATAGTAATCTGTAACATTCCAGTTGAGCCGCTCCATATTATTGAGTAAACCCTTCGCGGTATCCTCGGTAGTAATATAGAGTACTTTTTTGTTTGCGGTAAGAGCCCCATATGTAAACTGCTGAACAATTATAGTCTTTCCTGAGTCATTTGCTCCCTCGACAAGGGTTAAGCTGGGTAAGGGTAATCCACCCATCTTCCTGTCAAGCTCAGGGTTGTTCAGCTTGAGAATGTTCTCTTCTTCAAATTGGCTCATAATTAGCTCCTGTTCACTTGGTTCTCTCTTGCCCTGGAGACAAGCGCCAGTAACATGAACAGGTGAGTTGATTCTCCCCACTCGGATACTGGTCTGTCCAGGTTCCTCAATAGTGAGGTGATAAGCATCTTATCCTCCACATCGCTGAGACCACCCAAGGGAGAAGCATTCTTTTTACCCTTTTTTTTGCTGGAAGATAATTTATCCATAATATCTCTTACAACCTTAGGCGATGCCCATTCCTTGTACATACCCTCAAGTAGTAGCTCTTCAGAATCTTTCTCGCCCAGTCTTATACGGAGATAATCCGCAATCAGGCTTACATAAGCCTCATAATAATCACTCGTCTCAGCATATCCTCCTGTTGAGGCTAGGATAGATGACTGAATACTTGGTCTTCTTCGATTAGATTCACGAACTGCTTTAGCGAGTTCATTGACTGTACCGGCAATTTGGGTAACTGCCTCTTCTGTCTGCGCCATCCTTTCATCAACATAGGACAGGTCTTGAGAGCCTCCGTTTATCAACTCCACTGGATTCTTGGTTGATGGTAACGCTTGAACTGGCCTCCCCGAGGAGACAGGTTGAGAGACAACCTTGCTAGGTGTTGAAGCAGTTTGTGGAATATCTTGAACTACGGGAGCCTCTACCTGAGACCCGCCTCCACTTGAAAGTCCTGAATAATCTGATGAGGCTTGAACACTGGGACTCGGCGCAGGATAATTAGGTGAAGCTTGAACACTGGGACTCGGCGCCGCTGAGGCTCCAGCTGAGACTACTACTGGACTTTTTTCATTATCCTCGTTTCCAGCTAGACGTTTCTTTGCTTCCTCTCTCTTCTGTTTATTTACTTCGTCCTCGACAGATTCCACTGCTACGTTTACCAGTTTATCGACACCCATGTCTCTAAGCATATTGAATGGGTTATCCATATCCTGCATTAATGTACGTACATCGAGAAGAGTTGATTTCATGGCCTCTGTCATCGCCCGCATCTCCTGATCCGCTTTATCCATCCGGTTCTTTAATTCTACCATGTCGGCGGTAACATCATTGTCTAGATCTAGCTCCATGCCTAGATCCCCCATATTCTCTAGTTCAGATTCAAGCTCCATACTAGAGTCCTTGTTTTCGGCCATTCGCTCTCACCATTGTTTCTGTTTAAAAAAGGATTATAGAACAAGGATCGGTGAAAAACCGGCTCTTTCAATATACTCGGTAATACCAGTTCATTTTTTCTCATTAAATCACCGCTTCGTTATTTGAAATTTAAAAAAGGGGAAGGAGATATAGACACTATTACTCTAATGTCATAATTGTGCTGTATATTGCTGGGATCTGGCGCTCGATGGTCAGTACGGCTCCGGCTGATGGCCTTAGCTCGACCCTAAACTCCTCGTATGGATGAGCATATACATCATCCATTGTTCCTTGTGCGGGATCAACACCAGTTGTATTGTTGAGTTCACTGAAGTCGATCACTACTTTGAACTTTTCACCAGTTTCACACAGGCTGTCACCATCGCTGTTAACTCCCTGTATCGTCATGATTGTACCGTTGCTATTGTAGAGTTCTCCGTGACATCGTGCGTTGGTGTATGTTGCTACGAGTTTGCTGTCGTCCAGATCGATTGGTTCATGACCCTGGCTGAGCTTGAGGTAGAATGTCAGTTTCAATAGATCGATATCAGCCTGATCTCCACCAGTCTCGTTGAACTGTCCGATGACTCCGCTATCTGTGAGGAGTGCGCTGCTCGCCTCGCTCATACCGCTTGAGATGACTGACTGTGCTTTCTCAGCTGTCAGGAATCCCATGTTCAGCACTACGAATGCAAATGCCGCTGCTGTGATAACGAATGCCACCAATATGATAGCAGTCTCAAGTCCGGTCATACCACGTCTCTTAATTATTTTCATTTCTGTTAATCTCCAATTTTAATTGGCGGTTTGCCAGAATTGAATCATCAAAATATTCTATTAAGAAAATGTATGTCGGATGTTTATACAACAAAGAAAAAAGAGTAATTTTCTGGTACTAAAAACAGCTACGAGAAACATAATCATATTATGAAGGAAAAAAACGAATACTCACAATAATAGATGGAGAATCCAGTATCATAGCATAATTATTATATATTGATGAAACTCAATTTGATGATATTAGTGATATAACATGAGTAGTCGAAGGTCAAGATTCGAGATATATGTTGACGTCTTGTCTGAGATTATGAATGGATCAAATAAACCTACAAAGATAATGTACGGGGCCAACCTATCTTACAAGCCACTAAAAGGAATACTCCAGTCTCTTCTGGATCAAGGGTTAATTGCAGAAGAAAGTGGAAGAATCAGGGATAAACGGACCAAAGTAAAGTACCTTTTAACCCAGAAAGGCTTGAATGTGGTAAGATATTATTCCAAAGCGAAGGACCTTGTCGAGATTTCTAACCCAAAAGACCTTGACTAGGAATCGATGTTTCCCATTACTATAAAATCGCGGTGAATTCCCAGTTCTCGGGATAACCAGTTTTTAGTGTATAAAACATCAAGTTCGTACTCTATTTTGTGTTTTTCGCCCGAGTTTTTTATCTTATTTGACCTTAGCTCCAGTCCTATGGAGAGTTGTCCATTCAGGATAGAGATGTTATTTTTTATCGTTTTACTCATATTGAGACCAGATAGTACTAGATTGTTCTCGTTTTCATGGAGTTCCAGAGTGATCTCCGGGGTTTCTTCTAGGTATCGATATACTTTGTTCTCGGTTATGGCGTTGCAGTAAAAAGTGGAGTCTACCAGATCAAAGCAGACGAGTTCAGCTTCAACAGCTCTATCGCAGAATTCTTCCCAGTCTTTTAGCACTATTCGTAGGCTTGGAGGGTTTTTTGCCAGATTTTCCGGTGAATTATTGTCTTCAACGATGTTCTCTGCCCGTGATATCAGTGTGTCTAGGTTCTTTTCGTGGTCTTTTAGGACGTTGATTAGAAAGTCCATGACTTCGACTTTGTCTGCGTGACTCATTTTTTTCCCTGCTTTCCGGTTAGAATGGACTCCACGTGAAGTAGATATAAGGAAAAGGGGGCTTTGTAACATATCGAAAAGTAAGAAAATGGATCAGTGTGTGAGAAATATAAGAATAGTATAGAATAATGTTCATAGATTTTGATAAATTAATCATTTTTTTGGTCGTTTTTCATGAACTCCCTGAGCAGTATGGTGGCATAGGAGCCTTTTTGGAGCGAAAAAGATAACTCCAGACCATCAATGTTCTCGTTTAGGGTTATCTCGGGTAGAAGACGACCGTTTCTACGGGTTCCTTTCACATGATGCCGGCGAAAATCCTTCTTGTTTAATGAAACAGATTCCAATATCCTGTTTTCTAGTTCAAATGCCTCATCTTTTGCCTCACGCATCTTATATCCAAACATGGGTGCTGTGAAGCTTATCTCCTTAGTTTCGAACCTTTTTTGTTCTTTTTCAAGGTCTTCTACCCAGAAAACCCCTCCAGTGTCATATTTTTTGGCTATATCACCCTGTATCAACTGGGAAAACAATCCCTTTTCAACTCGTTCAGCCAAATACCTGTTACATAGATAGCTCTGGTAACTTGATAGAAGGTATTTTCTGAGCCATCGATCTCCGAGGCGTTTCCTGCCTTTGAGTATTTGCCATCCTTGGAGGACATTTTCGCCTTCATCTCCAGTTCGCTGGACTCCATAATAGTTCGGGAGACCGATTTCATGTATCCTGTCCGCGATTTTTTGGGCATTTTCCAGTGCATGTGGTACTGGATCTGTTATTATTATCTTGAATCGGTTTCCCAGAAGATGTCCAGCTCTAATCTTATTGGTATGATACTTTGCCCAGTTAACCTTGACAGGAATCTCATTTTCGACAATCGAAGCTATCTCGTTTGGATCTGGTTGATTGCCATCGAACACTACGCTGAAGGTCTGAGTAGTGATGGCATACTTGTCTTTTAGTCCAGCTTTCCCAACCTCTGAAGGGTCCAACTCAAATAACTCAGCGAGTCTTAACTGAACATCACGTGTATTCATGCTATCTTTAGTGATATTGAGGTAAAGATGAATCCCTGTTCCACTTGCCTCGTATAGTGGGATCTCTTCGACTATGAAATGACTAGTTTTTTGCCGTATCTTTCCACCTATACCGAGGATGCCTGCTGTGATATAGGGTAGCTCTAAGTTAATTTCAGGTAGATCGTTGGACATTATTGAGGAAAAAAGGATGAAGAGGGATAAAGGTTTACTCTGCCGCTGGACTCCACTCGGGTATTGTCCACGGGAGAGACTTGCCCTGTAGATAAGCCTTGATGGGGTCCTTGTAGGGGAATAATGCTACTGCTCCCCCTGTATGCAGAAAGAGGATGTTGTCTGTTTTCTTGAATTTTCCTTTTCGCACCATATCAATGAGGCAAGCCATTGCAGTAGCAGTATAGACTGGATCGATGAGCAGTCCTTCGGTTTCTGCGAGCATTTTAACCGCCTCCAGTTTTGCATCTGACATGAAACCGTAGCCTCCACCCACGTACTCGTTATAGACTATTAGATCCTCATCGTTCAGCTGGAAATCCAGACTGTATTTCTTTTTGGACTCTTCGACAATGGCTCTTACCTTTTCTATCTGCGCCTCTTTTTCAGTCCAACCTACAGCAGCCCCAATTATCTTGATACCAGTGTTGAAGGCTTTTGCACCCATCACGAGCCCAGCTTGTGTTCCGCCTGAGCCCGTTGCGTGAATCAGTGAGTCAAAGTGTATGCCTTCTTTGTTGGCTTGGTATGAGAGTTCAAGTACTGCATTCATGTATGCTGACGCCCCTATGGGGTCAGATCCTCCCACTGGCGTGAAGTATGGGTTTCTTCCTTCTTTCTTCAACTGCTCGACGGTCGACTCCATGGTTTCCATGAATTTTTCATCGGGTACGGTTTTCACGTGTGCGCCCATCATGTGATGGAGAAGATGGTTTCCATCCCAGTCTTTGGTATCAAAATCCTCATGGGGCGCTTTTTTAACTAAATAAATGTCCATTCCCAGTTTTTTTGCCGCTGCCACGGTCTGTGTACACCAGTTACTCTGGAAACCAGCCCCTGTGACTATCACATCGGCTTTTTTCTCGAGGGCGTCTCCCATTATATATTCTAGTTTTCTCGCTTTATTTCCTCCAAAGGCAACACCTGTTAGGTCGTCTCGTTTTACCCATATCTTGGGTCCTCCAAGTTTCTTGGTTAGATTGGATAGAAACTGTATTGGGGTAGGTAATGCTGCGATATTTGCTCGGGGAAATTCGCTAAACTTCATGGGAGATAATCAGTGGTTCAGAGGTAAAAGGACTACCATGTGTATTATTTCCAGTTGGAGAGCTTTTTTTGGTCGTCCAGCCATCGTTGGATGTTTTTGAGGTCTGTCTCTTTCTGTTTTTTTGCTGCTTCTATCTGTTTCTGTATTTCTCTTTGCTTGTATTTGGCGTAGTTCTCGAGGCTTGCATAGTCTGATGGTGATTTGTCGAAGGACATGTAACGTAGGTGATTTAGTTTTCTGTCTGGGAGCTTGGTCATCCAAGCTTGTGTCTCGTTGTACATTTCTTCATTGTTTCTGATCATATATGTCAATAAAGGCAGTATATCGTTGCGTACTTTATCTGTTGAGGTATGACAGTTATGGGCTATCCTGCTAGTTACGCTGTTCATGCGTCTCCTACTGTGATAGGTCTTGATGTATCGCCATTTTAGCTGGGGTTCCTTGTAGTAAGGTAATACCCAAACGTTTTTTCCGTAGATCCATTTCGCGCCAATGTCTTTAAGTTTATTATTGAGTTTCCCCCAGACATCTTTACTAAGCCAACCGTTGGGCTTGATCATAACTCCCTCATGAGTCTCCTGTGTACTCAGTTTGCTTGGGGGAAGCCCAGCTGAACGCAGAGCCACGTTTAACTGATCCTTGTATCCAGTTCCCTCGGATTTTTCCCGACAGAAAGCTACTCCTCCAGTCATTAGGTCAAACATGTACTTGAGTAAGCGATAATCATTAGATCTTGCCCGTCTCTGATGTATATCGGCTCTAGCCATAGTCTCTAGGCCTCTTACCCGTTCACTGGGATCATCTATCACAATGGGCAGGTTTTCGTATATCCAGTCATAAAGGTCATCATAGCTTATCATGCTCTGTCGGATGGTTTGGCGTCCCTCCCATAGGCTGGTGGCGGAGAATATCCTGTTCAGTATATTGGGGGTTAAATCCTGTCGGTCTCGCTTAGAAAGTAATTCGCTATCACCGGAGTTAACTACGGTTTTACCCCTTGAGATGGTCTCGAGATCTACTATAGCTGAACGTAAATCGCCGTCTACCTTCATGGCGATCATATCAAGTACATCTGGATGTACCTCGATACCTTGATCTTTGGCGATTTTCTCTAGTTTCTCATAGGTTTCTTGGAATGTTATGGGTTTGAACTCGATGCTTGTGACTTTTCGGAGAATTGAACTGAACTTTTGCTCCATGTTCTCCTTGACGGTGTTTGCGACCAGAATCATTGGAGCAGTGGATTCATCGATGGCTTTTGCTATAAATGAGACTCCGCCACGATCATTGCTTCCGCTCAGTCCATCCATCTCATCGAGGAGGATTAACCGGCGTTGGCCAAATAGGGTAACATTCTGTTTGATTGCTTTACCGAGTACCTCTTCCAGGCTGCTTTTGTTTCGGGCATCACTGGCGTTGATCTCGATGAGATCAAAATCATACTCGTTGGCCAATACCTGTGCTATGCTGGTCTTGCCTATTCCCGGTGGACCATAAAGGAAGATAGCTCTTTTCTTCGGTGGTTTCTTCTTCCAGCTCTTCAACCATTTCTCGACTACAGCAACGGCTGAGGGGTTTCCTACAAAGTCCTCTCGTTTAGTGGGACGATATAGGCTGGTCCAAGATTGGCTCAATTCATTTCTTCTCCAAGTAGGGAAAGGTGGGCGAGTAGGGTGGAGAGCTGTATCTCTGCTCTTGATCCTTGGGTGAGTCGGTAGTCTACTTCTCCTATGGTGTCGCTGAGCTTGACTTTCATCTGCTCTGTGAGTGTTGAGTGCCTCATTATCTCTCGGTATATGTTGCGGATTATGTCATCTGGTGCGAGACCTTGATCGATTAATAATCCTCTTAGTAATTCCCTGCTCTCAAGGAATCTACCATCTAGAGCAACTGCTAGCATTTCCTTCACCTTCTCTGGGCTAACATTACCAAGTAGATTGTAGATGGTTACGTCATCGATTAATTTCTGGTTAGCTGCTGCTGCTTGGAGCAGATTGATGGCTTTACGAACATCACCTTTACTTGCCTGATAGATGGCATCCAAACCCTCATCAACGATATCTAACTTCTCTTTCTCGGCTATCTTGCCAATATGAGTCTTAAGGTCTGGTTCTTCTAGTGGGCTGAACCTGAATACGCTGCAACGGCTCTGAATGGGATCAATTATATTTTCGCTATAGTTACCGAGGAGACAGAACCTACAGGTTCTCGTGTATATCTCCATGGTTCTTCTGAGGGCATGTTGAGCATCGCTGGTCAGGTGGTCTGCCTCATCCATGATTAGTATCTTGAAGCTTACTGGACTTGCCATGGCTGCGGTGCGTGCAAAGTTTTTTACTTTTTCTCGGATTACACCGATGCCTCGTTCATCGCTGGCGTTTAGTTCTAGTATGAAATTCCGGTATCCGGGTCCGTAGAGGTCTTTTGCGAGGGCTAGAATGCTTGTTGTTTTTCCTACTCCTGCTGGTCCTACTAGTAGCAGATGGGGTAGGTTTTTTTCTTCTACGAATGTTTTGAATCTTGTTACGATTTCTTTTTGGTTTACCATCTCGTTTAGGCTTTGGGGTCGGTATTTTTCTGCCCACATTCCGCTGCTCATAATATCACGTTACTCTACTAAAACATTGTCAACGTTTAATATGTTATTCTAATGGTTCTTGTGGCGGGGAGATGGGTAAATCTGGGGTTTTAGCTTCACTCATCACCGGGTATGTTTTCTGCGGATACTTTATGATACCAAGAATAGACGGCTTATTAAGTTGAAGAAAAAAAAACCACGTCGAAACCGCCAGAAAATATACAATCAGATAACAGATCTAGATGAATACCCGAGAATTAGTGAAGATAAGTGGGATAAAAGAGGCAAAGATCGGAGAAGGGGTTAGTCTCTAAGACCTTCTACCTCGATTAATCCGCTTACCATACGATAATACCGGAGAACATTCTCTCCTTTCAAGGTTATATCGTAATGGCGTTTTGAGCGCTTCTTACCAGGTGTAATAGTCTCGTCTAGAAGACCTTGCGCTGTAAGGTTTTCAAGAATTTCTTTCAAACTCTTCCAGCTAAGATTACAGTTGTACATAATCCGTGTCGGCTTTTCCTCACCCTGTTGGATGCACTCCAAGACCTCGACTGATAGCTGGAATTTAGATCTTCTGGCGCTCAATTCGAGTTTTCCATACGGTATTTGATAAAAAGGATTACTTAGTAATATTAGCTAACCTTGATCTGAAACGATGTTATAATAATGGTATGATAGATTACTGGTAGCGATTATGGTAGGGGCTCATGCCAGTTCTTGTAGTATTCCTTGATCTCCTTCATCAGCTTCTCAGGTATCTCCTTCTCGAATGGAAAAGCCGCAGCTTCAGTCACATACCGTGTCATCCATGTCTCAATGAAACGACCTTGATCCATCAAAGCCTTGGGGCTCAGATACTCGATAATATCCTCGGCGCTATGCATCATAATGTCTATACCACTTCTCCTGTTGAAGCTGGCGCTGGGCACTCCTACGGCAGATAATGGTGTGCCGTCGCTGCTGTATACGGTCTCTTTGACATCATAGACGGTCCCGGTCTCCTTGCTGAGCAGCTTTATCGAGTTGGTGAGTAGAGAGGTGCCGAGAACTGATGCGGCGTTTGTACCGATCCAAGCCCCGTGAACATCCAGATTAACAGCTAACAGGGTCTTATCAAGTTCCGTCTTTACATCTTTATCCTTTTCTTTGGATTCCTTATCATCCTTCTTGAGGTTCTTGGCATAGAGATTGCTCCCATCGAGCCCCATCTCCTCACTACCCCAAGCGATAAACCGTAGAGTACGTTTACTGCCTTTCTCCTTGAAAACCCTAGCCAATTCAAGGGTAAGGGATGTGCCTCCCGCGTTATCACTGGCGCCACGGACATCAGGAACAGTATCATAGTGACCTCCCACGAGTATTATCTCATCAGGGTGGGTTGTTCCCTTGAGCTCGGCTATAATGTTCTGGGTCTTCTTGGTCCCTCGTTCTACCTCTACTATTATCTTTGCGTGGGTGGCTCCTTTTTTCAGTAGTTTGAGTCCGTCCTCAAAGTTTACGCGGACTGATGGGAAGTTTCCATATTCCTTGTTTTGCGGAAAGTTTCCCCAGAAGTGTTTGTGAAGTACCCGTGGATAGTTTTCTATGAATATGAATCCCAGAGGCTTCAACGCAGCTACTTTTTCAATGTTTTTCCTCTTCAAACCATTGGTTATGACTATCTTGCCTGTGATCTCAGGTGTAAGATATTCCTCGTCTGTGGTTTCTATGTGGATGAGTTCTCCTTCTATTCCACCGGGTCCAGTTTGTCCTATCATGGACATTCCCTCACATGGTACCGGCTCACTGTATGGCTGAATAATATCCAGAGTCTGATTAACAGTAAACCCAGTCTTAATCTCAAACTCCTGAACCAGGGTATCAAGACCCAGCCCCTCAAAATACTGCTTGATATACTCTGCAGCCCTCTGATCCTCGGGACTCCCACCGGGTCTAGCACCGATCTCGACTGCCAGCTTCTCAATATGCTTGAAGGCTTTCGCACCATCAAATAATGTATTCATGGGTCTCTAGGAGCCCAAAAGGGTGAAAAAACTTGCTATACAGCGGTCTTGGTGGCTCCACCATGATGCGTAAGCCTTGGGCGCACCTGCACTATCAATACCTGATCGGGTCCAAGGTTGGATTTATCCGCCCTGATTACCGCTTGTCCAGTCTCAAGGTGATGAGGTGGGATTGTGGTTCCCTCTACTATCTGTCGTAGCAGGTTGCTGCTGAGGATGTCTGATTTGTGGAATATCTTGATGTCGCTGCCCTTGATTACCTTGGGGTCCACGTCCTCTGGGAAATGGGTATCCAGCATCAGCCATGTCCCGGCGTGGCGTTTCTTCCTGATAAGATAATTAATATAATCGGTGAATTCCTTGCTGAGCCCTTTTCTTAGGTAATCGTGTGCCTCGTTGATTACGAATACGAATTGCTCCCGCTCGGTCCGTGTATCATTGAGTAGGCTGCTGATGACCAGCATCATGACGCTGAAGATATCATCGGGCTCCATCATTATCTTGCGGAGATCAAAGATATTCACCCCGCCAATCATCAGGTTCCTCAGGAAGTCGCCCCCCGCGAGATAATCTTGAAGGGTTTCCAAGCGCATATTGGCGAAACTTTTCTGGTTAGGATTGAGATCACTGACTTCTATGTGGCTTCTGATCTTGTCTAAGCCAAAGTCTTCATCGTACTGGGTTTTCTTGATTATCTGGAATATCTTCTTGACATACATGCTCCCGCTTTTCCTGCCAATACTCAAGACATATGGCCAGTCTTCAGCGGTGAGCCTTGATGGGTTGATGGCTATTGGGTATGCCTTGGTACCGTAATCGGTCTCGAACTTCATCCGTTCATTCGCATAGACGAAGGGATCAACGAAAATACGGAAATTCTCCTCAGTGATGACACGCTGAGGCGGAACCCCATACTCTTCCTTGAGAAGCCGCGCCTCAGGTAGGTTCAGGTTGGGGTCTACGATACTCCAGAACTCTGAGCGCAAATCCTCTCTGGGTTTATGGAAAACGATGATAGTAGCGGGTTTTTTCACCTGACTAATCTTTGGAATAGTCTTGGATAGAAGCATCTCAGTAATAACACCAATAGTATATCCCTTACCGCTTCCCTGCTTACCGCATACAAACACGATATGGGGCTCATTGAGATCAACAGCCACCTTACCCAAACCACTCTTTCCCACGATACCCCACTGAATCGGGGTATTATCAACGCCCAGAACGATATCGGGGTCTATCTCATTGGGAATAATATCCTCTTGAGGCTCAGGCATGAATAATGTGGGTGTAAGCGGAGTATACTCTGGTTCTGGTTCTCGCTCAGGTTCAGGTTCCGGCTCAGGCTCTGGTTCATGAATTATTTCCTGCTCTGATTCTCCAGAGGGGATGGATTCTGGGTCATAGAAGATGATATATGGCTCATTTTCGGGGATACCCTCGATTACTTGCTCCTCATCGGGTTCTGTGTATAATTCTTCTTTAGGTCTTAGCCAAGTCAGGACCGTAGAGCGTATCAAGTAAATAATGAACGCTACAGGTAGCGAGATCAAGCAGAAGTTGATTATCATCCGCTCCGATATCAACCCTAACAATGGATTCCATTGAATAGGATAAAACAGGTTCAGATCAGCATATAGGAAAGAATCCAGTAAGACATGCCCCCAGACCCCTAGAACAGAAGTGATTATGATATTCTTTATGTTGCGCTCCTCGGGTGTAATTTTACCGATACGGATAGGATTGGTATATTTTCTAATCAAATACATGGGTAAAGCCAGAATAACACCGACAATGGTCCCAGCTGTAAAGCTGTGGAATATCCCATGCATTGGCCAATTTACATAACCAAGTAATACAGCTAAGGGCTCCAGATCAAGGATCAGACTGGCTACAATGAATGTGGGTATATCCAGCACTGGGTACAGTAGGAGGGCTACCAGGAGCGCAGGCCCTACATGGTAGGGTGTTAACGGCATCTACCCTGCTAGACGCTCACACCACATATAAAAGATAAGAAAAGGAGAGACGCTAGATTACGCCCTTCTCTCTAAGAGCCTC
>Ga0272441_10004174_pt1 | contig 26576 bp, 19 predicted proteins | sample SSMProp6N_FD_193582 | JGI IMG/M metagenome (GOLD analysis project Ga0272441, IMG submission 193582) | Marine sediment archaeal communities from Little Sippewissett salt marsh, Falmouth, MA, United States - SSM-Prop-6N | ecosystem: Environmental > Aquatic > Marine > Wetlands > Sediment ... | reverse complement strand
AGACGATTATTTGAGAGCTTCCTTTATTGCGCGTTCTTCTTCGGGAGAAAGGCGGAATTCGGATTTACCACGAATTATCGGTTTACCGTACATACGACTGCTGCCATCTTGTGTTTGGAGGCTTGTGAGTACAACACCTTCACCCTCATAGTCCAATAACGCCAGCGAAAAACTCTGCATGGAATCTCCATGCCCGAATGGGCTGTAACGGATTATCTTTCGCTTGGATAGCGTTCGACGCAACGTTGCCCTGAGGTCCAATACGTCTTTTTGGAGCGTATCGATACTTTTCTGCATTTTGAGGAGGGCATTCGCATGCGATGCGATTAACTCATCAAGATCTGAAACCTTGAAACCTCTGAAAAGACGACCGAACTTTCTGTTTTGAAGGAGTAGCAGAACGGTAATTCCGAAAAGCCAGATTAAGAAGAACAGGCCGATTCCAAAAATCGTACTCGGCGGGAATGGAAGAGAAATAGTATATTCATTCATGGAATTAACCTCAATGCGGAACCGTCTGGCCAACGAATAATGGTTTAATTGGTGCCGGACGGATGTACCGGCTCAGGCAACTGTAAGATCAGCCTTGAATGGCGTCGAACCAGTTATAGATGCCGGGATCTATTGTCAAGCTCATGGATCACCCGTCTTCGTTCGTAGCCTGCGGGACACAAATACGCACCACGGTTTGCGAACATACGTTTCGTTGGGTGAACTGACGGACAATTGATAGTCTGGAGTTGTTACACATGCGGGATGCTGCATGTAGAAGGTATGATATCCTGGTAGATGATTTGGCGGGAGGTTGTTATGAAGAGCTATCGAAAAGAACTGTGGTTCAACACACGAAAGCGAATGGAATTCATCAACATTACCAACATGGTTCGTGAGTGCATTCAATCGAGCGGAGTGACCGATGGACTCTGTCTCGTCAATGCAATGCACATTACCGCCAGTGTTTTTATAAATGACGATGAGCCCGGGTTGCATAGTGATTACGCGGATTGGCTGGAACAGCTCGCGCCGCATAGCCCGATAGAACGATACCGTCATAATGCCACCGGCGAAGATAACGGTGATGCACATCTAAAACGACAGGTAATGGGGCGTGAGGTGGTTGTTGCGGTGAGTAATGGCGATCTGGATTTTGGACCGTGGGAACAGATTTATTACGGAGAGTTTGATGGTCGACGAAGAAAAAGAGTTCTGGTCAAAATCATAGGAGAGGGTTAAGGGATGGAGGTAGGAAATGATGAATGCTGATCCCACTTCGCCCATCTACGCCCAGGCCTGACGGTCGTAGCCACGGCAGGGCGGAGACTGTTGGCTTCGATGCGTAAACTCTCGCTATGCTCTTAGCTACGAGGGACAGGTTGATGAATGATGATTTTTCGGGATCGGGATTGAAATCGTTATCGAGATCGATCATCCAAAGAATAAAAATACAGCAATTGATTCCATCTTGATAATGATCTTTAAGAATTTCTCGATTAGAATGTGCAGATGAACCAGGGCGATTCGGGGAGAGATGCAACCGAGGCGATTCGACCATCCGTCAGGACTTTGAGGAGAGTTTTATCGTATGTTCCACACCATAGTACGTTCGTTCCCGGATTATGAGCCAGTTCTTGAGGTTCATCAATAGTATCTATGGTCCGTATGACTCTGCCGAACCGGTCAATCATCACGATTTTATTATCAGACGGGAGTGATATCCAGCAATAATCGTTACTTGCCGGTGCAACACTTCTGCAACTAAAGTTGAATAACTCCATTTCACCATTATTGCCGTTCAGATAAATCACTCCGTTTTCCGAAGCAATCCAACATTTCCTTCCGAATGCGGGTGACAGATCGATGATATCCGGAACAAACCATGTATTCAACGGTAATTCTTCACCTGCCGGTATGAAAGACACTGAATCAGATTCATCCCATATCCATACGCCGTCGTCTTCCGGGGTCAGGCGGGCGTAGCGTATTTCAGATTGGATGTCAATGAGCCATGATTCGGTTTCAGCCCAATACGAATCATACCAGATAAGCCCGTCTCCATGTGAAATGAGAAGCCTCCCATCGTTGGATATATCGCAAGACTTCAATGCATATCCGAATGACAGGCTGTGATCCAGTGAAATTCCCTCACCGTTGATCGAGACGAAGTAGAGTATTCCGCCGGGCGTTCCTATCATCCATAGCGATGAACCCGAACAGCAACCGTCGACCAGATATGTGCCCAGCGACCTGGTCGGAAGATATGTGTCGATCTGTGGTGAATACAGTGATATGTCATCGTATCCGTGAGCTATCCAGCATTCTCCGCTTGAAAATATGGCTGACGTCGTATCAGAAGTATGTATGCCTGACCACCCATCCACTGCCAACTCCATCCAGAAGCTACGTTCGTCCGAATCTACCGTGCCGAAGTATACCTTCAGATCGCCGTTTTGAGAGATGTCGTCGCGTAGAACAACAGTGGGAGTATCAGGAGAAGACATCAACAGCCTCACGGACTCTATATCCGATATGTCGGGGAATTCCCAAATGAGATTGATGTAGTTCACAGCCGGAATTGCATGCAGTTCAAGGGGATTTCCCTCAGTGATGGGATTTTGGGGATCAAATGGATTATTACGATCCCGGTTGCTACAGCCTGATGTGATGCAGAGAATGGTCGCGCCGATCAATGCGCCCTCTAAAATTGCGTGTTTCATCCCAGAAGCCACCATGCGATACCACCGGCAATGGTAAGTTGAAATCCGACCCAGAACATGCCGGCACACCGATCGAGGAGAACGGCTCGATCATAGAGTCGGGTGATCTCGGATGGATTAGCTGTTTTGCCGTATTGATTGTATGTGCGATCCGCCTCGCTGGCACAGATTATTGAACCAGCGGCCATTGACACGGCTACGGCACTCCAATAGAGGATGCGGTTTGTGTGTCTTGAGTTTGAGTGGGTTGACGATGTTTCTATGAATTTGATCGGCTGGACGTGCACGTGTGTCTTTCCACCCGGCAACGGATGCCATGACCATGAATACGGAATATGGTCTGGCGCTTTCGCGGTAAATACAATTTCTCTGTCGGGAGTTCTGGATACTATCAGGGGTGTATAGCCGATTGGAGTGTTTCGTTCAGAGATCAGGCACCCGTGGGGAGATGATGTAATCCTGATGGTCGAGGGCAACGGGAGAAGAAGCGAATCGGTTTGGTCATGAATCACGATCAGAGTATCCAGTGACTGAATTCCCCAGAGTCGAGTAGGAGATGGTATAAGCGATATTCTATGTATCCCCGTATCGAGGGAATCGACACATACGGGAGATTCGCCGTATGAATTTCCATCGATCAGTATTTCCATGCCCGACGGAACCGTTTCGATATAAACAGATCCGGTTACAAGCAGGAAACGGCATATGAAATGAAGCAGTTGACCAATCATCATCGTACAACAAGTTGTGCGTCTAATACCAACATAGCAAGAGCTCCCATGCTCACATTCATACCCGAGATTCCCGATATTGTGTCCTCATAATAAGGATCGCCATGGCCAGCAGAAAGCATTATTTCGCGGAGTTGTGGAAAGAACTCTCCGATCCGGATCCACGTCTTCGATCTGCGTATCTTATTTACGGCCCCGAAGAATTGCTTGCGAGAAAGCTGGCGAATCGAATATCCGAATTGTGCGGGGACGTCAAACCGTTCGACTCTTCCGAGCATCTCGGAACCGAGGTGACGATTCCTCAAATAGCTGAAGAAATTTCCACATTACCCATGATGGCCGAGCGGCGTGTGGTAATCGTTCTGAAAGCGGAAAAACTCTTTTCGCAGGTGGGGCGGGGCAGAGGCCTTTCCGATGAAGCCACACTTCTTTTGGACGCCATACGCGAGACCGAAACGGCCAGCTTGATCTGTATCACGAGTCCGGAGATATCCATTGGATCAATACCGGGGCGAGCATTGCATAAGCATTTTTTTGCCTGTGGCGTATACCCGCTGAATGAACGACAGCTCCATACCTGGATAAATCGCGGTGCGAGGAAACGTGGGATCGATATTTCCCGTGATGCCGCCTCGAAACTTCTGGATATCGTCGGCACCGGTCTGTTGGATGTTGAAAATGAACTCGACAAATTAGCGATCTTTCTCGGGGGCAGCGGCAGAGCCGACACAAAGACAATCGATGATCTCGTTGGATTGCGCGGGATTTCGCTTCAGGAGTTTCTCCATGCCGTGGCCGCCAGGAAAATACCGGATGCGCTGTGTTACCTGGAGCCCGTACTTCTCGTGCCAAGAAATGCGTATCGGATTATTCCCGCATTAACCGGTGCTCTCATGGAAATACACGCAGCGCTCTGTCTGGATCAGGCTGAGTTCAATGCCGTGGTTCCTTCCTGGAGGCAGCGGGAAGTCAGGGAATGGTCCAGAAACTGGACTGAAGATCAAATAATAGGTGCGCTTGACGGGCTATACACTGCTGATCTCCATCTGAAATCGGGGATGAGTCGTATCAATGCCGCACTCGTTGAATTTCTTGCAGGATTAGCTTAAATGGAACCGGTAGTTTGACTGCGGGTATCCCCATTGTAAGAAATCCATAGCAAATACATTGCAGGCTTTTTGAATTGCGATCGACGATCTGATTGCGGAGGTACAAGGGTCATGACAAAGGCCATTTCGTTATTCGTTTTACTCATCGTATGCATTTCTTCAATCCCGGCGTCATCCGAAGTAGGTACCGCTGTGGTGTTTCTCACCCTCGCCCCGGGAGCCCGTGCCAACGGGATGGGGCAGGCGTTCGTAGCTGTAGCGGATGATGCGACGGCGGCGTTCTATAATCCGGCGGGGCTAGCCCTTACCTGCCCCGGAGATGATACGCTTCGCTGTCCCAGTGAACTCTTTCTCATGCATTCACCATGGATGCCGGTATTCGGACTCGATGATCTATATCTCGAATACTTCGCGCTCACTCATCAGGTAGAAGGATGGGGTCATTTCGGTCTGAGTGCAAACTATCTTCATGTGGGTGATGTAACAGAACGAGATGATCAGGGAAATGAACTCGGTGAGTTTAAAGTATACGATTTGGCGTTTAATCTCTCCTATAGTACCAAAGTAACGGAATCCATGGCAGTGGGCGGCAATCTCAAATATATCCGAAGCCAGCTTCACCCGGATGACGGTGTAGGTACGGACTGGGCGGTGGATCTCGGGTGGCTTTATCGTTTCGGTGATCACCGGATTTTTGGCGGTATTCCGGGTCTGAGCAGCATACCGGGGTTGAATAGTTTCAATACAAAAAGCCTCAGACTCGGCGCAAGTCTTTCCAACTGGGGTCCCGATATCGCTTATAAAGACCAATCACAGGCGGATCCACTCCCACGTCTTCTCCGATTGGGATTTGCATACGATTTGTTGAACAGACCATCCATAGGACGATTTCTTCTCTCCGCGGAGATGAACAAGGTCATGGTTAATTGGGATCAGGACGGATTTGCGGATGAGATCAGGGAGAGTAAACGGAGCGTTGGACTGGAATACACATATTCGGATAATACCATCCAGGTTTTTCTCAGGGGTGGTTACTACTATGATCGAGAGGCGAGCAATGTACCCCAGGGGGCAACTTTTGGTGGTGGGCTGCGGTACAATCGATTCCAGTTCGACTTCGCATTTATCGAACCTCCGGAGGAACTCGGTACGACGTACACGAAGATGTATTCACTGAAAGTCACGATATAGACGCAATAGCAGATCGCCGACCGTTGTCTATTCATAAGAACCGTCACATTCAGATGATAAGGATGCTCTCCGTCTCAGCGGTGTTTTTTGGGATACTGTCATACTCATACGGCGAAGTTATTGATGTAAGAAAAGCCGAACTCATCCACGAGGAATCATCGAATCGTCCGAAGCGTATGCGGTTTTTCGCCAACTCAGCCCGATCTCGGGCAGCGACGAAACCGTGGATTTCCAAGCATACGGAAAACACTCTCAAAGTGCTTGCCATTCGAGTCGATTTTCCACCTCCACGAGAATTGGATGATTGCGGTATCTCCGGAAACGGGGAATTCGACCTTTCGGGGGAGGATTCGGACGATAGAGACATAGGAATGCCTCCGCACAATAAACGATACTTTGAGCGTATGCTCGAGGCTTTGTCGCATTACTATAAAACGCAGACATACGGCGCAATTGATATAGAATACCGGGTTCTGCCGGATGGCGACAACGCTGCATACCGGATGCCTCAGTACACCGCGTATTACAGTTATCCCTCGGATCCAACTAATCTAAGTAAACGTGAAACGCGTCTTGTCGAACTGTTTGAGGATGCCATTCATGCAGCGGATGAGGATTCTACGGTTCTCCTCGGTGACTATGATACATACATAGTATTTCATGCGGGCGGAGACTGGCAGCATGATTTCAACGGTGACAGTCCTTGCGATCTCATAACGGCATACATTCCATCAATCGCTGCTTTCCAGGATGAACCGTTGCTCGTTGACAACGGAAACCATTCCATTGATGATGGTATCGTCATGCCTGAGGCGATAAATCAGGATCTTGATCCAAATGAAGCGTTAGCTGGTATTCAGTCTGAGCTTGCCCATGAGTTCGGTCATCAGCTTGGCGCCCTTGATTTGTACGATTATAACTTCTGGAGTAATATTGTAGGGTATTGGGCTCTTATGGATAACGGCGACGGGATGGCGTTTCAGGATGAACAGGGCCGCATTATTTCCGGCGTACTTCCCCCTTCGCTTTGCGCGTTTACAAAGACACATCTCGGATGGGTCGATCCCGTTGAATTATACTCGGAAGGGCAGTACTCCATACCTGCATCAACCGTATCCCCCACGTATTTCAGAATCACCATCAATGATCACGAGGAATTTCTCATTGAGAACCGCCAGGTCAGCACCGACGAAGACCCTGTGGTGTATCTCAAGACGAGGGGTGGTATTGTACTCGGTCCGACAACTGAGACGGGTGATACTATTTCCGGCGAGTATGACGCGGGTTTGCCGGGATCCGGTATTCTCATATGGCACATTGATACCGCCCAAGGCGCTTGGGAAAACGGGTTGCCAAACTTCAACACCATCGATGCCGTTGCAGATACATTAATCCGGAGCAGGGGAGTAGCCCTGGAAGAAGCCGATGGTATCGAGAATATCGGAATCCGATATCTCGGGGACTATTATATCGGATACTGGCCCTCCGCGGATCCGGGGGGCAGCGAGGGCGATCCGTTTCGCGCGGGCCACAATGATCATTTCGGCGAGTCGACACGGCCGGCGTCATGGGATAACTCCGGGCGCCGTTCACATATAGAAATATCCGACATCTCCGAAAGTGCCGGGATCATGAGTTTTCGATTCAGTAGAAGCTGGTATCAGGAAGGCTGGCCTGCGCAGGCATCGGTGGAAGCGCTTTCAGAACCGAACTATGTAACCTGGAACGGGTCAAATCTGATACTCGCCGCCGCCGGAGATGTAGTCCATGCATTTGATGCGTTCGGAGAGAGAATCGGATCTTTCGATCTCCGGGAAGAAATTATCGGAGGACCGGCAGCGTATGAATCGTCCTTGGAAGAAGACTTCTTTATCGCTGTATCAGGAGTGGAAGGAAGCGTGGGTCTGTTTACGCTGAATGAACCGGGTGCCGGCCAGTTGTTGGATGGATGGCCGGTTCGCGACCTGAATGGGATGCTTTCTCCGCCACTCATCGATGATCTGAATGGTGATGGGAATGTCGAGGTTGTAGTGGGTACCTCCGATGGACGTATTCATGTATTTGATACGACCGGCAACCAGTTAGCCGGATGGGGAACCGTATTCGCTGAAGGTTCGATGAGCTCACCCGCGTGTGTGGACCTGAATCAGGATGGGGAAAAAGAGCTCGTACTGACTGCATTGAATCAAGGCCTTCATGTGTTTACTCTGGATGGTGAATATGTCGACGGCTGGCCCCGGGAAGTAACCGATATTCTGTCCGATCCTCTCATCTCAGATTGTGATGATGACGGGAGTGTGGAGATTTTTGTCACCGGTGTGCAAACCGCCTGGTTATTCAGATCAGACGGATCGCTTTACACCGGCTGGCCGGTTACCCTTTCTGATTCGCTGTCAACATCCACCGCCGTGTGTGATGCAGATGGAGACGGGATACTCGATTTTACTGTTCTGAGTTCCTCGGGTACGGTGGTTGCCTGGTCGAAAAGCGGTGTCCCCATAGCGGATGCATTCGGAAATTACCCGAGAAATATACCCTATGCGCGCCATACCTATATTCTTTCAATGAATATGGACAATGACGATCGAAATGAATTCATCGTCGGCGCCGCCGATATTCGGGGCATTGATGATAATGGATCTTTGAAACCCGGGTGGCCTTTGACGCTGGATGGAGGATCCGGTGGAATCTGTTTTGATCTCGATACGGATGATGATCTGGAGCTCGTGACTACCGACAGTCTTGGCAGAATCCACGTGTGGGACCTCCCGTATCCCACGGAAACGCTCGCGTGGGGACTGCCCCGTGGCGATATACGAAGATCCGGTTGGGCGGGATCAGGGAATCCCGTATCATGGACGCAGGATAACCTCATTTCGATTGCTGATTTCTATTGCTGGCCGAATCCGGTGGAAGGTTCCGAGGCTCACCTGTCGTTTCGTGCTCAAAGTGGATCAACCGTTGATATAACTGTTCTCGATGCCGCGGGAAACAAGCGAGCTCAATGGTCTGGAACGGCATCAGGACAACGGGATGAGTGGATATGGAGCGCGGATGTCCCAACAGGGGTATATCTGTACCACATTACCGCGAGACTCGATGGCTCCACACAAACGAACATCACTCAGTTTGCAGTTCTTCGTTAGGAGTGAACAGGAGATGATTCGAGTACTGATAGCAGGTCTTGTTCTTCTGAGTTTCTGCACTACGGTTACCGGTAACGGAGCGGAAAGCTTTTTCCTTCGCGGAGGACGATACCTGAGCGATGAGCAGCTTCCGGAGATGGAAAGCAGCGCTAAAATTCACATGCCTTCTCCCGGAAAAGCGTTTCTCCTTTCTGCGCTGGTCCCCGGTAGCGGGCAACTCTATATGGGACAGAAGCGCGGGTGGATCTACCTTGCCGCTGATATCGCCGCATGGACCGGATATTTTATCATGGACAGCAAGGCACAGGATATTGAGGATGACTATGCGGCATTCGCCGAGGAACACTACACATTGACAAATCCTGATTTCTCCAACGACGCCGAACGAGGCTGGGTCGAGTGGTGGGATCTGTTCGGCCGCCTCGATGCGGACTATACATTCGCGGACAGCGTATATCTGGAATATATCGTTGATGATTATGAAAATGCCCGGGAGAATTACTATCAGGAGATCGCTGAATCCAATGCCTATATCTACGGATGGGATGACTGGGCACCTGATCCGTATGGAAACAACGACGAGTACTGGGGTTTTGATCCTGATGCGGGAGGACTCTATTTCAATTATTTATCGCCGAACCGAGACGAATTTCGGTCACTGCGAAGTGATGCAAGTGAGAAATCGTCGTGGAAACAACGATTTCTCGGCGCAGCCGTACTTGTCAGGGCTGTAAGTGCCATAGATGCATTGCGGACTGCTCGATCGAGAAGGATCTATAAGGATCTTCATGTTGATGTGTCGTGGCGTAAGAGCGAACCTGCCATTACTCTGGCGTGGAAAGGTTCTATTCGATGAAACGGATTATACTATCCCTCATGGTGATTTGTATCGGAACATCATCAATGACCACTGCCGGCGAATCACGGCTTCTTGCCGCGGCTTTTTCTGCCGTTCTCCCGGGAGCGGGAGAGGCTTATCTCGGGTGGAGGAGACCTGCGGAGGCATTTCTCATTGCTGAAGGAGCCATCTGGGGGAGCAGGTTTTACATGTCATGGAGAGCGGACGGTTTGAAAGATCGATATGTGAACTTCGCAGCGACTCATGCCAACAGCGATCCATGGTGCCGCGATGGAGACTATTACTCCGATATTTCCCGATTCTGGAACTCCGAGGCGGCGAACCAGGACTACGGTGATCCGTATCTTTACACTGGTTCAAAATCATGGTCCTGGCAGTCGAGTCAGGAAATGAGTGAATTCGAGGATTTACTTCGAGATCACAGGACCTGGGATAATCGTACGAAAAATGTCATTGCGCTTGCGGTCTTGAATCGAGCGATATCAATCGTTTATTGTCTCCGGGCTAACAGGCACGCCGATACCGGTCCTGTTTCCCTCAATGTCATGCCCAATACCGTTTCTGTTGGTATCCGCTGGTAAACGGTCGAGCATGAACAGTCATTGATCGCTTCTTCAGCGATCGACTTAACATCCACATCTCTTTTTCAGGGAGGAACTATGGTACGGTACACCACGATTCTGCTCCTCACGGTGCTCAGCACCGCTGGATGGGCTGCTCCCCGAGTCGTTCTGGCCGAGACTATAACGAACTCGGAATGAGGCTTTTGCCCCGCGTCCGACAGTGTGTTGGACATCCTTTATGAAACATATGGAGACAGTATAGCTATTGTCCGCTACCACGGCTGGTGGCCGGGTGCGAACGATCCGTTCTACCTTTTCAATCCGAGCGAATCGCAAACTCGGATCTACTATCTCCATGAACACCGGCAGTTTCCCAACGATGGGCTCTATGCGCCCCATACGTGGTTCGATTGTTTGTTTGATGCGCAATCGAACAATAACCAATATGAAACGAAATTCCTCCAGGCATTAGCCGTTCCGGGACAAATAGATCTGGATCTCGACGTTGATGTGAACCTGGAGACCAATGAAATTCATCTGACATGTAATGGTGTTCCGGAACAGGCTATTGCCGGAGATTTATTCCTGAGATACGCTCTTACCGAGACCCAATGGGACGATAGTCATTTCCACCAGGTTATGCGTGATATGATTCCCACTCCCGAGGGTACTCCGCTTGATCTCTCCACCGGACAAGCATTTCAGGATGAACAAATTATCAGTATTGATCCTGTTTATACACTCCACAACCTGGAAGTTGTCGCGTTTGTGCAGGAGGATGTCGAGGGTGAAGTGTTCCAGACTGCGCAATCGACCATGCCACGCGACCTTCCGCGTTTTTCCATTGGAGATATAGCTCTCGTTGAGACAGGGTCGACAGGAGATGGTGATGGTGTAGTGAATCCTGGTGAAGATGGCCTCCTCAGTCTTTTCGTAGCCGCGGACGAAGATTGGGGTTCAGCAGACCAACTGTCGCTGCACCTGAGTACGGACTCAGAGTTCATAACCTTCACCGATGCCGAGGCGTCAGTCCCTTCTGTTGCTGCTGGTGATACCGTGTGGTTACCAGATGATGAATTTGCACTTTCCGTGAGTTCACAGTCGGGAATGGGAGAGTTTTCCATTGATCTCACCATCGAAGCTGAATGGGCGGATGGACGATATTATACACAGGAACTGCACTTCACAATCCTCGTGTCTATGAATCAATCAGGCTTTCCGGTCATAGCATCCGGGGAGATTCTATCCAGTCCCGCTGTGCTCGAAACACCCGGCGGCACATATCTCGCGGTCGCCGATGAAGCGGGTTATGTACACGTAATTGACGGATACGGTCAGCAGATGCAGGGATTTCCTGTTCAGGCTGGTGAGCGTGTATCCTCATCTCCCGTGATCACTGACATCGATGGAGATGAAGATCTGGAGATCGTAGTTGGTTCATGGGACAAGAAACTGTACTGTTTCGATCTCGACGGTGCTGAACTGTGGTCAATGGATCTGGGTGGATATATAACCGGTCCTCCCGCGGTGGGGGATGTCAACGGTGATGGTATTCCAGATATCGTTGCGGCCACCATGGCGGGGGATGTCTACGTACTGGATATGAACGGGAATCCATACAATGGGTGGCCCGTCTCTCTTGGCGGTACTGCCAGGATGAGCGCAGGCGTCTGTCTCGCTGATCTCGATAATGACAGTGCCCGTGAGATCATCGTAGGTACCTGGAGTTCGGAGATTCATGCCTTGTACGCCGACGGTTCGGAGTTTCCGGGATGGCCAGTTGAACTGCCTGGATGGGTAAAGGGTGGCGTTGTTGCCGCACCGGTACTCGGTTATTCGGTAGCCGTAATCGCGCCATGTGGTGATGATAACCTTTATGTGATCGGAACGGATGGAGCGATCCTTGGATCCGTGGAAACGGAAGCCGACATCATGACAACACCGGCTGTTTGTGATATTGATGCCAACGGTATACCCGATATTGTTTTCGGTACGACAAATGGTCATGTATATGTCGTTGACGGATGGTTGAACCAGGTATCCGGATGGCCGGTTGATATCGGCGGAGCTCGTATCGAGAGTTCGCCAGTCACGGCGGATATCGATGGCGACGGGTATGCCGAGATTGTGATCGGCGCTGAGGACGGGTTTCTGCACATCCTCGATCACCAGGGTATTGGTCTCACAACGCCGCTGGATCTAGAAGAGCGAATTCGATCAACGCCCGCGGTAGCTGACGTGGATGGAGACGGAGATCTTGATCTTTTCGTTGGTGCCGGCAATGCATTTGTCGGGCTCGATCTGAAAAATGCCGGTGGAAGTATTGAAGGATACTGGAATCAGTACAGAGCCGTGGCGGAGCGCACCGGTTGGCTGACGGATACCGGAGCGGTACCGGTTGGTGAAATACCCATGGCTTCCGCATTCCAGCTTCATTCACTCTATCCCAATCCGAGTTCAAACGATGTTGTCGTTCGGTATTCACTTCCCCGGGCAGAATCTATTCAGTTGGCAATCCATGATGTTGCCGGGCATCTGGTGAAGCCGATAGAAAACGCCCGTGTCGAAGAAGGTACTCATCAGCTTTCCATTCCGATCTCTGATCTGTCAAATGGAGTCTATTTCATGTCGATCCGGAGTTCAGAAGCTGAACAACGTAAACCGTTTGTGATACTTCGATAAGGGTACTAGTCGTACGTACCATTCGAGCCCTCCGATGCCGAATCCATAGGCGTCGGAGGGCTTTTTAAGCATCAAATCTCATCATGACTACAGGGGAGTGACATGAAGTCCTCGTTAATCGATATCGTAATCATCGGCGGCGGTATCGTCGGTATGGCTACCGCGCGTGCTCTTCTCATGCGTCAGCGATGTTCGCTTGTGATTCTTGAAAAAGAGGATGCACTGGCGAAACATCAGACGGGGAACAACAGCGGCGTCATACATTCCGGCCTATACTATAAACCCGGCTCCCTAAAAGCTCGTAACTGCGTCACGGGTAGAGCGGCTCTCTATGACTATTGCGAACAGAAGGGAATACCGTATGAGAGATGCGGGAAACTCGTTATTGCAACCCGGCGCAGCGAACTACATGCTCTCAAGGAACTCGAGCGTCGTGGCAAGGAGAATGGACTGCACAACATAACGCTCGTTTCAGGAGAAGAGATCTCCACGTTCGAGCCTCATGCCGAAGGGCTCGCGGGGCTTCATGTACCGGATACCGGTATTGTTGATTATTCCAGGGTTGTTGAAGCAATGGCCGAGGATGTGGATCACCTGGAAGGTGGAATTCGCCGGGGCGAGCCGGTGACCCGTTTCCAAAGAGACGGGAGCCATATCGTTCTTGAAACTACTGAAACGCAGTATAAATGTCGAAATATCATCAACTGCGCGGGTTTGCACTCCGATCGCGTAGCCCGCTTATGTGGAGTCGATCCTGGATTACATATCATTCCGTTTCGAGGTGAATACTACGAACTTGTTCCCGAAAAGCGACACATGATCCGCAACCTTATCTATCCAGTACCCGATCCTCGCTTTCCTTTTCTCGGAGTTCATTTCACGAGAATGATTGATGGCGGCGTTGAAGCAGGTCCCAATGCAGTCCTTGCATTCAAACGCGAAGGGTATCGTCGGTCGGATTTTTCTTTGAGAGATACACGCGAATGTCTTTTGTTCGGTGGATTCTGGAAGATGGCAATACGCTACTGGAAGATGGGTCTTATGGAACAGTGGCGTTCATGTGTGAAATCGGCATTTGTACGATCGCTGCAACGATTGGTGCCATCTCTGACGAGTGACGACGTCACGCGTGCAGGAGCCGGTGTACGTGCGCAGGCACTGGAGCCGAACGGTCATCTGGTTGATGATTTCAGGATCGTTCAAAATCCTAAACAAATTCATGTCCTGAATGCTCCATCACCTGCGGCCACGGCGTGCTTGAGTATCGGGGGTACGATTTCCAGGATTGCTGTGGAACGTTTCTTCGAATAACCGTACGTCACACGGGATTCATGCTGAAACGCTGTTGTGCGGTCTATTCGGCTTTCGATGACTCTACCAGAGCGGAGAGTTCCGTCTCCAGTTCATGTATGAAGCGGGAGAGTGCGAACCGTTTCGTGAAATCACTTCGAGCCGCTTCTCCGAGTACGGTACGGAAAACCGGATCCTGAAGAGACTGAAGCTTGTCCATCAGATCTCGAACATCTCCGGGTTCGAAGAGTAATCCTGTACGACGGTCTGATATTATCTCAGCCGGTCCGCCCAGACGAGATGCAACCACGGGTGTGCCATAGGACATAGCTTCAAGGATTGATAGTCCAAACGGTTCCTCCCAGATCGACGGGAATACGAGAACTGCATGTCTATTATAGATCTCAGGCATAGCGGCACTTGGAATCCATCCACTGAACTGCACACGTGATTCCAGTTCTTGATCTCGCACCCATTGTCTGCATTCGCGTTCATAGGAAACGCTATCAGCGTCAGCCGTACCACAGATTCGCAAGGTATATTCTTCAGGAAGGCCGGCCATGGCTTCGAGTATGGTGTGCAAACCTTTATACATGACAATTCGTCCGGAGAAGAGGAGAGGAATCCCCGTACTGGATTCCTGATGCTCTCTTGAGTCAGGTATGTTCAAACCCGGTGTCAGAAGACGAATCCGGTCAGATCGAAATCCCTTTGCGAGAAAATGAAATCGGATGGTTTGACTTGCGGCGAGTAGTACGATACCGCCTGTGAGGTGCGGACCAAAATGCGCAAGATCATATAGCATCAGATACACTGCCGTAGGTTTCGATTCAACTGCGGAGAAAATGCCGGCATGTCCCAGTCCAAAAGTATTCCAAATCAGAATACAATCGGGATTTGTTGAATCGATGATTCGCTTGACTATGCCTTCATTCCGTTGCAGAAGAAGCGGGGATTCGCTGGAGGGATCGAACCAGAGTTCTCGGTGGATGTTGAGCTCTTTCGCGGCGGTTTCGCGGTTACTCCGGTGCATGGAGGTAAGGATGGTAATGTCATGACCGCCGCGTATCAGGGCATTAGCAATGGAGTGACAATAGAGGCCGTATCCGCCCATGTGATGAGGAGGATAGAGATTGGAAATAAAAAGGATCTTCACTGATCAGCGTATGGAAATCACCGCGGGATGTGCCCATGCTACGGAATCGCAGTTGAGGTCGCCACGGTATCCGGGTGTAGTACTGAGCGTGATATCCGTCAGTACACCGGTATATGCCGATAAATCGATAACGATATCCACCCATCTCTGATCGGTCTTGTTTATGCGAGGATTGAGATAATACTCGAAAAGCAGTACCGGGTGAGCCGGATCGGATGTGACTTCCACACGGAAGCGAACACCATCACTTGATTCCCAACATGATTCGATCATACCCAATGAGGCGATAAAGGACGCCCGAGGACCGGGCAGGATAGTCTGGGACATCGACCATGGAGGATGAGCATACAACCCTTCCTGATGTCTACCTGCGAGAAGGAATGCTGTCGTACGTGAATGCATAAGAGAATCCGGTATATCTATACTCGACTGTACGGTATGGGTAACCAGAAAATCATGATCATACTGATAGATCCCTTTTTCTAATTGTGCCTCAAACTGATCGATACCATCGACGGAATCGGTCAAAGGCGCGGAATACACCAGTGGTTCTCCCCACAGGCACCAATCTTTGGTCATGTCGTCTGAGTGCCCGGGATCCGAGTGTAGACGGATGGTACATTTTTTCCCGGCCCAACAATCCAGTGGAGTATGTACGGCGTGCCACCGCCTGTCTTGCGGATTGTTTCGGGGGTTAATCAATCGTTTCCAAACGAGGACTGATTCAGGTGGATCGTCGTTGATTACAATCACCGAGAAAACAGCACCGTCCGTACTTCCACTCCAGGCGGAAGGCGCCATGCTGACCCAGGATGAAAAAACGCTCCCCGGAAGTATGAATACTTCATAATCCACTACTCCCGGTGCCTGCATGTACAAACTGTGTCTCTGTTTTCCTCGAACCGTAACCAGGGTTTTTTCCACTGAGTCCGCATTCAGCTGTTTCGGGAAACTGGCTGTGCCGAAAGCATCGATACAATCGAGTTGGATATGGCATTCTCCCCGGGAAGCTGAAGAATATAGCTGGTTTTGAATATCCGTATCACCGCCGGAACACGAGACTGTGTACAAAACCACAGAGGAAGCTATGATATGATGTATAATTCTTGCTTTTTTCATGGCCGACAGTGTACTCTGTTTCCCGTATTGCAGCAAGTAGTATGAACTATAGCAGAACAATCTGGATGAAACCGATGACAGTCTCATTTTATGAACTTCCTTCCGGCAACTATTGGCAGGGTGTTGCCCGTCTTATTTCACATCTTCTGGGTACGGATATGATTGCCGTTTATTTAGAAAAAGAGGAACATATTCGTACGCTCAGTCGTTTTTTGTGGGATCTTCCTCCCTCACTTCTCGTACCGCATGGCATAGAAGGGGAACGCTTTGACGAAGCAATCGATCCCGTGGTACTCTGCCAGCGCTCCGAGCAATCAACCCGCCCCATAGCCATTCTTGTTGCCCCGCTTCCGTTAGAAGACGTATCTCATGCTTCTACGATCATCGAACCTATTGCTACTGATTCCGCTGAAAGAGACAGGCGCAGGAATCGTTTTCGGGCATACAGAGATGCGGGAATCGAACCATCGTTTATTCCGTGGAAAAAGTGGGTCACAAATCTTCGCTGATACCTCGATATCGAGGGTCTCCCTCTCACACACACAGAATGATCCAACGATACATTTGTGTGCTAAGCATACGGTCTATCCGGAACATTCGAAATAGTACGGAGAGATTATGAAATACGATGAGACACTCTTACCTCGCAAATGGTCGGTATACGCGGGAGATCGACGTATCGTCGTGAAGAAACATCCGTTTGAACGGGAAGAGCATGTTTATATGAAGATATTTATCTGGGCTCTCTACTTACCTGAATACCCGTTCCTGGAGATCGAACGTTCTGTTGATCGACGGTATAAGCCGGATGTTGTGTCAGTGGATGAAGAAGGCAAACCGAAATTTTGGGCGGAGGCAGGTCATGTTTCTACACGAAAACTGAGATGGTTGCTGAAAAGACTACCGGACACGCACCTGGTATTCGCCAAATGGGCCGTCGCTCTTGAGCCCTTTATCAGTACAATTGAAACGCATTTCCACCGAAGTGGTCGAAACGGGATCGTGGATGTCATCAGCTTTCCTCAAGAGTGCGGGCGGCGGTGTGTAAATGAACGGGGAATTATCCATATTTCTTTCTCAGATATACAGTGGAAACGTATTTAATAACCGTTGGATTACTACTAAATATATGGGCGAGCCGACAAATGCTCATAGGGTGAACGACTGTTTCTATTGATAAAACATGTGTGATGATTGATGACTTGCATCATGCTCGAGGATCGTGGTTCTTCGCCGGTATTCTGATTAAGATGTACGGTTATCGGCCTTCGCATAGAACCACGGGATTACGCGTGGATGAATATATCCCGCGGACGCTACGGCGTGACGACGGATACAGGGAACGAGGGAAAACAGTGAGACTCTATTCATGATCGATATTTCGTGCAAGAGGAAGCCGATACATGGCATTCCATAAGGGTGTTAATGCATGTGTTGTAGTACGATGAATGGATCAAACGTGAGATATATGCCGGTTAGAGTCATGTTGCTTTACGTTCTGGCCGGGATAGCAGCTTTCTGGCTTCTCTTTTTACGAACATTGATAATCGCGCATGTAGATTCTGGTCTTGATAAAGTAGTAAGCGTTATTTCGATATGTATTTCTGCTGCGGTCATAGCGATTGAGTATCGCCGCATACGGTATCCTTTTCGTCTTGTTCTCTTTCTTTTCATGCTTCTTCTCGGATTTTTCGTACTCATACTGACACCCGGGCAAAGCGGAAATGACACTGTCGAGTGGGTAGCGAGTTTTATTCTATTCATCAGTAGAGCACTACCGCTTATGGGGTTAGTCACGCTCGTAGCCATTGTAGGTCGATTCCCCCTCTGGAGAAACTTCTTTAAACCATTTGAGTGGTGGTTCCGGAAGCCCGCATCGATCCAGATACTCGTGGTCTCATGTGCTGTTCTCGGTATTACGGCATCCATGGCCTACTTTGGATATCGATGCCTGCCTCGCGTTGATGATGGTGTGGTTAATGTATTTCAGGCGCGTATTTTCGCCTCAGGATCGCTCTCACTGCCTCCTCCGCCGGATTCCATGGCTTTCAGACAATTCGGAATGATTCAAGAGCCGCGCTGGATCGGGCAATTTCCCCCGGGAACACCTGCTTTGTTCGCCCTGGGATTGTACGCCGGAGTGATCTGTTTCATAAATCCGATTCTGTCTTCTCTAACGGTTCTTCCGCTCTTCCGTATTGCCCGGCGATTGTTTGATTCAAAAACCGCCTCACTTTCCATACTTATTTTCATGGCTTCACCGTTCATCCCGATTGTCGGTGGATCGTTCCGAAATCATGCCCTTACCCTATTACTTCTAGCCTGGAGTACGGCACTGTTTCTGCAAAACCCTCGGACATCAACCTCAATGGTGCTGTCAGGATTCTTCTGTGGACTGGCATTCCTAGCGCGCCCATATACCGTATTTCTATGGTGTGGTGGTTTTATGGCCGCGCTGTTGATTACGGATCACAGATCATTCCTGAAGCATCTTCCCGGATTCAGTATCGGCGCTGTTCCCGGTATTATTCTTACGGTGCTGTACACGTTGGAGCAAACAGGTGGCAGGCTGGTGTCACCTCCCGTATATCTTCATGGGGAGTTGTTTGATTTAGGGTTTGGAGCTCGGATGATGGGCGATCATACGATTCTCCGTGCCGTATCATATACAATGACGAGGATAGAAGCACTGAGTAGAATGATTCTCGGTTGGCCCGTTCCGGTTATCGTTCTACCTCTGGCTCTAGTAGTAGCCGGTATTCGTGATCTGGTAAAACGATCCGATCTATTCATTATGCTACTACCGCCTGTTGCGCTTGTTGTGGGCTACGCACTGTTCTGGTGCCTCGAATTCACCCATGGACCACGCTTTCTCTATTCCATTCTTATTTTACTGATTCCTCTCATTGCCCGCAGTATGTTCGTCATGCCGGAGTTCGTTCACTCCACACTCGTATGCAACAAAGCTATTGTGCATTCGATTCTTGGTGCCGCATGCGCGTTTTCAATCGTATTCAGTGCGGTGGGTCCGTGGAGAGAGGCCGTTCAGGTATTCGGTTCATCGTATGGATGCGAGATCGATCTCCCGGACAAGATCAGGGAATTACCGGATGGCGGGAAGCTGATTTTTTATACCATTCGTTCGGTGGATGGGCCTGGCTATGGATGGGGATTTCTCATGAATAATCTCGACCTGTCGGGAGACGTCGTAGTAGCAATTGACGGGGGAGAAGAAAGAAACAGAAAGATCGCAAACCTCTTCCCGGAACGTCGCATTTATCGCTATGAATTCGATGCTGCCGGTAAAAAAGGTCTCATAGAGCCACTGGAGATAATCCTCAGTCCCCCGGACGCTTGAGTTGCCATCTCGTACGTTTGTTCCCCTCCGACACATCGGGAAATACTCGGCTTTTAGATCCGGGGATCGTACTTTTTATCAGCCGACGGATTCGGCATTCGGTTTTCCCAAGAGGAGCAGATTCGTGTGTGTTCGCGTCGCGTTCGGGCTAGCCCGCATTTCTCACCAGGTTTAGTGGCGAAAGCATGGAGATGCTTGTGATACCAGGGCATACAAGTGAAGCCCTCGGAGGCGTATCCACTGAGATACGGCAAGAAGGCTGAGGGAGTATAACGACGATAGCGCATGCAGTTCCGTGGTTGCAGCAGAAAGTTGATGAGAAATGCGGGCTATAAGTGAACATGTACGTTCATCGGGGAGGTCATGGATCCGCGGGTTGCTCGGGATCTTCAAACGAAAATCCATCTTCATTGAACAACGAGATGCATGCATCTACAACTTTTTCGTCGTACAACAGACCGCGGTTCTCCCGGATTTCAACCAGAGCTTGTTCGAGACCAAGGGCGGGTCTATACGGTCTGTGAGAAGACATGGCCTCCACGACATCCGCTACGCCGAGGATCCTCGCATCCACGGGTATATCTTCTTCGCGGAGACCTTGCGGATATCCCGAACCATCGAGTCGTTCATGGTGCTTCAGAACGAATTCCGCTATGGGCCACGGGAAATCCACCGCTTTAAGGATATCGTATCCCACTGTAGGATGAGCCTTTATCATGCTGAATTCGATTTCAGCCAGCCTTCCGGGTCGGGATAGGATCGCAGGGGGGACATAGATTTTGCCGATATCATGTAGCGTCGCCGCGACATTGATTCCTTCCACCTGCTTCTCCGGCAGGTCTAGTTTTCTGGCAATGGCCGTGGCAAGTAACGCCACACGCTGCTGGTGCCCCGCGGTATATGGATCAGTAGTTTCAGATGTAGCCGCGAGCGCGTGAACCGTTCCTTCAAGGGTTTTACGCAGGCGTTCAAACGTCTGCTGGAGTTCTTCGGCACGTTTTCTCTCCGTTATATCCTCAATTATCCCATCAAAATAGAGAATCCTGTTGTCTTCACCGCGGACCGCTACCGCGGAAATAGAGCCGATGAGAGGAGTACCGGATTTTGATTTCAGGGAAAGTTCTTCTTCTCTTACGAATCCATCGCTCAGCATCTTCTCGTTGAATTTGACCCGTTGATTCGGATCCTGATAGAGATCAGAGACATTGATTGCGAGGAATTCGTCTTTTGAAGCATACCCGAACATGTTGATGAGAGCGGGGTTTGCTTCGATAAATCGACCATCGGGACCGACCGTATTCCGGTAAACGCCCACATTGAGGTTTTCGGTCAATGTTCGATATTTCTTTTCGCTGCTCCGAATCGATTCGAACGTGTTTTTCCGCTCTACGGCGAGGGCTACTTGTGTGGAAACCACCTCGAGTATTGTGCGATCGTCGTGAGAAAAACGTTTGCCGTTTCCGTAAATCTGTACAACCAGTGCGCCCACGGATTTGCCTTCATGGATGAGCGGTACGCCCAGCCAGGCGGTTGCAAGAGATCCGATGCGGGTTATCTCGCCCCGTTCAGCCATCTCGCTCAATTCATCCCTGTCGGCACAGATGGTTTTTCCTGTTTTCAGTACACGATCGGTCAGGCCGTTGGCAATTGGCCTCGGATCGGGCCAGGGATCGTTCTGATCGACGAAATAGGGAAATGCGATAATGCCTTTCTTTCGATCATACAGAGCCACGAAGAAGTTGTCGGCGGGCATAAGCTCGGCGATGGCGCCATGCATGGTGGCGTAAAACTGTTTGATTTCCGTTTCCTCGAGTACGGCCTGGGATATAATCTTGACCGCCTGTTCGATTTTTCGAGCACGGACGCGCTCCGTTATATCAAGCATCAGCGCAACGGTGTACCGAAAAACGCCTGTTTCATCTCGTATCGGAGCGGCTGATACGCGGATGTGATTTATACGCGTGTCTTTACCGATGACAGTTAATTCGTATTGACTGGCGAATCCTTTTTTCCGTTTTGCCGTTTCGCCCAGAAGGAGGAGATACTCGTTCTCAGGTACAAGATCAGCCATATTCATCGCCAGCAATTCTTCCTTTGAGTAGCCCGTAATATCACAGAAAGCCTGATTTGCCAGCAGGATGTTCTCATCGGCATCAACCATGATGAGACCCTCCTGCAGCGTCTCCACGAGCGTACGATTTTTATTCTCGCTCTCGCGAACTGCTTCTTCCGTCCGGCGATGTTCAGTTATATCTTCCAGGCTACCCTCAAAGAAACGAACCTGTCCCTTCTCGTCTCTCACCGCACGGGCCGTATCACGAACCCACATCACGCTCCCATCGACTCTCTTCATGGCCAGTTCACATTGATATGTTTCGTTTTCGCGGCACTGTGATATCCAACGAAAACGGTCCTCAGGATTACGGTATAGTTGAAGGGCGCGTACGGTTTGAAGATTCGAATTGGTCTCATAGCCGAACATATGCGCCAACGCCGGATTTGCGTCGAGAATTTCCCCATCGGGACTTGTACGGTAAATCCCTATGGGGATGTGTTCGAACAGCTCACGATATCTTCCTTCTGATTCCTTCAACTCGGCGCAATTGCGGAGTTGTTCTTCTGATTCACGCTCGAGATGTGCCATTCGATGGCAGAGTTGGATGAGTTCTTCGGTCAACTGCTCTCTGGATGCGGACTCATGACTCATGCGGGCTCCTGCGAATTTTCGATGGAATAATTGCGTCTGCTTCTCCATCTTGGGCGAAATGGTGGCGATTATCTCATGAAGGGCTTTAACGTTGAGTATAACATGCGTATACGGTCTCCAACTTCAGTCGTGAAATATCTTCGTGCTAATCACAATGGTCAAGTTCAGGGAGACTATGATCCGTAGTCGGCAAGGAATCATGAATATTATATCGTATGACGGGGTAATGTTTTCAAAAGCAACAGCAGTCCACATGCGAACGAAATGTTTCAACTAGATTGTCGTATTGATAAAATGTGAAAAACGAGGACCGGAGGAATTGCTTTTTACATGAAATCCACTACTGAACGGGTGGTTGTATTCTCCAGGGAGAGAAGGCATGCTTGACCGTTACGCACTCTTGGGTATGATATGACCATAGGAATTACGACCGGAGTAGTCTCGGATATGATCGGGACAAAACTAACACCTCCCATCAACTGGAATCTCTTATGAAATTTTCAGAAATCTTCGTACTCTATCAGAGAGAGATACGTTCCGCTCTCCGTGAACGTTCGATCGTCGTAAATTCATTTCTCATTCCATTGTTCATGTATCCCATTCTATTGTGGGTTATGTTTACCGGTATGACGTTTATCCGCGGGCAGGAAGAGCGTTTCGATTCACACGTTGTGATTCATGGCCTTCCACGGCAACATGCGGCATTTGCGGATACGTTGAATCAGATTGAACGACTGCAACTTCGAATCGATCATGGAACCGATTCATCGGATATCAGGAACGTTGAAGCCGTGCGAGACGGGGTGATTGATGCCTTTTTGAATATTGATTCCGGGAGCGATTCCTCTGAGTCTCTTGTACCGATGAGGATTTCCGTAGCATTTAATGAATCCAGAGAAAAAAGCGTGATAGCTCGCGACCGAATTCTTGATGGTATTCGGCGATACCGTACCGGCGTGTTGACGGAGGCATCTCACCATCTCGGTATATCCCCCGTTGAATGGAATGTTTTCACAATACGGTCTGAAAATACAGCGACCAGTGTTCAGATGGGAAGATTCCTCCTGGGTCTTTTGCTGCCACTCTTTTTTATCATCATGGTATCCATCGGGTGTATGCATCCCGCGGTGGATACCACGGCGGGAGAGCGTGAACGTAAAACGTGGGAAACGCTCATGTCCTCGGCGGTTTCAAGGATAAATATCGTGATCGCCAAATACTGGTATGTGGCAACGTTCGGATGCATAGCGGGAGTTCTGAATCTTGCCGCCATGATGTTCTCCATACGGGGTATAATGGCTCCGCTCCTCTCAGGTTCGGGTGGTGAGATTGTATTTTCCATATCACTGAGCAGCATACCTCTCCTCATACTTTGAGCTATCCTGCTATCCGGATTTATAGCCGCGGGTATGATGCTCTTCGCATCATTCGCCACGACGTTCAAGGAAGGTCAGTCAATGGTAACACCGTTCTATATGCTGACCATTTTACCGGCGATTTTCATCGGACAACCCGATATCGATTTCTCACTCGGGCTTGCCATCGTTCCCGTGGTAAATGTAGCCATGATGGTTCGTGAAGCGATAATGGGTTCATATCAATGGAATCTGATCGGAGTTACGGTTGTAGTCTCATTGTTTTTCATAGCATTGAGTTCGATAATTGCCCGTTTTATTCTTCAGTTCGAGGATGTGATTATAGGATCCTACAGCGGTAGTCTTATTTCGTTGTTGAAAGAACGGTACTTCGGTCGCGGATCGCGTGAACCGAATCGGAGGGTATAACATGGAGTCGGTTACCATCGATGTTCGGGGTTTAACGAAAGAGTTTCACGAGAAAAGCAGAGGTACGATTCGCGCTGTTGATGCCATTGATTTCACATGCAGTGCCGGAGAAATATTCGGTCTTCTGGGGGCAAACGGCGCCGGTAAGACGACGACGCTTCGTATGCTTTCCACTATTCTTGAACCAACCGCGGGAACCGCCCTGATGCAGGGATTCGATATCCGGGAAGACCCGGAGAACGTGAGACGGATTCTCGGCTTCTATTCGAGCACGACAGCGCTCTATCCGCGGCTGACCGCTCGGGAAACGATTGGCTTTTTCGGTCGGATCAACGGCTACTCTCCCGATAAAATAGTCAGCAGGGTTGAATACCTCATTCAGAGATTCGGAATCGTTGATTATGCCGATGTTCGAGTAGACAAGTTGTCTCAGGGTATGAAACAAAAAGTGTCGCTCGCGCGAACGGTAGCTCATGACCCTCCGATCCTCATATTCGATGAACCGACTGTCGGTCTCGATGTTCTCAACGCCCTGGAAATGCAGGAGGTTATACGGGAGTTCAGAGAAGAAGGGAAAACGATAATTTTTTCAACCCATATCATGAGCGAGGCGGAACGTCTCTGTAATAGAATCGCGATCATACATCAGGGAAAATTACTCGCATGTGACACGTTGGAGGCTCTGAGGCGAGAAACAGGGAAGCGATATCTTGAAGATATATTCGTTCACTATGCAGGACATAAAGAAGATGTCGTGTGGGCTTAAGACATCAGGAATGTGATTCCATGAACAACGGAAAAAGTAATATAATTCGAACTCTCCTGAAAACCGAATTGCTCATGCTCATGAGAGATCGACGTACCGTATTCATGTCCATTGTGCTGCCGCTCATCGTGATGCCCATCATGATGTTCGGTTCACATTGGATTACGGAACGAAGAACGAAAAAAATAGTGACCTCGGAGTATTCCTTTGCGGTTCAGGGTGATTCTCTGGATTACATCCGGAATGTCATACGTTCAGCCCGCGCGACATACGATTCCATTCATACCGATAATCCACTCAGGATCAGGGAAATCGAAGCCGATTCTCCCGTGGACAGTCTGGCATCGTCTGCTCTGGATTTCATCGTAGTTTTTACCGATTCCACGGGAAACCTGGAATCTCCTGTTCTGTCTGATACGACGAGTGGGGCTGAATCCGGCTCCGATACTATGACATCCGAAATACTGGAGGGGCCTCTTTTTACGCTGAAATTCCGAGCCGACCGTGAGAAATCGAGAATCGGCATGGAACGGATAGGGGAGGCGTTCAGACTCGTTCGTGAAGACAGTCAGTATACGATGCTGCGGGAACGTGGATTCTCAATTGATCCAGTGGAGATGATTTCCACCGAGGAGAAAAATATCGCCAGTACCGAACAGGTGGCAGGTCTCAGGATAGGACGATTGGCCGCCTTGTTTTTCCTGCTGTTCATGATATCCGGTGGTGCGGTCGTGGCAAATGATACCATTGCGGGAGAGAAGGAACGTGGGACGCTGGAGACGCTTCTCACCAGCGCCGCGTCTCGCACGCATATCATTATAGCGAAGCATCTGGCGATTTTTATTGTCGGTATCGGTATCGCGACGATTCAGTCGCTGAACCTCCTGATCTATGTAGCCTTGAAATTGATACCGCTTCCAGAGAACATGGTATTCGAGATATCTCCGGGCACGGTCTTTATGGTTCTTCTTTTTATGCTGCCTGTAGCAGCCGTCGTCTCAGGTATTCTGTTACTTGTATCTGCGTATGCAAAATCATATAAAGAAGCCCAACTTTACTTTTTCCCCGTCTTTCTATTCAGTATGGTACCGGCGGTAGTTCCCCTCTTTCCCGGAGTCTCGCTGAGATCAATCATCGCAATTATTCCCGTGGCGAATATTGCACTTGCCGTAAAGGAAATGATGGTCGGTCAGTTCGACTGGCTGATGCTGGCCGTCTCATGGCTGGTGACCATGGGTACGGCAATATGGATCATTAGAACAGCCGAAAGGACTCTTTCTACCGAGCACCTTATCGTTCCGGGAATTGAGGATGAAGGAATTCACTACAATAAACGAGAGTTGTTCAAGAGACAGGTACTACCGGTATTCGCGATTCTCTGGGTGCTATTTTTTATACTCT
>Ga0272441_10004173_pt1 | contig 26576 bp, 25 predicted proteins | sample SSMProp6N_FD_193582 | JGI IMG/M metagenome (GOLD analysis project Ga0272441, IMG submission 193582) | Marine sediment archaeal communities from Little Sippewissett salt marsh, Falmouth, MA, United States - SSM-Prop-6N | ecosystem: Environmental > Aquatic > Marine > Wetlands > Sediment ... | reverse complement strand
ACACGGGAGTCTGTCAGTACCTATAATAACTATCGGAGACATATGAGTCTTGATTATCAAATTCCCGCTGAAGTACATAATGAGTTATAACAATAAATACTGTCAACTTTTTTCAGGACGACACAAAAATTACAAATGACAAATTCCAAGCATCAAATAAATACCAAATTCCAAAAACCAAACATAAATTCTGCACAGGTTTCTGTTTGAAATTTGTAGATTGGAATTTATTTGGAATTTGTTGTTTGGAGCTTGGGATTTTTTATAATGCTGTTGGGATGAGTTTAGCAGACCTCAAATCTCTTATTTCACCCCTTAATCACTTCATCCTTGATCTTCATCAAATAATCCTTTGCCGCATCATGATCATTCGGAATCTCACCCTGCAGAATCGCTTCTTCAATCATACCCTTCAGCTGTCCGACCAGCGGTCCGGGTTCGATTTGACACAGTTTCATGATTTCATCACCGCGAACAGGCGATTGAAAGGCCCTCAGCCGATCCTTTTCCTTCACCTCGACGATTCTTTCGGCAATATGATCAAAATTGGCCAGATGCTTTTTAACCCGTTTCGGATTTCCGGATGTGATATCGGCCCTGCAGAGCATCATTAAATCCTCAAGATCGTCTCCCGCCTGAACAACCAGCCGGCGAATCGCGGAATCGGTGACGCTTTCATCAATCAGATGAACGGGCCGCATATGAAGACCGGTTATTTTCTGACTGTATTTGAGAAAATCGGTGGACAAACGAAGCCTGGGACATATTTTTTTCAGCATATGAACCCCGACCTGTTCGTGCCCGTGAAATGTCCAGCCTGTTCCTTCAACAAAACGCTTCACCCTCGGCTTGCCTATATCATGAACCAGCGCGCTGAACCGCAGTAAAAGATCATCACTCATACGGGCAAGATTATCCAGCACCTTCAATGTGTGTTCAAATACATCCTTGTGATGATACCGGTCCCGCTGCTCAACACCGGCAAGATCCATAAGCTCGGGGAATATGATTTCAAGGATACCGCTTTGCAGCAGAATACGGAGGCCGACAGAAGGCACGGGAGATCCCAGTATTTTTAAAAATTCATCGGTAATTCGTTCCCGGGAGACAATTCGCAGCCTTTCCTTTTCTCCAGACATGCCTTCAAATGTTTTTTTCTCAATCTGAAAATCCAGCTGACTCGCGAAACGGGCCGCACGCATAATTCTTAAAGGATCGTCTGAAAAGGTACTGGCTGGTTCCAGCGGGGTACGTATGATCCTCTTTTTTATATCCTCTTTTCCGTGATAGGGATCGATGATCCGGCCGAAATGATCACCGCTCAAATCCATAGCCAGTGTGTTGATGGTAAAATCCCGCCTGGACAAATCGGTCATTAAATCGCTTTTTTCCACAACCGGTTTTCTGGAATGCGCCAGATACTGCTCCGACCGGGCAGAAACAAATTCCAGTTTCAGTTTGCGGATACGGAAAGAAGCCGTTCCGAACCGCTCAAATACCACGTAGCCGTGTCCGTCCAGTTCTTCGCAGGCCGTTTTCGCGAAACCGGGCCCCTCCCCTTCAACCACAAAATCAATTTCATCCACGGGACGTTTCAATATCTTGTCCCGTACGTAACCGCCCACGGCAAACACCCGCACTTTTTCCTGATCGGCAATCCGGCCGATATCCTTCAGGATTTGATTCAGCTGTTTTTGATTCCCGCCTTTTTTCATTTCAGGCCGAATCCTCACATTTTGATTCCGTCTTCCCTGCCCTTACCACCGCATTATACCATGCTGCCGTTTTTTTCATGGCTGCATCTATGCCGACGCCCGGATCATAACCCAGTATTTGCTTTGCCTTTCGGATGGAAAAATGAAAATCGCTTCTCAGATGATGGACCAGATACATCGTAAGCGGCGGACGCGCCTTGATACGCATCAGTCTGTACAGGGTCTCCAGAAAAGCGGCTATACCCAGAGCGAGCCACGAAGGAACAGATATCTTTGGTCTCGGGACCTCCAGCGCATCGCATAATTTTTCAAAATATGCGCGCCAGGTCAGTTCGATCCCGTCTGTAATGACAAAAGCCTGACCTGCCGCTTCCTTCGCACTGCCTGCCAGAATCAGACCGTCGACAAGATTTTCGATATAGGTAAACGCGCCGGTTTTGTGCCCGTGATCAATATAGGCCATCCCGCCTTTTTCCAGCAACGGTGCCATTTTCAGAAGGCTGACCCGGTCGCCTGGACCGTATATATCGCCCGGACGGACAATCACGATTTCAATGAGGCCCTTGCGATGGTACTGCATGGCCAGCTCTTCGGCTTCTCTTTTGGTCCGGCAATAAGGAAATGGCGTGTCATGCCGGGGTGAATTTTCATCCATATGACGCTGATCAATGAAACTGCTTACAACCACGGAGCTGACCAGAACCATGCGTCTGATACCGGAAGCAACAGCCGCATCCAGCATATGACGCGTCCCCTCCACATTCACGCGCCTGAAAAACGTGTACGTGCCCCAGTCCGTGACTGCTGCAGCGGTATGATAGACCAGTTCCGCCTGCTCCGCGGCTTTCCGGAGGGACTCAGTGTCTTCAAGTGATCCGATGACTTTTTCAATGGAAACACCCTGAAGGAGGGAACAATCGCTGGTTTTCCTGACCAGTCCCCGGACCTGATGGCCCGATTGAACGAGTTTTTTACACAAAGCGGCGCCCACAAATCCATTGGCGCCGGTAACCAGAATACGCATTCTCTGTTTTCCCTAATGCAGCCTTAACGTGACAAATATGTCCGTACCCAGACCCACGATGGCATGCAGGATTAACGGATAAAGAATCGAACGGGTTCGTATCGCCAGGTAGCCGAATGCCAGTCCCGCAAAGATGGCTCCGAAGCTTTCACTGGCCGGTTTGCCTATATGGACAATGGCTGACGGTATGGTTTGTATCAGTATGGCTGCCAGTGCGCCGAAACGTTTTTCCAGGCCGAAAAGCATGAATCCGCGGAAGAGAAATTCCCAGCCCACATAATAGATCAGATAAAATACTTCCACGATAATAAACAGATGCAGATGCTCCATGCTGCTCTTTGACAGCGGATATTCCGACTGTATGCCGGACTGGGATGATCCCACATAAAGCGCCCACACAAGAAAGGGGAACACAATGGCCATGAACCGGAGCCCATATCGGAAATCACCCGTGACAAATCCAAAATCGCGTAACTTCTTCTTAAAAATCATTTTTATAATAAAGAAGGGAATCCAGAACATCAGCAGAAAAGCCGTGATATACTCATAAATGGTGCTGTAAAAATCCTGGTTCCATTGTCCCTGCAAACCCTTGAAAAGCTGGGTAAAATCCGCCTGTTTTCCGTAATAAACCCATAGGGTCAGAACAATGGGAACTATAAACAGGATAAGCGTGGACTCCTGATCGCTTTCACGGAGAAGGGCCTTAAAAGTGATCTTGTCATTCTTTTTATTTTCAGCCATGGTTCATGGTCCTTTTTTACAAAATGATCCTGTGATACATAAACATCAGGGTTTTTCCAATACATAACCCGACTTCTGATCGTCTTTTTTCATCAACACGGAAAAAACCAGACCGGCCACGCCAAGCAAAGCAAACATGAGCATACTGGATGTGTAGGAATTGGTTATGTCCCTTAATTTTCCGTTCAAAAATGGGAAAACAGCAAGCCCGATATTCTGAATGGCCGTCATGAGACCGAATGCGGTGCCTACCCGTTCCTTCTGAACAACGAGGGGCACGGAAGGCCACATGGCGGCCGGAACCAGCACGAAAGCAGCCCCGAGAAAAACCATGGGGATAATCGGATTGATACGGGTCAGGCCCAGCAGGGCATGACAGGGGATCATAATCAAAGAGCCCAGGATCATCAAACTGGCCCGCTTGCCGATTTTATCCACCAGGTGACCGGCAAAGGGGGCAAAAATCATGGACGCAAAAATCACAATGGAGGTGACACCGCCTGCCGTACTGAACATATGCAGAAAATTATTAAATACCTGGGCCAGAAAGGATCCTCCGGTTTCCGCGAATTTTGCAATGTGCCACTTTTCCACAAAAAAATCCGTGGACAGGGCCGTAAAGGGAAAAATAGCAGAGTAGAATGTCATACAGAGAAGGGTAACATACCAGAAGCCCGGCTTCAGTTTTTTAATGTCCGATAACACAATTTTATCACTCGAGACATCATCCTCCAGATTGGCTTCTTTTTCACCTCGACGATCCATTATAATATAAATCAGGTTTCCGACAACCGAGATCAAACAGGCAACAACCGCTGCAAACAGGGCATAACGAAAACTGCCGAATGTATTGGAGATCAGTTCACCGGTATTAAAAGCAAACATGGTCCCAAGCCGGCTCACCGTTAATGTAATACCAAAAGCCAGTGCAATTTCCTTGTTTTTAAACCATCTGGCTATAATAGCACTCTGGGCGACAATAAGGGGCTCTGAACCCGCACCAAAAATAAATCGTCCCGCCATATATACGGGCATGCTCTCCGCGAGCCAGACGACAGCCGCCCCCACCAGGACCAGGATTGAAAATAGAATACTGGACCGCCGCGTACCCAGTTTATCAATCAGAATTCCGCCAAACAACACAATAACAATGGCCGCCACATGATACATGGAATAAAGCGTTCCCAGAATACTCCGGATACCTTCCAGATCCTGAGTGATTGCAAAAGGAACATCATAAGCCGTATGGATTGTGGAAAAATAGGCGGATAAAATGTCTCTGACATCCGTAACCGACTGATTAATAGTGGGCGAAATGGCACCCACAATATCATAGGCAAAATAACTGCCGAAAGAGAGGGACGCCACAAAAATGAGAATGGTAAACCGGTATAATTTGGTGCCGGGATGGAAAAAAGAAACACCTGCTGAATCCTGATTCATATTCGATCTCCTGATTCAGTTAATCAATATCTGCCTTAAAAGCAATTAACGCCTCTAAAGGCAATATTTTAAATAACGTAACAAAAAAACTCATACATTAATACACCCTTTCCACACAGCGTTCGTGTGGGGTGGTGGGATTTTTAGCTGCCGAAGGTGTTCTTCACCTTCGGCTAATTTAATTGCGAGGTGAAGAACGCCTCGCAAAGCATAAAAAAAGAATATAATTTTTTATCCTTTGTGCGCTTTGTGGTTAATAATTTATTTGATCAAATGGTTAAATTTTTTCCGGATCATCCAAATTCTATATTTATAACAAGGATTGTATCACTATGGTTTTTACCAATTATAAAACATTCTAAAATTGTTACGTTTTCGGGAACAAATATCACTCATCCTGTAGCGCGCAAACAGACAGCGTCTGACTCTGAAGCGACCGGATTGCCTGAACCGCGGCCCATGAGGCCGAAAGGGTTGTCAGGCAGGGAATCCCGTACGCCATGGCCTGTCTGCCGATATTGTATTCATCATACCGGGAAACCTTGCCATAGGGTGTGTTGATAATGAGCTGAATGTTGCCGTTTATAATCAGATCAATGGAATTGGGCCTGCCCTCTTCCATCTTATAAACCCGCTTGACCGGGATCCCATCTTTCCGGAAGGTCCGCAGTGTCCCTTCTGTCGCGTAAATCCCGAATCCCATGTCATGCAGCTGTCTGGCAATGGCCGCTGCTTTCTCCTTGTCATTGTCATTGACACTGATAAACGCGTTGCCCTTTGTGGGGAATCTCTGAAAAGCGGCAAACTGGGCCTTGGCAAATGCGCCCCCGAATGTTTTATCCAGGCCCATGACCTCGCCGGTGGAACGCATTTCAGGACTCAGATATGTCTGCACATTCGGAAATTTCATGAATGGAAAAACCGGGGACTTCACCGCAATCATCTCATTCGAAGGTTTATCCGGCACGCCCAGGTCCTTCAGGGTTGCCCCGACCATCACCTTGGCCGCGACTTTGGCCCATGGTATGCCCGTGGCCTTGCTGACAAAGGGTACGGTCCGGGAGGCCCTGGGATTCACCTCGAGCACATAAACCACACCGTCCTTCAGGGCAAACTGTATATTAATCAACCCTTTCACATTCAGCATTTCGGACAGCAATTGGGTCTGGTCCGCAATAATCTGATAATTTTCCTCGCTGATCATATACGGCGGCAGCACACAGGAACTGTCGCCGGAATGAATGCCCGCTTCCTCAATATGCTGCATAAAACCGCTGATCACGGTTTGTTTTCCGTCACAACAGGCGTCCACGTCGAATTCAAAGGCATCTTCCAGAAATTTGTCAACCAGAATGGGATGATCCGGTGAGACAGAGGCGGCTTCTTTGATATACCGCTCCAGAGAAGCTTCATCATACACAATTTCCATGGCCCTGCCGCCAAGCACATAGGAAGGTCTGACCAGGACCGGATAGCCGATTTTTCTGGCAATCTTTCTGGCTTCCTTGAAGTTAAAGGCGGTGCCCCATTCCGGCTGACGGATCCTGGAATTTTTAATCAGTTTGCCGAAGCGCTCCCTGTCCTCGGCCAGATCAATGGATTCCGGTGAGGTGCCGAAAATAGGGATGCCGGCTTTTTCCAGTCCCTTTGCCAGTTTCAGGGGCGTCTGTCCGCCGAACTGGACAATAACGCCATCCGGTTTTTCAAAATGGAGAATATGGGTTACATCTTCCAGTGTCAGCGGTTCAAAATACAGTTTATCGGCTGTATCATAATCGGTAGAGACCGTTTCCGGATTGTTGTTAATCATAATGGTCTCATACCCTTCTTCCCGAAGGGCCAAAACAGCATGAACACAGCAGTAGTCAAATTCGATTCCCTGTCCGATCCGGTTGGGACCACTGCCAAGAATAACCGCCTTCGGCTTCTGATTGCTTCTCGCCTCATTTTCCATTTCATAGGTGCCGTAGAGATACGATGTTTCTGAATCAAATTCGGCACCGCATGTATCGACCACTTTGAAAACAGGGGAAATGCCCTCATCTTCCCTCAGTTTACGAATATCGTTTTCAGACTTGCCGGTTAATTCGGATAATCGCCGATCCGAAAAACCGAATCGTTTTGCCTGCCTCAGACTTTTTGCGTCAGGAAGTCCGCCATCGTATATTCGCTTCTCCATGTCCGTAATTTCCTTGATCTGATGCAGGAACCAGGGATCGATGCCTGTCAGGTTGTAAATTTCATCCAGATCAGTGCCCCGGTTAATCAGCTCAATGAGTTCGAAAAGCCGGTGATGGGTCGGCCGGACAATGCGCTCTTTCAGATCATCGTCTTCTTTGAGATCGAGAAATCCGAAACCCCAGCAGCCGATTTCCAGGGACCGCAGCCCTTTTTGAAGCGCTTCCTTGAAGGTTCTTCCTATGGCCATGGTTTCACCGACTGATTTCATCTGTGTGCCCAGAAGCGGTTCAGTCTGCGGAAATTTTTCAAAATCCCAGCGCGGAATTTTAACCACCACATAATCAATGGTGGGTTCAAAGCTGGCGGGGGTTTTACCGGTTATATCATTGGGGATTTCATCCAGGGTCAAACCCACAGCCAGCTGGGCCGCGATTTTCGCTATGGGAAATCCAGTGGCCTTGGAAGCCAGCGCCGAACTCCGGGACACACGGGGATTCATCTCAATAACCACCATGCGGCCTGTTCCCGGATGCACCCCAAACTGAATATTTGATCCGCCGGTATCAACACCGATTTCCCGGATGATATCTTTGGCCGCATCCCGCATGCGCTGATATTCTCTGTCAGTCAGGGTCTGTATAGGAGCCACTGTAATGGAATCGCCGGTATGAATCCCCATTGGATCCAGATTTTCTATGGAACAGATAATAACCACATTGTCCCTGAGATCACGCATAACCTCAAGTTCGAATTCTTTCCATCCGATAATGGACTCCTCTATCAGCACTTCATTGATCGGACTGTTATCAATGCCCCATTGAACATATTCTTTATATTCTTCAATATTATAGGCAATGCTTCCGCCTGTCCCGCCCAGTGTGAATGCCGGGCGGATAATAGCCGGATATCCCACCTCTTTGACAAGATCCATGGCTTCTTTTAAATTGTGGGCAAATCCGCCTTTGGGAAGGTCCAGGCCGATTTTCAGCATGGCATTTTTAAAAAGTTCCCTGTCTTCAGCTTTTTGAATCGCATCAAGCTGCGCGCCGATTAACTCAACGCCATGTTCTTTTAAAGCGCCCGATTCGGCCAGTTCCACGGTAATGTTCAGACTGGTCTGTCCACCCATGGTGGGGAGCAAAGCGTCCGGTTTCTCTCTCTTGATAACCTTCAGGACGGTTTCAGCGTTCAGGGGCTCGATATAGGTGCGATCCGAAATTTCCGGATCTGTCATAATGGTCGCCGGATTGGAATTAATCAAAACCGTGTCATAACCCAGTTTTTTAAGCGCCTTGACCGCCTGCGTGCCTGAATAATCAAATTCACAGGCCTGTCCGATAACAATTGGTCCGGATCCGATAACAAGTATTTTTTTGATGTCGTCTCTTTTAGGCATACTACTCCGCTTTTGTTGTCTCTTTATACAGTAATGAACATCAATTGCTCACCACAAAGCTCACTTTGTGGTTTATTTATATTTTATAGCCAATAGATAATATTCATTCAGCTCTTTTCAATGAGTTCCCTGAACTGGGAAAACAGATACACTGAATCATGGGGCCCCGGCGACGCTTCCGGATGGTACTGCACACAGAAGACGGGCCATTCTCTATGTCGTATGCCTTCAACGGTCCCGTCATTCAGATTTTTATGGGTCAGTTCAAATCCCGCTTTTTCCATGGAACCGGGATCAATCGCATAATTGTGATTTTGTGAGGTGATTTCAATGACACCTGTCTTCAAATCCTTAACCGGATGATTGCATCCGTGATGCCCGAATTTCATTTTATAGGTTTTCGCCCCGGCTGCCAGTCCGATAATCTGATGTCCCAGGCAGATGCCGAAAACAGGTTTATACTGCATAAGCGCACGGACAGATTGAATGACCGTTTCAAGCGCGGACGGATCGCCCGGTCCATTGGACAGAAAAATACCGTCGGGCTTGTATTCTTTGATTTTTTCTGGCGGGGTGTCCGCCGGGAACACATCTGTCTGAAATCCATGAGAGGACAACAGCCTCAATATATTGTGCTTGATCCCGAAATCATAGGCTGCGATGCGATATTGTTTTTTCCCGGCTGAATGATCAAGTTGCGGATACCATTCGGGATCCACACACGTGTCCCAGGACATAACGTCGTTCCTTGTCACATGACAGACCAAATCACGGCCTTCAATTTTGGGATACGCCTTCAGTTTTTTACTCAGTTCCTGAATACTGAATCCTTCCGAGGACAATATCCCCATCATGGCGCCGTGCTCACGTATATGGCGCGTAAGCTCACGGGTATCAACCTGATGAAGCCCAAGAATCCCGTGGCGCTGCATATAGGCCCCCAGTGACTCCTGCGAGCGATAATTGCTGGGCACATCGCAGTATTCCCTTACAATGAACGCCTCAGCGTGCGGCTTGTCCGATTCAGGATCTTCCGGATTGACGCCGTAATTCCCGATATGCGGATAGGTCATGGTGACCATTTGCCCCTTATAGGAAGGATCCGTAATGATCTCCTGATAACCGGTCATGCCCGTGTTAAACACAACCTCACCAATGATCGTACCGCCGGCACCAAATGCTTCTCCGTAAAAAACCTTTCCATCTTCCAGTAAAAGAACCGATTCCATATCTTCTTATCCTATGACTTCTCCCGGCATAATGATTGCATTTTTGGGAACAATAACAATTCCATCTTTAATGGAGTAATTTTCTGTTTCCACTTCTCTGTCTCGGCCCTGATCCAGTATTTTCACATTGGGACCGATTCTGGCATTCTTGTCAATAATGGCTTTCTCGATGACACAGTCAAAACCAATACCCGTATCCGGTATGCCCTGCTTTTCATTCTCCTTCAGATCTTCATTTGTCTCGTAAAAATCCCTGCCAAGAATAACAGAATGGGTAATTTTAGCGCCTTTTCGTATGCGGGATCGTATTCCGATCATTGAATCCTCAATATAACTCTCTTCAAGAATGGCCCCTTCATTAATAACCGTTCGGCAGACATGACAACCGCTTATTTTGGCGCCCGGCAAATAACGCGGCCGTGTATAAATGGGACGCTTGGCCTGATAAAAATTAAACTTCGGAATTGGCTGAACCAGATCCATCATGGCCTCATAATAGGATCCGATGGTCCCGACATCCTCCCAGTACCCGCCGAAAACATATCCGAAAACCTTTCGTGTCCGAATAGCGTAGGGAATCACCCCTTTTCCGAAATCTTCATGTTTGCATTCATTCAGGAGGTCCGCCAGTACGTCCCGGTTAAATATATAAATACCCATGGAACCCAGATACGGTTTCTCCGCGGGATCAAATCCCTTCTGTTTCATCCAGTCCACAGGCGCCCGGTACGGGTCCAGATTTGTTTCCTTGTCCGGCTTTTCTATAAAATCTACAATCTGACCCCTTTTATTTAATTTCAGGATTCCGAATCCGCTGACCTGCTGATCCGTCACAGGTAAAACCCCCACGGTGACATCCGCTTTTGATTCAATGTGATAATTCAGCAGATCTCTGTAATCCATGGAGTAGAGATGATCCCCTGCCAAAATCAGATGATAATCCATGCCTTTCCACATCAGGTAGCGTAAATTTTTCCGTACAGAATCAGCCGTTCCCTGATACCAGTCTTTTGTTTCAGCAGTTTGCTGGGCAGCCAGAATCTGGACAAATCCTTCCGAAAAAGGGGCAAAGAAGTAGGTCTGTGTGATATGACGGTTCAGAGACACTGAGTTGAACTGTGTCAGCACAAAAATGCGGCGAATCCCTGAATTAATGCAGTTGCTGATGGGAATGTCAATCAAACGAAATTTACCGGCCAGCGGAACCGCAGGTTTGGCCCGGTTCTTGGTTAACGGCCAGAGCCTGGATCCCGCTCCTCCGGCCATGATAATGCCCGATACATTCTGTAGCATAATCAATACCTTTCAGGGTATTAGGGTTTCTCGTAACGTTCCTCTTTCCATGGATCGGCCGAATTGCTGTATCCCTTCTTTTCCCAGTATCCCTTTTTTTCCTTTTTTAAAACCTGGATCTCTGTAATCCACATCGCGCTTTTATAACCGTATTTTCCGGGGATGACAGCCCGTACAGGCCCGCCCAGTTCATTCGTAATCGGTTTGCCTTCCCATTCAAAAGCCAGTATATCGTCATCTCCCGTACAATCTGCGATCATTAAATTGGTTGAATACCCATCGGCCGCCTTAAAGAAAATATGTTTCGCTCCCTTTTTCAGTCCCGCCCTGTCCAGAATGTCACGTATCCGTACGCCTGTCCACAGATTCTGCAAACGGCTCCATCCGGTCACACAATGGAAATCAGATATAGCGTGAACCGTATCCATTTGAATAAAATCGTTCCACGTCATTTTTAAACGGTTCCGGACCTCGCCCTTGATTTCAAGAACCCAGTTGCTCCTGTTCAAATCGGGAATTTCTCCGATACGCAAAATCGGAAAATTTTCAGTTTGCCGCTGTCCGGCAGGCAGTCTGGTTTTCTGCTGAAGGGAATCTGCTGCGCAAACGGGCCCTGCGCCATCTGCGGGAACAGCCCGCATTGAGAAAACCCAGCAGCATGCAAAAATTAAAACAGGTCTCATTTTTTTACCTTCCGGCTCAAATAACCATCATAAAATATACCAAAGTGCGGCCCGATTTGCAAGAGAAACAAGGCAGCGGGCAAACATCATCTCCCTATAAAAAGAAAGCCCGTCTGCGTATTAACCATAACGAAGAAGGGCTTTTGGAAAAATAACAATAATGCGGACATTATACCTCCGCCTTCAGCAGTTCATCCCGTTCGGCAATCTCAAGATGTGACACCAGCAGATCCAGATCGCCTTCCAGTACCTCCTGCAGCTTGTAGAGGGTTAAATTAATACGATGGTCCGTGACCCGGCCCTGAGGAAAATTAAAAGTGCGGATTTTTGCGCTTCGGTCACCGCTTCCAATCATTGAACGCCGGCTTGCCGCCAGTTTGGCCTCTTCCGCATTCCGTTTCATATCATACAGTCTGGCCCGAAGCACTTTAAGCGCCTTGGCCTTGTTTTTATGTTGAGACTTCTCATCCTGACAGGTCACAACCATTCCGGTCGGAACATGTGTTATTCTCACAGCAGAATCCGTGGTGTTCACACTTTGTCCGCCCGGACCTGATGACCGGAACACATCGATCCGCAAATCGGAAGGTTCAATAACCACATCCACTTCTTCGACCTCCGGAAGCACAACGACCGATGCGGCTGAAGTATGGATCCTGCCGCTGGTTTCAGTCGCCGGCACACGCTGAACCCGGTGCACACCACTTTCAAATTTTAATTTGCCATAAGCTGTTGACCCGGATACGGAAAAGATGACTTCCTTAAATCCGCCCAGTTCAGTCGGATTTGAATTGAGTATTTCTTTTTTCCAGCCCTGTTTTTCAACGTATTTTGTATACATTCTGAAAAGATCGCCTGCAAACAAAGCCGCTTCTTCACCGCCGGTTCCCGCTCTGATCTCCAGGATGGCATTCTTTTCATCCTGTGGATCTTTGGGAATTAAAAGCTCTTTGAGATCCTTCTCAAGCTGATCAGCCAGCTCCCGGTTTTCATTGACCACCTGCTTTGCCAGTTCCTTTAATTCGGGATCCTCGGTAGATTCAACTACGGCCGTATCTTCATCGATCTTTTTCAGGGCATCGTGGTATAATCCGGCTTTTTGTACGATTGGCAGAAGGTTTCTGTGCTCCCTGGCCAGATCCCTGATCCGGTCCGGATTCTGAACCACCTTCGGATCCTCCATCATGGATTCCACTTCATGGTATCTGGCTTCAACCTGGTCCAGCTTCAACAGTATGTTGCTTTTTTCCGACATTTGGTCCTGTAACTGGTTTATGATGCGGTGCGAACCATTTCCACACTGCTGTCAATTTTCATGTTCAATACGCCTCTGAGAGCGACCAGAGCCACTTCCAGCTGCTTTGCATCCGGCTCTCTGGTGGTAATATTCTGCAACCAAAGACCCGGAGCAACCAGAATGCCTGCCAGACGCTTCCCGTATTTCTTCCCGGACAATCGAATGATTTCATAGGAAATGCCGCCGATAACCGGAATAAACAGAAAACGGATCAGCCTGTCGCTCAGATCCTGCGGTTTGCCGAGACAGATAAATACCAGCATGGCCACCAGCATAACCACCAGTAAAAAACTGGTGCCGCATCGCGGATGATGTGTTGTGTATTCCCGGGCCCCTTTCAAAGTAAGGGGTCTGTCACTTTCATAGGCAAATATGGATTTATGTTCCGCGCCATGATACTCGAAAACGCGCCGTATTTCCTTCCATTGACTGATCAGCGCGATATATCCGAGAAAAAAGACAAGCCGGATACCGCCGTCAATCAGATTAAATCCCACGGTCCCTTCAATTTTTGTCAGCTCGGTCAGCAGAAGAGGAATATAAAAAAATATCAGGATCCCCAATAACAGAGCAAATACAACCGTGGCACCAATGACCATTTTCGACCAGAGATCCGATCTTTTCTTTGTCTTCCTGTTTTTTTTATCCTCTTCCTTCATCGCCACATCAGCCGAAAAATTAAGGGCCCTGATCCCCAGAACCATTGATTCGATCAGGGTCACACCTCCCCGAATCAATGGCCATCCGAAAAATTTATACCGTTTGGTCCAGGAGAGATAAGCTTCCTTTTTCAGTAAAATTTTTCCATCGGGTTTGCGAACCGCAACGGTTACAAATTCCGGTGAACGCATCATCACCCCTTCGAGAACAGCCTGACCGCCAACCTGTATTTTTTTCTTCTTCAATAGAACACTCCGTCAGTATATAAAAAACGGAATACTCAGCAAAACAGCTGGTATTCCGTTTATTGGATTCATCTTATATCTAGGCGGATTTTTCAGTGTCTTCCTCTTTGCCTTTTTTTTCATCCGCCTTTTCTTTGATTTTATATTTTTTCAAATACTTTTCAACCCGGCCGGCCGAATCAATCAGCTTCTGTTTCCCGGTATAAAAAGGATGACAATTGGAACATATTTCAACATGAATATCACCTTTTGTGGAACGGGTCTGAAATTTATTGCCGCACACACAGGTGACATTGGATATTTTATACTCCGGATGTATATTGTCCTTCAAAATCAATCCTCCAAATCTTCAACCTTCATTTCCGAACATAAAAGATAATAAAATAGACCGTAGAAAGCAAGGGAAAAGTATTTTGCTGAAATTTTGAGCCATACAGAAATTATGTGCTCATGGATTCTATGAATTCTTTGTTGTTTTTTGTGCCCCGCATCTTATCCAGTAAAAACTCCATCGCTTCTGTCATGTTTAGTTCATTCAGTAATTTGCGAAGAATCCATATTCTGTTCAGTTCCTTGTCTTTCAGCAGCAGCTCTTCCTTCCGTGTGCCGGACTTGTTAATATCAATAGCCGGGAAAATACGTCGATCGGACAATTGCCGGTTCAGCTGAATTTCATTATTGCCTGTTCCCTTGAACTCTTCGAAAATGACCTCATCCATCCGGCTCCCCGTATCGATCAGGGCCGTGGCAATGATGGTGAGGCTGCCTCCTTCTTCAACATTACGTGCCGCACCGAAAAACCGTTTCGGCCGGTGCAGAGCATTCGAATCAACACCGCCTGAGAGAATTTTGCCAGAATGCGGGACCACCACATTATGCGCCCGGGCCAGACGTGTAATTGAATCAAGCAGAATGACCACATCATGTCCGTATTCAACAAGCCGCTTTGCTTTCTCAAGAACCATATCAGCAACCTGAATATGTCTCTCGGCCGGTTCGTCGAAGGTTGAACTGATTACCTCCGCCTTGACAGAGCGGATCATGTCCGTCACTTCTTCGGGACGTTCATCAATAAGCAGAACAATAAGGGTGATTTCCGGATGATTTTTGGTAATGGAGTTGGCAATTTTCTGCAGAATAATGGTTTTCCCGGTTCTTGGCTGCGCAACAATTAAACCACGCTGTCCCTTGCCGATCGGGGTTAAAAGATCCATAACCCTTGTTGTGTAATCCTTTGCACCAACTTCAAGAACAATTTTTTCTGTTGGATACAGCGGGGTTAAATTGTCAAAGAGTATTTTACTCTTGGCCTCTTCAGGATTCTCGTAATTAATGGCTTCAACTTTAATCAGGGCAAAAAAACGTTCGTTTTCCTTCGGCGGCCGGATCTGACCGGAAACCACATCACCTGTTCGCAGGCTGAACCTTTTAATCTGAGAGGGAGACACATAGATATCATCCGGACCGGGCAAATAATTGGTATCAGAGGATCTTAAAAATCCATACCCGTCCGGTAAAATCTCCAAAACCCCTTCGGAAAAAATATTTCCGTCTTTTTGAGTCTGGGCATCAAGAATCCGGAATATCAGTTCCTGCTTGCGCAGTCCGGAGTATCCGGGTATGTTCATATCCTGTGCCATCTGACTGAGTTCTGAAATTTTCAATTTTTTAAGTTCTGCAATATCCATGAGTGCTCCTTCAATGTGCCCGCAATCCTGCAGGGAAAATTAATAAAAACCTGTTGCCCATACTGAATGTGAATTGGATAATTATTGTTAATAGCCGCCAAAAAGCTCAGATCCATTATTTAAATAAAGACATAAAACGGAATCCGATTGTAAAATTTATTTGTCCCCATAGAAACATGCTTGGTTTAACAATGGTTTGAAAAAAAATATGGGAAAAGTTAACAATAAAAGTTTGGCTGGTATTGATATGATACCTGAAGCAGTAAAATTGTTTTAAAATACCTCTTCTGATTTTTTTGATATAAAGATCCTAACTTACAAAAGGTAACCAATTATCACTTTTTTGTCAAGTCTTTTGTCAAAAAATTAGACAAATTAATTCCTTGAAGTCCCTATTTATTGTAAATATTAAACTAAAGCATGCCCTTCCTTTTCCGAATCATCCATTCCATGCCGAGCAGTCCCAGCAAAACACACAATAGCCAATAATGATGAACCGGAATGATTCGATGTTCAATTTCAATCTGTTTGGGCGGAAAGTCCATATGTGCAAGCATTACATCCAGACTGTCTGCGGGGCCGGCCAATCCCCCGGAAGCCTGAGCAAGCCTGAGCATCAGTTCCGGATTGGTATTGGTTATCATTAATTCCGGATTCATTTCATGAACAATGAAAAATGTACTGTCGGATCCGATCATCCGGCCATATCGGCTGACCCGGGCTTTCATACGGTATCGTCCGCCCTGAAAAAACGTCATCTCTTTCTGATACAATCCGTTTCCAATACGGACAAGATCCATTGTATACCTGTCTGTTTCCGTACGAATTTCAAGTCCCACATCTGCGTCATTTAAAGGTTGATACGTCCTGTCATAAACCTGTACTGAGACAACCACATTTTCCCCGGGATCAACCATCTTTTGATCTGAAGACAAAAGGACCTGTTTGTTGTCCTCATGGATGGCCAGCCATCTGACCAGCTTGTGGATAAAACCCCTGGCCGGATCATTTTTTATATGGAGCCCCCATGGACCAAGATCCCATTTGTAAAATCCACTACCCAGAAAAACAGCCGTTTTTTGTGCACCCATATGTCTGCTGATCAGGAGAGGTGTTACAGATGAATTCAATCCCGGTGAATCAGACAGTCCGTTCAGCAAAATACCGGCGTCATCATGGACCTGAACCTGTGAAAATGAAGTATAAACAGGCGGAAGTTCCTCCCAGGCCTTCTGACTCTCCTGCCGGCTTCCAATAAGCTGAACAACAGGATGATATTCCGAATCAGACGGAATCAGAGGCAGCACATTGTATTCCTGGCTGTTGTAAAGATGGTCAACGGGAAGGCATGAGCGGAGTGTAAAAAGCCGGTCCGTATCAACCCGCTTTCCGGCAATAACAAAAAAAGGCTTCCTGTCATTGACAAGAATCTGCTGTATTTGATCCCACAGCCACGCCGGGGTATCATGGCCCGGAATATTCAATAAAATAAACACATCCATTTCACTGAGCCGGGCAGAAGAAGGCATTGTCCCTTCATAAAAATCAGACTGATTTTTTATGGTCCTGGTTGTGCAGTTGATATTCTCGGTTTGAAGGGCTCTTTTCAGAAAAGCAAGATCCGGTGATGGCGCATCCGCCAGTAAAAATACTCTCTGTTTATCAGGAAGGACCTGAATGATGAAGTTACGGCTGTTGTTGTCTGATATCAGCTCATCAGCAAATCCCGAAACCCTGACTGTCCAGCTGTGCAATCCAACAGAATCCGGTTTTAACTGGAACCGGACATCCCCTGCAAAGCCTTCAGCAGGAATCGTCATTTCCTTCCGGGAAAGGACACGCTGCTTATCCATGACAGCCACCATGACTTTCCGGCCTTCATAACCCGGCCCTCTGACAGAAACATGGACCGGAATTTCCTGGTTCCTGTAGGCTATTTTATTGGTCAGGACACGGGTCAGCAAAATATCATTCTGCGGCACATTTTGACCGATACAAACTGCGTAGACCGGTACACCCAGTTGTTCAGCAATATAGACAGGATCCATTCCCTTTGTATACACACCATCGGAAAGGACCAGGACCGCGCTGTATGATTCGGACATATGATTGATTTGTATTTCTTCGAGAGCTCCGTAAAAATCCGTTACCTTGTCGGCAAAGCGAAGGGAATCCGGAAAATTCGGCCCGGGATTGACAACCTTCTCTCCAAACAGGAAGTAATGGACATGATAAGCATCATTGAACCGGGACATCCCGGAAGAAGACAGCATATCTCGGACCAGATCCGCCCTGGACCGAGATCCGTCATTGATCCGCATCGATTCGGAGTGATCAACAAGCACAGCAACATCGGCTTTTTCAGATCTTGTATACGAAATAGATAAAATGGCTTCAGATAACAGGAAAACCAGAATGATCATGGCTGACATGCGTAATGCGGTTAACAAAATACGATACCATCGGGAAAGCGGCGGAACGGTTCGTCGGTAAATCCACAGACTGACCCCGATGGATAGAATCAGCAAAACAGCAAATAGCCAGACCGGCCGGTTGAGTACCAATTGGAGTTTAAATGGCATCATGTGTAAAATTGAGTGTGGGTACGGGATTTAAATTGTTCAATGAATGAATCTGCTGTGACAGATAGAATAAACCGGTTCTGGCAATCATGGCGCCATTATCGGCGCATAAATCCGGTGTGGGCCAAAAAACCTGATATCCCGCCTTATCACAGGCTGCCTTCATATGTTTCTGAAGCACCCCGTTGACGGCCACACCGCCGGCAAGACAAATTTGTTTTACCTTCATTTTTTCTGCAGCAGATATGGTTTTCTGAACGAGCACATCGACAACCGCATCCTGAAAACAGCGTGCAATGTCTGGAATCCTTGTTTCCAGCTCAGCCGGATTCAACGCCCTGACATGGTTCAGCACCGCTGTTTTAAGCCCGCTGAAGCTGAAATCCAGGCTGCCCTTCTCAAGAAATGCCCGTGGAAACGAAATGGCATCCCCGCGTCCATCCCGTGCTGTTTTCTCAATAACCGGTCCGCCCGGAAACCCCAGGTTTAATAATTTACCAACTTTATCAAACGCCTCTCCCGCAGCATCATCCCTGGTGCGCCCGAGCATTTGATAATGTCCCCACCCTTTCACATAAACAAGCTGTGTATGCCCTCCTGAAACAATCAGGACAATAAACGGAGGCTCCAGCTCGGACCGGACCAGTTTATTGGCCCAGATATGGCCCTCCAGATGGTTGACGCCAATAAAAGGAATATTGAGAGATTGAGCCAAACCTTTGGACACACTAAGACCGACCAGCAACGAGCCGGCAAGACCGGGTCCATAGGTCACAGCAATACCGTCCACATCATTCAGGCTGCAATTTGATTGATTCAAAGCCTCCTGAACGACAGGAACGATGGCCTGTATATGTGCACGGGATGCCAGTTCAGGGACAATACCACCAAAGTTTTTATGTACAATTTGTGTGGATACAATATTTGAGAGAATGGATTGTTCACGGAGAATTGCGGCGCCGGTATCATCACATGAGGTCTCAATACCCAGAATCATCATTTTTCAACCACCAGCTCAAAAAATTTGGGTCTTACATCGGAAAAGTTAATATCAGGAGGCACCTCAATGGTTGCCGGAATCCGTCTTCCTCCGTACCGGTAGCGGCTTTTATAATCCACGGTTGCATAAACATCCTGACGGTTGATATCTTTGAGCACACGAACACCGCCCTGCAGTTTTAAAGAAAATGTGGAAGGAATGACAATCACCTTTTCTCCGGGAGGAACATGCAGCACCCGAACGGGAATTTCTGTCATTTCTATCTCCCCTATTCTCTGTACATCGGCTTCGAATTTGACTGATTTTTGAGAATAGGTAACCGTTTTATTATCGGGTGAAAGCAGATCGACCTCATCACTGATTTCCTTGATCAATTCATGATATTGACTGCTTTCTGTCATAACACGCCGAATATCCTTTATAACGGATTCCGGTCCACTGACGGTAATTGAGTCGGGAAAGGCATGAATTCCCCCCACAACGGTGTAGGCATCCATCGGGATCAGTTCAACATCCGGAATGACCGGGACCTTTTTCATTGAAAAACGGTCCAGGCGGATTAGCACGGATGTTGGCTTAACGATCCGCAAAGCGGTAATACCGAATCCCCTGGGAACATTTTTAATCATATCAAGCGTTAAGGGAATCTCATCCCTTCCCTGCAGTTTGTTTAGATCAATTTCCAGGTATTTGTTATGGCTTAACAGTCGGAGAAGACTTTTCCCGGATCCGCGGAACTGGACCTCTACAAACTCCGGTATCGGATCTACCGGAATCAAATCGGCCGGTTTATTGATGATACGAAGAGGAATGCTTTGAATATGGGTGAAATCATTATCCGTGACAACATAGAACCAGAGAAAAACAGCACCAAGCAGGGTAAATATTTTAATTTTATAATGCTTTGACCAGTTTTTAAAAAATGTCATTTTACGATTCATAACTTGTCGCAGATAAGAGACAGATTAATAGCCATTAACCTGTCATCCCTTCATTATAAGAAGTATTTTACTTTTGAGACTGAGAAATAGATTTGCCGAAACTGATTTCCCCGTTATCAATACGAATATTGAATCCGCATTCAGGATTGCTGCAAACCCACGCTTTATAACGTATAGACGCACCGTCTCTGCCATAATCGGACAACGGCATTAAAACACCTATATTGCATTTTTGACATTCAGGCAGAACATTTTCCATTTGATAACCTCCCTTATATACGCCTCACCCAAAGTTCTCGATCGCTCATCTTTACATACAAGCAGGGTTTATTCTTTGACAACCCAAATCCTGACTTTGCAATCAACATCGTGATGAAGTTTAATGGATACCGTGTAGACGCCAAGCGCCTTAATCGGTTCCTCAAGCAATATTTTTCTTTTGTCGATTTCGTAGCCCTTTTCCTTCAGCAGATCCGCTATGGTCTGGGCCGTGACTGCACCAAAAACACGGTCTTCTTCACCCACAGCGACAGCTGCGGTAATTGACACATTGGCCAGTTCTTCAGCCAAAGATTCAGCCTGTATTTTTTCTTTATCCTTTCGATGAACGGCCATCTTTTTCTCTTCTTCAAGCACTTTCATATTCGCCTTGGTACTGACAACAGCAATTTTCTTCGGTAAAAGAAAATTTCTGGCAAATCCATCTTTTACTGTAACAACATCTCCGGTTTTACCTAGAGATTCATAATCTTGTCTTAAAATAACTTTCATTTTTTCCTCATGTTTTTTCTACCTGGCCACATCCGATACAAAAGGAATGAGTGCAAGATGACGGGCCCTTTTAATGGCTTTAACAAGCTGTCGCTGATGTCTGGCACAGGTTCCTGACGTTCTTCTTGGAATAATTTTACCTACATCAGTAGTAAATTTTGTCAGTTTTTTTGCATCTTTATAATCCACATACTGAACGCGATTTTCACAAAATCGGCAAATGCGTCTTCTTTTTTGTCTTATCAATGGATTCTCCTTTTATGAACTGCTTATATTAAGATTCCAGATCCTGATAACCAAAATCATATTCACCGCTTAAAGGCCGGTTATCATCCAGTTGCTCATCTGAAATTTCCGGTTTAGTCCCGGATTCGGCTTTCTTTTCAATTTGTTCTGTTGAATCCGTATCATCGGATTTCATCTCTTTTTCACTGGATTCTTCCGATTCCTCATGCGGCATAACATCAAAAGAACTTTCCACTTTATTCAAAAATTGTATTTTCCTGGCTTTTATTTCAACAATATTCCGGTTGCGTCCATCATCATTCCGCAAACTCCGGCTCTGAAGTTCTCCTTCAACAATGACTGCGCTTCCTTTCCGCAGATTTTCTGCGCAGCTTTCAGCCAATTTATACCATGCCACAACACCGACATAGCAGACATTTTCCCGCCATTGGCCATTGTTATCCTTAAATTTTCGATTTGATGCTATCCAGAAATTGGTAACCGGTGTTCCGTTTGTTGTTTTCCTGAATGCCGGGTCACGTGTTAAATTTCCGGCAATTAAAACGGTATTCACATCTGGCATACGTATATCAGACATAATCAAGACTCCTATTCACAGATCCGCTTTGACCAACAGGTATGACATGAAGAGCAAACAGATAAATCAGGCATCTGTTTTTTCATCTGCTTTTTCAGTCTTATCACCCTCGGTTTGGTCCGGATCAGCTGCTTCTTTATCCTCTGTCTTGACTTCTTCCTTCTTTTCAGGTTCAGAGCTGCCTGCTTCTTCCTTCTTTTCAGGTTCAGAGCTGTCTGCTTCTTCCTTCTTTTCAGGTTCAGAGCTGTCTGCTTCTTCCTTCTCTTCAGGTTCAGAGCTGTCTGCTTCTTCCTTCTTTTCAGGTTTAGAGCCGCTTGCTTCCTTTTCGGAGCTTTTCGCAGCTTTCCCGGTATCGGATTTTTCCTCTTCACGAGCAGGCCGCATCTTCTCAAAATTCTCCTGACTGACAACGACCTTGGGAACCAGCACGGTCAAATACCGTATAATGGCATCATCAAGTTTATACTCTCTTTCAAGCTCCTTGATTATACTGCCGTCCATCTCAAACCGGACATAGACATAATAACCATATTGTTTTTTCTTGATTTCGTAGGCGAGCCGTCTTTTGCCCCATCGATCCACATTTTTTACCGCACCACCATTTTTTTCAATAAACTTGGTGTATTTGGTAATGCTGGATTCGATTTCCTGATCACTTAAATAAGAATCGATAATAAATGTGGTTTCAAACTGCTTGGTCATTAAAACCTCCCTTTGGTCCTTGGGTCCATCCAATGATATGAAATGGACAGGGAATCCAATGTGTATAAATGAGTAATATGAGTGTGTTCATGAATTATAGGTATTCATTGTATAATCAATACCTTTTTTTATATAGTCATTAACCGCCTTTTCTGCCTTATCAAGCATTTCTCTGACACTGATCCATTCATCTTCCCTGAATGGTGATAAAACAAAATCCACAACATCCTGATTTTCGGGCAATCCGATTCCCAGCCTTAAGCGGGGAACCTGATTTATTTCCAGTTTTTCGATGACTGAGGCCAGTCCGTTGTGCCCGCCATCGCTTCCTTTTTTCCGCATCCTGATCTTTCCAAGAGGCAGATTAAAATCATCACAAACAACAAGGAGATTGGAAAAATGTATTTTATGGTGACCGGTCATTTTCCTGACGGCCAGACCGCTCAGATTCATATATGTCATGGGTTTGACAAACAGCACATTTTTCCCGGCAATTCTTCTTTTAAACTGGTCATAAGACTTATATTCGTGTTCGAACTGTTTTTGCCATTTTTTAGCCATTTGATCCAGAAGCATAAAACCAAGATTGTGACGCGTTTTCGTATATTTCACACCTGGATTTCCAAGACCGATAATGGCATACAAAACGTCGTTTTCCTTTATTCCTCTTTGGATTCAGATTCTTTTTCTTCAGGAGCCGCACCTTCCTCTTTTTCGCCCTCAACTTCGCCTTCTTCAAGCTCTTCTTCTTCCACCGGCTCTTCGACCTGAACAATCTTCGGAACAATCACATTGGCTATGGCATGATGAATTTCTGTTACGATCCTGACCTTGTCTACCTGGATATCCTCCAGGGTAACCACATCGCCAATCATCAAATCGGACACATCAACTTCAAGATGCTCGGGAATTTCAAGTGGCAATCCTTCAACCTCAACCTCACGAAGCAAATGTTCGAGGATGCCGCCCTCTTTCACACCCGCAGGTGTGCCGGTTAAAATAATCGGGATGCTCAATTTGACCTTTTCATCCAGTTTGATCCCCATGAAATCCACATGCAGGACATCTTCAGATAATGGATCGCGCTGAATTTCCCGAACAATACAATTTGCTTCGGATTTATCAGGTAAAATCATTTTAATAATATTCACTTCCTGATGAAGCAGCGGATAAAATTCCTTGGCATCGAGTACAATGTATACCGGTTTGACGTCATGACTGTAGTAAATGGCCGGAATTTTTCCGCTGTTTCTTATAGCCTTTGCTGATTGGGAGCCTGTCTTGTCTCTTGTTTCACTGTGCAACTGAAATTCTGCCATATGTAAGCCTCATGATATGATATAATTCAATTAAAATTCAAACAAGGAACTGATTGATTCTTCATTATGAATCCTTTTAATCGCCTCACTGAACAGGTGAGCTGATGAAAGAACTTCTATTTTATCAATTTTTTTCTCGGCAGACACGGGAATAGTATCTGTAACAAAAACCTTTAAAAAGGAGGAAGCCTTTAATTTCGCAACAGCGTCCCCTGAAAGGATAGGATGGGTGCAGGCAGCAAGAATATGATGTGCACCGGAGTCTTTCAGTATCTCGGCGGCGCTGCAAATCGTCCCTGCGGTATCAATAATATCGTCTATTAGAATGACATCTCTGTTCTTCACATCGCCAATCAGCGTAACCGCTTCAATTTGATTGGGACCGGTTCGCTTCTTGTCGACAAGGGCCAGATCCGTACTAAGCCTGTTGGCATAGGCACGCGCCCGTTTTGAGCTGCCAACATCCGGTGCGACCACCACGGGATTTTTAAGGTTTTTATTTTTAATATGATCAATAAAGATCGTTGATGAATAAAGATGATCAAATGGAATATCAAAAAATCCCTGAATAGAAGCGGAATGAAGATCCATCGCCAGAATACGATCTGCGCCTGCTATTGAAATCAGATTCGCCATCAATTTGGCTGAAAGGGCAACCCGGGGCTGATCTTTACGGTCCTGTCTTGCATAGCCGAAATAGGGAATAACAGCAGTGATTCTTTTTGCGGAAGCACGGCGAGCCGCATCGATCATCAGGAGCAGTTCCATAATATGATCGCTGGGCGGAATGGTCGGCTGGATGATAAACACATCGGTACCCCGGATATTCTCCTTGTACTTCACGCTGATTTCACCGTCACTGAAACGTTTAATGGTTACATCACCCAGTGGAATACCAAGGTATTGTGCTATCTGTTTAGCCAGCTTCTGGTTGGCTGAACCGGAAAATATTTTCATTTTCAAAAATCACCATTTGTTTAATCGTATAACAGACATTACTCTTCTGATGTTACATGTTCTATAACTATGAGCTGGGGCGGGAGGATTCGAACCTCCGAATGCAGGTACCAAAAACCTGTGTCTTACCACTTGACGACGCCCCAATGACTGGAGTAATGAAAGAGAGGAATGCTAAAAAGAAGGTCAGCTCATATCGGAAGAAATCATTATAGGATTTTCCTGCTGTGTCTGATTCACTTCTTCAAAATATTTTTCCAAAATCACTTTTTCCATTTTCTCACGAAAATCGCTTTTGATCGGATGGGCTATATCCTTGAATGTACCATCCTTCCTGCGCCGATTTGGCATGGCAATAAAATAGCCTTTAAGCCCCTGAATTATTTTCAGACCCCTCACAACAAAAATATCGTCAAGTGTGATGTTGGCAAATCCCTTCAGCTTTCCTTCATCTCGCAAGCTGATTTTAATCTCTGTGATCTTCATTCACTTATTCTCCCTCAAAATTATCCTGCTTTTGCAGAACAAAAGGTGCGATATGAACACCCTGCTCCAGAAGACTGGATAAAATCGGCCTGCAAAGGAATGTACGTATTCCTCTCTCAATGGAAAAGAACGTCCCCGCCTTTTCTGCATGGTTCCGGTCTGAAAACAGACCGTATATGGTCGAACCACTTCCAGACATACCGGCATAAAAGGCATCCCTCTCATATAACTGCTCTTTATACACACTGAGAACAGGATGCCTTCCAAATACCACACTCTCCAGTTCATTCACCAGAGAGCCATGCAGGGCATGAGGATCATAATGTTCAAAAATCGACCTAAATTTAGTCAATTTTTCCTGTTTTGTCAAGGTAATTTTGGCCCTCTTATAAACCCATTGAGTTGAAACATGAATTCCCGGGCAAACCAGCAAAATCCAGTAATCAGCAGGTAATTCAATTTTTTCCAGAACGTCTCCTTTGCCTGTGCCCAATGCGGTTCCGCCCCCAATAAAAAATGAGACATCTGAACCGAGTCTCCCCGCCATCTTTTGAAGTTCGTTCTGTTTTAAATTTTTTTGCCACATATAATTGGCCGCCAGTAGCGTTGTGGCTGCATTGCTGCTTCCCCCGCCCAGTCCGCCTCCGGCAGGAATAACTTTTTCAATATGTATATTGATTCCGTCCGAAATGCCTGTTTTTTCCTTGAACAGCAGAAATGCGCGAACGGCCAAATTCGATTCATCCTGGGGAATATCCGCCAGGGTAGAAGACACCTTGATATTTCCTGATGTCTTCCGGTAATTTATACGATCATGCAGATCAATCAATTGAAAGACGGTTGCAATATCGTGAAACCCATCTTCCCGTTTAGAAAGAAGCTCCAGCCCCAGATTGATTTTTGCAAAAGAATTTAAGGTAACCAGATCCATCGGGTTCAGTATTATGCAATTGACATTCTGAAATTCAGATAGATATAATATACAAAAATTTTAACGAAATTTTCAGTATTTTTTTAATTTTTTTAAAATTTATATCATTTCTGTTACAATGACAGGCATTAAATGTATATAATACTGTGGATTTATATCCGATTGGTTCTGTTGTATAAACTATTTTACACCATGAATCCCGGTTTGGTTTCAAACAAAAACATTGATTTTAACTTTCAGGTTGGCTATATTCATCAAAATTCAATTATTATTTATAGGGTTATGGATACCGTATTTTTTCTTTCGGATGCACATCTGGGAATTCAATCCGCTGATCATCCGGCGGATTCCAGAGAAAAACAAATCGGTGCTTTTCTGGAGCACATCGGAAAACGCGCAACACGTCTTTATATCAATGGCGATCTGTTTGATTTCTGGTTTGAATATCATCATGTTATTCCGCGCT
>Ga0272441_10004172_pt1 | contig 26577 bp, 21 predicted proteins | sample SSMProp6N_FD_193582 | JGI IMG/M metagenome (GOLD analysis project Ga0272441, IMG submission 193582) | Marine sediment archaeal communities from Little Sippewissett salt marsh, Falmouth, MA, United States - SSM-Prop-6N | ecosystem: Environmental > Aquatic > Marine > Wetlands > Sediment ... | reverse complement strand
TAGGTCAATTAGGCAGTATTAGCGGCTAGTACACGAGGATATGAGATAAGTTATGGCGATAACGGCATTACATTCGGCGGCGACCGGCATGAAGGCGATGGACACCCAATTGGATGTTATCGCGAACAATCTGGCCAATGCTCAGACGAGGGGTTTTAAGTCGGCGCGGGTTAATTTTGAAGATATGTTTTACGAGCAGCGGCAGCAGCCTGGGGCGATTAACAGTTTAGGTCAGCGGACCAGCACGGGATTGTTTGTGGGCTTGGGGGCGCGGGTGTCCAACACGCAACTGGATTTACGAACGGGATCTTTTGAGGAGACGGGCCGGCCGCTGGATATTGCGATTCAGGGAGATGGTTTTTTTAAGGTGCAGACCTTTGACGGCATTGGTCAGGGCGTAGGCTATACGCGGGCGGGCAACTTTTTTGTCAATAATGCCGGGCAAATTGTATTAGGGACATTGGATGGGCCATTATTAGAACCTGGAATCACCATTCCCGAAGGCACGGATCCCAACAGCATAACGATCACCAGTGACGGGATCATCACGGTGGAAGCGGATGGCGTACAGGAAGAGGTCGGTCAGCTTGAGTTGTATAAATTTCCGAATCCTCATGGTTTGAGTTTGAAGGGAGGCAATATTTATGTGCGGACCGAGGCCAGCGGCGGGGAGATATCCGGGACGCCGGCGCAACCGGGATTCGGGAGACTGGCGCAGCGGTTTTTGGAAGGCAGTAATGTGGATCCGGTGCGGGAGTTGATCGGGATGATACGGACGCAGCGGAGTTTTGAGTTGGATTCCCAGATTATCCGGGCGGCGGATGAGAATTTGCAGGTGGTGAGTCGTTTGCGTCGTTAGGTGAGCTGAAAAGGACGTGATGTCATGAAATATAAAGGTTTAATGATTTTTGTTTTTCTGGTGGTGTTTTTGGCGGAGGAGTCGAATGCCGAGGTTGTGGTACGGGATGAGATTTTCGTTTTAAATAGTGCGGTGGTGCAGGAGGCGGCAGTTTATTTATCGGATATTGCGGTGGTTAAAGCCGCGGGACAGGACAAAGCGCGACTGGAAAAACTGGAGGTGGCGCGGTATGAGGCGCAGGTGATAGTTTCGGTGGGTACGTTTGAGATATGTCAGGCTTTGTCCGGGGCGCAGATCAATCCGGCGGGATTGGATATTTTCGGCGCGAGCGTCTGTCAAGTGACGTTTGAAGGGGTGACAACGACAGGCGTGAGTACCGTAAGGCAAGAGACTAAGCTTGCTCAGGGAGCAGGTTTAGCGCCGGTGAAACGCTTTGAAACACTGGCGGATGAATTGACAACCCTGGTGGGGCAGATGGCGAGTTTGGATGCCAAGCGTTTGAAGGTGGACTGGTATTGCAGTGAAAAAGGGTTTTTGGAGCAGGCGGCGGATTCGAATCGTTTTAAGATTATTCCCCAATCGTCGATGAGCCTGGGGCGGGTGCGGTTTGATGTGGTGGATAATTTTCAGGCGGAGTTGAATAAGGCGCAACAGGCGATACCCGGATGGCGACCGGGGGCGGTATCGGTGCGGGGTAATGTGCAATATCTTTGTGAGTCGGTGGTGGCGCTGCGTTCGCTGGCGGCGGGTGAGACGATCACATTGGATGACGTTAAGATTTTGCCGCAGCGGGTGACGAGTTTTCGCAATGTGGGATTGGGCGATGTGAATTTGGTGGTCGGTCAGGAAGCGGCGCGGAGTATATCGGCGCATACGATTATCCAGACGGAGATGATTCGGAAGCAGCAGATCATTAAGCGTAAGCAGACGGTGAGGGTGGTAAGTAAGGTGGGGATAGTGCAAATGAGCGTGCGCGGCGAAGCGCTGGGAGACGGCGGCTTGGGCGATGTTATCCCGGTGCGCCTGGTAAACAGTAAGACAATTAAACAGGGGACGATTACCGGGCCGGGGGTGGTGACGGTGGGTGATGAAACAGGTACGGCCAAAGCGAATCAGACGAAGGACAGAGACCGAGGCGTATCCGGTTACGCCCGGAAACAATGACGGGAGGTTTGAAAACTATGAATAAGCAAATGATTTCGATATTAATGGCAGTTTTATTATGGGCGGGGTCGGCGGCGATAGCGCAGCCGTCGAACAGTATCTTTCGGCGGGCGGCGCAGAACGTGCAGGCGCGGAATTTTCGGGGGATGTCGTCGAATACGGCCCTGGGGTCGGCGGCCGGAGGGTATGGCGCCGCCAGGTATAACACTGCGCTGCAGTCATCTGCGGCGCCGTCGTATATGTCGGTGCAGAATGCTTCATGGATAACGGTTTCGAAGCCGCGGCAGAAGGATTTTCGGGTGCATGATCTGGTGACGATAGTGGTGCATGAAGTGAGTCAGCATAAGACCAACACCAAGACGGATGCGGAGCGTGATTATTCGATCAACTCCGCTTTAACCGATTGGATTAGTTTGTCCGGCGGTAATTTACGGCCGGATCAGCAAGCCCTGGGCGATCCGCGAATCGGGGTGGATTTTGAAAAGGAATTAAAGAGTAAAGCGAAGGTGGAGCGGCAGGATACGGTGACGGCGCGGATTCACGCTGAGATTATCGATGTGCTGCCGAACGGGAACCTGGTGCTGGAGGCGACCCATCATGTGGTCACCGACGAAGAGGAGATGAACATCACGTTAACGGGTATCTGTCGCAGCAAGGATATTGGCATCGACAACTCGGTGATATCGACACAGGTGGCTCAATTGGATTTACAGAAACATCATAAAGGTATTGCCCGGGACGCCGGCAAACGAGGCATTATTTCGGGATTGATCGATTTAATTTTGCCGTTTTGAGTTTGAGTGATTCGTGGTGGAACCATGAACAGGTTAATGGAATGGATGATAAAAATGGAATTACCGAAAAGCAATAATAGAACAGGGTCTGGGGCGCGGATAATTTTGCCGGTGGTTGCGGTGCTTTTGCTGAGTGCTTTACCGGCGGCGGGCTTGACGCGGATACGTGATATTACGCGGCTGTATGGCGAGCGTTCCAACAAGCTGGTGGGTCATGGACTGGTGGTGGGATTAAACGGCACCGGAGACGGGGATTCCTTAGTGATGACCCGTCCGTTGGCGGAGATGCTGGGTAAGTTGGGCAATGCGGTTGAAGTCAATGAGATGAGCCCGAAGAACGTGGCGTATGTTCTGATAACGGCGGATTTGGGACGGAATGGCGTGCGGGACGGCGATCAGATTGACGTACAGGTGCTTAGTGCGAATTCGGCGAAGAGTCTGGAGGGCGGCACTTTGATTTCGACTTTTTTGCGTGGTCCGTTTTTTCAGGACGATCGTATTTATGGCATTGCCCAGGGGCCTGTCAGGATAACGGATCCGGCGAATCCCGCCAGCGGCGTCGTTAAAGCCGGAGCGGATATAGAAGAGAATATTTTTCATATCTACGTCGATTACGAGACCTACCCGGGCAAGGCGGTGTTTACGCTGGTGCTGGATGACGCGCACGCCAATTTTAATACGGCCCGGATGGTGGCGGCGACGATTAATGAAGAAGTGTCGCTGACGGATTTGATCGCCGGTTCGGCTAGGGGCGAATTGAGTCGAGAGCCGACCGCGGTGGTGCTGGGGCCGAAAAATATTGTGGTGACCATACCGGCGAAGCAGGCGGGTTATCCGGCGAATTTTATCGCCCGGATTACGGATTTACCGGTTGATTTGCCGGAACCTGAGGCCCGGGTGGTCATCAATGAAACCAGCCTGGTTATTTCCTGGACGGGAAATGTCGAGATTGCCGCCCCGCTGGGGGTCACGGTGGCGGGCATTGAGATACAAATCGGTCTGCCGCCGGTGAACCAGGGACCGGCGGGCGGGGCCCCAACGGCGGGCGCCGGATTCAATCAGGGCGCCGCCAAGCTGGAAGAGTTGATGGCGGCGATGAGCCAGTTGAACGTGAGCGCCGAAGATCAGATTGCCGTCATTTATAATATTAATGGGTTGGGGGTATTGCGCGCCAGCGTCAGGACGGAGAAATAAATGTTAACGGCGATTACCGCAAATCAATATGACCCGCAATTGGCGCAGTACGCCAATGAAGTGGTGAACCAGGTTTTTTACGGGACGCTGATGCGTGAGTTTCGTAACGCCCAGCCGCCGGGGATGTTCGATCAGGGTCCGGGCGGGCAGGCGTTCATACGGCAAATGGATATGGAGTTGGTCAAGCGTATGAGTCAAGGCGGCAATTCACCGTTGGCGGAGGTGTTGTTAAAACAATTGGCGCCCCGGCAAATAAATCAGATTAACACCCTGAATCAAAAATCATCAGGTATGGTCGGCATGGAAAGATTAACAGAGAACAGTGTTTCCGGAGAACAGAGGGATAGATAATGGCAATTGCCGTGGAACAACTCATATTAGCGATGCAGGAGGAGCTGCAGGGTCATAAAAAGCTCTCGGCGGTTCTGGATAACAAGCTGGACGCCATGCGTCATTTCGATGTTTCCCGGCTGGAATCGCTGCGTCAGAAAGAGCAGTGTTTGTTGGACAGCGTTCGGATGATCGGGCAGCGTCGTCTCGAGGCAGTGAATCGAGTCGCCGCTGAGTTATTGCCGCAGCAGCGTCGGGGGCGCTTTATGACGGCGCAAGAGTTGGCCCAGGCGGCGCCGGAGCCGCAGCGCAGTAAGATGCTGGCGCTGGCGGCGATGCTCAAGGAGGTGGCCGAGAATATTCAAAGGGTGAATCGTGTTAATGCGGTCGCCACTAAAAAAGTGTTGGGTCACTTTGATCATATTTTTAATATTATCGCCCAGTCCGGTCGTGATATTGGTCTTTATGGTCGGGCCGGCAAGAAATCAATTTTGGAGCAAAATCGTTTATTGGACGCCAGGGCGTAGGAACAAATGAGGTGAACACGTGGCATTGATAAATGGGTCATTACAGATTGGTCGCAGCGCCATCACTGCTTCGCAGGCGGCGTTATCGGTTACCGGTAATAATATGGCCAACTCCGCCACGCCGGGTTACTCCCGGCAGCGTGTGCAATTAGCGCCCACTCAGTTCACCGAAGTGATACCGGGGAAATACACCGGCACCGGTGTGGCGGTTACGGAAATCCGGCGCATGGTCGATGACGCCCTGAACGGGCGGATTCGAACGGCGGTGGGAGATTCGGCTTCTTATTTAGTCCAGCAGCAGGCGATGGAAAGAGTGGAAGCGACTTTTAATGAGTTGACCGAGTCCGATTTATCGACCCGGTTGAATGCGTTTTTCCAGGCCTGGTCGGCATTGCAGAATCAGCCCCAGGATATCGCCACCCGCAGTGTCGTTATTCAGGAAGGTATCGGTTTGACTAATTTCATTCGGGGCATGCGCTCGGAACTGCGAAACATTCAGACGGATTTGGACTCCCAGGTGCGTTTTCAGGTTTCCCAGGCCGATGCTTTGGCGGGGCAGGTCGCCGATTTGAACCGGCAGGTGGTTCAGGCGGAATCGGGTCGGCCCGGCTCGGCGGCGGCGTTGCGGGATCAACGTGATGAGTTGCTTAAACAACTGGGTGAATTGGTGAACATCACCACCAGAGAAGTTGAAGGTGGATCGGTAAATGTTTTCATCGGGAATGATCCGCTGATTCAATATTCCCAGAGTGTCGGTTTGTCGTATCAGGAAACCGAAGACGCCAACGGTAATCAATTGGCCGAAGTGGTTTTTGGACATAATAATCAGCCGATCGAAATGTCGGGCGGTAAGATTCATGGTTTGATCACGGCCCGTGACGATCAAGTTGGCGGTATCATTGGCGATCTGGATAACTGGTCGTCGGCGTTGATTTTCGAGGTTAATAAGTTACACAGTATGGGTCAGGGGCTCGATGGTTTGACTTCGATAACCGGCCGGCACAGTCTGGACGCCACCGATGTATCGCTGGCGGATATGGCGCAAACCGGGTTGTCCTGGTCGGTCGATAATGGAATATTCAATATTCATGTCACCGACAGCAACGGCAATACGGTGACAACGCAGATCAAGGTGGATATCGGTGTTGACGGCACGGACACCACCCTGGATGATCTGGTGGCGGCATTGAACGCGGTGAGTAATATTAACGCGTCAATCAACGGTGACAATCGCCTGGAGATCGAGTCGGATTCCGGGTTCACCTTTGGATTTTCGGCGCCGGAAAATGCTGCTGACGCCACCAATGCCCTGGCGGCGTTGGGAGTGAACACTTTTTTCGACGGGTATGATGGTATTACGATTGCTATCAGGGATGGATTGCGAGACGATCCCCGCAGTTTGGCGGCGAGCGCCGATGGAATGGCCGGTAACGGCGGGATCGCCGGCGCCATAGCCGCATTGGCAATCGATGGCGTCGCATCTCTCAATGGTTTGAATATGATGGAGAATTTTAATTCCATGATCGGGCAAATTGCCTCGGACGCCCGTTCGGCGCAGGATAATTACAGCGCCGCCGACGTGGTGGTTCAGACGTTGGAAGCAGAACGGCAGAGTATCAGCGGTGTTTCCATCGATGAAGAAGCGACGAATTTGATCATATATCAACGGGCGTTTCAGGGGGCCGCCCGTTATGTCGCCTTGATCGATGAGATGCTGGATGAGGTCATAGCTTTAGCCAGATAAAGCAATAATTAATGAAATAATAGGTGCAATTTTAGTTAGTGCTTGTTTCGGAAAGTTTGTCACCCCCGTGAAAACGGGGGTCCATTGCCACGAAAGCGGTTTTTCCGCTCTAGAGAATGGATTCCCGCGTTCGCGGGAATGACAAAAATCGGTTTCCGCAACAGGAATTTGTTAGTGAGGAAACAGGTAGAGAATTATGCCATCGTCAGTAAGACCAACCAATGCAGCCCGGGTATCGATGCTGATGCAGACCGATCTGCTGATGAGCAGTATCCGCTCGAACTCGGTGGATTTGCTGAAGGTGCAAAACCAATTGGCGACCGGTTTGAAGTTGGCGCGCCCCAGCGATTCACCCGGGGAGGCGACGACGATCATGCATTTGGACAGCGCTTTGGAGCGGCACAAACAATATTTGTCGAACACGGATTTTGCCGATGGTTTCCTGGCGATGACCGATTCGGCGCTGGGTGAATCGGTGTCCCTGGTGCAGGAGGCTTATACGCTGGCATTGGGAAGTATCGGTCTGGGCGCCGAAGATGACGCGCGGGCGTCGAACGCCCGGATGGTGGATCAGATCATCAAGCAGTTGGTGACAATCAGTAACACCGAGTACCGGGGCAGCTATATATTTGCCGGTCAAAACGGCACCGAGATGCCTTTTGAACTGGTTGAAGGCGGGGTGTTGTTTACCGGCGATCTTACCGAAATGCAAACCCGAGTCGCCGATGACAATCTGGTGGATTTTAATATTAACGCCGACGAGACTTTCGGGGCGGTCAGTCAAAGGGTGGTTGGTATCGCCGATCTGAACCCGGAGATAACGGTTGACACCTTGCTTTCAGATTTAAATGGTTCTCTGGAACAGGGGGTTCGCCGGGGGAGCATTATTATCAGTGACGGCACGAATTCCCATGCGGTCGATCTGAGTGATTGTGTGACGGTGGGGGATGTTATCAGTAAAATCAACGACAATACGCCGGCAACCACTACGGCGTCTCTTAACGCCGCCGGTGACGGTTTAGAGATCACCAGCACACTCGGTGGGGCTAATGTCACGATAATTGAAGTGGGAAGCGGAACAATGGCCCGCGATCTGGGTATCTATGACGCCATCGGAAGCGGCGCCATTATCACAGGCCAGGACGTCGATGCTCGCCTAACGTCAGCAACGCCGGTAACGGCGTTAGCCGGCGGGGCGGGCATCGACAATATTTCCGGATTGAGAATCACCAACAGTGTCGTAGCCGACGTGGGAGTGATTGATCTTTCCACGGCGCAGACCACCGAAGATATTCTCAATGCCATCAATAATTCCGGTGTCGGCGTGCGTGCGGTAATTAACGCCGACAAAACCGGCATTAATGTTTACAATTTAATGAGCGGTTCGGAGATGAGGATCGGCGAGAACGGGGGGACTGCCGCCACCGATCTGGGTATTCGGTCGTTTCATGCCGCCACGCCGCTGTCGGAATTGAATCAGGGCGGCGGGATTCACACTTACACCGGCGCCAATGACATTGAAGTTCTGGTTGACGGGGCGCCGGCATTTTCGGTGAATCTGGATACGGCCTCTACGATTCAGGACGTCATTGATTTGATTAATGCCGCCGCCGTCGCCGCGGGAGCGCCGAATATTCAGGCGGATCTGGCGTCGGTGGGCAATGGCATTGAAATCACCGATACTCTCAGCGCCGCCGCCAGTTTACAGGTGCGAACCCATGCGGATAATCTCAGCGGATACTTTACCGCCGGGGAACTGGGACTGGAAACGATTGTCAACAGTTCTACTCTAACCGGCGACGATGTCAATGCGGCGGAACCTCAAGGGATGTTTTCTGATCTAATCGCTCTGCGCGACGCCATGCTCGCCAACGATGATAAAGCCATCTCGGATGCCGCCGCCCGGGTGGATCTGGATCGTGAGGCGCTCAGCAATCAACGCGGCATGGTCGGTTCCAACATGCGGGCTTTGCAGACGCGCCGGACTCAAATTGAAGACAACATGTTATCCATGGAGGTGCTGCGCTCGGATATTCGTGATGTGGATTTTACCGAAGCCATTACCCGCTATCAAAATCTTTATACCGCATTACAGGCTAATTTAACGACCGGCAGCCAACTGGCGAGCCTGTCTTTACTGGATTTTTTAAGTTAAGGACAACCATGTTGGGCGATGCGATTCATCGCACGACCGAACCAAAACCAGGATGATTCGCTCCGCAGAGGAGTTGCCGGAGGATTCGGCAGACCGAACTGACCGTTTTAGTCGGTGGAATCCAAGGATGCAGTCCCCCGGAATCGGCGGGACTAAGGAGGTTTTAGACCATGAAGGTCATGAGTACACGATTTGGTCAAATCGAGGTCGATCAGGAGCGACTGTTGAAATTTCCCAAAGGTTTGCTGGGCTTTCCGGAGAACCAGGATTACGCCCTGCTCCAAACCAATGACGAAGGAAATTTCTTTTGGTTGCAATCGGTGGATCGGCCGGAAGTGGCGTTTGTTGTTTGTGATCCGCTGCTGTGTGTGCCGGATTACCAGGTCCCGATCAAACCTGAAGATCAAGAACTCCTGGAGATACAAAGCCGGGATCATGTGCAGTTCTTGGTCATTGTCAATAAGACAGATCGAAACCTGACGGTCAACTTGCAGGGACCTTTGGTGATCAACGCGGTGAATCGTCGGGGACGACAAGTGGTGCTCTCGGAAAAGAAATTCAGCACCCGTTATCCGATGATGGACCTGGACGCCGTGGATAAAAAGGTGTCCAAGACCGCCTGACGACAACATTGCCATTAAAATAGCACCACTCGCAAGGAAGCGAGCAGGTTCAACTGCCCAACCGGGCGCAGGAGCCAGGGATGTTGGTTCTAAGCAGACAAAAAGATCAGACGATAATGATCGGCGACAACATAGAAATAACCGTGGTGGATATCCGAGGCGACAAGGTAAGATTGGGTATCACGGCACCGCCCAAGATTCCGGTGCATCGCAAAGAAGTATATGAAGCGATTAAGCAGGAAAATCAATCGGCGGCGGCCGTCAAACTGGAAGATATCACCAATTTGCCGCAGAATATTCCCTCCGAAACAAATAAACATGGTAAGAACAAACAATAAAAATTTAGTGAAATACGACCTAAAACTTTCGCAAAAGTTTTCCGTTATTCCTGTGCAGCGCATCAGGAAACAGAAAAGGGTCGCAAAGGGCTGGCAAGAAGCCAACCCCGGACTGATAATGAATAGTCATGGAGGATTTAACAATGACTAGAATCAACACGAACATACCGGCAATAACTGCTCAGACACATCTGGCGCGCTCCACCAGGGATATGAACCAAACGCTCCAGCGACTCAGCAGCGGCTTGCGCATTACCCGGGGCGCCGATGATCCGGCGGGTCTGATCGCCTCGGAATCCTTGCGCGCCGAAATGGCCAGTATCTCCCAGGCCATTGATAATTCTCAGCGGGCGTCCAATGTGATCGCCACCGCCGAGGGCGCCTTGGCCGAAGTGGCGGCGTTGATGATTAACATTAAGGAACTTACGGTGGAAGCGGCAAACGCCGGCGCCCTGAGCGCCGAAGAAATCCGCGCCAATCAATTACAGGTTGATTCGGCGATAGACAGTATCACCCGGATCGCCAACGCCACCACCTTTGCCGGTCTGCATTTGCTCAACGGCAACCTCGGCTACGTCACCAGCGGGGTATCCACCACCGATATCAAAGGTCTGGATATTTACAGCGCCATGCTGGGCGATCAAACATATATGGCGGTTAAAGTCTCCGGGGTGCTCTCGGCGCAGCGCGCCGAACTGCAGTATCGGACCAGTCAGATAGATCAGTCAGTGACTCTGGAAGTGGCGACCAACCGGGGTGTGGAAGTGTTCAGTTTTGTATCCGGTTTTCGGATTTCCAGTATGGTCTCGGCGATTAACGCCGTGACCAACGCCATAGGGGTATCCGCCACCTTCATCAGCGCCACCCATCCTCAGTCCGGGATTATCTTCCGCAGTATCGACTACGGTTCCGACGCTTTTGTTTCCGTCCGATCGCTGCCCAGCAGCAGTGGTACGTTTACCACCGTCGATACGACCGGGGTCACGCGCTTGCGGGATGAAGGGCGCGATGTCGTGGCTACGGTGAACGGCGCCACCTCGGTGGGTACCGGACAGGAAATCACCTTGAACACCGGGGCGCTGGATTTAAGGATGAGACTCGATTCAGGATTTGGCGCCGGCGATGCGACGACGTTTTCGGTTATCGGCGGGGGCGCCATGTTCCAGTTAGGTCCGCATATCAACACCACCGAGCAAACCAGCATCGGGATCGGTTCCATCGCCGCCTCCCGCCTGGGTTCGGTGGAGAATGGCTTCCTCAACGAAGTCAGCACCGGAGGGGCTTATTCACTGGTCTCCGGAGAATCCGGCCGGGCGTCGCGAATTATCGAAGAAGCGATACAGCAGATCGCCATCATGCGCGGACGCCTGGGCGCCTTTGAGCGCAATACGCTTGACACCAATATGAATTCCCTGCGGATTACTTTGGAAAATGTTACGGCCTCGGAGTCGGCTATTCGGGATGCTGATTTTGCGGTTGAAACTGCGGCTTTAACCAGAAGCCAAATCCTGGTGAACGCCGGCACTTCTGTGCTGGCGCTGGCCAATCAAACACCGCAATCGGTCCTGTCGCTGTTGCAGTAGAAAAACAGAGTAATTATGGGACATTATAAATATAAAATAAAAAAATATTAGATAAAAAATTTACTCCGAATATTCAGGATATCTCGGCGGCTAATCTTACGGGGGCGGGAACTTTCGTCCTGAGTTCCGATCGGCCGCTTGATATAACTTATTCTCCGTGACAAGGCACAACTCGTCCTGTTGTGCCTTTCATTTTTTTAAACCCTTATTTACAAATACTTAAGTGCTCTCCGGTTCTCCCTTCGGGGGCAAAGCTGACGCCCGGTTTCATATTTTACCTCTAACGTATCGGCTTCAGGTTTTTTTTATTTCCCTGGCAGTTTCAATTTTATAGGACTTCATATATCGTTTTAATTGTAATGTTTAAAACGATTATCTCTGTATTTTTCACTTGGAGCAATTCTAGGGCGATTCTAGGGCGTCCGATAAGAGCCCTGGATTTTAATTACTAAAGTCGGGTATCTGGACTGGACGATGACAGGCCTGCCGAAACAGACAATCGGTGTAAGAAAAAGTGAATAAAACACAAGGGCATTTTATAGCAATAATCAGGAGGTTTAACTGATTGAAAATCGAATGCCAACGGCGGCCTGCAGAACCGCTGTATGCATCTCTTACAAAAAAAGAATAATACACCCCGGTGCTTGTGGCATTTTGGCTCATCGACGTAAGCTTTCTTTAGGGAGTTAAATGGTTGTGTAACCTTTAAGACGTCGTCAAAGCCCAGCAAAAAAGAGCCGCCCCCGGCGCCAAAAACCTTGGAGGTTGAAATACGATGAGCAGAATAAACACTAACGTAACTGCATTAATCAGTTCCAGAATCTTGAACACCAGTAACGGCGATATGAACAAATCGCTGGAAAGATTGAGCACCGGTCTTCGAATCAATCGTGGTTCCGACGATCCGGCGGGTTTGATCGCCTCGGAAAACCTGCGCAAGCAGATTCGCGGCACCGAAACCGCCATCAATAATGCCGAAAGAGCGGTCAATGTAATCAGTACGGCCGAAGGCTCACTCGCCGAAATGAACGCCATGTTGGTCGATCTTCAAGGCCTGTTAAGCGAAGTCGCCAACTCCGGCGGTATGAGCACCGAAGAAATTAACGCCAATCAGTCCCAGGTCGATTCCATCCTCAACACCATCGACCGGATTTCCAACAGCGCCGAATTTGAGGGGATCAAGCTGTTAAACGGAAACCTGGACTATACCACCGGCACCCTGCCGGCGTCCATCGCCGACTCCACGGTCAAAGCCGCCAAGTTGATTGACGGCGCCTCAATGACCGTGGCCCTGGCCGTGACCACCTCGGCCAATACCGGCGTGGCGTTCCTTTCCGGCGCCGCTCTGAGTACGGCAAATATGACCATTAGAATCGGCTCCAATCGTGGTACGACCGATTTGACCTTGGCCGCCGCCACCACCCAGGCCAATGTTCAGACTGCCATTAACGCCGTCAAAGAAATTACCGGTGTTTCGGCCGCTACATCAGCCGGGGCGATCGCCCTGCGGAGTGTCGATTTCGGCGCCGATGCTTATGTCAGCGTCACCATCCTCTCCGGTCAGCACGATGCCACCGATACTTTTGTCTTAAACACCGACAATGCCAGTAACAACGCCAGCGCCACCGATACCGGTATTGATGCCGTCGCCACCATTAATGGCGTCTCGGCCAATGCCGACGGCAAAATACTGTCCGTACGCACCAGCATGCTTGATGCTGAAATCGAATTGACCGCCTCGGCGGCTATGGCCACCACCTCCGCCTCCTTCACTATCACCGGCGGCGGCGCCGATTTCGCCATCGGCTCCCTGGTCGATGCGGTGGGACTGGAATCCATCGGCATCCAGAATATGGCGACCACCAGTCTGGGTAATGCCACCGACGGCTATATCAACACCCTGAAAAGTGGCGGCACCAATTCCTTGACCAGCAGTAACCTTTACACCGCCCAGAATATTGTCACCTCGGCGATTAAGGATGTCTCCAATTTACGCGGACGTTTGGGTTCCTTCCAGAAAAACACCCTGGAAACAACCATTAATTCTCTGAACGTCGCCACCGAGAACCTCTACGCCGCCGAATCCGCCATCCGTGACACTGATTTCGCCACCGAAACCAGCAAACTGACCCGGGCCCAGATCCTGGTTCAGGCATCCACGATGACCCTGCAGGCCGCCAATATGGCGCCGCAGGCCGTTTTAAGCTTACTGGGTTAATTTCGACCGGCGTTCTCTATAGTCTTTGCTGGGCTGTTTTGACGAACACTTCCCGGCCGGCTGGGTTTTGCTCTGAGCGATTCTTTCCTTATTCGCTCATTAAAACCCGACCGGCCGGATTTTTTTTAAAATTCCCAGAATTTCAAAAAATACCTGACGACACCCTTGTCGTCCGATTTTTGGGTATTTTATCCGGCTCATAACTCATCATAACACGTCCTATAAATTATATTTACGTCCTATAAGACAAAATCAAAAAATATTATCGCTCTTACTAAAGTTTTTCATATCACCCGGACGAAAATCTCAAAGCAACATGCGAAGTTAAGTGAAACCGGCAAGACCGGGTTGTCGCGTTGCTTATAATTTCGCCAATGTCGAATCTTGTTGACTCGGATGAGTTCAACAAGCAGACTCAAGGATGAGCACCGAGCGCGATGAATTCCAGGACGAATTTTTTTCATCGGCCCGGGTGTGAAATGGAGTTTGCAACGGAGTTGCTGCTCATTTCTTTTCGCTCTGTCGTCTTGACAGATTGATCATACCCTACGATCAAGAATGCAACCGTGAGGTGGAACCCCACCGGTCATTCCTAAGCACGGTTTTTCAAAACCAATATAATCGAATAGTAGTAAACTGAATCGAATTGAGGTTGGCTTCTCAAGGCGATTCAATAAGGCAGTTCGGTTTGTTTCGGACCAGGACAACGAAAAAATCGGGAAAGCTTTTGGACCAACTCCCGCGATTTCGTACCGAATCAAATCAGTGTAGTTTGCCTGTAGGGGCGCTGCGCAGACTGCTTGGTTCCGTCAGGCCGGACCAGGACGATTAAGTAAATAGGTTAAGGCCTGGTACTTGCGGGCGAGGTTTCTCGCTTGTCTTGTCACGGAGGATAAGCCATGTCACGTATCAATACAAACATTGCATCGATGAACGCCATCACCAAGTTGCTGGGCAACAATGCCGATCTTAGCACGCGGCTGAAGCGATTGTCATCCGGACTGCGCATCAACGTCGCCAAGGATGACCCCGCCGGCTTGATAGGCTCAGAGAATCTGCGCTCGGAAATGGCCGGTCTCAGCGCGGGTATCGATAACTCGCTCCGCGCATCCAGCGTCATCGCGACAGCAGAAGGCGCCCTCAATGAAATATCCGCCTTGTTGATCGACATCAAAGGACTCCTGGTGGAAACCGCCAACAAAGGCGGTCTGTCCACCGAGGAGATCGACGCCAATCAACTCCAGGTGGATTCCGCCATCAACAGCATACAGCGCATCGCCAACGCCACCGAGTTTGAAGGCATGAAGCTGCTCAATGGCAGTAAAGACTACACCACCAGTACGCTTCCCGCCTCCATCACTGATCTCAGTGTCAATGCCGCTAAACTCATCGATGGCGCCGCCATGACCGTCGCGGTCGCCGTCACCACTTCGGCCAACACCGGTGTCGCCTTCCTTTCCGGCGCCGCTCTGAGCACATCGGATATGACCATTAGATTAGCCACCAACCGGGGCTCCACCGATTTAACCTTTGCCGCCGCCACTACCCGGGCTAATGTGCAGACCGCTATTAACGCCGTTACCGAAATTACCGGTGTTTCAGCCGCCACCTCTGCCGGTGCTATTGCCCTGCGCAGTGTCGATTTCGGCGTCGACGCCTATGTCAGCGTCACTATTCTCTCCGGACAGGATGACGGCACCAACGACACCTTTGTCCTGAATACCGATAACGCCAGTAATAACGCCAGCGTCACCGACACCGGCATCGATATTGTCGGAACCATTAATGGCACTTCCGCCACCGGTAAAGGTAAAAAACTTACCGTGCGCACCTCCATCCTCGATGCCGAAATCACACTCACTAACGCCGCCGCCATGGCCACCACCTCGGCTACCTTTAATATCACCGGCGGGGGCGCCGATTTCGCCATCGGCTCCCGCGTTGACGCTATCGGCATGGAGGCGATCGGTATAATGAATGTTTCACCGAGTTCTTTGGGTAATGGCACCGATGGTTATCTCAATACTCTTAAAAGCGGACAATCCCAGGAACTGGCCGGCAATAACCTCTATTCCGCCCAGCGCATTGTCGATGATTCTATTAAAGATATCAGCACCCTTCGCGGTCGATTGGGTGCTTTCCAGAAAAATATCCTCGAAACAAATATCAATAGTCTAAGGGTAACCTTGGAAAACGTCACAGCCTCTGAATCAGCGATCCGCGACGCCGATTTTGCCGCAGAAACTGCCGCTCTGACTAGGGCTCAGATTCTTGTTCAGGCCAACACCTCCGTATTATCGTTGGCCAACTCCGTTCCGCAGAGCGTCCTGGCGCTGCTCGGCTAAAGTCGGCTCCTGAGTAGTCCTCACGAGTCGGCAGATTGTTAGCCGAGCTGAGGAGCTGGCGCTATGCCGGCTCTCTCCGAGAATTGCTCAGGACTGCCGTGAAAGCTAAAGCAGTGAACCTTTTAGGGTTCGATCCGTTGGACGGATCAGCCCGGCCGAGAAAAACAGTACCATCGCGGAGCTCAAAATGGCCTGTTCACTCGGTTTTTAAGGAGTTTCGAGTACCAACGAAACTCCCCTTGAGGCCCGGGCCTCCGACAGGAAAATATATCGCTGACATGGCGGATATAAATCCTGTTGAGAGGCCCCGGCCATTTTAAATCGCACCTGGTATTTCCCAAAATATACCCATCTTCTCTCATATTTCCCTTGCCCAGAACAACCACATGTTGTTTTTAGCATCCCTGTGGGCGGCCCACCTGAAATCCTCTCTAAAGTACCACACAACAATGACCGATAATAAATACAGCGGACTTATGGAGATATTCTCTGTCAACATAATGAGTGAAGGATAATATTATGGGTACTATCAGTTCCGGAGTCGGACTGATTTCAGGTTTGGATATTCAAAATCTGGTCTCCCAGCTTATGGCGATCGAAGCGCGAACGTATGACCAAATTCAAACCCGCATCGAAACCAACACCGTTCGGCAAACCGCCCTGATGACTATTCAAGCTCGAGTGATGGCCCTACAAGTTAGTGCCGCCGGATTCAACGACAATTCTGTTTTCAATCAAAAAGCGGTGACCAGCACCAATGATGATGTTTTAAGCGCCACCGCCACCGAATTTGCCGCCCAGGGAACCTATCGATTCACCACCAAACGATTGGCCGACAATCATTTATTTGTCAGTCGCGGCTATACTTCCACCGATGCCGGCATCGGTTCCGGCACCGTTTCTTTTGAAATCGGCAACGGACAACTGGCCCGAACTACAGAACTTAGCTTCATCAATGGTCAACAGGGTTTCGAGCGCGGCGAACTCATCATCAACGATCGCGCCGGCAATTCCGAACGCATCGATCTTTCCTCGGCCCTGACCATCGATGATGTCCTCCAGGAAATTAATGAAAATTTAACGGTAAAAGTCAACGCCTCGGTCTCCGGCGACAGCCTGGTCATCACCGATATTTCCGGCGGCACAGGGACCATGAGCATCTCCGGTTCCGCCGCAGACAGTTTAGGGATCGCCGCCGGGGCCGACGCCCTGCAGCCCAACCTGATTATCGGACGTGACATCATCTACCTCACCAACGACACCGCTGTCTCTCAACTTAATGACGGTAACGGCCTGCGCGGCTTAGGATTCGGGGACGATCTGATTTTCACTCAAACCGGACAATCCGATCCGCTGCTGTCCCTCGACCTCAAAAACACCCTCTCGGAAACCATCGGTGATCCGGCTTCAAGCAACACCCTGCAATCATTAAATGGCGGCAATGGTATCCGCATCGGGAAATTTCGCATCACCGATCAAAACGGGCGGTCCATCGACATAGATCTAAACGAACTCGTCGCCGCACATGGACCACGCATCACCATTGGGCATGTTAAAGAGTTTATTCAGCAGAAAGTCGATGAAAAAAACCAACAGCTAAATTCGCACAATAATCCAAACTTCGTGGGCATGGCGATTACGGTTTCTTTCTCTGGCGCCGACAGTCTAACCATCTCCGATAATAGTAAACCTATCATTCCAGACGACACCGACAGAATCAGCCATTTCATTATCGAAGATCTCGACGACGGATTTGCCGCCGCGGATTTAGGCATTGTCGATGATGTTGCCGGCAAATTTATCCATGGTGAAAATATCTGGCGCATGGATTCTTTAGGTGATGTCGCCAACGCCATCAACAATCACTGGAACAATTGGAATCCCCTGACTCCGGGTGATAATAAACAATTTGTCTTGGTGGATATCGATACCAACGGCAACGGTCTTACCATTACCAACCAGACCTCCGATGCCCTGACCATCGCCGATACCGCCGCCGCCGCCGATCTTGGACTGGTTCATGATAGCGGATTTTCCGGCGCCTATACCGGCTCTCGACTGATTGCCGGCTTAAATACCGTTCTGCTCCGCTCACTAAATGGTGGCTCCGCCGGACCCGATCGAATTTCAACCGAAAGCACCTTCAACCTGACCGATCGCGCCGGAACCTCGGCCCACCTGGACCTCGCCGCCGCCCAAACCGCCCAGGACGTCATCGACGCCATCAATCACGCCGGCACCAATATTACCGCCGCCATCAATCAGGCCGGCAACGGTATTACTTTAACCGATGACTCCGATACGGTTGGAGGTTCAATTGCCGTTTCCGGCGACCTGGCCGAAAAACTCAATCTGGCAGCAGATGCCGCCGACGGCCTTACCAGTATTAACAGCGGCAATTTACAACTGCAATATGTCTCCGAGACCGCTCAACTGGACGACCTCCGCGCCGGCCAAGGTATCCAAAGAGGTAGTTTCAAAGTCACCGACGGCAACGGCCTCACCAAAACCATCGACCTCGCCCGCGATGACATCAATACCTTACAAGACGTTATCGACGCCTTTGCCGCTTCCGGCGCCAATGTCAGGGCCCGCATCAACGACACCGGCGATGGCCTGTTCATCTACGATGATTTAAGCACCGGAGGCGTCGCCGTCAAAATCGAAGAAGAGGGCGGCTCCACCGCCGCCGATCTGGGCATCCTCGGATCGGCCCGCCAGGGCGAAAATTTCATCGACGGCTCCTACGAATACAAAATTGAAATGGGCGGCGGAGACACCATCCAGGACCTTGTCGATCGCCTCTCTCAAGCCCATATCGGCGTCAACGCTTCGATCATCAATGACGGCAGTCAAAACAATCCCTATCGTATCAGTTTCTCCAGTCAAATCTCCGGCCGTGCCGGACGGGTGTACCTCGACGCCGGACCCACCAATCTGACCACCCAAAATCTAACCGACGGCGACGACGCTCTCATCCTCTTCGGCGATAACGACGGCCCCGGTAACATCCTGATCTCCAGCAGTTCCAATACCATCGCCAATACCGTTAAAGGCGTAACCCTCGAACTCAAATCCGTCAGCGACACCCCCGTCGAAATAACCGTTTCCCAGGATCTCGATGCCATCTCTTCCCAAATCAAAAGCTTCGTCGATGCCTATAACGGCATTATGGCCGAAATCGAAACCATGGATTCGTTCAATCCCGATACTCTCGAACGTGGAGTGCTGTTTGGAGAACATACCGTCGATACCATCAGATCGGTCCTCGAATCCATGATCAACCGAATCGTGCCCGGCATGCCCGCCGACTACAACCGCCTCTCCGACATCGGCATTAAAATCGCCCCCTTCGGCTCCGAAACCATCACCGATGAGCAGGGCAAACAGCAGCAAGTAGCCGTGGCGACCACCTTGAAACTCGAATTCGACGAAGAAAAATTCCGCACCGCTTTCGCCCAAGATCCCCAAACCGCCGCCGAACTGTTCACCAAAGCCGAAGTCGGTATCGGTGATTGGCTCGGCGATCGTCTCGAAAGACTCGCCGGCTCCTCCGAAAGCACCGTGCAATATCGTGTCGAGGCCATGCAAAGCCAGCAAAAATTACTGGAAAACCGCGCCGAAAAACTCCAGGAATTGCTCGACGCCAAAGAACAACGACTCTACAACCAGTTTTACGCCATGGAACAGGCCCTCGCCTCCATGCAAACGCAGCAAACCGCCCTGACAAATTTAAGTAACAGCCTGAGTCAAATGACCGCCGCTAAATAGTATGTGTTGCGGAAAGTCTGTCACCAAAGCGAAACCGGGGGGCCATTGCTTGGAAAGCGAACTTTTCGTTCTATTGAATGGATTCCCGCTTACGCGGGAATGACAAAAACCGTTTTCCGCAACAGATACTAAATATTTTATCGCCGGGATCGGATGATCTATGGATCAAAATAGCAATACCCCAAATGAATATCTCAAAACCAAAGTCATGACCGCTTCGCAGGAGCAGTTGCAGTTGATGCTCTACGACGGCGCCATCCGCTTTGGCGAACAGGCTCGCACCGCCATTGAAAACAAACAAATCGAACAGAGTTACAACCTGATTGTCAAAGCCGAAAAAATCGTCATGGAATTATGCCACTCCATGCGCGATGAAGTCGCCCCCGAAACCTGCGCCAATATGCGACGCCTCTATATCTTCTGTTACGAAAAACTCGTGGACGCCAACCTGAAAAAAGAAATCAAATCAATCGACGACGCCCTCCAGGTCCTCCGACACCTCCGCGAAACCTGGACCCTGGTTATGGCAAAAGCCCAACAAGATAAAACCCAAAACACCGGGCCTGTCACGAATGCCGCTCCACCGCAAAACACCACCCGTACCCCCGAATTGGCCTGCCGGCAAATCGGCGCCAACATCAACTTCGAAGGATAATTCCCGCAACAAATCTTCCAACACACCACCTGCCTCGAGAATTATTGTCTTCAGGTATATTTGCCAAAGGTGGACCAAATTTATGCGGTGTTCGGTATCGATCGCTCTCCTTTTGACTTTGTCAAACCCACAAATTCTTGTTAAATAACCACTTATAAACACGGCCCGGCCCGGGGGCTAAAAATGCAACAGGGCAAAAAATTCATAATATTATATTGCGTTCCATTGTAATTACCTTATATTATAAGCAATATAAGTAAACCATAGGAATAATATCATGAAGCTCGATAAAACCGACGTCAAAATACTGAAAATCCTCCAAACCGACGGCCGCATTACCAACGCCGCCCTCGCCCAAAAAATCGGAATATCGCCGCCGCCCACCCTTGATCGCGTCAAAAAACTCGAACAGAAAAAAATCATCAAAAAATATGTCGCGCTCGTCAATCCCGCCGACGTCGGCGTCGAAACCTTTACCTTCGTCGAAGTCACCCTGCTGCGCCACGGAAAAAAAACCATTTCCGAGTTCCTCGCTTCGGTTATGAAAATCAAAGAAGTCATGGAATGCCATCATGTCACCGGCGACGCCGATTTTATGTTGAAAATCGCCGCCAGAAACATACCCGCCTACGAAGAAATCGTCCTGCACAGGTTGACCGAACTGCCTCATATACAGCAGCTAAAAACCATGGTGGTCCTTTCGACGACAAAATGTGAAACCGCCTTGGATATCGAATTACCCAGAAAAGGAACCTAGCCCATCCCCCTTGACCGGGATTGGCACGAAAACAGAAAAGGAAATGAGTAAATGGGTTTGAAAATATGGTTCAACGACAAACTCGTAGATGAATCTGAAGCTAAAGTATCCATTTTCGATCACGGCCTGCTCTACGGCGATGGCATCTTCGAAGGCATCCGCATCTATAATGGCAAGGTTTTCAAACTAAAAGAACATCTCGAACGCCTCTTTATCTCCGCCCAGGCTATCCGTTTGGAAATAAAATATGACCTCCCCGCCATCACCGACTTCGTTCTGCAAACCGTCGCCGCCAATAATCTCACCGATGGCTACATCCGCCTCGTTGTTACCCGCGGCATCGGCACCCTCGGCCTCAACCCCCTGGTCTGTAACGACAGCCAACTCATCATCGTCGCCACCACCATCCAGCTCTACCCCCCCGAAATGTACGAAAAAGGCCTTAAAATAATCTCCGCCAACACCATCCGCATGCACCCCCAGTCCGTCAGCCCCCAGATCAAAAGCCTCAACTACATGAACAACGTCCTGGCCAAACTCGAAGCACTCGAAAGCGGCGTCGTCGAAGCGGTTATGTATAATCATTTGGGCTATGTCGCCGAAGCCACCGCCGACAATATCTTCATCGTGACAAAAAACCGGATCATCACCCCGCCCCACGCCGCCGGCGCCCTCTTGGGCATCACCCGCAATACCGTCATGGACCTCGCCGTCGAATGTGATTATCAAATGATCGAAAAAGACCTCACCCGGTTCGACCTCCACACCGCCGAGGAAATCTTCCTCACCGGCACCGCCGCCGAAATCATCGGCGCCATCGAAATAGACGGCCGAAAAATCGGAAACGGAAAACCAGGACCCATAACCAAAAAACTACGACAAAAATACCTCGAACTGGTAAATAACTAAATAGTGCCTGTCGCCGAAACCGGTTTTTGTCCTTCCCGTGAAGCTTTCCGCAACAGGAACTCACTAACAAAAATTAAGAGTAATTGAATAAGCCCGGGCGATAAAAAACGGTAAATACGTACAATTCGTTTAGGAGAAGTCTTATGAAATTCAAATTATTATCCGATGCCGACATCAAAGCCCTCGATGCCCTCAAAAAACATCACGGCGGCGCCGACCGAATCAACCAAACCATCGAGAGCATGCGCCATTTCGATACCCGCAAAAAAATCCTCGCCGAAAAAGGCTACGCCGACATGATCCAAAACGCCGAGCAACTAGTCAAAAAATTCCCCCAAGTCACTGATTTTGAACAAAAAAACAACATCAAATACAACTCCGATTTCGGCGTCGCCACCAGTCAGGTCTCAGGCTTCCAGGGCGCCAAAGTCACCCACCACTGCATGAAACGCATCGCCGAATCCGCCGACACCGACCAGCCCGTCTATGTCCCCGCCGAAATGATCGCCGTCGTCGCCCTCACCGACAACTACATCTACCACGGCGACCTCCTGGCTAAACTCACCATGACCGAAAACATCATGCAGGTCTCCAAATTCTGCAATGCCAACCTCGTCGGCATCCCACACCCCGAAGCACGCTTCGCCGAACTCGAAAAAATAACCGGCAAAAAATTCCCCACCGTCTCACTCGGCGACGGACTCGCCCAACTGGTTATTATCAACCAGGGCACCGCCTTCGGTAATTTCGGCGGCATCGAAGTCAGCAACGACAACCACCTGTTTTACCTCGACGGCGTCACCCGCGCCGCCCTCGCCACCGGCGGCAACATGTTTCTCAATCCCAGTTGGTCCACCATCGTCGCCGCCTGCTGCTATGCCCGCGACATCCCCAACCTCCGCTTCAAAATTTCCATGCTCCTCTCCACCCAAAACCTCATGCAATTCCGCATGCTCCTCAATATCATGAGCGAATATCTCCGCGACGACGGCACCTCCCCGATCTGGGAAATCAACATCGGCAACGCCGTCACACCCGAAAACTTCATCCTCTGCAGCCGGGAACTCGACGCCGGCGGTATCAAGGATGTCAGCCTCGCCGCCCATATCCGCATCAATCCCGACCTCGGCGCCGCCGGTTTCGACTGGACAAAAAATGCCCACCAGGTACTTGCCTCCGGAACCAATTTAACTTATAAATATGAAAGTGACGGCAACCGCCGCGAGCTCGACACCATGGCCGCCTACTTCCTGCCCGAAAATGAACGCGACGAGAACGCCGAAAAAATCGGCGACGTCATCTTTTATAAGTGTAAGCGCGCCTCCGCCGATGGACGCGACATGATGAAAATGGGCGTTAAAAACGTATTTGGCGCCGCCTCCTGCTAATAGTATCGCCGGCATCTTGCCGGTAAGTAAATAAGGTATCGCGGGCGTCCCGCCCGCCTGCCCCCGATGTAAAATCGGGGGATGTAAACGCTGAATAGGTCTGATAACCTGCTGTGTTTGGAAATTAAAAGATTGGTGTTAATCCATAAGGCGCAAAAATTTGACCATTAACCTTCGTTATTGTTTTAGCATTTAGCATTTAGCATTTAGCATTTAAATATGTAAGGCGGGCTCTTAGCCCACCTTGACCATGAAATACGATCAAGACGACCGAAAGGAATATCATGAAAAAAAAATCAGTCCTCACGCTCTACCAAATGAAAGCCGACGGCGAAAAAGTCGCCTGGATCACCGCCTATGACGCACCCACCGCCTCGATCGCCGAACAGGCCGGTATGGACATGCTCCTGGTCGGCGATTCCGCCGGTATGTGTGTTTATGGCTATATGGGCACCAACCAGATGACCATGGACATCCAACTCGCTCATACCGCCGGCGTCCGTCGCGGCGCCCCCAATACCTTTATCATTGGCGATATGCCCTTTTTGAGCTACCAAATCAGCCCCCAAGAAGCCGTCCGCAACGCCGGCGCCTTCATCCAGAAAGCCGACGCCGACGCCATCAAACTCGAAGGCGGCAAACGCGTCGTGCCCCAAATCAAAGCCATCTCCGAAGCCGGCATCGTCGTCTTCGGCCACGTCGGACTAACACCCCAATCCTCCAGTAAACTCGGCGGCTTCAAAGCCCAGGGACTCACCGCCGACTCCGCCCGCGAAACCATCGACGACGCCCTCGCCGTCCAGGATGCCGGCGCCACCTTCCTGCTCGTCGAAGCCGTCGCCCCTGAAGTTACCCAAATTATCCGCGAAAAACTCTCCATCCCCGTCTATGGCATCGGCGCCGGACCACACACCGACGGCGAAGTCATCATCGTCGCCGACCTCCTCGGCATCTTCGAGGCCTTCAAACCAAAATTCGTCAAACGCTACGCTCAACTCGCACCCATTATGAAAGACGCCTTCGCCAAATACATCAAAGAAGTCAAAGACTCCACCTTCCCCGGACCCGAACACGTCTATAACATGAAACCCGGAGAACTCGAAAAACTCCAGGCACAACTAAAATAATACGATAAACCTAAAGATATTAACAACTTGTATCCAAGAACGTGCCCACCCTCGTGTGGGCACGCTTTTTTTAAAAGCCACCAAAAAATCCCCATAAAATCCATAAACTATTGTCAAACATAGATTTACCACATGTTCTGCACTTGAATTCTCCCACTTTTTGTGTTATTATAAGGCCTTTACAAAACTTAACTTATAATTTATTAGCCTTAACCTGTGCAATATAAACAAATTACCAGTGTTTTACAGGTGAACGGATCGAAAAATGAACAAAAAAATATCCTTTATCTCGGGTTTACTTGGTCTGTCGCTGCTGCTGACTTCCTGCCAGAACTACCAGAGAAATTACGCCGGCCCCCTCCGCGACCGCGACGACGTCGCCTTCCTCTTCAATTACGACTCCACCATCCGCGGCGAACTCGCCCTCGCCCAATCCCCCGAAACCAATCTCATCACCCAAACCGTCTCCATCCCCAAAAAATCCAAACCCTTCTTCCAACTTTTCGGCGCCGAAGCCGCCTGCCGTGAACTCCTCCCCGGTAAATATTTCGTCAAACTCTACAAAACTGCCTACGAACCCTACCCCGACAACACCCTTCAGCTCACAGATCCCGAACAGCGCGTCCGCGAAAACGAATCGGTCATCCTCGAAAACCTCGATACCTGGAATTTTGGACCCTACCGACTCCGATTCAATGCCCGGCCCGGCCACATCTATCTTGTCGATTGCATCTGCCGACAGGACAATTGGTACCAGTTCCCCGAAGGACCCTGGGAAATTAACATCAAAGACGTTACCGACGCACCCGAATTCCAGAAATCCCTCCAAAAAATCAAACGAAAATAACTCAAACACCACTAGCAACTGCCGACTGTCTTCTATCTTCCCTTCTCATTTGACCCTGCCTTTACCCGGGCATATAATCCTACGATCCGGATATGATTGCCATGAACCGGTTAACATTAATGTCTAAATAAGAGGAACATTTTATGCCAAACTGTCACGATCTGAAAAAAGGCGAAATTTACACCTGTCCCGACTGCAAAATGGAAATCCAGGTCATCAGGGAATGCTGCGACCCCTCCCAGGCGTCCCCCGACAGCCCCTGCTTCCAGCCCGGCTCCAAAGAAAACAGCCTCGCCTGCTGTGGACAGGAAATGCAAAAAAAACAACCCCCCTGTTGCGGCTGCTCCTAAATGCGGCTGCTCCTAAATGTACCGCCGGCATCTTGCCGGCAATCAAAACAGCCTCGCGCCGCGACACCTTTAAGTCCCCTCTTGAGAGGGGACTTAGGGGTGTGTTACTCATATACTTTTTGGGAGTTGATCCTAAATTAAAAATTCGTCATTGGAGCGATGCGACCACATCCTCCATCAACTTCAACGTCCCCGCCACCGGATCGCCGCCCGCCTCATACTCCAGCGAAATATAACCCGTATAATTCGCCTCGTTCAGCACCCGCACGCACCGCGCAATATCCACCTCCGGATACCTGCTCCACCGTTTCGCATGGATCATCGACGTCGCCAATGGCGCCAGCGCCTCCAGCCCGTGATACAGCATATATTCATGCTCCCAGTTGCAAAAATCCGGCGACGCCTCGCAAAACTCGCTGTTCACTTCATTAACGATAATCCGAATATTCATCGGATTCGCCGCCAAACCCCAATGGTTCTCAATTGTCACCCGCACCCCCGTCTTCTCCCCATAATCCGCCAACTCCTTAAACGACTCGATCGCCGCCTTCAAATAAGGCACCACCTCGGTATTCCGCGGATACCCGCCCTGTATCGTCGAGGGCGGCAAAATCCGAGGCCCGCCCGTATTCACCCGCATCGAACGCAGACCGATCTGTTTCCCCCCATCCAGCCAAACCTTCGCCACCCGCACCCCTTCCTTCCGACGCCCCTCATCCAACTCCGCCAAATCCCGCGGCGCATTGTTCGATATATGCTTGGCATAAACCCCCGTCTTTTCCATATTGCTAACCAGATTATCCAGGTACTTTTTCGCACTTGCCGTCGCCGGATCAAAACCACCCCGCGTTTGCCCGCCGGCCTCGTCCCTAAACAAACTCGACCACAAATCCATCGCC
>Ga0272441_10004171_pt1 | contig 26577 bp, 29 predicted proteins | sample SSMProp6N_FD_193582 | JGI IMG/M metagenome (GOLD analysis project Ga0272441, IMG submission 193582) | Marine sediment archaeal communities from Little Sippewissett salt marsh, Falmouth, MA, United States - SSM-Prop-6N | ecosystem: Environmental > Aquatic > Marine > Wetlands > Sediment ... | reverse complement strand
ATCCGGGCATTCCGAAACGTGCCTTCTTTACTCCCGTCTGGATTGCGTGTCCAACGGTCCGTGAGATATTCCGCCCCGTGGTCAGTCTTGTGGTAGTACAGTTTCTTGTGCATTGCCTTTCCCCCTTACAGCGCCATGCGCGCCAGATCCAGACATACCCGTGCCCGCTCAACGTTGCCGGCAAGGATCGCCCACAGCGCCGATCGAATCATCTCTGCGATTGCGTGCCGTTTCATCATTCCCCCCTTCGCTTACGCAAACACTTTCCCCGTGTGCCGATATTGCCCGTAGGCGTTCCCCTGCAAGTAGCCCGCCCGCACAAGCTGCTCGACCGCCCGCCTTGTGTTTTGATCATGCGCGTCGATAGAGTGCCAGCCCTGATTCTTTGCAAAAAAGGCCAGCGTTGCGAGTTGATGCCGCGCTTTCATGCTTCCCCCTTCCGCCGGGCTTGCAACCGGCTTGCCGCATTATTGCCCGGCTCGCAACCGGGCAATGCTCTGCGATTAGGCTACCGCCAGGGCCGTATCATCCGCCACCCGCCCCTCATACACCCGGCAACCATACCGCATTGCCAAGTAGTCGAGACTGCCGTGACTGTGCTTGCCATAGTGCCGCATGGTCTCGGGCCGCCAGTACCAGCACACCCGCTTGCTGTGCCACCGACACCCAAGCGCTTTCAGCTTGGCTTGCGTTGCCTTATCGCCTTTCTCCGTGCCCGTTACCCATAGCCAATAGCCTATGAGGGAAACACTTACCCCGGCCGGCACGGCTCGCAGAATGTCATACAGCCGCGCCATAATTTCGCTTTCGCGCTCTGCATTGTAGTGGTAAGTATGAGCCTTACCTTGCGCGTCATGCGTGACTTGCCCGTCCTTGGCTGCGAGTGCCGCATGATAGGCCGCGTTAACGGCCTGCATGACGGCCGTATCGCCGCCCAAGTCGGGATGATGCTGCTTTGCCAAGTCCCGATACCGGGCTTTGACGCTTTCCATGGTGAGGCAATTCGAGAAATATCCTGTCTGCATTGTACGTTTCTCCTGCTGCTGTTGTGTTGGTTAGTCTGTTTTACCGGCATTCCGGGCAGTACTTCTCACGTACGGGGATAAGAGCGTTACACCCCGCGCATTCGTGGCGCGCATTTGGGCAGCCGGTCTCATGGCAGCGTATCCCGTTAATGGATAGTGCCTCGCAACTATCGCAGCGCCCATGTTCGTCAAATCCGCGTGCTTCCAAGTAGTCAATTTCGTGCTGTGTCATTTGCCCTTCTCCTAATAAGAGCACCCCGCAGGCACGTGACAATGAGAAACACCTATCGGCGAGACTCCGTGCCCTTGGGGTGCGTGTTGATCGTTGTTGTCGTGCGGTGCTCTCATTGTCACTGCATACTATAACGTCCGAACCGCACGCTGTCAAGAGGGAAAATGCAAAAAAGCAAAAAAGATTCCGGGGCGAAACCACACCACCAAATAACCGGCCGCCCTCGCGCGCGCGCGTACGCGCTCATGAGATTAGATTACAGAGATAAGACATTGATAGGTACCCATTCCCAGTCCCAGATCCAATCACATCCTCAGTCTGCATGTCGATCGCGCAGCCAACAATCCAGTTAACCATCAATCCAGTTAACCATATGGACTTAGTCCACTGGACTAAGTGAGAGGATGATGGGTGCCGCCTCGGCGCAGCGACCGCGCCCGATATGCACGCGTCATGCGAGTCGAGACCAGGATGGGTTGCTACGGGGAACGCACGGCCATACAGTACCCCACCCATATGCTATGCCGTACGGTACTGTCCGGCCTGAGCCCCACGTAGACGCTGGCGATTGTGCTGGGACACTGGCGATTCGAGCACGGCCGGCACGTACGCACGCACGCAGGGTGGGCCGCCGCAACGCGCGCGAAAAGCGAGTGTGTGCGCAAGCGTAACGGGTAGGGGGGGGATGCCGGTCCGCCCGCCCCGCCCCTCTATATGACCCTATACCTCCCCTCGCCCGCGCATTTTTTTATCTTTGGGCTTGACAAGGCGGGTGGTTGTTGTATACATAAGGTATGTTGCTGCTTGTTGGTATAATGAGTGTACATTCCACAGGATGGATGGGGAGGAGACATGAAAGAGAAAACAGACGAATATCAGGTTGTCCATTGCAACATCTACGACCCGCGAGTGCCGTCGGTTTTCAAGGCAAAAGCCAACGAAAGGGCGCAATGCACGGTTATCCGTTGCAGCTTGGCGAAGTGCCCCATCAGGGACAGGGGTGAATGTACGTGGGTTGGGATATTGAGCCGTCATCGCTGCCCATACGGCAAAATGTCCATTGAAGAAGGGTTCACAAAGCGAGCGGGGAAGTGCGGGGCATGGGTCCGGGAGCGTAAAGAGCGATATGAGGGTGTGCCAAGCTTGGGCTATCCGGGCAAGAAGATGGCTTTCGTGGGTGACTATGTGTATCTGCCGTATCCCCATGCCGCCATGAATGAAACGCTTCCGTGGCTGGCTCCTGGTGGCGCATTTTTGTCAGAGAACCCGTTTTTGCCCAAGTCTTCATGGAGCGTGGCCACGGTTAAGAGTATTATTGTCTTTCGCCCGCACGCCATGATTGGCGGGGAGATCAAGAGCTACCAAAAAGAGGAAATGCCCAAGTTCCTGCTGCATCTACGGAAAGAAGATCCTTCGATGTGGAAGGAGCTATGCAAAGAACGACCGGATCTGGATAAAATGCCCGACCATGTGGGTCGCATGGCGCTGCTACGGACCTTGAGAGCCCCAATTGAGTTCGGGCCGGACGACAGTAGGTATCCCGTTGAGTGGCGTTGGACCGGGAAACAAGTGATTACGAGTAGCAAGGACGCCTACGACAAGACGTGGGGCGGCGTGAAGCTGGAGTCGTTAAAACTCATGGGTGTGCCAGCAAAAGACGCAGCGATCAAGGTGGAAGACAACGAGTGGGTGACAGAGAAGACCGTTTTCGTGGACTGATAAGGTGTATTTCCACAGGATGGATGTAGATGAAGGATGGGCCGAAGCGTATTCGGGAATGGTTGATGTTGTCACGGCCGGGTTCCGGCAGTGGCGGCGCTTGCATGGGAAATGCTGAACGGGGAAGGGGGGCGATGGTGAAGGATGGCGTGATAGTGGGGCTATTCGGACTGATGCTGGGCGCGATGCTGACGCTGGGGCTGGTGTCCGCGGAGAACAAGAAGAAGGAAGCGGCGCGGGCGGAAGGGCTGCGGCGCGAGACGGAGAGGCGGGAAGGCCGGGGGCAGGCGGCGACGACGGAGACCGTGGCGGGGACGGGAATGACAAGGGTCCGGGCAGATATACTGACGGCGGTGGAAAGCGTGAGAATATCGGAATCGGTGACGGTGGGCGGGGTGACGATTCACAAGGACGGGCGGGTGGAGATTCCGGAAGACATGGAGATGGACGAAGCAAGCCGATCGTTCTGGCGGGGCGTGCAGAAAGTAGCGTGGTGCGCGTCACCGTAATGGCAGGGTAGCAGAGCAGTAACAGTGGGCTACCGGCGTGGGGATTGGGTTGGGTGTGGACAGACGATGCGTCATTGATTCTGAGCATGAAGACCGAAGGGGAGGGGCCGAATGAGTGATAAAGCGGTAGGGTACGTGCGGGTGAGTACGCGAGAGCAGGCGCGGGGCGGGGTGAGTCTTGACGTGCAAGAGGAGCGGGTTTGTGCGTATTGCGAGTCGCAGGGGCTTGAGGTTGTGGGTGTGGTGAAGGACAACGGGGTGAGTGGTGGGAAGGAGTTGGGGAAGCGTGACGGGGGGAAGGAATTGCTGCGGTTACTGGGTGGTGAGGGTGTTGGGCACGTGGTGTGCTTAAAGTTGGATCGGCTGTTTCGGGACGCTGCGGACGCGTTGAGGCAGACGAGCGAATGGGACAAGGCGGGGATTGCGTTGCATTTCGTGGATTTTGGTGGGCAGGCGGTGAACACGAAGACGAGCATGGGCCGCATGTTTTTGACGATGACGGCGGCATTTGCGGAGTTGGAGCGGAATTTCATCCGGGAACGGACTACGGCGGCGCTGCAATACAAGAAAGCGCACGGGAAGGTGTATGGGCCTATACCGTTTGGGTACAAGCAGGTGGGGGAAGATTTGGTTAAGGTAGCCCGAGAGCAGGAGGTTATAGAGCGGATGAAGCGGGAGCGAGGAGAGGGGAGGAGTTTGCAAGCGATAGCCGATGGTCTGAACAGTGGTGAAGTATGTACGAAACGTGGCTGCCGCTGGTATGCCAGCACGGTTCGGTATATCCTTGGGAGTCATTGAGGCAGGAAACCATGTGAATCAAGTGAACGCCGAAAGGCAGAAAGGTAGGACGACATGGCAACGCGCAGAGGCAACGCAGGACGTGGTGGTAGGGGTGCTTGCGGAGGCACACGCAAACGGGATGGTTCAGGCCGAGGAGTGGGGAACCGTGGTACGCGCAGACAGCCGCCAAAGAAGAGATAGTCCTAACGCTGGCAGTGACGCTTCGGCGTCCTCGCCGATAGCGTCCACTGCTTTGTTGGCAACCGACGGGAGGGAAGCATGAGAACGGACGGAGCAAGAGAAGGCGACAGGGTGCGCGTGTGCTGGGCTGGCGAAGAAACGCTTGAGGGCACAGTGCGGCATGTCCCGTGCGCCACGGGTGATGCGTGGATCGTGGTGCATGACGACGGCTACATCTCCCACATACAGCAGTACGAGTGCATCCTTGTGCTCGGTCGCAAGGCTGATGTTGCCATGCCCCCTGCGGCGGCATTGTATCCGCACTACAGTGACTTAGGCAGAAACGACACATGAGCGGACTGACCAAAGCGGAGTGCCGGGAGATAGGTTTATGCGAGGTCTGCGGGCAGAAGGCATGCGAGGTTGGGGTATATCGCGGTGCAGAGGCAGAGTACCCGCTTGACATGATGTGCATGGGTTGTTTTCGGAAAGAGTTTGAAAAGAGAAAAAGCGGCGGTGAGGTTACACTCGGGTATGATCTGCGGTGATGGGCGAGTAACGGCATGTAACTCCGCGCCCCAACATTTCTGCCCCGCCCGGCCAGTACATAGCCGCAGGTCGTGGGTTGCCTCTATCCTTGTGACGGGGGTGAGCAATCTGGCCACCGCCGAGTTTCTCTGGTAAAAACGAACAGCCTTGTCGATTTTTCTTGACAACACGCGCTGGTATTCTCTATACCTACGCATTGACGCATTACAATACGTCAATAGGCCCAATACAGACCGGGATGCAGGGGACTCGGACGGTTCAGAGGGAAGGCTCATGCCCTTCTTAAGTGGGTTCGACTCCCACCCCTGCGACCAAACAGCAGGAGCCCAAACGGAAAATGGCCCTCGATATTGCGCTTTACGAACTTCTGATTGAAGGCTTGCCCGCCCACCACCTATTCGGCGCCACCTCCGGTTGTGTCACTCATTGGGACGCTCGATCAAGCGGAGAAAAACAAGCGTGAGCGACTCAAAAGAGAAGCAACAGAAGACTAAGGTCGGCGAATCAGAGTTCGCTATTGCGCCGTACAGGGGCGAGGGGGAACCCCGAGAAACCGCCCGCTTCCTTGAGGCGCTGGACCAGGCCAAAGAGCATTTGGTCGCCCCGTCCCTACTGAACCGGCTGGTCAAAGCGGGCGTCAAGCCGAAGCAACTCGCCATATTTATGCAAACGCTGATTGCCCGCCGCCAAGACGTGGCGGATATGTACGGCATCAAAAAGGCGAGCGTTAACGCGATCATCCGGCAGGTATCCAAGGTTGTGCCCGACGTGCAGCTTATGCGACGGCAGGTTATGGAGGAGTTGACCACGCAATGCCTGTCCGAAAGCCTGCGCGCGTTCCTGGCCCATAACGTATCTGACGCGATTGCGCTCACAAAGCCCGAGGCGCTGGCGAGTTCCATGGCTAAGCTGGCTGACGTACTGGACCGCATCAGAACCACGACGCGCGAGGTGGACGCGACTGAGGAGGTATTTGAAATCCTGGAACGCGTTACCCGCAAGCGCACGGTAAAGAAAACGTTGCCCAAACAGAATAGCGACACAACTTCCGACGCAAAGGATACAACCGAGCAACTGTCTAACGTTGTAGACATCACGGGTGAGGTGACGGACATTGACTCAGATAGTGACACCGGACCAGGCGGGGCAGATAGTCCTGCGCCTGGGGAGCATGCCGCCACAGACGTTTGATCGGTCTGAGGTGGATAACGACCCCGGGCTGGCACAGGATATCGCTGCCCTGTTCAAGAAGAACGAGGAGAACCCGATCCAGTTCTTCATCCCGCACGGGCACGCCAGATTCGCGCCCGACGCAGGCTGCCACCTTGTCTCGGCCCTGGACTGGCTGAACGACGACGAATTCAATTTTTACATGAACAAGTCCCCGAACCGCACCGGCAAAAGCTGCCTTGCGTTGGTGAAACTTATCCTTCGTGCTATCAAAACGGGCGCGGATTGGCCGATTTTCAAGAAATTCGGGGTGAAAAGGCCGCATTGGGAAGGGCCGAAAGTGTTCATCCTGTACGGCTACGATAAGGGATGGCTGCGCCGGACGCTATGGCCCGAGGTCCAGAAATGGACGCCAGACTGGGAACTGGGCGATTACCGCCGGGGCGGAAGCAAAACTCCGGCCTGGGAGCGCCACCCCGAGATCACGCTGAGCGAGTCCGAAAGTCGGCTCGTATTTATGTCCTATGAGCAGTCTGCGTCCGCTGGCGCAGGCATGGTCGCCCACTACGCCATGGCCGACGAGCAGATCCCGTTGAGTCATTTCAACGAGGTGGACGAACGTGGGCGCAACGTAAGCGACCTTGGCACCATATGGGTGTCGTCGTATACGCCTCACAAGGTTGAGGGTAGGGCAGATACCGGGACGGCAAGCTGGCTCGACCCCATGTGGGATGGCACCAACACGCAGGGCAAAGAAGTGCTGCGGACCCGGATCACGGTAGACGACGTACCCGAGCACCTGTACCCAGAAAAACAAAAAAAGGCCGCGTACAAGAAATGGGTGCTGCTGCCGAAACAGCGCGGGGACGAGGCCGCCATGCGCGAGGGGCAGGCCCGCTACTACGGCATATCGCAGGCACCGGCTGCCGTGTTCTATCCTGAGTTTTCGCGCAATTACCACCTGATTACGTGGCGCTACGACGACCTCAAGAAACTACCCGGTCGCTTCGCTCGGTTCCTTGACTATGGCTGGTCAGCACCTACCGCCTGTCTGTGGGTTTGGATCAGCAATATGGGCGAATTTGTGGTGTATGACGAGTATTACGTGCGCAAAAAACAGGCATACGACCACGCAGAGGCGATCATCAAGCAGAGCGGCAATATCCGCAAGCTGGTCGGACAAATCGGCACGCATAGCGGGGTCATGCAGCAGTTCAAGGAGCAGCGCCCGCATCTGAAAGGCGCACGGCTTGGCGGAGAAGCATACGAGCGAACCGAATTGGACTGGCATTGCTTTAGCGAGTCGGGCGGCGGTCTGAGCATCGCCAGGTATTTCCAGCTTGGCGGGCTGCCTGTTCAAAAAAGCGTGGAGGACAAGATCGAGCAGCGCGCGCAATGCCTGCGCTCAATGCTCCGCGTAGACCAGTTCCGCCGGCATCTTGTAACCGGCAAGGCGGGCGCTCCGCGCCTTTATATCAGCACAAAATGCCGACACTTGGTAGACGAAATTGAGCATTGCCTGCAAGACCAGCGCATGCACGGCGAGGATCGCCATAATCCCAAGGAAACGCGGCAGGACAAGGATGACCACCTTATCGACTGCCTGGAATACATGGCAGCGCGCTACTCCAAGGCTATCGCTGTGAGCAGAGACAAGTTGAAAGTCATAAAAAAGGGGAGACGATGAAGGCACAAGACCTGCTTCGTGAGTCGCGGAAAAATATTATTTCGCCAGAGAAAATGTTAGACTCGGAGATACAGGCCGCATTGGCGGATGCGGTCTGTAGCGCAGCGTGGCAGGCGTTGATCGATTGGGCGAACTGGCGGGTAGTAACCGTCAAGCTGACGGCGTGTACGACAGACAACCCATACGGGCAAGGACTACAGGACGGGCTCATTAATGAGCGCGTGCAACTCTGCAAAGACCTGTACACTTTGCGTAAACGGCTGATGCAATCGGAGGGAAGCGAATGATACTTGTAGATCACGACGGCCTGCAACCGATAGGACATTGGCTGACGATCAAACGCGAACCTGCCCGCGAGAAGTATGGCGTCATCGAGGTTCCCGATGTCTACCGCCTGCATGAAATCATTGCCGATATTCAGCGCGTGGGCGAAAAGGTCAAGAGCAATCACCTGAAACCTGGGGCCAAGATTATCTATCGGTCAGCAGAGACAATCCTGCCGTTCCGCGACCGACTTATAGCCATGACGCTGGACTGGTCTATCTTGGCCTGCCTGCGCGGCAAACATGGACGCGAGAAGGTTATGCCGGTCAACGGTTACGTCCTGGTCGAGCCAGAGCCCATGATCGAGGAGATTGGGGGGATTCTACTGCCCGACAAGAGCAAGAAAGAACGGGTTTTGGGGACCGTGGTGCGCGCGAGCGACGAAGCGGACAAGATCGTGGCGGGCGACCAGATCGTATACGAGCCCAGCCTCGCGTTCAGGCTCAAGGAACAGGGCCACGACCGGCACCTTATCAACGAGGCATTGGCGAAAGTACGCACACAGGAGGGCAAAATGGCGCAATTTGAGCCAATCGGAAACGAAATCCTCATCGAATTCGAGACAAGGGGCTCGGAACTAATCGTTCTGCCAAACCAAGGCTTGGCCCTGCCCACCGCACCGGACATCGCGTTGCCGCAGAAAACCGTCAAGGAATCGCCCATTGGCGAGATCAAGGCGCTCGGCGAACAGGTCGAAAACAAGAAGATCAAGGTCGGGGACCGGGTACTGGTCAGGCTGGCAGAATCCACCATGGGCCTGCCCGGCACCACGATTGAGCCAACGAACCCGCTGATCCGGCTGATCGAGGAAGGCGACGTGCTTGGGAGGTACGACCAGTGACCGATTTGATTGTCTACGACTGGGATCACAGAAAAAACGTGTTTGTCCTGTCGCCGCCGTTGCCGCCCGTGCAATCCACTCTGCGGTACAGCTACAAGGACGGACGGGTCTATTTGCGCCTGTTCCAAGTAAGCGCCATGATTCCGAAACTCTCCTTTGCAAGTATCGCCGATATGCAGAAATTCCTGATTGAGGCGCTACAACTGAACATGGCGGAGGCGCAAGGGGAAGTAACGAAGGCCATGGTCGAGGCCATGACGGAACGCGTATCAAAGATTGATTGGAGCGCCAGCGATGAAAAAAGTCCTGATCGGCACGCCGTTTGCGAATGATTTCTGCTACCGCTGGTTTGCGCAGTCGCTGGCGCTGACGCAATGGCCGGAGGATTGGCACGTTGAAATGCGATGGCCCGTAGGACATGTGACGCCTGCGGCCTGTAACCTGCTCGCTGACGAGGCACTGCGCACAGAGGCAGACTATCTGGTCCTCACGTCCAACGACGTTGGGTGGGAGCCTGACGCGTTCAAGCGGCTCTATGCGGACGACAAGGACATTGTGGCCGCGTGGGGCTGTGCCCGGTGCCACCCGCATAGACCGCACGTCTACGACAAGTACGACCCAAACACGCATATGTTCCGCACTGCCAAGACCAAAGACACGGGACTGGAGGCTGTGTCTGGGTTTGGCGGCGGGATCTGGCTTATCAAAACCGACGTGCTTCGAAAAATCCCGTTCCCGTGGTTCGCGTTCGTCACGTATCGGCAATTCACGCAGACGGAAGACTTTATGTTCTGCCTGAAAGCGCAGGCTTGCGGGTACGAATGCTGGGTGGATTGGGGCGTCACAGTGGTACATGCTACCACGGGCTACGTCACCAGAGGCACAAATCTCATGGTCTTCACAGAAAAGCGACAAAGCCTGCGGAATTTACTTGACAAAACAAAATAGGCAATGCAACAATTACGAACAGAAGATGTGACTAAACTCCTTGAGCGCCTGAAAGAACGATTATTGCCCGTTCTGAAACACGGGCACGGGAAACTAGAAGTTACCGTACTGGGTGGACGCGTGGATATAGAGGGTGGCGAGAGAGAACGAATTATTATAGGCTCATAGCCTAAGAGTCCCGAGCGAAAAAGCAGGGGCATTACCGAGATGATCGGTAGTGCCCCTTTCGTTTTGCAAGGAAAAACATTATGGCCAGCGTATACGACTTCGATGTGACCAAGCTCCAAGCAGGCAGGAAACGCGGCAACCTCCCCAACTTAGCCAAGGACAAGAATCTCGCAGAACAGATCCGCCTGTTAGTCATGTCGCGCTGGTCCAACATCGACCAATCGCGCGAGGAACTCAATGATATTTTGGAAACCGCAGACAAAATGATGCGCTGTAAGCCGCTCGCTACCAAGTACGAGTCTCGTGCCGAAACCGCCATCTCCACCTTTGCCGTTGCGGTCCACCAACTCAAGGCCATGACGGTCAAGGCGCTCTACGACCATTTGCAGGATTACCGGTTCGTTGCCACGGGCACGCCCGATGATCGCGAAAAACCATTACGAGAACTGGCCTCAAGAGCAATGACGGAACTCCTGCATATGGCTTTCAAGCAGCCCGGCACCAAAACCGCAATATCCAAGGCAGCCCATCAGTTTTGGAAAGACGGCAACTGTATCGTGGGCGTGCCGTGGGTTGAGAAGAACTACGACCTGTCTACGTGGTCCGGCAACGGATTTGAGCCATGCAGGGAATACTTCGGCCCAGGCCTACGGGCGATCAACCTCAAGAACGCTTGGCTGGACACCGACACCGAGGATCTTGACGAGCAAGCTGCGATTTTCCTCAAGGAAGATGTTGGATGGACCGAACTGATGACGAACCCCGACTTTGTGCTTCCGCCTGCCGAGGAACGCAACCTTGACAAAATGAGCCGGTATCTGGTCGATAAGGAGAGCCAGTACGCCGACGCCCGTATCCGCGCGCAGGAGGAGGCTGGCATCGACGGCGACGCAACCTACGCCTCAACTACGCGTTACACGAAATGGACTATCTGGATTAATCTGCCGGTCAAGTATGGACCAAAACGCAAGGGCGGGCGTTGGGACCAGGACGCTCCGACCTACCGGCACAAGGTCGTAATCCTTGGCGATCCGAACGATCCTCATATCCTGCTGGCCGAGCCGAACGCGTTCCCGCTTGGCGTCCCGCTACTCGCTGCGCATGAGAGTGAGGATGATATCGGGTTTTACCACCAGCCCCGTTCCCAGCGCGTGGAAAGCTACTACAAGCAATGCCAGATCACGCAGAACCAGCTTATCGACAACCGCGAGAAAAACAACCGGCGGTCCCTGATTTTCGACGTACTCAACATCCCAGAAATGCAGGACTACGATTTTGACGCACAGGAATCTATCCCATGCACCGGCAGCCCAAGCGATCTGGTCAAGGAATTGGATATCAAGGACTTGACCGCAACCAACCTGACGCAACTGGAGTGGTTACAGAACCAGATCAAGGAAACGCTGCACGCCACGAACCCGGTAATGGGCATTGCCGCAGGCGGCAGGGAAAGTGCCAGCTCGTACCTGGGCAACAAAGCGGCAGCGACTACGCCGATTTACGAGGCGATTGCGCGTTTCGAGGACGCGATCATTGTCGGGTACATGTCGAAGTTCGCGGCCTATGTTCAAACGGCCATGAAGCCCGAGCTACTGGTCGAGCTACTGGGCAACGCGGGAATGGATATCAGTCAGTACGCATCAGATATCCTCTCGCGCCGGTACGATATCGTGGCTGAGGGCGTCAAGAACTTCACGACCGAAGCCGAGCGAACACAGCAGCTTTTGCAAATTTATCAGATTACGGGGCAAGATTCCCTTACCAACCGGGGCGAATTGTTGCGTGAAATCTACGCAAGTAGACGACTGGACCCTAACCGTTTTGTGAACGCCGAGAGCCGACTACAGGCCTTCAAGGCCGCACTAATTGAAAACCAGATTATGTTGCAGGCTGGCCGGTACGACGAGGTGGATGCTGGCGATGATGACGACGTTCATATCATCGTACATGAACGCGGCATCTTTGAGGCCGAGCAGAACAACGGATCTAAACAGAATATCGCGCTGCTCAAACGGCATTTGGCCGATCAAAAGGAGCAGAAACAGAACGTCCTGGGAGCGGGGATTCAGCAACCGAACTCGGTTTCGTTTGGGCCGCCGGGAGCGATTGAGTCCCCAACCCCAGGCCAAGATTTTGGCCGTCAAATCAGTGGCGGCCTAGGCAATGTCCAGGGGGGTTCGCAAGTTCCCCCGACGGCAGCGTAAGGCCCAAAACGTAGGCCCAACCGACACAGGAGAGCAGAAATGCGATCAGAAGAAGATGCCCAAGTCGAGGCCCAAACCGACGACCCTGAACAGCCGAACGAGGGAGGCAAGCAGGAGGCGGCTGATGTAGAAAAGCTGCAAGCCAAGGTTGCGGAGTTGGAGGCGGAAGCCAAGCTGAAAGAGGAACAGCGGCGCGAGGCCGAAAAGCGCATGACCCAATCAGCGCAGGAAGCTGCCGAACTTCGCAAGGCCCAGAAGGCAGCAGAGCAACAGCAAACGTTCGCATCGTGGGAAGCGGATCTCAGGGCCAAGGCCGAGGAAGACCCCGGCGAGGCAGTGGCGGAAGCGGCGCGCAGACTGGCTTTTCAGCAGCAGCAGGCCCAAGCTGAAATGGCCAAAGCACTGAGCGAAATGCAGGCCAACATGAGTCGCCAAATCCTGCGGAGTAATCCAGAAACCGCAAAACTGGTCGATACGCTGGATGCGATCAAAAGCGGGAGCGAGGAGCAGGGTGTCGAGGTATTGCGCTCGTTGCTTTCGCAGGCGACAGAGGCCCAACAGCGCACCACAGCGGCCGAGAACATGGCGGACGTAGGCGGCAAGGCGACAGCCAGGACGCAAACCGCCGATTCCTTGGCGGCACAGATCGCCCGCGACCCAAAGGTCATGGAGGCAGCCCGAAAGGCTGGATTCACCGATCCTAAGGAGATTGAAAAGTGGGCGGGTTTTGTGAGCCCCGAGAATACGGGGGTGCCGCTGGAAGTTGAGAAAGACCTGGCTGGACTGAACGCCTAAATGGAGGCCCAAGAGAAAAACAATGAGTGAAGCAAGAAACAGAGAATCAGCTACCTCGGTTGATCCCCGAGCGAATATTGCCATTGACGACGACCGTAGCAAGTTTGAAGTCAGCGGCAAAGACCCGAACTACCACTACGTCGGATTCCAGATGAAGGACAACGACGGTAACGACCATGAGGACATGCGGACAGCCCGTTTCTACGGATACGAACCCGCGACTGGTGACGAGCAGTGGGTGTTCGGGAAGAAGGCCGGCAAAGGAAAGCCCAAGATCCTTGACGGCAATCGCATTCTTATGAAGTGCCCGCGAGATATCGCCATGAAACGGCGACAGCTACGCGCCAACAAATTTGAGGGCCAGAAAAAGCCCATTCCTTCCGCGAAGGAGTTTGTTGAGCAAACGGCACGGTCCATCAACGCAGCGGCCCAAGACGGAAAAGGTCCATTGAATATCGTGCAACCAGTAACAGACTAGGAGAGGAAAATGGCGACTATTAACCTGATGCCTATTCGCATCCTTAATCAGGATGGGGTGGATGGTGTGCGCTACACCGGACTGGGTGAGGAAGCCTCCCAGACCTACGTGGAAGGTGCTCCGCTCGTTTACGACGGCAGCTCCCAGGAAGGCGAGGAGTGGGCAGGCGGAACGGACGCGACGCTCATTACGGGCATCGCTGCCGCAGACGCCACCGGGACGGCTGGCAGTAAGCAGCCATACTACGAGGCCAACGACTACAACCTGTTTGTCGGGAACTTTATGAACGGCACGTCAGACCTAGAGTTGACGGCTGCTCATCTGGACACCGACTACAGCCTGCTCAAGCAGACGAACGGCGAGTGGACAGTTGACCAGAGCGACACCTCGACCAAGTTGGTGCATGTCATTCGCCCGGCCCCAGGGTCGGCGATTGGCGACACCAATGCGCGTGTTGTGTTCCGGTTCCTGACCGGGGTACAGGCCGACGTTGAGGACGCGTAAACCGCAACCTGACATAGAGAGGAGAAACTACAATGGCTATGCTCAGCTCACAAATGAGCAATTTGCTCGATGCCAGGGTCTCGCGGTATTTTTACCAAGAGCTGTCAACCTGGCCGAAAGAATACCCACAGTGGTGCAACGTCATGTCTTCGGAAAACTCTGAGGAACGTGCGAGTGGCGCGACTGAACTCACCATGCCGGGCGAGGTCGGTGAGTTTGAACAGATCCCCGAGGCGCAGTTCGTCGAGGGGCAGAGCAAGACGTGGACCCACACGAAGTATGGGTTCAAGGTCACTGCCTCCGAGGAGTTGCTTGAAGATCAGCGTCATGCCGTCCTTGATAAGACGGCTGGTGCGGTCGGACGAGCAATGGCGCACAGGATCGAAACGCAGGGTGCGTATGACCTGAACTCCGCGTTCACGGTCGCCACAATCCCGGCGAACGGCACCGATGAGTACCTGATCCAGACCAACCACGCTGCGTGGACGGGTTCTGGTGGCGGTACGCAGAGCAATGCGCCCTCTACGGACGTAACGCTCGGCATTGATGCAGTGTGGGCAGGACTGAACTCTATGGCGACCCTCAAGGACCACGCTGGCAACCCGGCAATGGTCATTATGGAAAAGCTGGTTATTCACCCGAATGAAGAGCGGACAGCCGTGGAGATCTTGGAAAGCGACAAGGTTGCCTACAAGTCCACCAACGAAACCAATGCGGTCCGAAAAAAGGGTCTGCGCTATGTGATCGGTCATTATCTGACCGCTTCAGCAGCGTGGTATCTCTTGGCACGCAAGTCGCCTATTGACTTCTACTTCCGGCGCAAGCCGAGAGTGCGTGTGGTCAATACCGCGACGAATGAGAGTCGTAGCTGGATTATTAGCGCACGGCTCTCCCATGGTGCCTTTGACTACTTGGGCATCTACGGTTCGGATGGTGTTGCATAAGAAGTGTCCCCCAGTGCGAGGGGGTCGGGTGTAATCCCCGGCCCCCTTCACAAGGAGAAAAAGAAAATGGCAAAAGCAAAGAAATCCGAAAAAGAGCCCGACGAGAAAGTTGACATCGTCGCTCTTTGGACCATCGTGCGCAAAATTGTGCGCGTCTTGGAAAACGTCTTTGGCGTTGACCTGGACAATGATGGGAAGGTCGGTCGCGCACGCGTGGCCGTATTGGTGAGCATGATTGTTGCCTGCGCCTTTATCGGTGCGGTGATCGGTGAGCAGCAGGACGCGGAGTGGGTGCTGGACGACAACTGCTACTACGAGGAGTCTACTGGCACACTGACCGTCTCGAATCTGACGTGTACGGGCACGGCGACACTCCCTGCTGTCAGTTCGACCGTGTCGAACCTGGCAGCGACAGGCACGGCAGACGTGACCGGTGACGCTACGGTTGGCGGGACACTGGACGTGACCGGTGACACAACCGTTTCGAACCTGACTGCGACAGGTACGGCAGACGTGACCGGTGACGCTACGGTTGGCGGAACGCTGGACGTGACTGGTGACACGACCGTGTCGAACCTTGCGGCTACGGGTACGGCAGACGTGACTGGTGACGCTACGGTTGGCGGAACACTGGACGTGACCGGTGACACAACCGTGTCGAACCTGACTGCGACAGGTACGGCGGACGTGACTGGTGACGCTACGGTTGGTGGTACGCTGGACGTGACCGGTGACACTACCGTTTCGAACCTTGCGGCTACGGGTACGGCGGACGTGACCGGTGACGCTACGGTTGGCGGAACACTGGACGTGACTGGTGACACGACCGTGTCGAACCTGACTGCGACAGGTACGGCGGACGTGACTGGCGACGCTACGGTTGGCGGAACACTGGACGTGACTGGCGCTGTGACGATGGATGGCGGGGCGACGGTGACGGGCGACGTGGACAGCGTGGAGACAGATGGGACGTGGGCGGACGGCGATATGTCGTGCGCAGGCTTCATCAAGGGGGCTAGCGTCGGCGCGGACAAAATATACCTGGCGTCGGACATCTACCTGACGATGGTGGGCACGTCGTTTGTGATTATTGACGGGGCGGTGACGAACACGCTGGATGCCGACACAACAGAATCGGAGTGAGGCGACGAACATCGTGATCTGGGGGCGGTGTCATAACCCGTCCCTGGATCACGCTTGGAGGGCTTGAAAGCAATGAAGCGATTTGCAGGCATTTTGAGTATCCTGCTGATGAGCGGGGTGGTCTTGGTTGCGCAGGATGGTATCCAGGCCATTCCGTTTTTGCTGACGCTCACGAACAACGCGAACGCGGCGCAGACGAACGTGCTGGTACGTGGCTATGTCGAGGCGGTCAAGGTTGACCAGACGGCCGGCTGTACGAACAACCTGACCATCACGACCGACGGTACGCCAGCCCAGACGATTGCGACAACGAATAGCTGCGGTGGGGACATCTGGTTCTTCCCGAGTATCCAGACCTGCACGGCAGCGGATGGTGCGCTTACAGGGGACTATAAGCCACAGTACATCTACGACGCGCGCCTGATCTGCACGTCCAGCAATGTTTTGGGCAACACGAACGTCGTAAGCGTAACAGTCTATATCAGGCGCTAACGCCGAAAGGGGGTCCGCAATGGACGCTGACGACCTTTTGGTGCAGCTTGTCTCGGACTTTACGACGAGCCAGGACAACGCCCGTTTCGTTGGTGCGTTCTATCGCAGCATCAACGAGGCGCAGAGTTGGCTCTGTAACAAGCGTGGCGGCATGTGGGGCTTTCAGATGGTATTGGATGCCACCGTAAGCACCGTAGACGGTACGCGCTCTGTTTCGTTACCCGCTACATTCCGCACTCTTATCAACAACAAGTGCGTGCGCGACACTACAAACGGCACGCAGTTGACCTTCATAACGCTGAAAGAATGGTGGGATAGGGAATACGAAGATGGCAGCACAGAAGGGGAGCCCAGCCTGTACTGGGTAGTGGGCAAAACCATGTATTTCAGCCCCATTCCCGACGACGCCTATACCATCAAATACTCCTACTACCGCCTGCCCGCTGCGATTTCGGCCAACGCCAAGACGCTGTTGGTTCCAGACGAGTACGAGGAACTGATCCTGTCAAGGACCGCACGTGCGCTCAAAAAGCGTGGTTTCTCGTCCTTTGACGATATCATCCTGGAGACTACGGACGAAGCGGAACTGTTGCGGGATGCTATCCATGACGATAATATGCGGTATCGCGCTGCCCGCGCAGGGTTGCAACGTAGTACACACACGTCGAGGCACTAACCATGGCTGATAGACGCGGACAGAAACCGGTCTGGATCACACTGGCAGAGCGGTTCCCGGCGACTCTTGCCAAGAATGGGCCGCCGGAACTGCTTGAAGATGGGCAGACTCCCGACGCATACGGGCTTGGTATCGACCGACCCGGCGCGCTGTACGCTGCGTCAATCCCTACCGGCACGGCACGGCCTACATGGGCGCTCAATACGCCAACTACGGATCACACCGCGCACAACCTTACCGTGGGTAACTGCACGTGGCGCGAGATATTCCGCAGGCCGTGGGCAACAATCACCGCAGGCTCGCCAGACGTGTACTACTTCGCGCCGTACCACTTCACCGACCTGTACTTGCAGGGGTTCGGTAAGCTGGCCTGTGACGCAGATACGGGGAATGTGGTGGGGATCATACCGTTCGGGAACAACATCCTCGCCATGAAGGCCAACCACTCGTATGTGATCCCGAACGGGATTAGCATGCAGGGCAACTTCGTGGTGGGGGACGTGGTGCATGGGTTCGGTGCGTCTAACATGACCGACGTTACGGTTCACGGTGGTGTGGTCTACGCGGCCCACAGTAATGGTGTTTTTGCGTTCGACGGTCAGAATGTGCGGAATCTCACACAGGCCATACGCCAAAACCTAGGGAACTTTACCGACGCGCATCTTGACGGGTCTGCGAACAACAGCGGGTACATCATCGACGAGAAGCGGTTCAGGTTAGTTGGTAACGACGGCACCAAAAAGTGGGTAATAGATCTCAGTAGTGAACGTCCCGGCCTGTACGACTACACGACCAGCGGGTTCCTGTGGACAAGCCGTACGTTCGTGTCGCGTAACTTGGAGCCGTTCTGTTTTACTAGGCTGGGTTTTTTCATCGAGCACACCGACACCAGCAAGGGCACGCTCACGTATCAGATCAAGCATGAGCAGTCTTGGTCTCAGGCGGAATCCATTGATTTGCCGTACCTGCGAGAGCGGTATACCCGGCAAGAGTTCCCAGTGAGAATCCCGCTTGCGTCCCGGCGCTGGGCGATGAAGATAACCGCGCTCAGTAGCAACCTGCGGATCAACGCGATTTTGGGCTACGGCAACACCGATAGCATCTGGGGCTTTGGGGAGTAAGCCATGGCAAAAGCAAACGAACTCTTTACAACCACGGCCGAAGCCGATGCGGTCCTTGTCCGCTTTGACGGTCCGCCGCAGATCGGAGAACCCACGCTTATCCGCAAGTGGCCCCATATCGACAAAAAAAAGGCGGGCGGCGATACTGGACTGGTAGAAACCCTATGGGCCGTGGACTCCTATGAGGACCCCAAGGCCAACGGCGTAGAGTATTGGGGCAATAACGAGAAGTGGCGTAACAGCCGGGTCTGGACCGAGGACGAGCCCGCGGGCGGCGTCACGATCTATCAGGAACTCAAGGAAGGCTGGATAACCGGCACTACAGAAGAAGATCTACCGACGGCCTTACTCGTGGAAGGGGCCAACCTGCTATTTACCCCATTTGGCGTCGATCCGACCAGTGAAAAAGAAACACGCGTTTACAAGTATCGGGGCATTGACCCAGACAGTGCGGATACCATCGCCAAGGATATCGACCTGACCGGCGGTACAATCGAGGTCCGCATCACCCGAGAATCAGACGGAAGTTGCGCGATATGGAAGCTCACGGAAGCCCATACATGGGTTGAGTTGAATTCAAGAGACAAGTACAACATCCGCGTGGCGGAGCCCGATACTCGCGCACCGGTTGCCCGCAAAATCCTTGAGTTCCCCAAAGTCAGCTTGGCAAACGCCAAGTTGCTCAGAGCCGACCTTGAGGGAGGTGCGACTCATACCTATATCACGGACGCGGATGTAAGCGGTTATTCTTTGGCTAAAACGCAGATCATCCCCAACGTGGATGGATCGCACCGCCTATTGGCTACCTATTGCCAATTTGAGTACGAGATTGGCGGGTCTGAGACCGCCACTTATACGGACAACATAGTCCAAAAACGGCATAACGCGACCGTGCCGCATAAGTATGATTGGCGGACAATCCCCGTTATCGAGGAGGTAAAAGTGTCCAGCAGTGCGACCACCGCCGGTACGCATGCAGGAAACAATGATCCTGGGTCCAAGGTGCGGTATCTAGGGAATGGGAAGTGGTTGTCTGTCAAGCGGACGGCAGGCACGCCGACTTCGTGGAATACGAGCGATCCGTGGGATGGCGGCAAAGGATAGAAACTTAGATAATGCCAGAGAATGATCCAACCATACAGGCCGAGGGGGCTGCGGTGCTCTATCTGCCTGAGTATATCATTAAGGGGGGCAGTGCCAAGGACGTGGCCGCCGCTGAAACACCCGATGAGCCTGCGGTTGTAACGGCGGCTGGGTTGAGGAACACCATCGGGGACCTACAGGCGCGCGTGTTGCAACTGGAGGAAGAAAGTGGCGCAAAGCCGTTGGAAGACGTGGCCGCCGGGGACGCCGTTCCAATAACGGAACTGCACGGCGACAATGGGATAGTGGTATCAAGGTACGGCAAGGGAGCCGTGATTTCCAACGACGCCTACGGCGCGTATGGGGGCATGTGGGAAGTTACGGTTGACGATTCTGGGGATGGGAAGGTTACATGTGCTGGCGGGTGGGCATATTTCGGAGGAACGGGCTGGGTTCAGGTTGCAGAACGAGCCATGACAACGGCATGGAATACGTCCGGCGAGAATTGGGCCATTATCTTTTACAACTTCACCGCCCCCGAAGATCCAATGGCTATGACCAGGACCGTAGAGTCCGATTGGCCACCCGCGTTCGTGGACGGGACGATCCCGGTAGCGATTGCCAAACTCGTATCTAACCAGACCGGGGGCATAGTGGATATAGTGCAATGGAAAAGAGAACCCATTTTCTTGCCGTTTGCTGTGGCTTAATTGTCGGTGTGCTTTTATGCGCATACGCGGATGATTGGTCAAGTTCTGGCATGACGTGGCCGATACCGGACACCCCGACAAACTTCGCGCACATAGGCATAGAATACTACAAGGCTATATGGAACGCCTTGAATGAGCGTATTGCTGTGTTGTACACAAACGAAAACCCGCGTTACGGATGTGATAACCCACCGCCCGATTGGATCCGGGAGGATTTTTCTATTCCTGTTGATCCAGGTGATGGGTATTTCAAGACGCTCTACGCCTATACGGGGGTTCAAGCGTGTGCATGCGCAAATTCGGTTTGGCAGGAGGGTATCGTAACGGAAATAGATCAGCTATGCGACGAGCGTGTTTTCCTCAACCATCTTGCGCCGTTTGGGGGCGATGGGACAACGAACGATTTGAATGTCAATTATTGGACACTGAACGATTTACTGGAGACGATAGGACGCACCAACGCCGCCCCCTACAAGGGTTTCACCCGCATCCCAGACAGACTGACCAACACATGGAGCGGATCGCAATGGGCTTCGGGTCCGGTGTGGGAATTTGGCACAGAGGTCAAGGAATGGTTTAACGACGCCTATAACATCCTGAATCTCCTGCAAGTCACATACCACGTAAGTGAATGGGTATGTACAACAGGGACATGTTGGAATGGTGAAAGCACCAACTCATGGGGAAGCGCGAAGACGGATGCCGGGGCAAACGCCACAAATTGGGTGCCGCCCGGCAACCAGGTCTACACGGAGGGGACACGAGTGCTGCAAGTGCAGGATCACGGGACCAATGCACCAACAACAAACAGCTTGTGGCACGCTGCGGCGTATAGGTCGCGAGCCAAACTGGGCGTAAAAGATATCCCGACGGCACCAGAACACATGTTGAAAGCGTGGAAGTTTTGCACCAACAAGACAATGAACGTTCTTCACCTAAACGGGGACTTTAACAAACACGCACACTGGGAGCAGTTCGACATTATGGCGACACGCGAAACGCCGAGCCGCACAACAGATTACTACACCGCCGTAGCAGACACTGTTCTGCCAAGCTGGGTAGATGAACCGGAAGAACCCACAGAGGTAGGGGAGACGGTGACGACAAACAAAGGCTATAGCCACTATTACGGGCATGTGTTCCTCTACTGGAACTTCGACTACAGAACAAACACCGTAGGGGCCGCCCCGTAAACGAGGAGACGAGAAAATGGCAATCATGGATTACTTGAAGCAATACTACGACCCGCGCACGTCGCCGGGTGTTGTTGAGATTGACCGGGGGGTGCCCATCCAAGAATTGGCCCCAAATGGCGCGTACAAACGTGTGCCTGGCATGACCACGTCGTTCGCTCCTGGGCAGCCAGCCCCTGCGCACCCCATGCCTAGCCAGCACTTGTCGATGTACGAGACGCCAGGCCCTTACGGTGGGGTAAGTTCACCCGCCACGGTAGAAGCACAGCAACCCGCGCCAGCGGCCCCCACCGCACAGCAGCTTGCGACGTTAAAACGCCCTGCGGCCCCAATGGGCAAGGACGCTTTCATGGAGCGCTGGATGCGTGGGAAGCTGCAATCCGGGCCGCACAGAAAAGCAGGAGAGGCGGCATACGGCACCTACCGCCGCCAGCACGCAGAAGCCACGCAGGACTATCAGCAAAAGCGAGATCACTTGGAACGCCTACAGCTTGAGGAAACCAAGGGCGAGCAGCGGGTCAAAAAGGCTGAGGTGGCTGGCCAACTGGACATTGACAAGGAAGAACTCAAGCAAGGCGAAATCACGCGTCGTCAAGGTCTAAAATTTGCCAACAGCAAACAGATGGCGGAGTCCTCCTACAAGGCCAAGGAGCGATTCATGGAGCTAGAGCACAAGTACACCAAGATTGAGGAGGATCTTAAGTCTGGTAATGCCATGCAGATTAAGCGCGGCACGGTGCTGGCCAAGGGCGCGATTGAAATATCCAAACAGCGCATTGCAGCGGGAGACGCGCAATTGAAGCGTGCGGCCAAGCAAATAGACACGCTGATAAAGTCCCGCGACAAGATGATTGCGAACATGGAAGAAGGACGCGCCAAGACACTGACGGAACAGATTGAGGAGGCCCAGGCTGAGTACGAGCGGTGGCAGGAAGCGCAACTTAGGCTGGTCGAACAGCAAACGGGGCTTGCCGCGATCATGGCCGAAAGCGGGTTTGGTGATACAAAAAAACCAACCGCACCTGAACAAACGACTGGCCCAGACGCAGCCCCGGCTGAGAGCGGCGATGCCGACCAGACGTTTCGTGAGCGAGCCCGCGCAGAAGGATGGAGCGAGGAGCAAATATCGGCCATAGAGGAAGAAATGAGAGGCCGGTTGCTCCAAAAGGTAGGTATGTAAGATGCCCCCGAACGATGGGAGCCTAGACCAGCTAAGGGAACTATGGCGGCAGACCCGTCCAGAGGAGGTCCCTGCATCCGCCCCTGTACAACCCGCCCGCACCCCATTACGCGAATTGTGGTTGCAAACGCACAATGCGCAGGAGCCCGCACCGCAACCCCGGCCTAGGCCACAAGAGGATTTAAGGCGGTTGTGGGCTGAGACTCACGGACAAGCTGCCGCCCACGCCCCCGCCCCCGCCCCCACGCCATCGCCGCAGTCAAAGCCACCGAGCCCAGACATAACGCAGGCCATCCGCAATGCGCGCGAGGCTGGCGACGAAAAGGCTTGGGCCAAGCTCATGGAGATACGCGAAAAGCAGTGGGACGCCGACATGGAGGCGCGTGAGTCTGCCGTCAAGGAGCAGCGGGTTCGCGGGGCAGCCTTGGGCACCAAAGAGGCCCTGGGCGGTGTTACGCTTGGTTTGTCGGATTGGGCCTTGCACAAGTATGCCCCCGACGCCGAACAGGCATTGCAACCGCAGAGCATGACGGAGTCGGTGCTGTCTGGAGCAACGAGAGCAGCGGCAGGCATGATCCCTGCTATGGCCATAGGGCGCGGCATTGGCGCAGCCACAAAAGCGACGAGTTTTATGGGGCAGCTTGGCACGCGGGCAGCAACCGCCGCAGTCCACGCCGGCACGAACCAGCTTGCATTGCTGGCCCAAGGCAAGACCACCATAGGTGAGGCCATCAAGGACACCGCCACGGGAATGTTGTCCAGCAGCGTCGCTTTTCTACCAGAACAACTCATCCCTGGTGGTGCAGCCAACTTTGCCGGTCAGATCGCCGTTGACCTTGCGACCGACGTGGCAATCGCAGCTACACGCGGGGAACTCAAAACAAAAGAGGAGCGCAAGCAGTTTTTACTGAGCGAGTTGCCGCAGCTTGCCATCAGCGCTGGGTTCGCGGCAGACGACCTTTCCCGTTACCGTGCAGATCCCGTCAAGTTTGAGGCGGTGCGGAAGCAGACCGTAAAAGAAATGGCCGATATGTTCCATAAAACGCGTGGCACCAAGCCGCCCGCGCCGGGGACAGGGACGCGGGCGATCCCGAGTATGGCGGATCTGGCCAAGGAACTCCAAGCCAAACAGGCAGAACCGCTCCAAAAAGAAGAAATAAAACTGCCCACCAATGCCAAGGACGTTGAGGTGGGATCGCGCGTTACAGCGGCGGATCGGGGGAACCAAGGTCGGGTGGTTTCCGTTGATCCCGAGGGAAAAATGGCGGAGGTGCATTTCCGCAACAAAAAGACCGGCCTTGAGAAGACCGTTATGCTACCTATCAGCGAGTTGTCTGCTCGCAACAAGGCAGGCCGCATTGCCGCCGACAAGCCGTCCAGTCGGCTCAAAGAGGGGTTTGGCAGTTTTGTCGGGTATTTCAAGGCGTTCGGGCGTCAGCGTGTGGAGAACAAGCCGCTCTACAATAAACTGTCGCGTACATACCATGAAATGGCAAGTTCCGTTGAGCGTGCTACGGACGACGTGCACAAGCTGCTCAGTGGTGTTGGCGAGCGCACTATCGACGACAGCCTTGAGGTCGTGGATGCGTTGGAGCGCAAGGGCGCGACGGTGTCGGACAAGAACAAGCCCCTTTACGAGGCGGTCGAGAAGTTGCGGTCAGAGGTTACAAAGGCCGAGCAGGAGGCCGGGGTGTTGGGCGAGGGGTTCCCGCAAAGCGCCATCAACCGCGTCCGGGAAAAACTCAACGAAACGACCTCGGCAAAAGGCCGCAGGGCGCTCATGGAGGATCTCAAGGCCTTGGAGAAATTCAAGGGCTACATGCCCCATAGCGTTGTCGCACGCCGGGTTATGCAGCGGATCTATATGGAATCCGGTGAACGGGGCAGGCGCGATATTGCCGCCAAGTTAGATGCGTTCCATAGGCAGCGCAAGGGGCGTGGCACGCTCAAGGAGTACATCGCCGCTGGCGTCATTAAGCCAGAGGATGCGGACGTGGGCAAACTGGCCATGGATATGGCGGCTGACTCGCACAAAAAGCTGGCCGTCAAGGGGCTACTGGATTGGGGCGAGAGCGAGGGGCTGATTAAAAGCGGCAAGGATGTGGCGGCTCAGGGCGGAGATTGGGTCCAGTCTGAACTGTTGAAGGGCGCGGCCAAAACAGAGGCACTGAAAGGCAAGCGCGTCCATAGGCTCATGGCCTTGGGGCTGGAGGAACTGGCGGGGGTTGGAAAGCCACAGTTTTCCGTCATGGACAAGGTGCGTTCCATCGGCAAGGTAGCGCAGTTTTTCAAGCCCGGAATTATTTGGAACTACAACTTTGCACAGCGGCACATGCGGGGCATGGGCGAGTATCGCCCCCACAAGGCGCTCCCGCAGTATTTTGAGGCTTGGCGGTCTGTCCTGCGCGGCGATGATCGGCAAAAAGACTACCAGCGCATGGGGTTGCACCAGAATCCGAGCTTGCCGACGCGCGCCACCGCAGACGAAATGACATCCGTAATGGCTCGCCAAACCCGTTCGGACGTGGGATGGCTACGCAAAAAGATGGAACGTGCCACAGGGCAAATCTACACAAAGGAGGCATGGAAAAGCAAAGGTGGGAAGGCCGTTTTAGACGCTTTGCTTACCCCGTACCGAGCCATAAGCAACCTGACGTGGTACTACGACAGGGTCCAGCGCACACTATCGGCGATCAACCTTGAGGGCCAGGGCTGGTCGCGTGAGGATGCAGTGAACTATGCGGCTCGTGCCCACGGCGGGTACTCATTGCTTGGGGCTAAGTACAAGGCCCACGCAGGGAAGGTGTTTTTCGTGCATAGTTTCCGTGTCCTTATGCCTATCGAGGTTGGCAAAAGCCTAATTGCACCAGCCAAGATTGCCGTGGACGCCCTACGTGGCAAACCCATGCCTGCGCACAAGGCGCGAACGGCCGGCAAAGCGTTTCTCGGCACCGTGGCGATCCCCACCATTGTCAATGCGGGGATGAAGTTCTTGGGCTGGGAGCCCGAGGACACCGGCGCAGAGAAATACGAGGGCGTTAAGAAGCGGTTCGGTATCACCTACCCGAACTGGAAGTACAAGAAGACGTTCATGTGGGGCGGTAAAAAGCGCGAGGTGGTGCTTGGCATCAACGACATCGTCAACATGCCGACCAAATGGATGGACCGATTTCTCAAACAGCGCCCCGAAAAGCTGGACGACAAGCGTGCTGCTCTGGCTGCCCTGTTCAAGTGGGAAATACACCCGATTTACCGCGTTGCGTTCGATGTCATTGATAACGAGTCCAGCTTTCAAGAGGGTCGTCCTAGGCGTCCGAGCGACGGGTGGGGCAAGCAGATCACAGACAGTACCAAGTACGCGCTGGGCAACATATTCCGGCTGTACCGTGAGGGCCTGAACGTGTTGGGCAAGGAAGACCAAAACATGCCCGTGCACAAAAAAGAACAGCGCAAGCAGCTCGGCGAGGCACTGAACACCTTTGAAAAGGTTTTATTCACCATGGAGGCCAGCCCCGTCAAGCTCGGTTATGCCTACACCCGCAAAGAGAAAAAGGCACGCGGCAAGTTCTACGTCAGTATGCTTAACAGCGCGATAGCCAAAGAGGAAGCACTGGCCAAGCGGGATTTCAAGGGCAACCCTGCCAAGATCAAGGAAGAATTGCGGTACTGGAAGCGTGAGCGCAAGCAGCGGCTGCAAACTATCAGGCGCATTTACAACATTGGCGTCACAGACAACGAGGAGACAGAATAGTGAAAAAAGCATTGGCAATCTTGGCGGCTGTTGCCTTGCCGATGACGGGCTATGGCGGGTTCCCGTATCCCACGAATACGGGGACGTTTGCGAGTAGCGAGGCGGACGGTGACTTTGACCAGTTTACGTGGAAGTGGGTCAATGACAACGACCAGCAGATCAACGTCAATT